>Ga0326597_10011209_pt1 | contig 11896 bp, 15 predicted proteins | sample RVTome_12_FD_203789 | JGI IMG/M metagenome (GOLD analysis project Ga0326597, IMG submission 203789) | Soil microbial communities from uranium-contaminated site in the Upper Colorado River Basin, Wyoming, United States - RVT100D185 | ecosystem: Environmental > Terrestrial > Soil > Contaminated >... | reverse complement strand
GACAATCTCGGCGTTCGATCAGATCGTGATCGGCGCGCGCGTATCGATGTCCGGCGATGCGGCGCCGAAACCAGGAGACTTCGAGGGCTATAGCGCGCCAGTGAAACCCGGAACCAGCAGCATTCAGGTGAGCATTCATGCCGAGATCCGCTGAACCTGCTGCCAGCGCTGGATTGCGTGTAGGCGGGATTGCTTGCGAGCGCGGCGGCAGGATGCTGTTCGGCCCTCTCGATTTCACAGTGGACAGTGGCGCCGCACTATATGTCCTCGGGCCGAATGGCTGCGGAAAATCGACCCTGCTGCGTTCGCTTGCGGGATTGAGTGAACCAATCGCGGCCGAGGTTTATTGGCGAGGTGAGCGTGCACGCTTGAATTCGGTTCACTGGCGCTCGCAAGTCGCTTATTTGGGTCACAAGCTCGGGCACAAGGAGGAGTTGAGCGTCGAGGAGAATCTCGAGCTCGCTTCCGCCCTCGAGGGTGCGCGTTCCTCCGCAAGTCAGTGCACGGCTGTGATGGAGCGGGTCGGTCTGGAGCGCCGCCGCAAGCTTGCGGTCAAAAGGCTATCGCAGGGACAGAAGCAGCGTCTGGCGCTGGCACGCTTGTGCCGTAGCCAACGCCGCTTATGGCTGCTCGATGAGCCGTCCGCTGCACTGGATACGAACGCCAAGCGCGTATTGACCGAGATACTGAGCGAACACCTGCGCAGCGGCGGTGTGGCGATTGTGGCGACCCACGACCTTATCGATCTCGCCGGCGCACGTTCGGCAAATCTGCAACTGGCTTGAAGCAGATGGCTTCCGCGGAGCTCGGTGTAATGGCCGGTTTCGGCTGGGGACTGAAGCGCGATCTGCGACTAGGAATGCGCTCGGTAGCAGAGATTCTTATGGTGTTGGGCTTTTTCTTGATCGTCACCACGCTCTTTCCGATCGGTGTCGGCCCCGACCCGCGCGTGCTGCATCGCATTGGTGCAGGTATCATCTGGGTGTGCGCGACCTTGGCGTGTCTTCTGTCGCTCAACCGCATGTTTGCGGCCGACTTTGCGGATGGTTCGCTCGAGCAGATGCTCTTTTCCAGTGCGCCGTTTGGCGGGATCGTTGCAGGGAAGATCGTCGCGCATTGGGTTACGACGGGGCTGCCATTGCTGCTGTGCACACCATTGGTGGGCATGCAGTTCGGACTGAGTGGCGCTGAAATCGGCGTGCTGTTGTTGTCGCTGGCCCTCGGAACGCCAGTGCTGAGCCTGATCGGGGCGATAATGGCTGCGCTCACGCTTGGTTTGCGTGGCGGTGGTGCTTTGCTTGCGCTGTTGTTGCTGCCGCTATATGTACCGGTGCTGGTCTTCGGTGCGGGTGCAGTTGAAGCGTACGCGGCAGGGATTGGGATCGAAGGTCATATGTCGGTGCTTGCTGCCGAGTTGATTCTTGCCTTGGTCGGCGCTCCGTTGGCGACGGCTGCGGCCATCCGGATCGCGATCGACTGAGGACCATGTCGGGACGTCTGCTCTATCGTTTTGCTTCGCCCGCTGCGTTTTACCCGCTCGCCGGCGCGCTGGCGCCTTGGTTTTTCGGGCTCGCGGCGTTGCTTTGTCTTGGTGGCCTGTATATCGGCTTCGCGTTGGCGCCTACTGATTATCAGCAGGGGGAGGCCTACCGCATCATTTATCTGCACGTGCCGGCGGCGTGGATGTCGATGTTCATTTACGTGCTGATGGCCGGATATGGCGTTTTGTTCCTTTCGCTCAATGCCCGGCTTTCGGCGATGATGATGGCAGCGCTCGCCCCGACCGGTGCGATGTTCACGTTCGTGGCCTTGTGGTCGGGTGCGTTATGGGGGCGCCCCACTTGGGGAGCGTATTGGGTGTGGGACGCGCGTCTGACCTCGGAGCTGATCCTGCTGTTCCTTTATCTCGGTTTCATGGCGTTGCAGGCGGCGATCGAAGACCGTCGGCGCGCGGATCGAGCCGGGGCGCTGCTCGCAATCGTGGGTGTCGTTAACGTGCCTATCATCTATTTTTCTGTGCAATGGTGGAATACCCTGCATCAGGGCGCGTCCGTCAGCCTGAGCGCTTCGCCGAAGATGGCGCAAATCATGTTGAGCGGGATGCTCGTCATGGCGCTCGCCGCATGGATGTACGCGATCGGGGCTTCGCTGCTAAGAGTCCGCGCCATCATCCTGGAGCGGGAGGCCGATTCGGATTGGATCCGCAATTACTTAGCTGAGGAGCGAAAATGATCGATTGGCTGGCCATGGGTGGTTATGGCGGCTATGTGTGGGGTTCGTATGGCGTCGCGGTGCTGGCGATTGCGATCGAGTTGACCACACTTAGGTACAGGCGGCGAAACGCGCTTGCGCAAGCGCGATTGGAGGCTAGCGATGGCACTTAGGGCGCGACACCGGCGCTTTGCCTGGATCGCGGGAGGGCTGCTCGCGTTGGCGGTAGCCGCGGCGCTGGTACTTAATGCATTTCGCAGTAACCTGGTGTTCTTTTATACGCCGACACAGGTATTTTCGAACGAAGCCCCCAAGGGGCGCGAGTTTCGAATCGGCGGGTTGGTGGAATCGGGTAGCTTGGTACGCAGTACCAGCAGCGTCGAGGTGCGCTTTCGCGTGACCGACAATGCACGCACGATCCCGGTGATCTACCAAGGCATCCTGCCGGATCTGTTCAAAGAGGGAAAAGGGGTGGTCGCGCAGGGCGCGCTGGGCAGCGAAGGGACGTTCGTTGCTTCCCAGGTGCTGGCGAAACACGACGAGAACTACATGCCTCCGGAAGCGGCCGAAGCGCTGCGCAAAGCCGGGCATCCGGTCGGCGTGCCGGAGAAGTTCGTCGACAAGGCGCGTGCGAGCGCACTGGCTAAGTGAGCACCATGTCCGTGAAAACGCTCCGGTTCGTTCTGCCGCTGGCAATTTTTCTTGCGCTGGTGTTTTTTCTTTTGCGGGGCTTAAGCCTCAATCCGCGCGCAGTGCCCTCGCCGCTGATCGGCAAGCCGGTGCCTGCATTCACGAGCGGTATTGACGGTTTTCAGTGGTTAAATCGCGCAGGGCGCGAGGGGGATTAACAGCGTGTTCCCCGCAAGCGCGGGGATGAACGCAATCTCTGATACCAAGAGATATATCAATCCTCAGTTCGTGCGAAACGACACGAAGGGTCGGGTTCAGTCCGTCGAGCAGGGAAAAATCAAGCTCGGCTAATTTTTCCTGTCGCTCCCAAGTCCGACAAACTCCTTGGACTAAAGCTCTGCTCCCAGGCGCCGTAATTAGCGGTACGCCGGTATTGGGCGTTTGACCTAAACCAGTCTAATTGCGATGCGGAAGGAGTGCGAATGTCTCAACAGACCCAAAACCATGGCAATCTCGATTTGGAGCCGTCGAGGTCCGAAACCATGGTCGGCATCGGTGCAGCGGTGCTGACGCTTGCCATGTTTGGCGGGTTGATGTTTCTCTTTACCTAGAACCCGGCCGCAAGTGCGGCGGCAATTTGCCAGCCGACCACCCCGATATTCCAAGCCTACGGTATAGACGTCCTTCCACCAGCGGATGCGCTCGATCTGCTTCTCACCGACTTCTCTCTCGCGCGCGCGGCGGGTGAGCGTGTGCTCGACACCATAGATCTCCGGCGTCTCCGAGAGGATTGCCGTACCGCCGTGTTGGACGAGGAGGTCCATCGCGGCGCCAAACGCGGGATTCGCTCCCCGGGCATCTCCATGCCACAGCCTAAGCCGTGTGCGAAGGCGACTACGCCATCAATATTCGGATATTCGGCAAGTCGCTCGGGAGTAAACCACTCGGCGATCTAGGCGCGCCATGGTGAACGCGTTGAACCTTGCGCTCCAAAGCCAGCAATGAGCGCAGCGGGTCTGTGCATTACAATTCCGGACAGTGATCCAAATGTGAGGAGCTGCGCTGGTGACGCCGATACGAACGGCCTTATTCGCACCGGGAATTCGCGACCGAGTCATGGTCAAGGCTTTGCAAAGCGGTGTCGACGCGGTGATTCTGGACCTGGAGGATTCAGTGCCGATCGCCGCGAAAGCGCAAGCTCGGGACTTGGTGGCAAAGGTGATTGACCAGGTCGCCGCGAGCAACACAGCACATCCTACGATCATGGTACGCGTGAACGCGTTTACCACTGGGCTGTTAGCCGAGGATCTCGGGGCAGTGGTCCGCCCCGGGCTGGATGTCGTGTTGCTGCCAAAAGCGCAGAGCGTCGAAGAAATCACCGCGACGACGTTACTGCTCGATCGCGAGGAAGTCATACACGCGATCAAACCGCGGAGCGTCGAGCTCATGCCCATGATCGAAAGTGCGCAGGGCGTCGTGCACTGCTACGAGATGCTCCAGGCCTCGTCGCGTATCTGCGGCAGTTGCATCGGCAGCGCGCGCGACGGTGATCTGCAGACCGATCTGGGCTGCTCCTGGTCGATCGAAGGCACCGAGCTGCTCTATGCTCGTTCGAAGGTGCTGCTCGATACGCGCGCTGCGGGCAGTCATTTACAGCCGCTCGATGGCGTATTCAGCGATCTCAATGACGATGCCGCGCTGATCGCGGATTCGCGCTTGTCCGCACGGCTCGGCTACACGGGGCGCACCGTAATCCATCCGAAACAGATCGCCCCGGTGCGGCAAGCCTATGCCGTGCCCGAGGCCGAGGCGCGTTATTACCGCCAAGTGGTGAGCGAATTCGAGGCAGCTGAAAAAACCGGGGTAGCTGCGATCACCGTCAACGGCAGGTTAGTGGACTACGCGATGTATCAGCGCGCCAAGCACGTCCTTGCGCTTGCAGAGATCGATAAGCGCTAGGGATCGCGATGGATTTCTCCTTCACCTCCGAGCAGGACGAACTCCGGCAGCATCTGAATGAACTCCTCGACGCGGTTTGCCCGCCGGAATACGCTGAAGCCTGCGACACCGAGGCCAGGCCCCCACGTGATGCTTATCAGGCGTTGGCCAAGCATGGCTGGTTCGGGCTCATCATTCCGCAGGAGTATGGCGGCGCGGGTCGCTCGCCGATCGAGCTCGCCATTCTGCTCGAAGAGGCGGGACGGCATTTCGAAGAGCTCGCGATGTGGCTGTTTCGCACGCTGACCTATGGCGGCTATGCGGTAATGCTGCATGGAACACGCGCGCAGAAGGAAGAGATTCTGCAGCGCGTACTGAAAGGCGAACTCTCGTTCTGCTTCGGACTCACAGAGCCACATTCAGGCTCGGATGCCGCCGCGCTCACGACGCGCGCAGTCGCTTCGCCCGAGGGATACACGATTAACGGACAGAAAGTGTTCACATCGGGTATGGACATCAGCGATTACTGTCTGTTGGTGACGCGCACTTCATCGACGCAAACAAAACAGCAGGGTATAACCAACTTCCTGGTCGATACCCGGCTGCCGGGTATCGAGGTCCGCAAGGTTCAGACTTTGGGGCAACGCGCGATCGGCACGACGCAGGTGTTCTACAGCGACGTGAAGGTGCCAGCGACGGCGGTGCTCGGGGTGCTGGACAAGGGTTGGGAAGCCGTCGATGCCTACCTCTGGTACGAGCGCTTGTGTTTATCCGCGGCGCGTACTGGGGCGGCAACCGCGGCATTCGACTATGCGCTCGAGTATGCAAAGACCCGTAATCAATTCGGCCGCCCGATCGGCAAATTTCAGGCGATCTCGCACAAGCTCGCCGACATGAAGGCGATGCTGGATATTTCGCGCATGCTGGTCTATCGCTTTGCCTGGCTGATGGCGCAGGGCAAGGCGACACGTTCTGACGCCGCGGTATTGAAGTTGCACACCGCCGAGACCTACAAGGCCGTGTCCGACATGGGTTTGCAGATTCTCGGCGGTTACGGCTATTGCATGGAGTATCCGATGCAGCGCTTCTTTCGCGACTCTCGGCTTGCCGTGATCGGCGGAGGCACTTCCGAGATCCAGCGTAACATCATCGCCCGCGGGTTGGGACTTTGATCGTGGGTTACGCTCTCGAAGGCGTGCGAGTGCTGGAGCTGGGCCAGATTATCGCGGGCACCTACGGCGGTCAGGTGCTGTCCGATCTCGGCGCTGAGGTGATCAAGGTCGAGTCCCCGGAAGGCGATTTAGGTCGAAATCCGTCGGTCGCGCCCTACAAAGGTGCGAGCGGCCTGTTTCTCACCCTCAATCGCAACAAGCAGAGCATCGTGCTGAATCTCAAGAGCGATGCCGGACGCAAGCTTTTTTACGACCTGGTGAAAGTGTCCGACGTTGTGGTCGATAATTTTCGCGCCGGCGTGCTCGAGCGCCTCAAAATCGATTACGCGACGTTAAGCGCCCTCAACGCGCGCATCATCCAATGCTCGGTCACGGGCTTTGGCACGGGCGCCTACAAAGACTATCCGGCGCTGGACATCATCATCCAAGCGATCAGCGGCTATATGGCAATCACGGGTGAGCCGAATCGGCCGCCCGCGCGCGTGGGTATTCCGCTAGCGGATATGAGCGGTGGGATCTTCGCCTGCAAAGGGATCCTCGCGGCGCTCTATGCCCGCGAGCGCACGGGCCGGGGGCAGCGTGTCGAGTTATCGATGTTCGATTCAATGCTGAATTTACTCGGGTACGTGGGAACCATGTGGCTGAGCAACGGCGAACTGCCCAAGCCGCCTGGATCCGGACACGACTATACCGTGCCCTGGCAGGCATTCAAGGCCGCGGACGGTTACGTCGTAGTGGCTACGCGTGAAGATTCATTCTGGCGCACTCTGTGCGCTGTGTTGGAGCGTCCCGAACTCGGGACCGACATTCGATTCGCGACCAATGCCAATCGCTGCCGGCATCGTGAGACGCTCGTACCGGAACTCGAACGTATCTTCGCAACCCGCACCGTTGCTGACTGGATGACGCGGTTGCGTGCGGCGCAAGTGCCGGCGGCGCCGGTCAATCACCTCGACGCAGCGTTTGGCGAGCCCCCTGTCGCAGAGCGCGACATGATTATCGAGTACGATCATCCGGACGTCGGCCGGGTGCGCGTGCCGGGAAATCCGATCAAGATGTCGGAGGCGCCCGGAACGCCATCGCGCCCCGCGCCGCGGTTGGGCGAACATACCGATCAGGTGCTGCGCGAGCTCTTGCATCTGTCCGCGGAAGAGCTCGCGGTTCTGCGCGCGCAGGATGCGATTCGCTAGTCTGGACTGTTCAAGGCCGATCCCCTGCACTCGAATGCTGCGCAAACCCGCTCAGGACCAGTTCTAACGGTCCCGCGGGGAACTCGCCCAGGAGCCGGCAATACGCGGCCACATTCGCGCGCGCCGTACTCGCGCGATCGGTGGTTGCAGGTCTGAACGAATCGGGGGGTGCTGAACGTTCCATTGTTTCCTGTTGAATTCTTTCCGCCGCGAGTTCGGTGCGTTTGACGTCGCTACGCAGCGCCGACGTAAGCGCTGGAACATAGGGCCCGATCGGCGATTTAAGTGCGCGACGCACGGCGCGCAGTGGAACCACCACGGTATCGCGCCATGCCTGCGCAATCTCAGCGATTCGCGCCACGTCGATATCGTCGGTTTGCCGCCCGCGACTGGCGAGAAATAAAAGGTAGAACATTACATTGACATCCACCGTCGCCTTGTCTTGCAACTCCAGACAGGCGTCCGCAATCCCGGGCCGCGCGTAGAAGGCAAGCGAGAAACGCCAAAATTCCGATTCGCGCACGATGTCGAAGGGCTAGGGGCTAGGGGAACGTGTGCGGGTCGGGCGCTTGTGACTCGGCGCAAGTTTGTCCGCACCTGCATCTTCCTTCCAGCGCTTCACGACCTTGGCATCGATTCCGAACAGGTCCAGCGCACGTCCGACCGACTGCGTCACGATGTCATCTACACTTTTAGGCTTGTGATAGAAGGCCGGGACCGGTGGCATGACGATTGCCCCATTGCGCGTTGCTTGCTCCATCAGCGCGATATGACCCGCGTGCAGCGGCGTCTCCCGGAAAACGAGCACGACACGGCGGCGCTCTTTCAGACAAACATCAGCCGCGCGTACCACGAGTTCATCATCAAAGCAGTTGGCGATGCCGCTCAAGGTCTTTACCGAACACGGGGCGATCAGCATTCCTTCGGTGCGGAACGAGCCGCTCGAGACGGCCGCGCCCACGTCCTTGTAGTTGTAGAGATGATCACCGAGTGCGCGGACCTTTTCGATCGCCAGGTCGGTTTCCTCTGCGATCGTGCGGGCAGCGGAGGGCGAAAGGATGAGATGTGTTTCGATATCGGCGATCGTTCGCAGTATCTCCAGCGCGCGAATTCCATAGATGACACCGGACGCTCCGGTGATAGCGACGATCAAGCGCTTCATTCGTTCCTTTCCCGCAGTACCGGGCAGGCAATGCGCGTTCTGTACAAGTTCGGGGAATGCTATCAGAATCGGGATCGATGAGTATCCGCCAAGCGTGTGTCTGAGACCCGATGCGCGCACTATTACGTCCCGAGATTTTTCGGGTCGTCGATAATTGCATTGCGGCGTCCTGGTGCGGTGCTACTGCTCAGCGCGTTGGGACGCCAGTTCAGGTCATCTACGGCGCGGGATTTCTGGCATAGATATGAAGGGAATCAGTTGGTCGGCATGTTCAGCTATCGATACGCGCGTCCGATCCTGCATCTCGTGTCGCCCGAGACCGCGCATCGCGCCGCGATCGCCGCACTTAGGCTTGGCTTCGCGGGCAACAATCCGGCGCCGAACGATCCGATTCTTCGTGCGTGTGTGTGGGAGATCGATTTTCCGAACCCGGTTGGCCTTGCCGCCGGTTTCGACAAAGATGCGGAGGTCACCGACGCAATGCTGGCCCTTGGCTTCGGCTTCGTGGAGGCTGGAACGGTAACCCCGCGCGCGCAGCCCGGCAATTCGCGGCCCCGTCTGTTTCGTCTTGCCGAAGACCAGGCCGTGATCAACCGATTCGGCTTCAATAGCCGCGGGTTAGCCCCCTTCGTCGCACGTCTGCGCCAACGTAACCAGCACCGTGGTATCGTCGGTGCTAACGTTGGCAAGAACAAGGAAACCGAGGACGCCGCGGCAGACTATGAAAAAGGCATAGAGGCGGTCTGCGGCTACGCTGATTATCTGGTTTGTAACGTGTCTTCGCCCAATACGCCGGGGCTACGCGGGTTGCAGGCTCGCGATGCGATCGAAAAGCTGCTCGAGCGTGTGCTCGCCGCGCGTTCTCGCTCCGCTGCGAAGGGGAAACGTCCGCCGCCGTTACTTGCGAAGGTCGGGCCAGATCTCACCGAGGACGAAGTGCGCGACATTGCGCAAGTGGCATTAGCTGCAGGGATCGACGGTTTGATTGTCGGCAATACGACAATCAATCGTCCGACTGGTTTGCAAAGCCGCTTCCGCAACGAAACCGGCGGATTGTCGGGCCGTCCGCTGTTTACCCACGCGAACGCCTGCCTGTCCGCGATGTATCGCTATACCCAGGGGCGTATCCCGATCATTGGCTGCGGCGGGATCGGAAGCGGAGCGGATGCCTATGCCAAGATTCGCGCTGGCGCCTCCCTGGTCCAGCTCTACACCGCACTGGTATTTGACGGGCCCGCGCTGCTGGGACGCATTCTGACGGAACTTGCTTCCTGCCTGCGCTCCGATGGGTTCGTGAGTGTGGCCGATGCTGTCGGTGTCGACCAGGTGCGAATTCGACGCTGATGCGCGCCGCATGGGTAGAACCACGTTCATGCGCGGCGTAGTCATGGCAGCCAGATCAGAATACGCAGCCGCCGCGCCGTTTTTCTGAGGATCCCAATACGATTGGGCTTTCTTGTAACGTGTGAATTGGGTACGCTAGCGGTCTGGACAGATCGAATCGCTGCTCGCGCCGTCGAGCAATGCCGGTTTCGTTCATTGCATTGAATTTTTTTTCCGACCAGGAGGACAGATGAGCCATAGTATTGAGCAGTTTTCCGCCTCGTGCAGCAAGATCTTGAACGCCGAGCCCGGCCCCGCAGGGCGGCAGAAGGTTTGCGAATTACTCCGCGAAGTGCTCAAGGACCAGAGCTTCGTCGCGACCACGCTCACCGACGACGTGCCGGAGCGCAAGATACTCTACGAAGATCCCAAGCTCGGGTTCGTGATTCTCGCGCACCACTATCAGGGTGCAAAAGAAAGCGCGCCGCATGATCACGGCCCGTACTGGGCGATCTATGGTCAGGGGCGCGGTGAAACCCGCATGACCGATTGGGAACTGGTGGAGCCGGCGAGCGAGGCCAAACCGGGGAAAGTCCGTAAGAAGAAGGACTACACGCTCGAGCCAGGGATGGCCTATCTTTACAACGAAGGCGATCTACATTCCCCCAGTCGAACCGGCAGCACGCGCCTGATTCGGATCGAGGGCAAGAATATGGAACAGGTGAAGCGGCTCAAATTCGAGGCGATCTGAACGCGTTCCCTCCGCTACTAGGGGAGTTGCTTTAGGTTCGGAATGTGAGTGTGAGGATGTTGCGGCCCTCGGTCCGGCGGTAGGCAATGTCGGTGGCGAGTTCGCGTACTAGGTGGATGCCTAGTCCACCGACGGGTCGGTTGCCCACGGGTACGGACAGTTGCGCCGCGTGTTGCAGCGGGTCGTATGCCGGGGCCGCATCCTGATAGACGAGGTATAACGATCCCGGGGCGATTATCATCTGCAGCCAAACCAGGGCGTCGCTGTCGGCTCCGTAGCCGTGGCGCACGCTGTTGGTGAAAAGCTCCTCGATGACGAGTTCGATGCGCAGGATGGCTACCGGACTCATGTTGCTGCTGTCGCACATTTTGCGCACGTACCCCAGCACCTGGGGTAACGCGCCGAGTCGCGCAGGAAAACAACTGCATTCGGGCGCCTGGGTCACGGTGCTTTGGCCTGTTCGGGTGAGCCGAGCCAGCGCACGACCAGCAACGTCAAGTCGTCTGAGGCCGGTGCCCCGGCGACGAACGCGCTGACTTCAGCCCGTATCGCGTCGAGCATGTCGTTGGCCGAAGTGTTTTTCGGCAATGTCTCTAAGCAGCGTGCCAAGCGCGCCTTGCCAAACTGTTTGCCGTTTGAATCTTCGGCTTCAGTTACCCCGTCGGTGAACAGCACCAGCGAGTCTCCGACCGCAAGACTGATACTTTGCTCGCGATAGTCGAATTCTTCCAAAACGCATAGCGGTGGGCCGGAGAGCGCACGGTCGATTTGCCTTGCGCCGTTGCGGTCGACAAGAAACGGTGTGTCGTGCCCTGCAGTCCAGTATCGCAGCACTCCGCTGTGTACGTCGAGGACCGCGGCAAAGGCGGTGACAAACTGAGATTCCGGATTGTCGCGCGAGACCTCGACGTTTGCGCGCGTAAGCACTTGGGACGCATCGTCACCAGGACCCAAGGCGATGCTCTTGGTGAGCGCTTTGGTGATCGACATGAGTAGGCTTGCCGGGATACCTTTCCCCGAGACATCGCCGATGATGACAAACAGTCTGTCGGCATCAAGCATGAAAAAATCGTAGAGATCCCCCCCAACTGCTCGTGCCGATTCGATAGCCGCGGCAAGATCGAAGCGCTGTTCGCCAGGAAAACTCGATTTGGCTTGCGGCAGTATCCCCAATTGAATACGCCTGGCAGCTTCGAGCTCGCCCGCCACGCGCGCGGAAGATTCCCGTGCAACCTGCAACGAATTCTCCGTTGCCCGGCGCACGTCGTCGGCGCGCACCAGCGCGATAGCGATCAAGCTGCTGAATACGGTGGTCAAGGCGACGACCAAGCTCACTGCATCGAACAGCAGCCCATACCAGTGAAACAACCCGAATCCCAGCGCCAGCACCACGAACAGCAAGCCAATAGCCAGCAAGATGGCAGGATCGCGGCGTAGCCTAGGCGCAACCCAAATAAGCATGCCGCCCAATGCTATGAGGATGACGACTTCAGTCCATGACATCCAGACCGGACGGTGC
>Ga0326597_10011208_pt1 | contig 11896 bp, 9 predicted proteins | sample RVTome_12_FD_203789 | JGI IMG/M metagenome (GOLD analysis project Ga0326597, IMG submission 203789) | Soil microbial communities from uranium-contaminated site in the Upper Colorado River Basin, Wyoming, United States - RVT100D185 | ecosystem: Environmental > Terrestrial > Soil > Contaminated >... | reverse complement strand
CGGAGGCAACTCCAACGGGACCACCGGCGACTTCTCGTTCGGCGTGCAGGGCTACCGTGTGCGTGGCGGGCAGATCGCGGAGCCGGTGGGGGAGATGAACATCTCCGGCAACCAGGCCGATCTCTGGAACCGCCTGGCGGCGGTGGGCAACGACCCGTACGCCTACTCGCCCGGACGGACGCCGACCCTGGTGTTCGACGGCGTCCAGTTCGCGGGGAACTGAACGCGGCCGGCCGCTCCGGGGAGTCGCGCTTCGCGGAACCGCGCTCCCTTCGCGGCCGGCCTGACTCGATCTTCTAGTTCTCGCCCGCTTCGCCGACCTTCACCACCGCGCGCATCCAGGGATGGATGCAGCACTGGAAGCGGTGATTGCCGGCGCTGAGCCCCGTGACCTCGATGCTGGCGCCCGGAGGCACGTTGATGGGGGTGTTGGGCAACACGCATTCGTCAGCCGGAACAAGCCCATGATTGAGCGGGGGAATCCGTCCGCCACCGAACTCTTCGACCTCCGTGAAGGTATGGAGCCTGCCCCCCCTGTTCGTCACCTTCACGTCCTGCTCGGCGTGGATCTGGAGATACGGGGGGTCGTGCCGCCACGCCTGATGTCCGATCGCCGACGCCGCCAGGGGAGAGATCAGCTCCGCGTCGAATTCAGCCGCGGTCACGTCACCGTGCTGGAGCGCGCAGCCTCCGGTAGGGGCCCAGTTCGTGTCATCGGGATCACAGTCGTCCCGCATCACAACCGTCGTGTCCACGTCGGAGTCCGCGATCACCGGCCTCGTCCGCGATGTGCCCACGGCGAACGCTGCGGCAACGGCTCCCACCAACAACAGCGCAATCGTTCTGGTCCGCATGTGCACCTCCAAGGTCTCGTAGCCTACTCCTCGGAGGTGGCGCCCATCACAGAAATAACGGACGTCCTGACGGAACGGCTCGGCCCTCGGCACGTTTACGGAACACGTAACACGGCCGGCGAGGCCTCTAGTTCGCGCCCGCCTCGCGGCCAGCTTCTTATCAAGTTGGGGGGGAACGGCGCCGTCCGGCTGCGCCGTCCGCCGCCCTCCCGACGGGCCTCTAGTCGGAGCCCGCCTCGCGGCGGGCTTCCTCCCGCCACTGCTTGTCGGCGTAGATCGCGACTTCGACGCGGCGGTTCTGGCGCCGCCCCGCGTCGTCGTCGTTGCTCGCGATCGGCTCGGCTTCGCCCTTGCCTGAGGTCAGCAGCCTCGCACGCGCCACTCCCTGCGCGGACAGGTAGTCCGCCGCCGTCCGCGCGCGCCGCTCCGAGAGCGGCTGGTTGTAGCCGGGCTGACCCACGGAATCGGTGTGCCCGACCAGCATGATCTCGGTGCCTGGGTTGCCCTGGAGGCTGTCGGCCAGCTTCCGCAGATTGTCGCGCCCGGCGGCCTGCAGCTCGGCGGAGTCGAAGGGAAATAAGATCCCCGACTCGAAGGTCACCGCGATGCCTTCGCCGACGCGGGACACCTGGGCGTCGGGCAGGACCTTCGTGAGCTGCTCGGCCTGCCGGTCCATCCGGCGGCCGATCAGCGCGCCGGCCGCGCCGCCGACCACCGCGCCGATGATGGCGCCCCGGGCGGTGGAGCCGGTCTTGTGGCCGATGAGGGCGCCCAGGGCGGCCCCCGCTCCACCGCCGACCGCGGCGCCGCGCTCGGTCTTGTTCATGCTGGCGCAGCCGGCGCCGGTCACCATCGTCACGGCCACCACAAGGGCCGTCGTTGAGCGTGCGTTCATTTCGCCTCCTTGCGGGCGCCGTGCTTTCGACACGCACGAACCCGAGGCTTTCGTTGCAAGGCCCGTGCCGCCTACCCGGCCTCCACCCACCGCGGCGCCTCGTCCGCCGCCGGAAATCCCTGCAGCAGCTCGTGCGGGCGGAACCCCGACTTGTAGCGCATCGACGGGCACCCCATCACGCGGTAGCCGAGATAGACGTGCGGGATGCCGCGCTCCCGCGCCATTTCCACCGCCACCAGGACGGTGGCCACTCCCGGGGACAGCCGGGCCGCGCCCGGGTCGAAGAAGCCGAAGACCGCGCTCCAGGCCTTCGGGGTGACGTCGCAGAGGGTGACCGCGGCCAGGCGGTCGCCGTCGCGCAGCGACAGCTCCCAGGCCGCGGGATGGGGGTAGGCGAACTGCACCGCGTAGGCCTCGGCGTCCATGGGCGCCGGCTCCCAGGCGCGGTCGCGCTCCCTCCCCGCGTGCCACGCCGCGTACAACGCGAGGCGCTCGTCGTCCACCCGCGGCCGATCGAGGACGAGGCGAAAGCGCGCGCACCGCCTTCGCGCCCGCTTCTGGCTCTCCGTGGGACGGAAACGGTCGACCGGGATCCGGATCGAGACGCACTCGCCGCAGGCCCCGCAGGCCGGCCGGAAGTACATCGGCCCCTGCCGCCGCCAGCCGCGCACCAGCAAACGCTCCAGCTCGGCGGTCCCGACCCCGGTCATGATCCGGCACTCGAGGGATGCGGCGCGGTCCGGCAGGTAGTTGCAGGTGCGTGGCGGCTCGACGAACTCCGCAAGCACCCGGGTCAACGGTCAGCCGCGGCGGAGCCCGCGCCCCGGCCGCGCGCCGGTGTGCGCGCCCGCCTCCACCACGAGCGTGCCGTTGACGAGCACGTCGCGGATTCCGGCGGGGTAGCGGTGCGGATCGACGAAAGTCGCCTCGTCCTTCACCCGCGCGGCGTCGAACAGCACGATGTCGGCCTTGGCGCCGCGCGCGATGCGCCCGCGGTCGCGCAGGCCGATCTGGTCCGCGGGCATGCTCGTCATCTTGCGCACGGCGGCCGGAAGGTCGAAGAGCCCGCGCTCCCGGCTGTAGTGGCTTAGCACGCGGGCAAAGGCCCCGTAGGAGCGCGGGTGCGGGCGCGACTCCGCGGCCTTGCCCACCGGGGCCATGGTGGATCCGTCGGAGCCGATCATCACCAGCGGGTGGCGCAGCACCATCTCGACGTTCTCCGGGCTCATGCCGTGGCCGATGTAGCCGACCGACGCGTCCTCCTCCTCGAGGAGGCGCAGGATGGCGTCCACGGGCTCGACGCCCCAGCCGGCCGCGATCTCGACCATGTTCTTGCCGATCAGGGGACGGTTGCCGGCCGTCTTCACGCTGCTGATGACGATCAGGTCGTAGTCGCCCAGCTCGTCGGCGATCTGCGCGATCACCTCCTTGCGGATGCGGGCGCGCGTCCCGCGATCGCGGAGGCGGCCCACGACGTCGGCGTTGCTCCCTTCGCGGGCCCACCCCGACAGATTGACGGTGAGCCCGGTCGAGTAGGCGGTGTACGGGTAGGCGTCGGCGAGGACGGCCACGCCGTCGCGTCGGGCGGACTCGATCAGGTCCAGGGCCCCGCGCTGCTTGTCCCAGTTGGAACGTCCGGAGGCCTTCAGGTGCGAGATCTCCACCCGCGCGCCGGACCGCCGGCCGATGGCGATGGCCTCGTCGACCGCCTCCAGGAGCGTTTTCTCTTCGTTGCGGGTGTGCGAGGCGTACAGGCCGCCGTAGCGCGCGACCACGCGGGCCATGGCCACGATCTCGTCGGTGGGCGTGTAGCGGCCCGGGGTGTACTCGAGGCCGGTGGAGACGCCGAACGCGCCTTCGTCCATCCCCTCCTCGACCGCGCGCAGGACGGCGGCCAGCTCCTCGGCGGCGAGCGGGCGGTCCACGTTGCCGATCGCGTTCTCGCGCAGCGTGCCCTGGCCGAGGAGCAGTGCCTGGTTGATGGAGATGCCGGTCTTCTCCAGCCGCGCGAGGTAGGACGCGACCGACGACCAGTCGGAGGTCACGCCTTCGTCGCGATATTCCTTCTTGCGGTCCTCGACCCCGACCCCGGCCAGTGGCGCCGCCGAGGAACCGCAGTTCCCGACCAGCTCGGTGGTGACCCCTTGCCGCACGCGGCTGTCCGCGGTGGGGTATTGGAGGATCACCCCGTCGGAGTGGGAGTGGATGTCGACGAAGCCGGGGCAGACATGCAGGCCGGTGGCGTCGAGGACGCGGCGCCCCTGCCCGGCGGGGATCGATCCCACGGCGGCGATGGCGTCGCCATTCACGGCGACGTCGGCCGCGTACACGGGGGCGCCGGTGCCGTCGACCACCGTCCCGCCGCGGATCACGAGGTCGAAGGCGGGGGCTGCGGACACGCGCGCGCCGACAGCGGCGCCCGCGGTCGCGGTGAGGGTGGTCTTCAGGAAACGCCGGCGGCTCATCGTGTCCTCCGTGGCTTGCGCCCCGGGACCGGCCGGGGCTCGAGGTTGTGCGACGCGGGACCGTCGAGCACGTGTCCGGCGGCGTCGAACCGCGAGCCGTGGCAGGGGCAGTCCCAGCTCCTCTCGGCGCCGTTCCAGCGCACGAGGCACCCCATGTGGGTGCACACGGCGGACACCGCACTCGGCGTCCCGGCATCGTTTCGCGAGACCGCGATCCGCTCGCCGTCCACCAGCAGCACGCGGCCGCCCCCGCGCGGCACGTCGGCGATCGAACCCTTCGGCTTCTTCAGGCGATCGCGGACGAGGTAGGTCGGGAAGTCGACGTTCTCCTTCAGGAACTTGCCCACGGACTTCGCCGGCTTCAGCCGTCCCGCATCGTACAGCTCGGCCCACGGGTTCGGCCGGCCCAGCACGGCGTCGGCGAGCACGAGGGCGGACACGGTGCCGAAGGTCAAGCCGGTCCCGCTGAAGCCGGTGGCCACGTAGACGTGGCCGGCGCCGGTGTCGCGGCCGATGTAGGGGAGGCCGTCGACCGGCTCCAGGGTCTGGGCCGACCAGCGGTATTCCACCGAGCGCACGTCGAACCGCTCGCGCGCGTAGCCCAGCAGCGCCTCGTAGCGGGCCTCGGTGTCCACCTCCTGGCCGACCTTGTGGTCCTCGCCGCCGACGATCACCACGTCGCCGCGGCTCGTGGGCTGGCTGCGGATGTAGTGGTACGGGTCCTCGTCGTCCCAGAACAGGCCCACCGGCGCGGGCCTCGCGACGCGGCACCCCAGCACGTAGGAGCGGTACTGCGCGACTTTGGTCTGGACGGTCTTGTTGCCCAGCGGGGCATGGGTGGCCAGCAGGACGTCGCGCGCGGTGATCGTGCCGCGGGCGGTCGAGACGCGGCACGGCTGGCCATCCTTCACCTCGAGCGCGAGCGTGTCCTCGAACACGTGGCAGCCGCCGCCCGGGATGCGGGCGGCTTGCGGCAGGAGGTAGCGGCGGACGTGGAACTGGGCCTGGTCGGCGAAACGCAGCCCGCCCTCGGTCTCGAAGGGCAGCGGGACGTCCTTCACGAGGTCGACGGAGAGGCCGATGGTGCGAGCGGCTTCCAGCTCCTCGCGCAGGGCGGTCAGGCCGTCGCGGCTTTCCGCGTAGGAGTAGCCGGCCACGCGCTCGAAGTCGCACGACAGCTTGAGGCGGCGGACCGTGGCCGCGATGTGCTCGACGGCGGCGCGGGTGGACTGGAGGGCGAGCCGCGCCCCGTCCACCCCGAACGTTTCGATGAGCTGGCCGAAGGGGTGGTCGACGACCTCGGTGAGGTGAGCGGTGGTGTGGCCGGTCACGCCGCGCGCGATGCGGCCGGCGTCGAGGACCGCCACCGTCAGCCCGGCGTCCTTCAGGATGCCGGCCGCGGTGATGCCGGTGATTCCCGATCCCACGATTGCCACGTCGACGGCGAGGTCGCCGCGCAGCGGGGCGTACGACGGCCCGGGCGCGGTGGCGATCCACAGCGACCGCGACCGCGGGGGCAGTGGCGCCGCCCGTTTGCTGGGGGTGACCTTTCGAGCGCTCATCATGCGCATGTTATCCTTCGCGCGCTTCCTCCTGTGACGGCAGAACAGATCGGTCCGTACCGGATCGTGCAGAGGCTCGGCGCCGGCGGCATGGGAGAGGTCTTTCTCGCCGACGACATCCGCCTGGGCCGGAAGGTCGCCCTCAAGACCCTGTCCGTGACCAGCGACGCCCAGCCCGCGGAAACGCGCCGCAAGCTGCTCCGCGAGGCGCGAGCGGCGGCAAGGCTCAACCACCCGAACATCGCGGCCGTGTACGACGTGGTGGAGTTCGGGGACGAAGCCCACATCGTCATGGAGTACGTGCCGGGCGAGACGCTGGCCAAGCGGCTCGTGGCGGGTCCCATGCCGGCCGCCGCCGTGGTCGAGCTCGCCGTGCAGGTCGCCGACGCGCTCGTCGAGGCCCACGGCGCCGGGGTCGTCCACCGCGACCTCAAGCCCGCCAACATCGCCCTGGGCCCGGGAGGCAAGCCGAAGATCCTCGACTTCGGCCTCGCCCACAATCGGACCCTCGACCTCAGCGGGTCCACGGGCCCGCTGTCCGTCGACGGGAATGACGCCCCCCGCGTCGTGGTGGGCACGCCGCACTACATGCCGCCCGAGCTCCTGCTCGGCCATCCCATGGACGAGCGGGGCGACGTCTACAGCTTCGGGGTGACGTTGTTCGAGCTCCTCACCGGGCAGCGGCCCTACGTCGGCGCCGATACCGGCGCCGTGGCGATGAACGTGCTCCGCGCGCCGATGCCGCGGGTGCGCGACCTGCGCCCCGACGTCCGCCCCGATCTCGACGCGGTGGTCGCTCGCGCGATGGCGCGCCGGCCGGAGGACCGCTACGAGTCCGCGGCGGAGCTGCGCGACGCCCTCCGGCGCGTGGCCGGCGAAGGCGCCGACGCGCCGACCTACCACATGCTGGCCGGCCGGCTGATTCCGCCGTGGGGCGGCCGCCGCTTCATGGGGGTCGCGGCGGCGCTGATTGCGCTCCTGGTGGCCGGGATCGCCTGGTATCGCGGGTCGCGCGCGCCGGTGGCCGACATGCGAGGCCCGCAAGTGGTGGCGGTATTCCCTCTGCGCGGGGACGCCGGCGACGGCGACGCGCAGGACGAGGCCATCGGGGCCGGGGTGGCGGACGTGCTCGCGTCCGCCCTGTCCAAGGTCTCCGGCGTCACCGTGCTGCCGCGCTCGGCCACGCTCTCCGAGAAGGACGCTTCGGAAACGCCTCTCGACGTCGCGAAGCGCGTGGGCGCGTCCCTGGTGGTGGACGGCCGCGTGCAGCGCGACGGAGACCGGGTCCGCCTCGTGGCGCAGCTCATGCGGGTGGACACGGGGGCGGTGGCATGGAGCGATACGTACGAAGCCACCGCCGCGACCTGGTTCGACGTCCAGCCGCGGATCGCGGAGGACCTGGCCCGGGCCCTGCGCCCGGACATCTCGGCGGTGGAGCGGCGCCGGCTGAAGGAGTCCGTCGCCGTGGACCCCGCCGCCTTTGCCGATTACGCGCAGGCCTGGACCTATCTCGAGCGCTTCGACGTTCCCGGAAACCTGGACCACGCGATCGCCTTGTTCCTGTCCGCCGTGCGCAAGGGGCCCCGCTTCGCCCGCGCGCATGCCGGGCTCGGCGACGCCTACTGGCGCAAGTTTCGCGCCACGAACGACGAGGGGTGGGTGATCCAGGCCCGCGACGCCATCACCGAGGCCCTGCGCCTCGATCCGGACGATCCCAGCGTCCATCACGCGCTCGCCGTGCTGTACCGCGACACCGGGCGGCCCCGGGAGGCGATCGAGGAGGCGCAGGCTGCCATCCGCCTGCAGCCGGATTTCGACCTGGCCCACGCGGTGCTCGGCGACCTCTTCGCCGAGGGCGGGGACCGCGCGCAGGCGGAGGCCGAGTACAAGCGCGCCATCGCGCTGCGTCCGGGCTATTGGAGCCACCACCTGGGCCTCGGCGTCTTCTACTTCACGAACGGCCGGATCGAAGACGCGATCACCGCCTTCCGGCGGGTCACGGAGTTGCGGCCCGACAGCTCATGGGGCTACCAGATGCTGGGCACCGCCCATCACGCCCTCGGCCGCCTCGAGCAGGCGGTGCCTTTCTACGAGCAGGCGATCAAGATCACCCCCGACGCGGCGGCCTACTCGAACCTGGGGACGGCGTACTACCAGCTCGGCAAGCTGGAGCAGGCCCGCACCGCCTACGTGCGGGCGGCCGGGCTCGAGCCCGCGGACCCGGTGCAGCATCGCAACCTTGCCGACCTCTACCGCAGGATCGGAGACGAAGCGGCGGCGCGCCGCGAGTACGCCGCGGCGCTCCGGCTGGCCGGCAAGCGCCTCGAGATCAACCCCCGGGACGCGCGCTCGCTGGCCCTCATCGCGGTGGTGGAGGCCAAGCTCGGAGACGCCCGGGCGGCGCAGCGCCACGCCGCCGAGGCTCTGGCCCTGAGCCCCTCCTCCAGCGACATCGTTTACAAGACCGCCGTGGTCCACGCCCTCACCGCGCGCCCCGAGGAGGCGTTGGCGGCGCTGGAGAATGCCCTCGCCATGGGGTTCCGGGCGTGGGAGGCCCGCGTCGACGAGGACCTCGCCAGCTTGCGGAAGGACGAGCGGTTCGTTTCACTGACGTCCCGAAAGGAGGCTTCATGAGACCTGTCGCTGGATGGCTGGTCGCGGTTTCGATGATGGCGGCGCCTGCGATCGCCGTCGCGCGAGACGGTGAGTACGATCCCTGCCGGAACCGGGGGGCGCGGCGGATCGCGATCGTGTACGCCCGGTCGTCGGGGATCCTGGGCGGAGGCGGCGAATGCAAGGGCAACGTCGACCCGGACAAGAAGACGGTGTGTGCGGGCGATACGGTCCAGTGGTCGGTGATCAACACGTGCGACGTCGAAGAAGTGGCGGACATCCGCATCGAGGGGCTGGAACAGGTAGCCGAGAGCTGCACCGCCGTCCGCCGGTTGGAGGTGGGAGGAGCCAAGGAGATCCGATGCCGGCTCAGGCGGAGCCTCCGCGAAACCGTGACGCAGGAGTACAAAGTGACGGGGAGGATCGGAAAAAGCAGGGCGATCATCGATCCGGAGCTCATCATCCGGCGACCGAACTGAAAAGCCGCCGCGCGGGCAATTGGAAATCGCTTGGCGATAGCCTGGACAGCGCTCAGGACGCCGAGGGCCCGCGGGTGCGATCTTCGGGCCATGAGCACCACAGCTGTCGAGGCGGGATTCCAGGAGGCGCCCCGTGAGCTCGGGGTCACGGGGTCGGTGGAGAAGCGCGCGCTGCTCTGGCTGGCCGCGCGCATGCCCGCGCGCGTCGATTCGGATCACCTGACCGCCCTCGGGTTCGGCGCAACTCTCGGGGCGGCGCTCCTGTATGCGGCGAGCGCGTCCCATCCGTGGATGGTCCTGCTCGTCAACGTCGCCCTGCTCGCCAACTGGTTCGGCGACAGCCTCGACGGCACGCTCGCGCGGTTCCGCGGGCGGTCACGGCCCCGCTACGGCTTCTACGTCGATCACCTCGTCGATTCCATCGGCGTGGCGGCCCTCGTCCTGGGGCTCGCCGCGTCCGGCCTCATGGGCCCGACGGTCGCGGCCGCCCTGCTCGTGGCCTACCTGCTGCTGTCGATCGAGATGTTCCTGGCCACCTACACGCTGGCCCGCTTCAAGATCGCATACGGCGGCCTGGGCGGCACCGAGCTGCGCATCGCCCTCGCCCTCGTCAACGTGGCCGTCTTCCTATGGCCGGGGCCCTTGCCGCCCGGCGTGCGACTGTTCGACGTCGCCGGGGTGGCGGTGACGGCCGCCCTCGGCGTCGCCTTCACCGTCTCCGCGGTCCGGAACGCGGTCCGGCTGCGGGACGAGGAGACGCGAGGCTAGGGCTTTCGCCGCCCGATCGTGCTCCCGTCGGCATGGACGGCTATGCGGTCCACTTTGCCGTCCGCGCCCTTCAGGAACTCCACGCTGAACCCGGTCAGGTCCTTCACGCGGAAAAGCGTGCCGCGCACGGGGACGAGGTCGCGCGGCCGGCCCAGCACCACGTACTGCAGCACCCCGTCCTCGCGCAACAGCACCTGCCAGTCGATGCCGTCGATCTCGTAGACCCCGACGAACTGCTCGAGGAAAGCGCGCTGCGTCATCTCCGCGGGCGGGCGGCGCGCGAAGACGAGCGGCGCGACGTTGGGCTCGACGGGGACGGCCACCCCGGACACCTCGCCCGCGAGGTCGGTCTCGAACTGGACCCGCATCTGCTCCAGCCGGTTCCGCTTGTCGTCGGGGGCGCGGAAGACCTCGTAGTGCCAGTGGTCCAGCGGGGTCACGAACCCGTGGAACGCGAGTTGCAGCCGCCCGCCTTCCTGCCGCACCGCGAGCGGACCGTACCCGGGATGTTCGTACTCACCCGCGTACTCGGCCAGCGCGTGGGCGGGGCGCGTGCCCTCCTTGCGGTCGGACACTCCGGCCGATTTCGCCGCCTCCTCTCCCGACAGCGCCTTCTTCTCCAGCTCGCCGAAGCGTCCGATGAAGCCCGCGGACTTCATCCCCAGGAGGCGGTCGATGATCTCGAGGGGGAGGCCGTCGCGCAGCCGCGCGCCGCTGCGGTTGGTGAGGACCACGACCCCGATGCGCTCCGCGGGGATCAGGTGCACGGTAGCGGCGGCGCCCGGCATGTTGCCGCCGTGTTGCACCATGTGCTGGCCGCGGTAGTTGGCGACGAAGAGCCCCATGCCGTAGCTCTGGAAGCCGATCTCCGGGAACGCCGCGGGACCGATGGACATGTTCGGCTGCATCATCGCGTCCACGTCGGCCTTCAGCAGCACGCGCGTGGCCCCGTAGGCGCCGCCCGCCAGCATCATGCGCAGGTAGTTGGTCATCTCCCGCGCGCTGGAGTTGATGCCGCCGGTGGGCCCCATCGTCTCCGCCGACTCGTACGGGTCGGGGATGAGGCGCCGCTCCGCGTCGAGCTGGTACCCCGTGGCGTGGTCCGCGTCCGCCTGCAGGGCGGCGAGCGAGAAGTTGGACCGCTTCATCGCCAGCGGCGCGAACAGCGACTGGCGGACCAGGTCTTCCCACGAGCTGCCGGCGATCCGGCCCCCCAGGTACCCCGCGGTCATGTACATGAAGTTGTTGTATTGGAACCGGGTGCGGATGTCCCGGCTGAACGGCATGTAGCGCAGGCGCGTGTAGAGCTGCTCGCGCGTGAGATCGGACCCGAACCATGCAAGGTCGTGCCGCGGCAGGCCGATGCGATGGGTGACGAGGTCGCGCGGGGTGGCCCGCAGCGTCGCGTAGTCGTCGTGGAGCCGGAACTCCGGCAGGTAGTCCCGCACCGGCGCGTCCCAGTCGAGCTTGCCGCGGCGGACCAGCGTCCCGAGCGCGGAGACGGTGAACTGCTTGGTGATCGAGGCGATCGGCATCAGCGTGTCCGGGGTCATCGGCAGCGCCTTCTCGATGTCGCGCACGCCGTAGCCCTTCAGGAGGACCACCTCGTCGCCCACCACGACACCCACGGCCGCGCCGGGGATCTTCTGGTCCGCGAGCGCGGCTTGGATCACGGCGTCCAGCCCGTCCAGTGCGGACGGCGGCGCTGGTGGACGCGCGGGCTGCGACACCGCGGGCGCGGGTACGGCGAGGGCGGCGAGAAGTGCGGCGGCGGCAACGCGCATCGGGACGACGATTCTAGTTCCCCAGGCTCGGTTTGTAGATCGCGACGATCTCCGACATCCGCGTGGACTGCCCGTTCGTGAACTCGTCCATGCACGCGTCGTCGGTGTAGTCCATGAAGTTCTCGATCGGATCGAGGCCCGGCGCCGCGCACGTGTCGCGCCCGGCCGGGCAGCCGAAAGCGGGGCTCGCCTCGAAGGGGGTGTCGTCGACGGAGTCGCCGGGCGGGTTGCATCCGCCCTGGAACGTGTGGTCGAGGCCCAGGTAATGGCCGACCTCGTGGGTGCCGGTGTCGCCCAGGTTGTACGGTTCGGCGGAGCCGCCGGGCAGCGACGAATACAGGACCACGACTCCGTGGTGCCAGTTGTCCTCGGGGTACGACCAGGGCAGATAGGCGTAGCCGAGGATGTTCGCCTGGGGCTTGCAGGTGTAGAAGTTCAGCGTGTGCGCGGGATCCACGGCGTAGGTGCGCTTGAAG
>Ga0326597_10011207_pt1 | contig 11897 bp, 5 predicted proteins | sample RVTome_12_FD_203789 | JGI IMG/M metagenome (GOLD analysis project Ga0326597, IMG submission 203789) | Soil microbial communities from uranium-contaminated site in the Upper Colorado River Basin, Wyoming, United States - RVT100D185 | ecosystem: Environmental > Terrestrial > Soil > Contaminated >... | reverse complement strand
GAGTCTGACCCCTTAGATTGCGATATTGAGCGCATGCATGGGGCGGTCTCCTTCGAAGGTTGCGAGCCTCGAAAGAGACGTAAAGCGCGCCATGCATGCGCCGTTTTAAACCGACTTTATCAACTACATCAACAAAGTACAACCCCACTTCGTGGGGAGACCTCAGAACCCGGCCCCGATTACCGCATTCGGCCCCGATTACCGCATTCAGAGGACGCCGATTTCGGGGGGATCGGGACTCAGAATGTCAATGCACTCGTCGGCAGTAAGAATGAGGTAGTGGACCACCCCGGGGTGGTGCACATCGAGCAGTCGAGCGCGCGACAGCGATTTGAGCCAATCGGAGTCGTCGACGATCCAGAGTACCTGATGGTCGGCGGCATCAAATCGACCCCATAGGTCGGGCCGCAGTTCCTCTTGGATACTCCTGTAAGCCGGAACTTTTTTAAAACTCAACTGAACCCGGCGACCAGTTTGATTCTCCAGTACAACCCCCAAGCCCTCTGGCCCATCGTTCAGATTCACTAGCACAACATCACCAGGGCTTTCGGCTTCGCCGAAAACTCTTGGACCGCGTGAAAATGCCTCCATGTCTTGAGGAGAGATCATAACTTGTGGAAGCTATCATTCTATCTGGTTATTTGTACCTTATCTTGATAGCCGGACGGCCAGGCTGGTTAATCTGCAGTGTGGGTGACCCTTCTGTGCTCGTGGGTCTGACGGAGACGCCGGTACCGTCGGGTAGCTTCGTAGCTCTTCCTCCATTACCGATTTGTGTCGTCGGCTGATTGCCTACGATGCGGTCGAAGTCCTTGTTGGCTTGAGCTTCCCCGCCAGGCTTTGTGTATTGCTGAGACTTGCCCGTTCTGCCCTTCGTGGCGCCCTGCAATACGTCTTGAGTTCGTGAGCTCGTGCTGCCTGCAGATCCGCCCGCACCTGGTTTGCTCGCCCCTGGAGTATTGGGACTAGGCGCGTTCGTTCCCGGTTGGCCGCCCGCGCTGCCCGGCGCGCTCGGCTGCGATCCGCCTGCAGAAGTCGAGGTCGTCGTGTTCGACGGCTTCGGATCGGGATTGCCCTTGCCGCCGGCGCTCTTGCCGCCGCTTGCCCCGCCCTTCGGCCCGCCGCCGCGCCCGAGCATGCATCGTATGGCGTTGCGTGCCGCATTCGCCGCCGCCGCACACGCCCGCGGAAAGCGCATGCAGAATAAACGGAGCCCGGTGATAACCGCCGGGATGATCTCGCCCGACGGATCGTTGAAGCTGACCGGATCGCCTCCTACATACTGGTAGAGGTTCAGTCCGGCAGCGATTCCGATTGGATCCTCGCTGATGAAGCGCTTGAGCAGCGCGTCGTAATAGCGCGCCCGATAGAAGTAGAGCCCCGTGCCATCGTTCTCCCGGCCGGTGTATTGCAGGGGATTGGTCTCACCCGAACCCAACACGCTGGTCTCACCGTAGGGTGAATAGGCGTAGAGTGTCGTGGATAAACCGCCTGCATCGACGAGCCCCAGAACCGAGCCCAGATGATCGGCGAGCAGCCAGCGGTTGCCGGTCTGGCTGTAACGGGCAAGGACCTCGTCAATATCGGCGCCAACAAGGTTGTCCGTTGTCCCGGCCGGACCAAACTCCACCACCGCCTGATCGCCGTCATAGAGGTAGGTAGTTACCTCTCCGTTGACGACGCGCTCGACGCGCCGGCCCATCGCATCGTAGCGGAAGCTCGCCGTCACGCCCGGCGAGTTGATCTGGGTCAGGCGGCCGCGCACATCCCAGGTATAGGTGATCGTTTCGCTCGGGCCTATCCGGCGAACGAGGTTGCCGAGTTCGTCGTATTCCAGTGTATAAACCACGCCCCCGAGTGTGATGCCGGTCATGCGGTTGGCGACATCGTAAGTGGCGCTGAACGCGGTCTCGCTCAGGCTGCTGATGTTCGCGCGATCCTTGTTGAGGATGTTCCCCGCCGCATCGTAGGCATAGGTGATCTCTTCGAGCACGGTAGTGCCCCGGCGATAGACAAGGCTCGTCAGGCGATTGTTGTCATCGTAAGAGTAGAATGCAGTGATGCCGTTCGGCAGACGAAGTTCAGAGCGCCGGTCGCCGTCATCGTAGACGATCTCGTAGACGTCGGCCCCGCGCGTGATGCGGGTGATATTTCCGTTGGCATCGTAGGCAAACGTCTCGGCACCGGCGGGCTTCTCCAGCCGGGTCAGCCGATCAAGCCCGTCGTACGCATAGCGGATTTCGCCCTGGGGTGTAACGACCCGGGTTACCCGGTCGAGATTGTCGTAGTCGAGGGCGACTGCGCCTTCGCCGTCGCGCACCTCGGTCAAACGGCCGATGGCATCGTGACGCCGGGTGACGATGCTGCCGTCGGAGAAGCGCGACTCAATCGGGCGGTCCAGCGCATCGTAGCTGAACTGGTGCGTGCGAATGGCGCGATCGGTGTGAGTAACAAGATTGCCGGTCGCGTCGTAGGCATAACGATCAATGCGTCCGGAAGCATCGGTGCGGGTTTCGACCCGGTTCATCGAGTCGTAGGTGTACTGAACAACGGTTCGGCCGGCGCGGTCGGTCACCGACGCGAGATTGCCGCGCGGGTCGTAGGTGAACCGGGTAGTCAGGTTTTCCGGATCGATGAACTCAACGATCTGGTTGCGGGCGTTTAGTACAAAACGGCTTGTTCTGCCCAGTGGATCGGTTTCGCTCTGGGCACGGCCAACGGCATCGCTGTCGAAGGCCGCTTCAAAACCGAGAGGGTCGGTGACGGCCTGGATGTCGCCCGAAGGCCCGTAGGTGAAGCGCATTACTTTGCCCAGCGAATTCGTGACGGTGGCAATCTGGCCGCGGGCGTTGAAGGTGTAGGTGGCCGTCAAACCGCGGGGATCGGTCGTCTGCAGCAGGTTCCCGGTGTTCGGATCATAGGTATGCCGGGTAACGAGCGGCGTGCCGTCGTCCTGGTAGACGGTGATCGTGGCCGGTTTCTGCCACTTCGGATCATAGGTGAAGTCGGTGATCTGCCCACCATGATCGGTAATCCGGAGTATGTTGCCGACTGCGTCGTACGTGTATCGTGTCACACGCCCCGCCGCGTCCGTCATCGAGCGCGGGCGGTTGTTTGCATCCAGATCGTAGCGGACGGTTTGCCCGAGTGCGTTCGTTACTTCCGATTCCAGGCCCCGGGTGTTGAGCCGGTGAGTCGTGGTGTTGCCCCGCGCGTCGGTCACAGAGGTCGAAGCAATCGTTCCGCCGTATATGCGCCAGCCGGCTTCGAAGTTTTCCCACGAATCCACGTTGGGACAGGTAGCGCCACTGCATCGAGTGGTGGGATTCGAAACGTTGATGACACAAGCGCCGGTCAGCTTGTAGGCATAGCGCGTCTCGGTGCCGTCGGGCATGCGCTGGCGCAACACGCGCTTGCTCGACCCGTGGAAATTCTCAACCGGGTTGGTCTGGCCGGGATAAAGGATCGTCTTGATGCGCACCCCGCCCGGCACGTTGGCGCAGGCATTGCCGGGGATCGCCGGCAGCTCGCTGTCGTCCACGTAGGTGTAGCGCGTGACCCCACCCGCGGTATCCGTGACAGTCTCGATGCGATTCGTGGTGTTGTAGGTATAACGCACCGTGCGGGCGACTCCATCGCGCACTTCCGAGATGAAGCCGTTCGTGCCGTAGGTGATCGCGACGCTGCGCTGGTTGCCCTGGATGCTATCAATACGGCCGTTGGAGCGACGTGTAATCAGCAGCGCGTTGCCGTTCGCATCCGTTTCCGAAACCAGGTACTGCACTCCGAGTCCGCCAAAGGGCGCGAAGCGCCAGCGGGTGCCGTCGTCGAATTTGAGCTCGTGGCCAGCGTCCGCACTGTTAAGGGAAAGCTGTGCGCCTTCGTAGCGCGAATCGGAATGATTGCGGAACAAGCCATCCGGCTCGCGCGCGAAATCGGTACGCGCGTTACCGGGCAGCACGATGCGTACCAACTGGCTGTTGACTGGCAGCAGCGCGACATCGTGCCCGAACGCCCAGCCCTGCCCGAGGCTGAGCTGGACACCCGCAATGTTGGCAAACGCGTCGAACGGGTTATAGGTGCGGCCGATGTGGATGGGAACCAGACCATCAATGCTGAGATCAACTTCCTCGGGCAGCTCCTGGCCACTGGCGTATGAAATCGGCTTGGGACCGCGAGGGCCGCACCCGCCAAAATTGGGCGCGTTGTTCTGATTGCCAAGGAAGCACGGCAGTCCGCACACCCCGCAGAAGCGTGGGATGCCCGAGCCAGCGTTGGTAACGATCACCTTGCCGTCCGCGGAGACGGTGCCCGTGCCGCCCTGCTTCCATTCACCGGTGCCGCCCATCGGGCTGCCGTCGTAGTACCAAAGCTCGGTCGTTTCGCCCGGCTCAAGGCCCAAGTCGTTAGGGAGCGTCACGGGAATCGGATTGCTGGGGAGTCCCCCCATCGGCGTGCCGAAGTAGAGCTGATAGACGCTCTTGGTCGGAATTGGGGGCCCGGTAACCGGTAGCTTGTCCGGATCAAGCCGCTCGACCGCGATGCGCGCCTTCGGCACACCGTCCCAGCCGATGATGCTGGTTCCCGCCGGAATCTTGATCTCCAACCCGGGGAATCTCGGGTCGGTGATGATCTGATCCTGCGCGCTGTTCGCCGTAATCGGCGTGAACTTGTCGTCCGAAGGCGGCGGGTTGATCGTCCAGTCGGGAACGACGATGATCTGGTTCGCCACCAAGATCGTGGTGTAGGGCCAGATCGGATAGAGCGGATTCGCGGGCGTCGCGTCGAAGCGCAGCGTGACCGGCCCCGCGGCCAATCCCACGAGAGTGAAGTTTCCCGCCGCATCGGTCACGGTCTGCGGCTGCGTCTGCGGATCGATGTCAGCGCGGACGATGACACCGGCGATGCCCTGGTTCTCGGGCGTGACGAAACGGCCCTTGACGCCGGTTACATTGCCCGCCGCGCCCACCGTGAGATTGAGGGTCGCGCTGCGCACGAACGGCACGCCGCTCTCGGTAAAGCTCGCTTGCACGGTCACCGCATAGGTCCCGGGCACCGCCGCGCCCGATGCGCCGAAAGTAATCGCCCCCGTCTGGAAGCCGGAGAGCGTGGCAGCCGGGCTGAAGGACGCCGTGACACCCGCAGGCAGCCCCTGCACGGAAAGCGTCACCAGGCCCGTGAACTGACGCGTCCCGGTGGAGGCGAGTTGCACCTGCGCGCTGTTGGAAGCGCCCTGATACACCGTCAGGTTCGCCGGGCTCACCACCAGCTGGAAGTCCTGCTCGCGCGTCACCGTGAAGACCGGGCTTTGTGCCGTGCCGTGGGAATTGGTCAGCGTGATCGGTCCCGTATCCGCAAGAGCGGGAACTTTTACGGTGATCGAAGTTGCGGTCGCGGTCAGTGCCGGGCTGGGCACTGTGGTGTTGTTGATGCCGCGGAACACGAGCTGGTTGTTGCCCGGTACCGGATCGAAGCCCGTGCCGGTGAGGGTGACGATTATTCCGACCGGGCCGCTCGTCGGAGCGACCGAGGCGATCGAGAGCTGCGGCTGGATGGTGAAGGTGAGGAAGCCCGGCAGGCGGTTCGTCGCGGTCGCCGTGACGGTCATCTCGCCCACCGTCGCACCGGTGAGCGTGAAGGTGGTACTGGTGCCGTTCGCGGGAATCGTCACCGTCGGCGGGAAGCTCGCCGAGCCCGCGCCTGACTGAGCGAGCGTTATCACCAATCCTTCGTTCGGCGCCGGGTCGCTGGAACTCACCGTCACCGTGGTGCTGCTCCCGACCTGGAGCGTCAGCGTCGGCGCGGAGAGCACCAGCCCTACCTGTTGTTTCACCGTGAAGGGGGTGGCTGCCGTGACCGTAACCGGCTGCCCGGTCTGCGCGGCAGTGTAGCCGAAGCTCGCCGTGATCGTGGTCTGCCCTGCCGCCAGGGCGCTCGCCACCCCGGTCGCGGCGATGGTGGCGACCGCGGTGTTGGAGGAGGTCCACGTCACCCGCGTCGTAAAGTCCTGCGTCGTGCCATCGGTCATGGTGCCGGTGGCGGTGAACTGCACCGTCTCGCCAATGTAGGCGCTCGCGGGCGCGGGCGAGAGGGTCAACGTCACCAGTTCCGCCGCCGTGACCGTCACCGAGGCGCTCGCCGTGCCGCCGTTCAAGCTCGCGGTAATCGTCGCCTGCCCTTCCGCGTTCGAAGCCACCGGGAAGTCGGCAAACAGCGCCCCGGCCGCGATGTTGACCGTCGCCGGCACCGAGGCAAAGCTGGCATTGCTGGAACTCAGGGTTACCGCAGCCGCCACGTTCGGCGCGCGCGAGACCGCCACGCGCAGCACCCCCGGTGCACCCTTGGGGAGCGTCAGCGTGGCGGGCGTGAGGGTCGCGACGATCGGGGGCGGTGCGGCAACCTCGATCGTTGCGGCGGCGCTCGTGCCACTCACCGAGGCGGTCACCTGGGCGGCGCCCGCGGCAAGCGCAGTCACGGTGACGGCGGCGGCAGTCGCCCCCGCGGGCACGGTAACTGAAGCGGGCACCTGAACGACGGCGGGCGCGCTGTTGGCGAGCGCGATGACGGTGTCCGTTTCCTGCGCGACGTTGATCGTGACCGTAAGGCCGCCTACCGCGCCCTGCTGCAACGGCAGCGGGCTCGGCACCAGCGAGACAATCGCCGCGGCCTGCTGCACTACCTGCACCGTCGCGGTCCTCTGCACGTCGTTGAGGCTTGCCGTGATGATCGCGCTGCCGGTTGCGAGCGCTGTCGCGGTGAAGGTGGCGCTGGTTTGCCCCTGGGCGACCGTGACCGAGGCGGGGACCTGGAGCACCGAGGGATTATCCACGGCGAGGGTGATCTCCGTGTTGGCGAGCTGCGCGGCGTTGATGCGCACGGTGAAGCTGCTGGTCGCCCCCGGCGTCATGGCGTGCGCCGGCGGCTCGATCGCCACCAGTCGTGCGGGCGGCGGCACCACGTTCAGGACGGCGGACGCGCTCGAGGCGTTGAGAGTCGCGGTCACCCCTGATTGGCCGAGCGCGATGCTCTCCACCGGCACGATGGCCGAAGTCTGTCCCGCCGGCACCGTGACGCCCGACGCCACCGAGACGATGCCCGCGGGCGAGGCGGCGAGCGCCACCACCGTGTCGGTGGATTGCACCGATGAGAGCGTCAGTACGAGGCTGGTATTCGCCCCCAGTGTGATCCGCTCCAGCACGGGCACCAGCGACACGACCGAGGGCGGGGCCGCGGTGACGGTCACCTGGCTCGAAGCCGAGGACGCGTTCAGCGTCGCCGTGATACTCGCCGTCCCGGCTGATACCGCGCTGACCGTGACCGGGGCCGTAACGCTGCCCGCCGGCACCGTCACGCTCGAAGGCACAAACGCCACGCCCGAGTTGCTGCTCGAAAGCGCAACCAGCGTATCGGCGGATTGCGCCGCCGAGATCGTCACCGTCAACGTGCCGTTCGCCCCCTGCGTGAGCGTGAGCGTGGCGGGAGCGAGACCCGTCACCGTCACCGGCGCGGGGTTGACGTTGACGGTGGCGCTCGCGGAACCGCCGTTGGCGCTGGCTGTTACCGTGGTGGTGCCGGATGCAACACCGTTTACCGGAATCGTTACCTGGGTCTGTCCGGCGGCGAACGATACGCTCGCCGGAACGCTGGCGACGCCGGCGTTCGCGGAGACGACGGTGAGCGCGCCGGCGCCGGTCGGCGCCGGGGCAAGCGTTGCAGCGAGATTGCCGGTCGCGCCCACCGTGATGGTGAGCGGATTGGGCGTAAGCGAAGTCGGCGCGGGGAGAATGCGGGTGCCCAGCACCGTGATGGTGAGGAAGCCATCGGGGCCGCTCGCGGTTCGCACTTCCAGCGTATTGGACGGCCCCAGGTTGACCGTGCGCTCGACCGACGCCACGTTCTGCCCGAAGTCGGCGGGACCCGCCACCTGCACCCCGTTCACTTTCACCCAGGCGGACGAGAGGCGGTTCGCGCCGTTCGCATCTCCATTGACGATCCGCAACAGGAACGGCGCGCCGATGGACTGCGGCACGGTGAAGGAGTCGGTATACACATCGGGCGAGCTCGCCGTGCGCAAATACTGCTTCGGGCCGAAGAGAATCTGGTCCGGCGTGCCCTGCGCGAGGACGGGCTGCGCCCCCGCGAGCACAAGCAGTGCAAGGCCAAGAATTCTAGCCGCGGATAAATCCCGTTCCAATGACTTCTGCCAGCGCCCCCAGTGATCAATGGTCTGCGACACACCCGGAAAACGGACATTGGAACGGGATAAACGCCGATAAACGCAGATTTCATTAATCATTTTTGAAATCCCAAGAATCCGGATCAGCCGCGGATAAACGCAGATGAACGCAGATTTCAAAAATCCGGTCGCAGATGAACCCAAATTCATATCAGCCGCCGATAAACGCCGATGAACGCCGATGATTTTTCAGATCTCAAAATTCAAAACCCCAGTACGATGCGCTTCACATCCAGGCGCGGTTTGCCGAAATTGATCAGCAGGCAGACCGTCAGGCCAGTCGCCCTGAGATAGTTCAAGCACTGTGCCTGATGCACCTCATCCAGCACTTTTGCTGCCTTCAGCTCGACGATCACGTCATGCTCCACTAATAAATCCGCGACAAATTCGCCAACCAGAACACCTTTGTAATGGACCTTTATCGCGTGCTGTTGCTCGATCAGCAATCCGCTGTCCCGCAATTCGATGGCCAGAGCGTTTTCATAGACCTTTTCAAGAAACCCGCCGCCAAGTGTATTGCTGACCTGATGAGCACATCCGATCACCTTCTCGGTAATTTCGTCGAGTTTCGATCGGCGTTCATCGGCGTCCATCGGCGGCTGTATGGTCTTGACAATCATCTGCGTGTATCTGCGTGTATCTGCGGCTCATGGGTTTTGAGTTCAATGCGCGTGTATCATTCATCCGCCTTAGCGTCCCAGCGCGACGATCCGCATTGCCTCCGCCGGCGCGTCGAACACCTTGCCCGAGACGGTGATCAGCTTCGCCTGCGACGGGCCGCCGTAGGTCGCGCTGATCTCGATTCTCTCGACGCGCTCGTTGTTGGCGAATCTCGACAACGATTCACCCATCGCCACGGTGATGGTGTACGAGGTCCTGGCGATGAGCGTGCTCGGTCCGGACGGGATGTCGATGCTGGCGCTCGCGCTCGCGGCCCCCACGGTGCCCGCCAGCGGCGCGCTGGTCACCGTCGTCGCCGCGCCGCGCTGCGGCGTGAGCGTGAGCGACACGGTGTTGCCCACCGGAATCCCGGTGGTGGCGAACACGACCGTCGCGGGATTGGCTGTTCCTGCCGCGAGCACGACGTCGCCGACCCCCGAGGGAGCCGCCGGTGCGGCGACCCCGGCAACGCTGGTGATGGCAAGCGCCGGCAGGCCCGCGAGGGCGAGCGTTCCCGTGGTCACGATTTCTGTGCTGGTGCGTCCGCGGCCGCCGTTTCCACCGGCAAAACTTGAACTAAAGCCGTTGGTACCCTTCGTTCCGCCATTGACGCTCAGCGTGCCGCTGCCGGTGAAGTTCGAGGCAACGATGCGAATCGCACCGCCGCTGCCGGCGCCACCCGTTGCCGAGGTCTGGGTAGCGATGCCGGTGTTGAGGTAGTTTCCGGAATTTCCTCCATTAGCGAGGATGGATCCGGTGAGGGTCACCGTTCCGGAAACCGCGATCAGGATGGCGCCGCCGCCGCCGCCGCCCCCGGTGCCGTAAAAACCGTCCAAAGCCGCGGCACCGGCGCCGCCGCCACCGCCGGAACCGCCGACGAGAGGCGTCAGCAGGTTGGAACCATATACGCCGCCGCCAAGGCCAGTGTTCCCGGCTGTGACCCCCCACAGGTTAGCGGCGCCTGCAAGACCATACCCGCCGCCCCCGCCGCCCTGCGGACCAGCACTACAACACGTCGCCACCGCATCGCCGCCTCCGCCCGCACCCGGCCCTAGGCCGTTGCCGGCACGCCGATTCACCTCCGGCGCGCCGCCGCGCCCGCCGTCGTAGCCGCCGGGGCCGCCCAGCCCGGGCAGGCTGCGGTCGCCGGTCGTCCCGAATCCGCTCGTCAGCGACACGCCGCCGCTCACGTCGATCGCGCCGGCGATATTGACGTTGCCCGTGGCGAGCAGAACGACCGGCGTGTTCGTGGGGTTCCTGGCGAACGTCACCGTGACGCCCGCCGGGATGTCGATGGTCGTGTAATTGAAGATGCCGCTCGGCGGCAGCGTCACCGTCGTGTTCGCCGTGGGGCTGAATGGGCCGTCCGCGCCGGTGCTGCCGCTGTTGAATCCAGTGGCGCCCGCGAGTGAAGCGGCGGCTGAAAACAGGGCTCCGGCTGCTATTGCTCGAAGATTCACGATGCGCGTCATGACTGCCTCCTTCTCGTTTCAAATGGGTTCACGCCTGCCGGCGCCTGTCCGTTCATGGTTTGTCCACTCCAACCGCCGGCGATACCACCGGTCCGGCGGTCGCGCCGGCCGGGGGACTCGTCGGATCGCCTTTGACCACTCCCAGCGGCACAGTCAGTACCGGACCGGAAGGACTGTCCGCCTCGGGACTCGTCGGATCGCCCTTGATGACTCCCACCGGCGCGGTCAGCACCGGCCCTGAAGGACTGTTCGCCGCGGGACTACTCGGATCTCCCCTGACCACTCCCAGCGGCGCGGACAGCACCGGCCCGGAAGGACTGTTCGCCGCGGGGGCGGTCGGATCGCCTTTCACGAGCCCCAACGGCCTTGTGAAGAGCACGTTCGCGCTCGCGAATTCCGTGGTGACGTTGACCACGAAGTCCAGCGGCTCGACAAAAGACTGAGCGCTCAACCGCAACACCGTCGTGCCCGCGGCAATCCCGGTAATCGTTCCCGTGGCCTGCGTCTGGCCCGCGGGCAGCGTGATCGGGGAGGACCCGGCCACGGCGACCGCGGGATTCAACGTCGAGGCGGAGAAAATCACCGGTTCGGTGTCAGCCTCGGACGCCTCGATCCGGAATTGACGTGCCACGTTGTCCGGCGGGATGGCGAGCGGATTTGGCGTGACGGTATAGACGATCGGCGGCGCCACGGTCAGGGTCGCCTGGGCCGAGCCCGCGGCGTTCGCCAACGTGAATGCCTGGGTCCCCAACTGCGCGGTCGCGGACACGGTGAGCGTGAACGAAACCACGGTAGGCGAAACCGACAGATTGCCGATGCCGATGCCCGGATCGGGGTTCGAGACGGTGACGCCCGTCAACCCGGTACCCGTGATCTGTACCGTCCTCACCTGATTGCGCCGTATCGTCGCGGGCGAGATGGAATTCACCACCGGCGCCTGGGCGCCGCCCGCGCCGGTGGTGACCTGAAGGAGGTTGCCCGCCGCGTCGTAGACGTACTCGGTAACGCGGGCCTGCTCGTCTATGACGCGGATGAGCCGCCCGAGCGCGTCGTAATCGTAACGCTCCTGCGCCGCGGGCGCGGCGCACGCGAACGCCGCCAGCAGCAACGCCAGCCCGTACGCAAGCCACCTCGCGGTCCCCTTCCCCTGTTCCGGCGGCGACACGACCCTGCTTTCTTGTTATGCGCCTAGAACCTGTTTCAAAAATCAAAAACAGGAATTAGCCGCAGATAAATCCCGTTCCAATGACTTCTGCCAGCGCCCAGTGATCCATGGTCTGCGACACACCTGGAAAACGGACATTGGAACGCGATTCATCGGCGGCTTAATGGCCTTTCAATCGTTGCGGAGCGCCTTTCTCCCGGAGATCCGTCCCCAATCTACCCAAGAACGGCAAGCGGGCGCTGTCAGGCTCCGCCGACAATCCGTGTCGGGGTTTTCCTGACAGACGTCAAGGTATTGTTTCGGCGCGCTGTTTTTTTCAGAGCTGTGCTCGATGCAAGTCTTTCAAATCCGCTCAGCGCAGCAC
>Ga0326597_10011206_pt1 | contig 11898 bp, 9 predicted proteins | sample RVTome_12_FD_203789 | JGI IMG/M metagenome (GOLD analysis project Ga0326597, IMG submission 203789) | Soil microbial communities from uranium-contaminated site in the Upper Colorado River Basin, Wyoming, United States - RVT100D185 | ecosystem: Environmental > Terrestrial > Soil > Contaminated >... | reverse complement strand
CGCGCCATCGTGCCGGTGCATCTCTACGGTCAGATGGTCGAGCTCGAGCGGCTGCTGGCGATCGCGCAGCGCCACGGCGTCGCGATCATCGAGGACGCCTGTCAGGCGGTCGGCGCCCGCCGCTCGATCGACGGCGTGTGGCGCATGGCGGGCGAGCTCGGCTGGGTGACCGGGTATTCGTTCTTCCCGAGCAAGAACCTCGGTGCCTGGGGCGACGGCGGGATGATGGTCACGTCCGACGACGCGACCGCCGAGCGACTGCGCACGCTGCGGCTGCACGGCGGGGCGAAGCAATACCACCACGATGAGGTCGGGACCAACTCGCGGCTGGACACGCTCCAGGCGGCCGTGTTGCTCGCCAAACTGCCGCATCTCGCGGGGTGGTCGGCCAAGCGGCGCGAGAACGCCGCCTATTACACCCAGGCGCTCGCCGGGTTGGAACCGGTTCGCTTACCCGTCATCGCGTCGGGGAACGAGCACATCTTCCATCAGTACACGGTGCGGGTCGAGCGGCGCGACGCGCTGCAGGCTCACCTCAAGACGCAGGGAATCGGCAGCGCGATCTACTACCCGATCCCGCTGCACCGCCAGCCGTGTTTCGCGCACCTGGCCTACGCGGCGGGCAGCATGCCGCACGCCGAGCGGGCGTCGGAAGAGGTGCTCTCGCTGCCGATCTACCCCGAGTTGACGCGCGCACAGCTCGACTACGTGGTCGACGCGATTCGCGGGTTTTATCGGTGAGTCGGCTGCGACTCGGCGTCATTGGCGCCGGCACATGGGGGAGGAATCACGTCCGCATTGTGGCCGGGTTGGCGGACGGAGAGTTGACGGCCGTGTGCGACACGCGGGAGTCGGTGCGACAGACCGTGGCGCGCCAGTACCCCGGCGCGTTCGTCACTGGCGACCCCGACGCCCTGCTGGAACGCGTCGAGGCGGTGGTGATCGCCTCTCCCGCCGCGACGCACGCGGACTACGCGCGACGGGCGATTGCGCGCGGTACGCCGTGCCTGGTGGAGAAACCGTTCGCGCTGCGGGTGGCGGACGCGGAGGGCGTCGCCGAGGCGGCGGTGGCCCGAAACGTGCCGCTGCTCGTCGGCCATCTGTTGGTGTTTCATCCGGCCGTAAACGCGCTGCACGCCCTGATTGCGGGCGGCGAGCTGGGGCGCGTGTTGTACATGTACGGGCTGCGCGTCAACCTGGGGCAGGTACGCGCCGACGAGAACGCCCTCTGGAGTTTCGGGCCTCACGACGTGTCCGTGGCGCTGCATTTGTTGGGGGAGGCACCCGTGCGCGTGACGGCGCAGGGCTCGTGTTATCTCCAGCCCGCCGTCGAAGACGTGGTGTTTCTGCACATGGAGTTCGCGAGCGGGACGGTGGCGCACGTTCAGCTGTCCTGGCTCGACCCCCACAAGGAACGGAAACTGACCGTGGTCGGCGATAAGAAGATGGTGGTATTCGACGATATGGAGCCGCGCGAAAAGCTGCGCATCTACGACAAGGGCGTCACGCGGCCCCCGGAGTACGTCTCGTGGGGCGAAAGCCTCGCCATCCGCGAGGGCGACATCTTCATTCCCAAGATCTCCAACGTGGAGCCGCTCGCCGCCGAGCTCGCGCACTTCGTGCGCGTGGTGCGGGGCGCGGAGGCCCCGCGCGCGGGCGCCGCCGATGGCGTCCGCGTAGTTCGTGTACTCGACGCTGCCACTCGTTCGCTCGCGGGCGGAGGAACCCCGATCTCTCTATGACTGCTGCGCAAACTCCCACGGCCGCGCTTCTGGCCAAAGCCCACGACCGCTCGGCGGTGTTCGGCATCGTCGGGCTCGGCTACGTTGGCCTGCCACTCGTAATGGAGCTGGTGCGCGCGGGCTACCGTGTGCTCGGCTTCGACATCAGCACGCGCGTGGTGGACGGCCTCAATGCCGGTCGTTCCCACATCCAGGACATCGACTCCGCGGCGGTCGCGCAGGCGGTCCAGGGCGGAAAGTTCTCCGCCACGACCGACCTCACCCGGCTCTCGGAGCCCGACGCGATCTGCATCGCCGTCCCGACGCCCCTCTCGAAGACCAAGGACCCCGACGTGAGCTACGTGCTCTCGGCGACCGAGTCCATCAAGAAGACCCTGCGGCGGGGCCAGCTCGTCATCCTCGAGTCCACGACCTATCCCGGCACGACACGCGAGTTGATGCTCCCCGCCCTCGAGAGCACGGGCCTCAAGGTCGGGCAGGATTTCTTTCTCGCGTTTTCACCCGAGCGCGTGGATCCCGGGAACCCGACGTACAACACGCGCAACACGCCCAAGGTCGTGGGCGGCATTACCGGGAACTGCCTGGCGGTCACCCTGGCGCTGTACCAGCCGGCGATCGAGCGGCTCGTCCCCGTGTCGTCCACTGAGGCGGCGGAGCTGGTGAAGATTCTCGAAAACACGTTTCGCAGCGTGAACATCGGACTCGTCAACGAGATGGCGATCGTGTGCGACAAACTGGGCGTGGACGTGTGGGAGGTGATCGATGCGGCGACCACGAAGCCGTTCGGGTTCATGAAGTTCACGCCGGGCCCGGGTGTGGGAGGGCACTGCATCCCGCTCGATCCGCACTACCTCGCCTGGAAAATGCGCACCCTCAACTATCGCACTCGCTTCATCGAGCTGGCGGGCGAGATCAACGCCGAGATGCCCGAGTACTGGGTGGCGCGCGTCGCCGACCGGCTGAACGAGCAGGCGAAGGCGGTGCGCGGCAGCAAGGTGCTGGTGCTGGGCGTCGCCTATAAGAAAGACATCGACGACATCCGGGAGAGCCCGGCGCTCGACGTGATCCGCCTGCTCGAGCGGCGCGGCGCGGTCGTGAGCTACCACGATCCGCACGTCCAGCGGTTGCAGGAGGACGGCGTCGACCTGGCCACGGTCCCGCTCACGCCCGAGACGCTGCGCGCGGCGGACTGCGTGGTCGTCGTCACCGATCATTCGAGCGTGGACTACGGACTGGTCGCGCGCGAGGCGCAAGTCGTCGTGGACACGCGGCACGCGTTGCCGGCCGTGGCCCGGAGGCGCGCATGAAACTGTGCGTCGTGGGCACCGGGTACGTCGGCCTGGTCGTCGGCGCCTGTTTCGCCGAGACGGGCAACGACGTGTTGTGCGCGGACGTCGATGCCGGGAAAATCGCCCGGCTGAAGCAGAACCAGCTGCCGATCTACGAGCCGGGCCTCGAGCCGCTCGTGGTCCGCAACCAGCGTGGGGGGCGCCTCCAGTTCACCACCGATGTGGCCGCCGCGATCGAGGCCGCGGACGTCGTGTTGATCGCGGTGGGGACCCCCCCCGACGAGGACGGCTCGGCCGACCTGCAGCACGTGGTCGCCGTGGCGCGCACCATCGGCCAGCACATGAACCGACCGAAGGTGGTCGCCACGAAGAGCACGGTGCCGGTGGGCACCGCGGAGCTGGTGCGCGCCGAGATCGCCAAGCATACCCGCACGCCGTTCCACGTCTGCTCCAATCCCGAGTTCCTGAAGGAAGGCGCCGCCGTCGACGATTTCATGAAACCGGATCGCGTCATCGTGGGTGTGGATCACGATGAGTCGCGGCGCGTGTTCGAGGAGTTGTACGGACCCTTCGTGCGGACCGGCAACCCGCTGATCTTCATGGACATCCCGTCCGCGGAAATGACCAAGTACGCCGCCAACGCGATGCTCGCCACCCGCATCACGTTCATGAACGAGATGGCGCAGCTGTGCGAAGCGGTGGGCGCCGACGTCCAGCTGGTGCGCAAAGGCGTGGGTTCCGACCACCGTATCGGGTCGGCGTTCCTGTTCCCGGGACCGGGGTACGGCGGCTCCTGTTTCCCCAAAGACGTGAAGGCGCTGGTCAAGACGGCGGACGGCCGCGGCGTGTCGCTCGGCATCCTCAAGGCCGTCGAGGCAGGCAACGAGCGACAGAAGCGGGTGCTGTTCGAGAAGCTGTCGCGCCATTTCGATGGCACGCTCAGCGGGCGCACCATCGCCGTCTGGGGACTCGCCTTCAAGGCCGAGACCGACGACGTGCGGGAGAGCCCGGCATTGGTGTTGATCGAATCGTTGCTCGCCGCCGGCGCGGCCGTCCGCGCCCACGATCCCGCCGCCATCGAAACCGCCCGACGCCAGCTGGGCGAACGCGTGAGCTACGTCGAGCACGCTTACGACGCCCTCACCGGGGCCGATGCCTTGGCGATCGTCACCGAGTGGCGCGAGTACCGCAACCCGGATTTTGCGCGGATCAAGCAGTCGCTGGGACGCGCTCTCATCGTCGACGGCCGGAACCTGTACGAGCCGGCGCGCCTGGCCCAGCTCGGCTTCACCTATGACTGCATCGGCCGCCCGCTGGCATGCGCATCCTCGTAACCGGGGCCGCCGGCTTTCTCGGATCGCATCTCTGCGACCGCTTGCTGGCGGATGGCCATCGGGTGATCGGGATGGACAACTACATCACCGGCACGCCGGCCAACCTCGCGCACCTGCTGCATCATCCGGCGTTCCTCTTCGTCCGGAACGACGTCACCACCTTCATCGAGGTGGAAGGGCCGCTCGACGCGGTGATGCATTTCGCGAGCCCGGCGAGCCCGGTGGATTATCTCGAGCTGCCGATCCAGACGCTCAAGGTCGGCTCGCTCGGCACCCATAAGGCGCTGGGCCTCGCCCGCGCCAAGGGGGCGCGGTTTCTCCTCGCTTCGACCTCCGAAGTGTATGGCGACCCGCTCGTCCACCCGCAGCCGGAGAGCTACTGGGGGAACGTCAACCCGGTCGGCCCGCGCGGCGTGTACGACGAGGCCAAGCGCTTCGCCGAGGCGTTGACCATGGCGTATCATCGATATCACGCCCTCGACACGCGGATCGCGCGCATCTTCAACACCTTCGGGCCCCGGATGCGCCCCCACGACGGGCGCGTGGTATCGAATTTCATCCGGCAGGCCCTGCGCGGTGAGCCGCTCACGGTGTACGGCGACGGCTCCCAGACTCGCTCGTTCTGTTACGTGGAGGATCTGGTCGAAGGCATCGTCCGGCTGTTCGAGCGGGGGACGCCCGATCCGACCAATATCGGCAATCCGGGCGAGTTCACGGTGTGGCAGCTCGCCGTCCACGTGCTCGCGCTCACGGGGAGCCGGAGCGAGATCGTCCACCGGCCGTTGCCGGAAGACGACCCCCGGGTACGGCAGCCGGACATCAGTCGGGCGAGGGAGCTTTTGGGGTGGGAGCCCAGCGTTCCGCTGGACGAGGGGCTCGCCCGGACCATCGCCTATTTCCGCGAGGTGCTCAACGGATGAGCCAGCTTCTGGTTACCGGCGCCGCCGGATTCATCGGGTCCCACTTGTGCGAAGCATTGCTCGCCGCCGGTCACGACGTGGCCGGAATCGACAACTTCGATCCGTTCTACGCGCGGGCCGTGAAGGAGCGGAACCTGGCGGCCCTGGGCGGGCGCCGGGGCTTTCGCTTTGCGGAGAGCGATCTGGTGCGCGACCCGCTGCCGCTCGACGGGGTGGAGGCGATCATCCACCTCGCCGCTCGGCCCGGCGTCCAGCCGTCGCTCGAGAATCCCGCCTCGTATATGGAGACGAACGTAACCGGCACGGCCCGGCTCCTGGACCAGGCGCGTCGCGCGGGCATCGCGCGGGTGGTATTCGGGTCGTCGTCCTCCGTGTACGGCGAGTCGACGCCTCCGCCCTTCGGGGAGGACGCGGTGGCGGACACGCCGATCTCACCGTACGCGGCAAGCAAACGCGCCGGGGAGCTCGCGTGCCGGGTGTTCAGTCACCTCTATGGGACTCGCATTGCCTGCTTGCGGTTCTTCACGGTATACGGGCCACGCCAGCGGCCGGACCTCGCGATTCACCGCTTCACCGCGCGCATCCTCGCCGGCCAGCCGATTCAGATGCGTGGGGACGGTTCGAGCGCGCGGGATTACACGTATGTTTCCGACGTGGTGGATGGGATCCTGGCCGCCGTCGAGTGGACCGCGCGGGCCGGCGCCGGCGGCGCCGAGCCATGGCGCGTGTTCAATCTGGGTGGAGGCGGGCGCGTGCGACTCGATCGGTTGATCGCGCTGATCGGCGCGGCGGCGGGCCGCGAGCCGGTCGTCGAACGCGGGGCCGATCAGCCGGGCGACGTGTCGCTCACGGCGGCGGATTTGCGTCGCGCCGGGCGCGAGCTTGGCTACCAGCCCAAGGTGGGGATCGAGGAGGGGATTCGGCGGTTCGTCTCCTGGTACAAGGAAGCGCATGGACGCGAGCCCTGAGCGCCGGGTCGATCAGGCGCGCGAGCGCTTCCAGCTGCAGGACTACTACGGCGCGATTCATCTGCTCGAAGAGATCGTCGCCATCGGTCACGCCTACGCCGACGCCGAGCACATGCTGGGCCTGTGCTATTCCCTGGTGGGACAGGCGGAAAAGGCGCTGGCCCACCTGGATCGCGCGCTCGAGCTGAATCCGCAGTACGTCGAGGCGTTGGTGCATCGCGCCCTGGTGCTCAATGATCTCGGGCGCGAGCAGGAAGCCACCGAGTCTCTACGCCGGGCCGGGCAAATCGGCGGCAAGACGCGCCTTGGCTTCCCCAACCACCTGGCGGCGAAACTCGCGAATCTGCACGCCCACCTTGCCGAGGCGTACATCGAGGCCGGCGGCATGCGCGAAGCGATCGGACAGTACCAGGCCGCGCTGGCGCTCGGTCCCGAATTCCACGACCTGCGCTACAAGCTGGGCCGGCTGCTGCTGCAGGCCGGGCGCGTGCTCGAAGCGCGCGAGCAGTTCGAGATTATCGTCCGCTCGCGCCCCAACTTCCTCGACGCCGCCGCCATGCTCGGCCTCGCCAGCTACTTGAGCGGCGACGGCCTGTCGGCGCGTGTGGTGTGGGAGGACTGTCGTCGGCGCCGCCCCGAAGACCCGCGCGTCGAAGCCTATCTGGCGATGCTGGACCGGGGCGACCTGATCACCCTCCTGACCGAGCCGGCGCCGCACGGGTCGGGGCGCCAGCGTATCCTGTGAGGCAACCGGTAGCCGCGGTGGTGCTCGCGGCGGCGCTTGCGTGTGCCCGGACGGCGGCCGATCACGAGGTGCTGGGGGATCGCGAATACGCGGCGGCCGCCTACCCCGATGCCCTGGCGGAATACCAGCTCGGTTTGCGAGCTGGTGGCGGCAAGGCGGATCTGCATGCCAAGGCGGCGGCGGCGGCGTTGCACACCGGCGATTTCGGCATCGCCGCCGAGCAGTACCGGGAACTCGCCCGCGGAGATCCGACCCGCGCCGAGGAGGCCGCCGACGGGCTGGAACGCGTGGCTCGCGGAGCCGCCGCAGCCAACGACCGGGGGGCGCTGGCGGATGCCCTGCAGGGTCTGCGCGAGGTGGCCCCGAGCCGGCCCCTCGGTTCCCATGCCCGGGTCGTCGCGCTCGACGCGGCGGCGGCGGGGAACACTGCGGGGGCGCTGGCGTACTTGCCCACGGCGATCGCCACGGCGCCCGACGCCCGTAGCGCCGATTCGCTGCTGTTCGTCTACGGTTTGGCGGCGGCGATGGCACGTGACTGCGTCACCGCGACGGTGGTGTTCCAAGGGGTGCTGCGCCGCGAGCGCCAGCCGGTGGTGCTGGATGCGGCGCGGGAAGGCGTCGCCCGCTGCGCCTTGTCGCGCGGCGAAGCGGCGCTCGCCGCGGGCCGCCCGATCGACGCCGAAGAGTGGTTCCGCCGTGCGGCGACGCCCGGTGCGGCGGTGGAGGTGATGCGGGCCGCCTATTTGGGACTGGGCGATGTGGCGCTCGCCCGCGGCGATGTAGCCGGTGCCGTGGACCTGTATCAGCAGTCGCTCGCCGGCGGAATGCCGGGCGACTCCCTGGCACAGCGGGCGCAAGAGAAGCTCAACGCCGTCGGCAGACCCGACAGCGTAGTGGCGCCTCCGCAACCGTGAGGACGATGCGCGTCTCCCGACTGCTCCTTCCCTTCGCCGTCGCCGCGTGTGGCCATGGCCGACCCGCCGCCGCACCGGCGCCGGAGATGCTGCTGACACGGTCCCGGGCCCAGTTTCGGGCGGGCGATTTCGGCGCTGCCCAACAAAATCTCCGCCGCCTGCTGTTCGAGCTGTCTCCCAACGATTCGACGCTCGCCGAGGTGCACTATCTCCTCGCGGAATCGCAATTCCAGACGGGGCAATTCGTGGAGGCATCGCACGAGTTTCGTCTGACCGCCGACCAGTTCCCGGGCAGCGTGTATGCCCCGCTCGCGCTCTTGCGCGCCGGGGACGCGAACATGCGGTTGTGGCGCAAGCCCGAGCTCGACCCGACCTACGGCCAGACGGCGCTCGCGATCTACCAGGATTTGGCGGGTCGGTATCCCAATTCCCCGGCCGCCACGCGGGCGCAGCTGCACGTACGCAAGCTGCGCGAGTGGTTTGCCGACAAGACCTACAAGAACGGGCTGTTCTACTTCCGCCGGGGCGCCTACGACTCCGGCATCATCTATTTCAAGGACGTAGTGGCCACCTACCCGGATACCCCGCGCGCCGTCGACGCCTTGCTGCGCCTCGCGGACAGCTACCGCGTGATCGGCTACCGCGAGGAACTGCAGGAGACCTGCGCGCACGTGCGCCGCTTCTACCCGCAGGCCCGCGGGCTCGAGGAGTCCTGCCCGCCGGACAGCGCCGGCGCGCGCTGAGCGCGTGGACGCGCTGTTCGGCGGGTCGTTCGACCCCGTGCATCTCGGACATCTCGTGGTCGCCGAGACGGCGGCCGAGGCGCTGGGCGCGCGGGTGCGATTGATGCCGGCGCGCGAGCAGCCGTTCAAGCAGGCGACCCACGGGGCGCTGCCCGAGCAGCGCGTCGCGATGCTGTCGCTTGCCGTGACGGGGAACCCACGCCTCGCAGTGGAAGACATCGAGTTAGGACTGCCGCCGCCGTCCTATACCGTCCAGACCCTACGGGCGCTGGCCCGGCGGGAGCCGGGGAACCGGTTCACGTTACTGTTGGGGGCGGACGCGGCCCGCGACCTGCCGGCGTGGCACGAAGCGGAGGCGTTGCCGGCGCTGGCGGACGTGGTCGTCTTCGCGCGGCCGGGGTCCGCCGTGCCGCCGCACCCGCTGGTCCGGCAGGTGATCGAGGTGCCGGCCGTGGATATTTCGGCGACGCTCGTCCGGCGCCGCCTGGCCGAGGGTCGGTCGATCCGTTACCTGGTGCCCGACGCGGTGCGCGAATACATCGCGGCGCACGGGCTGTACCGATAGTCGAGGGCGGATGGTTCACCAGCTGTTTACCAAGGTCTTCGGGACGCGCTTCCGGCGCGAGATGAAGCGCATCCGCCCGCTGGTGGACGCGATCCACCGCCACGAGGCGCGATTCCAGGACCTTCCGGACACCGAGATCCAGGCGCAGACGGCCAAGTTCCGCGCGCAGATCGCCGAGCGGACCGGCACGCTCGCGGCCGACGTCGCCCGCCTGAAGCAGGAGAAGCACGACTGCCCCGACGCGCAGGAGCGGGCGCGCCTCTCCGACCGGCTCGCGGAAGCGGAGCTGCGGCACGCGAAGGCGCTGCAGGCCGCGCTGGACGAGCTGCTCCCCGAGGCGTACGCCACCGTGCGTGAAGGGTGCCGCCGGCTGCTCGGCTCGAAGGTCTTGGTGACCGCTCACGAGCTCGGCTGGGACATGGTGCCCTACGATGTACAGCTGATCGGCGGAATCGTGCTGCACCAGGGCAAGATCGCCGAAATGGCGACGGGCGAAGGGAAGACGCTCGTGGCGACGCTGCCGCTGTACCTCAACGCGCTGCCGGGGAAGGGCGCGCATCTCGTCACGGTCAACAACTATCTGGCGCGGCGTGACTCCCAGTGGATGGGCCATCTGTTCACCTGGCTCGGCCTCACTGTCGGCTGCATCGACGACACCCAGCCGTCCTCCCCCGAGCGCATCGCCGCCTACCGGTGTGACATCACCTACGGCACCAACAACGAGTTCGGCTTCGACTACCTGCGCGACAACATGGTGTTCGCGCTGGAGCAGCGCGTGCAACGCGGCCACCACTACGCAATCATCGACGAGGTGGACTCGATCTTGATCGATGAAGCGCGCACGCCGCTCATCATTTCCGGACCGGTGGGTGTCGAGTCGGACGACAAGTATGGCCAGTACAACGCCCAGGTGGTCCAGCTGGTGCGCAGGCAGACGGCCGTCACGAACGACCTCATCGCGAAAGCCGAACCGCTGCTCGAGAACGAGAAGACCCAGTACGAGGGCGCGAAGCTGCTCTACAAGGCCCGGCTCGGCACCCCGAAGAACAAGCGGCTGCTCAAGCTCCTGAACGAGCAGGGGGTCAAGGCGTTGGTCCAGCGCGTCGAACTGGACCGTCTCGCCGACCGCAAGCTCCCCGCGCGCGAGCAGAAGATGCGCGACGTGGAGGACGACCTGTACTTCGTGATGGACGAGCGCGGGCACTCGGTGCACCTCACGGACTTGGGCGTCGAAGCGATGTCGCCCGACGATCCGACCCTGTTCGTCGTGCCGGACATCTCCCAGGCGGTGCACGCGATCGATCGGGACGACACCCTGACCCCGGCCGAGAGAATCGAGCGCCGCCGCGCGGTCGAGGGTGAGTACGCGGCCAAGAGCGAGATCCTGCACATCATCCACAAGCTGCTGCAGGCGCACGCGCTCTACGAGAAGGACGTGGAGTACGTCGTGCAGGACGGCCAGGTGTTCATCGTGGACGAGTTCACGGGACGGCTGATGCCGGGCCGGCGCTGGGCGGAGGGCCTGCATCAGGCGGTGGAGGCGAAGGAAGGCGTGACGGTGCGGGAGGAAACCCAGACCCTGGCCACGATCACGATCCAGAACTACTTCCGCATGTACGAGAAGCTCGCTGGCATGACGGGCACGGCCGAAACCGAGGAGACCGAGTTCTTCCAGATCTACAAGCTGGAAGTCGTGGTTATCCCGACCAACCGGCCGGTACGCCGGGTGGACAAGCACGACCTCATCTACAAGACGCGACGCGAGAAGTACAACGCGGTGGTGGAAGAGGCGCAGCGCCAACACGCACGCGGGCTCCCGGTGCTGGTCGGCACGGTGAGTGTGGACGTGTCCGAAACGCTGTCCCGCATGCTCAAGCGGCGTGGCTTGAAGCACGAGGTGCTGAACGCCAAATACCACGAGCGCGAAGCGGAGATCGTCGCCCAGGCCGGGCAGCCCGGATCGATCACGATCGCGACCAACATGGCCGGCCGCGGCACGGACATCAAGCTGGGCCCGGGGGTGAAGCGCTGCCTGGTGTGCGGCATCTACGCCCGCGGTGAACCGGCGTTCGGCCAACAGGTGGAGCGGGCCGATCTCACGGCGGAGGAGATCACCAAGCTCGCCTGCAACGACGACCCACCGTGCGGGCTCGTCATCATCGGCACCGAGCGCCATGAGGCGCGTCGCATCGACCGCCAGCTCCGCGGCCGTTCCGGCCGCCAGGGCGATCCCGGGCAGAGCGTGTTCTTCCTCTCGCTCGAGGACGACCTGATGCGGCTGTTCGGGTCGGACCGCATCGCCGGCTGGATGGATCGAGGAGGCGCCGAGGAAGGCGAGGTGATCACCCATCCCTGGGTGACGGGCGCCATCAGCCAGGCGCAAAAGCGCGTCGAGCTGCAGAACTTCCAGGCCCGCAAGCGGCTGCTCGAATACGACGATGTGATGAACCAGCAGCGCGAAGTGATCTACTCGTTGCGGCTGTTCGCGCTCGAGGGCGGGGAGGAGCTCAAGGCCGAAGCGCTGCGCATGGTGGACGCGGCGGTCAAGCGGCTGGTGGAGGAGCGGATCGCGGAGTTCAAGGACGCCGCCGACTGGGACCGCGAGCTGATCGCCACGGAGCTGCTCCAAAAGTACCTGCTCTCCGTTCCCGGAGTGACCGATGCGGTCAAAGTGAAGG
>Ga0326597_10011205_pt1 | contig 11898 bp, 12 predicted proteins | sample RVTome_12_FD_203789 | JGI IMG/M metagenome (GOLD analysis project Ga0326597, IMG submission 203789) | Soil microbial communities from uranium-contaminated site in the Upper Colorado River Basin, Wyoming, United States - RVT100D185 | ecosystem: Environmental > Terrestrial > Soil > Contaminated >... | reverse complement strand
GGGCTATGCCTTCGGGGTGATCCAGACGACACGCGGGTGCCCGCTGAATTGCAGCTTCTGCAGCGTCACGGTGTTCAACGGGGCGCGATACCGCAACCGGCCTATCAGCAATGTGATCGAGGAAATGCGTTCGATTCGTGAGAAGTACGTGCTAGTGGTGGACGACAACCTCATCGGCACCAGCGCCACCCACATCGTGCGCGCCAAGGAGCTGTTCCGGGCGATGATCCAGGCGAAGCTGCACAAGAGATGGATCGCGCAGGTAACGATCAACATGGGCGGTGATGAGGAATTGCTGAGCCTGGCCGCCAAGGCCGGGTGCATCGGGGTATTCATTGGCTTTGAGTCGCCGACGGTGGAGGGGCTGGCGGAGGTGGGAAAGAAATACAACATCGTCAAAGGACGGGACATGCGAACCTCCGTGCAGCGGATCCAACGGCATGGCATCCTCGTGGCGGGCTCGTTCATCATTGGCCTGGACAGTGACGAGTGCGGCATCGGTCGACGGATCGCCGACGCGGCCAGTGGCTATGGCGTGGACATCCTCAATGCCCTGTTTCTCACGCCGTTGCCGGGTACGCGAGTGTGGGACAAGATGCAAACCGAAGGCCGGATCAGCACCAACGCCTTTCCGCAGGATTGGCAGTATTACACGCTGACGTTTCCGGTGGCGGACTACAAGCAACTCTCGCGGGAGCAGATCGTCCGGGAGATGGACTGCTGCGACCGAAGGTTCTACTCACCCGGGCGGATCGGGCGGCGGCTGTGGGCCAGCTTCTGGCGCGGGCGACACCCGGTCGTGTCGCTGGTGAGCAATCTCTCCTATCGCCGGAGCCTGCGGGCCAATCACAGGGCCTATCACCAGTTCACCCTGGCGCAGGAGCAAGATCGTAATCGCGTGGCTATGCACTGACGTGCATGGCGTCGCGACAGTGCTCACCGCCGGCTGGGGCTGCGCACCGCCATCGCCCCGCCAGTTTTTCGCGACCTGCCCCCAGGTGAGGTATCAGCTTCGTGAAGTGAGGCGCCGAAATGAAAGAACGTGAGTTTCTCACGCGAATTCAGGTTACGAGTCTTCCTCTTTAGCCCGCACGCGTAACCCGACGGACCGTCGCGGGCCAGATTCATTTCTTTCTGGACCGTCACCAAGCGGAACAGCGGCACGTATCGAAATGTGGGGTTTGCGCTCGGCACCTTGAGAAGGTTTTTGGACTCAGGCGCACGCTCCTACTCGGTGGGCGAGTCCGCAGCTGCTTGACCTCTGGAGGCCAGGGGACTACCGTCGGGCCACCTGTCCGATCCTTCCCGGCCCGGCTCGTTGGGAGGCCCCCGCATGCTGTGTCCCCGGTGCCAGTACGAGAAGCCGACAGGCATGAAGTTCGCCGGAGGCAGGCGGCCGCTGGCTCATCGTCTGGATTTGCGGGGAGGTGAGGTAACGTGATTTCCGTTAGACCCGCAGCCTGACACGGACGCCATGGCTCCAAGTGGAGGGAGAGGACATGCTGACGAAAGTAGGCGCCGGCCTGACGAAGGAACAGATTCGACGCATCGTACTTTCCAAGCTGAAAGTCGTGTACCGCGACTGGCGCTTCAAGGACAATCCCTTCTCGAACCGGCGCAGGTCTGGGAACCGGGGACATGATGCACGAGCGTTTGAAACCGCGCTCGTCGCGGGTCTCTTGGGCGGGTTGTCCGAGGCCATCGAGAAGAACAATCACGCACTCCTCACCGCGCTAGGACGCAAGGATCAGCGCATGAGAGCGAAGGCTCCCGGAAAGCGCCGCAAGAGGTAGGAGCAGGCCCGCACAGCCAGAACGCCCCAGCGCGGTTCCGGGTCACTTACCGCGGCGCGTGCCGAAAAATTTTGCTCGGCATTTCAAGGACCGGGTCTTCGCTAATTAGATCGGGCCCTGATCTCGTCAAGGAGCGTGCCTGCCCCTGGTCGTGCCTGCCTGGGCGACAATCCCCAGGTTGGGATAGGTGTCTCCGTAGAGCCCAGGTGCAAGTCTCTCCAGCCAGGCACCACCAGGGCGTGGCAGGTCCCTGGGTACAGAGTACGGGCAGTTGTGCGCTTTGACACGGCCGCCCAGCCCGCCTAGACTCCCGTCACGTCCTATCAGGTCACCATTCGGCTCTCCGGGAGGATTGCAATGCGGCTGCGTTCAGCTGGGCTCCCGCTGCTCTTCATCCTAGGTCTGCTCGCCGGGCCGCTCGTCGCCGACGCGCAGCAGGCGGGGAAGGTCTATCGCATCGGGATTCTGGAGACAATACCCGCGGCACGGAACGCCGCCAATCTCGACGCCTTGCGCAAGGGGCTGCGGGACCTCGGCTACGTCGAAGGGCGAAACCTGGTCATCAAATATCGGTCGGCGGATGGTCGCGCCGAGCGGTTCCCGGACCTCGCGGCCGAACTGGTTCGTCTCAAGGTCGACCTGATCGTGACCAGGGGGACGCCAGCCGCCAGGGCGGCCAAAAAAGCGACCGAAACAATTCCAACAGTTATGGCGACGATGGGCGACCCGCATGCCATCGTGGCGAGCTTCGCGCGCCCGGGGGGCAATATCACGGGGGCGACGACCTTCAGCACCGAGTTGACAGGGAAACGGATTGAACTCCTCAAAGAGCTAGTTCCGAAGCTCTCGCGAGTTGCGTTGCTTCACAACATGGGCAATCCGGCTGCCCCACCCGAATGGGAAGAGACAAAGACAGCGGCCCGCTTCCTGGGTCTCAAGGCTGAGCTTCTCGACGTGCGGAACGAGGGCGACTTAGGCCGGGCATTCGAACTGGCAGTGCGACGGCGTGTCGACGGGCTCGTCATCGGGGCAGACGCTCTTACCCAAATGCATCAACAAACGATCATCGACTTCGTCGCCCGTAACAGGCTGCCGTCCGCCTGTCCGGCCCGCGAGTTCGTCGAGGCCGGGGGATTGATAGCCTACGCGGTGAACTACCCCGACATTTATTTCCGGTTCGCAAGCTTCATCGATAAGATCTTCAAGGGCGCGAAGCCCGGCGAGCTTCCCGTGGAACAGCCGACCAAGTTCGAGCTCGTGATCAACCTGAAGACCGCCAAGGCCCTCGGCCTGACGATCCCACCGTCGCTACTGGGGCGGGCGGATCAGATCATCGAGTGACTCGCCTGGGAATCGTGGTGCTACTATCGGTTTGACTGGTTTGACGCTGTCAAGGAGGAATCGGAGGAGCGCTGCTCAATTTCCACAGCAAGCGGGACACCACCCCGCAGAACGAACACCGAGACTATCGCAGGGGAGGACGCCGACATGGTGAACTTCGTGAGCCGAACGGTTGGAGTCGGGCTGCTGGCAACGGTACTGGGAATGCCCTTGGTCGTCGTCGGTCCAGGTCTGGCCGCGGCGGTGGAGGTTGGCGAGCCGGCACCCGAGTTCACGATGCCGAGCACGATGGGTGGCGATATCTCCCTGAGCGACTTTCGGGGTAAGAAGTGGGTCCTGCTCGAGTTCTACGGCGCCGACTTCGCGCCGACGTGAGCGGCAAATCTGTTGGCCAGGAAGGCCGACTATAAGCGCTTCGAGGCTTTGGGCATCCAGAACCTCGCCGCCAGCGCGAACCTGACGTTCTCGCAGCAGACCTTCGCCGAATCACTGAAGCTGCCGTTTCCCGTGCTCAGCGATTTTCCGGAGAGGAAAGTCATGCGCAGCTACGGGGTCCTCAATGAGAAAACGATGACCGCGAACCGATCGTTTTTTCTGATTGATCCGCAGGGAATCCTCCGCAAGAAGTGGATCATCGAGAACGGACTGACGACAGTCGTCTACAGCCCCACTCTCTTGCGCGATATTGAGCAAATCATCGGAAAGCGCTGACGATGACGCCGGGCCGCCCAGCAGCGATGAGGGGCGGGTGGAGGCTCTGGTGCCCCGGCCTGGGACGTTTGCTCGCGATGGGGCTCCTCGTCACCGCCGTCTGCGGTCCCGCGAACGCCGACGAGCAGGTGGTGACGAGGCTCCTCAAGCCTCTGAACCTCGTCGGCTATCGTGCCGGCACAATGCCTCCTGACTTCGGTGGCCTCACCTCCGATGCGCGGCAGCTCTCGATGACGAAGCTGCGCGGGAAGGTCGTGATCGTGAACTTCTGGGCGAGCTGGTGTCACGAGTGTCGCCCCGAGATGCCCGCGCTGCAGCGGCTCCATCGCGAGTTCGCACCGCGCGGACTCGCCGTCATGGGGATCAACGCGCGCGAGGAAGCTGCAGTGGTCCGGCGCTATGCCAAGGAGCTGGACCTGACGTTCCCGCTTATCCTCGACCCGGACGGCAAGATCAACACGCTGTACGGAGTCATCGGTGTGCCGGCGACCTTCGTCGTCGGACGGGACGGACGCGCGGTCGCTTTCGGTATCGGTTCCCGCGAGTGGGCGAGCGCGCCGGCGAGGGCGCTCATCGAGGCGCTGCTGGCGGAGCCGGCTCGGCGCCCGGGCGCGCTATGACAATGACAAGACGGTTCAACCTCATCGTCCTCGGCATCGTCCTCACGGCTGCGGGCCTGACCGGGCAGGGGATCGCGGCGCAGCCGCATCGCCTGGTCAAGATCGGCGCTCTGACCGAAGCCTGGGGACCGAACCCGGCCATCGTCGGATTTCGCGATGGCCTCAAGGAGCTTGGATACCGCGAGGACCAGGATTTCGTGATCGGAGTGCGCTTCACGCAAGGTAATCCCGCGGAGCTTCCTGCGGCCGCCCGCGACCTGGTTAAGCGTGGGGTGGACCTCATCGTTGCGAGCGGAGGAGGCAATGCGGCGAAGGCCGCACAGGCGTCGACCCATCGGATCCCGATCGTCTTCATCGGGGAAAGCGACCCGGTGGGACGGGGACTCGTGAAGAGCTTCGCGCGCCCCGGCGGCAACATCACGGGGATCGCCGATCTCGAAACCGAGCTCGCGCCGAAGAAATTGGAAATCTTCAGGGAGCTCGTTCCCGGCCTGAAACGGGTTCTTCTAGTCTACGATGCGACGAATGCTTCGGCCATCGAGAGATTGACAGTGTACCGCGACGCGGCGCAGCGCCTCGGCCTCACGCTCGTGGAAAAACCGGTGCGCAGCGAAGAGGAAGCCCGAGCGGCGATCAGCGGGATCCGGAAGGGTGAGGCGGAAGGAATTGTTTCGCCCCGGGTCCTTTCGTTGAACATCTCTGGCTTTATTCTGGAATTTGCTCCCAAGCGGGGGATCCCGACGATGTTCGACGAAGCGTTCTTTGTAGAGCGGGGCGCACTGGCCAGCTATTCCGCGAACACTCATGAGCTGGGCCGCCAGGCCGCGCGTCTGGTGGACAAGATCCTCAAAGGCGCAAAGCCCAGCGATCTGCCAGTCGAGCAGCCGACGAGGTTCGAGCTGGTGATCAACATGAAGGCCGCCAAGGCTCTCGGGCTGACCATTCCTCAATCACTGTTGCTGCGGGCGGATCGGGTGATCGAGTAGGAGTACCTCTTCGCGGACCGAGTAGTCGCTCAGCGAAGTATATATCGCGCGACCCGCGTCCAACCGCTCAGGGGCGATTGCCCTACACAGGAGGGAGAGATGGAGGCTACGCTCTGGAAGGATATGTTTTATCTTACGCTGCCGGTACTCGAAAAGATTCTGCGCCCTATTATCATCTACGCTTTTCTGATCATAGGGCTCCGGCTCGCTGGAAAGCGGGAGCTGGCTCAGCTCAATCCGTTTGACCTTGTCGTGCTGCTCACCCTGTCCAACACCGTCCAGAATGCCATCATTGGGGAGGACAACTCGGTCACGGGAGGACTGATTGGCGGAACGACCTTGCTGGTGATCAATTATGTCTTGATACGATTCCTCTACTCGCACCAGCGTCTCGATCGAGCAGTTGAGGGCGCCCCCGACGCGCTCATCGAGGGAGGTAAGCTCAAGATGGATCGACTGCGGAGCGAATTGATTACCCTAGCAGAGCTGGAGGCCGCAGCGCACAGGCAAGGCTTCGCCTCTCTCGACGAGATCGAGCGCGCGGTCCTCGAGCCGAGCGGCACCATCTCCTTCGTTGCCAAGAAGCCTCCGATCGAGACGACGCGGCATCAGGAGATTGTGAGCCGCCTTGACCAGATTGGGCACGACCTCGCGGCAGTGCGTGTCTCACTGGTCGAGCGGTCGGGATGAGAAGATGAGTCTGGACCCCTCCCACCCACCCAAGTTCGATTTCTTCGTGGCTGCAGTGGCTAGGGGATCAGGTAATCGAGTGGCGTGCGAGATTGTGCCCAAGTTGTGCCCAACTCAGGATCATTCCTGATCATTCCAGCACACTCCAGCGCACGACGCCGTCGTCATCCTCTCTTTCAAGGTCAAACAGTTACGCACACTTACACGGACCGGGAGATAGGACTGAAAATCCTGGTGTCGGCGGTTCAATCCCGTCCCTGCCCACCATTCTTTCACCCACTTAGCCATCCTCTCTCTCCGCTGTAACCGAGTTGTCACCGGAATTGTCACTGAGCGCAGCCGTGTTGTCGTCGGCGCTTCAGCGCGGCCGCCACGCTCGGCACCTTTCGATGATCCTCCAGGCTGTTGAGCAGAGTCACCACGTGTCCATATCCGCCCTGCTCACACGGGCCGCGGCTCTGCGCCGCGACTTTCGGGATACTGTCGACGTTTCACGTGTGCGATCGACCTTGGACCGCGGGAGTCTGACATAGCCCTGAGTGGCGTAGACCCCCCCCCTGTGCGGCGAACTTGATCTGTCTTGAACTGCGTTATGCGGCGGCGCAGTTCTCCCCTTCGCGGAGAGTTGGTTCCAACTTGCCCGGAGCCAGGGAGAGGCATCAGGATTCGTGCCACTCACCAACCCTCGGCTCCATGGGGGCTCGTGCTGAGCGACCCCAGCCTCCATTCACAGCAGCTCCACCGGATCACCGACGGCCACCCGCCCGCCCCGAAAGACGTAAGTGTCGAGCGCCAGCCGCCCACCCATCTCCTGGACGATCCGCCGCAGGATGGTCGGATCCTGCTCCAGCGTGTCCGGATCATACGTCGTCATGACACACCGGCCGCGGAGCTTCTTGAAGCCGATGATCGCTTCGCCGACCCGGGCTCGACGCCCGGGCCACTCGCGCTCCGCCAGCCCGTTCACGTCGGCGACAAGAAGGTTCGGACGGAAGCGGCGTCGATCGAACCCCAGGGCGTCAACGGCCCCATCGGTCGCCACGAGCAGGGGGAGCACATCGAAACGGCCCGGCCCGTCATGGCGCACGAGCCGGGCTCCGGGACCGGCGGCCGCCTCGATCGCCGCTCCCACCTCGGGCGCCGTCCACGGGCGTCCGTTCACGAGCGTCTCGCCCATCGGGCTCAGCGTGCCCTTCAAACCGAGCAGCCGGGGGGTGGTTCGCGAGGTCACGATCCGGCCCTCGGCGTCGTACACCTGGACGACGCGGTCCCCCGGAATGCCGTCGGCCGAGATCTCCGCGGCGTCCAGCGGCTCGCCCGCGAGCGACTTCACCGGGTAACGCCACAACTCGGCGACGTGCATCTTCATGGTCATCCTCCGTCGGTGCGCTACTTGCTCGTGGGGCGCACGTGTCTGTTCAGGAAGCGACGCATGTGCTGGGCGATGAGTGGCCCGTCCTCTTCCAGGGCGAAGTGCCCGGTATCGAGCAGATGCGTCTCAATGGTCTTCAGATCTCGCGCGTAGGGCAGCGCGCCTTCCACTGGGAAGATGTAGTCGTTCTTGCCCCACACCACCAGCGTGGGCGGCTGATGTGCGCGGAAGTACGACTGCCAGGCTGGGTACAGCGCGGGATTCGAGCCGTAGTCGAAGAACAGCTGGAGCTGGATCTCCTTGTTCCCGGGGCGGTCAAGCAGGGTCTGGTCCACGAGCCAGTTGTCCGGGCTGATGGCCGCCGGGTTCCGCACGCCGTGCGTGTACTGCCACTTAGTCGCGTCCAGGACCAGGAACTTCCGCAGCGGAGCCGCGTTGGCCTCGGTCCGCGCCTCCCAGTAGGTCCGGAGCGGCTTCCAGAAGTCGCGGAGGCCCTCCTCGTACGCGTTGCCGTTCTGCACGATCAGGGCCTGGACGCGCTCGGGATGCTTGACGGCCAGCCGAAAACCGACCGGTGCCCCGTAGTCCATGACATACAGGCTGTACTGCGTGAGCCCGAGTTGCTGGACGAATTGATCCATAATGTCCGCCAGCCGATCGAACGTGTACTCGAACTGGTCGACCGGGGGTATCGCACTGTGGCCGAACCCCGGGTAGTCGGGCGCTACCACGTGATACTGGTCCGACAACGCAGGGATGAGGGCCCGGAACATGTGCGACGACGTCGGGAAGCCGTGGAGCAGGAGGATCGTGGGCGCGCCCTTGGGGCCGGCCTCGCGGTAGAAGATCTCCAGCCCGGCCACCCTGACTGTCTTGTGAAGCGTCGGATACGGGGCCGGCGTGGCCTTCGCAGACGGAGTCGCGCCGCCACCAACCGGGGCCTGCCCGCGCTCGGAGGCTTCCAGCCCGGCGGGCGTGGATGCGAGCAGGGACACCACGCTGACCGCCACCCCGAGACCGCTCACCATCCGGCCTGCCGACTGAAGCGGCCGGCCGGTGGGCTGCGACCCAACGAGCGGGCGAGGGGCGGCGCCGAGCAGGGCCGGGATGTCCCACCACTGCCCGGTCATCAGGAACCCGATCAGGTCGAAGACGACGGTGCCCACGAGGCCGGCCAGGACTGCACGCACCCATCGAGCCCGGGGCGCCTCGCTCACGACGTCGTTACGTTCGGGGATCATGTCTGCTCCTCCTCTGGTCTCGGTCGGAAAGTCGTTCTTCGGTAGCGCTGACATCGCTCGTCCCCTCCTGTTTGTCTTCGGGTTCTGGTTCGCGCTTCCGGCGTCCGGGAGGTCTCACCGGTACCGCCGGTCAGCTTCTTGGATTGGGTAGTCGTTGGCGCTAATGTCGCGTCGGCGCATCAGCCCGTCGTCGTCGAACTCCCAGTGCTCATTGCCGTGGGTCCGGAACCACTGGCCGGTGCTGGCATCGCGCCACTCGTATTCGAAGCGCACGGAGATGCGGTTGCCGGTATACGCCCAGAGATCCTTCATCAAGCGGTAGTCGAGCTCCGTCGCCCACTTGCGACGCAGGAACGCCTTGATGGCCTCGCGCCCCTTGAAGAACTCCGTGCGGTTTCGCCACTCCGAGTCCTCCGTGTATGCGCGCGCCACCACCTCGGGGTCGCGGGTGTTCCAGGCATCTTCGGCCGCCTGCACCTTGGCCCGGGCCGTCTCCCCGGTGAACGGGGGCCGGATCCGCGATATGAGAGCCATGTTTCGTTCCTCCGCTCAGAAGTCGATGCTGGTTCGGGCGAGCCGGTTGAAGTAGTTGGTGAACACGTTGAGGGTCACGTGGGCCACGATCTCGGCGATCTCGGCGTCACCGTGGCCGGCCTCGCGGACCGCACGCAGGTCGGCATCGCTCACGTCACCGCGGCGGTCGAGGATGGCCCGCGCAAATGCGAGTGTCGCCGTGGCCTTCGGGTCCGACGACCGCTCCTGGCGGCTGGCGACGACGTCGCCGTTCGTGAGACCCACCATCTTGCCGATCGTCGAATGGGCGGCGAGGCAGTACTCGCAGCCGTTCGCCTCGGCCACGGAGAGCGCGATCTGCTCGCGGAGCTTCGCCCCGAGCGCGCCGCCGCCCAGCGCGGAGCTGAAGCAGAGATAGCCATCGAGGACGGCGGGGGAGATCGCCATCGTTCGCATCATGTTGGGCGTGAAGCGGAGCTTGGCCTCGACCGCGCTTAGCAGTTCCCTGGCCTTGCCGGTCGCTTCGGCCGGATCAATCGGAGTCAGCCTTGTCATAGCGTTCGCCTCCTTAGTGGTGGTCACTCTCGTGGTCGGGCGCCGAGATCATTCCCGGACGCCCAACTGTGTCGCCGACCTGACCCGCTAGAGAGCAACCGATATGCCAGACCGGATCCACGCTGTAACTGCTTGATTTCCGGGTTCGTGCTTGTGCGGGCGACCCACCATCGGCAAACGCGAGCTTTCGTGAATCACGAGGTGTCGTGCCGTTACAACGAAATCTCGTGTAGGCTGAAACTGCCCATGAACCCGCAGGCGCTCCAGTCTGTCGCTCTGGCCGTGGCCGAGGCTCGCTCAGTCGAGACGGTGCTCAGCCGGATCGTCCTGGGTTTGCTCGCCCAGGAAGGAGTCGCGCTCGCCCGGATCTGGCTCATCGCCCCGGGCGACATCTGCGCCTCCTGCCCGATGCGTCCCGAGTGCCCGGACCAGTCGCGCTGTCTGCATCTGGTCGCCAGCGCCGGCAATCCCGTTGCCGACACCGGCGAGGACTGGGCCCGGTTGAACGGAGACTTTCGGCGCTTTCCCATGAACGTTCGCAAGGTCGGACGGGTCGGCGGTACCGGTGAGCCACTCCTCGTGAACACGGATTTGGCGGAGAGCCCGGAGATCGCGCGCCCCGACTGGGTGCGCCGAGAGCGCATCGTGAGCTTCGCCGGTCAGCCGCTCATCTCCCGTGGCGAGATCCTCGGGGTACTAGCAGTGTTCAGTCGCGCCGAGATCCAGGAGGCCCAGTTTGAATGGCTGCGTACCTTCGCCGACCACGCCGCCGTGGCCATCGCCAACGCGAGGGCGTTCGAAGAGGTCGCGCGGCTCCGTCAGCAACTCGAGCTCGAGCGCGACTATCTCCGAGAGGAGGTCAGGGAGGCGCTCGCTTTCGGGGAAATCGTCGGCCAGAGCCCGGCGCTCCAGACCGTCCTCCAGCAGATCGACCTGGTGGCGCCCACCGACGCGACCGTCCTGATCATGGGAGAGTCAGGCACGGGCAAGGAGTTGATGGCCTCGGCCATTCACGAGCGCAGCCGGCGGCGTGACCGCGCGCTCGTGCGGGTGAACTGCGCGTCGGTTCCGGCCGAGCTCTTCGAGAGCGAGTTCTTCGGTCACGTCAAGGGTGCGTTCACCGGGGCGCTGCGCGACCGCGTCGGACGCTTCCAGCTCGCCGATAGGGGAACGCTCTTCCTCGACGAGGTCGGCGAGATCCCGATCGCGCTCCAAGGGAAGCTCCTCCGGATCCTGCAGGAAGGCCAATTTGAGCGCGTCGGCGACGACACGACGCGAACGGTCGATGTCCGGATCATCGCCGCCACCAACCGCGATCTCGAGCGCGACGTCGAGGCTGGGCGCTTTCGCCAGGATCTCTACTATCGGCTCAGCGTCTTCCCGATCGAGCTTCCCTCACTGCGGGAACGGCCGGAGGACATCGGTGCCCTCGCGGCGCATTTCCTCCGACTGGCCTGTTCCCGTCTCAAGCGTCCCGACATAAGATTAACGAGCCAGGATGTCGCAACCCTCAGGCAGTACGACTGGCCCGGTAATGTCCGGGAGCTCCAACACGTGATTGAGCGGGCGGTCATCCTTGCGCAAGGGGGTCGGCTCCGGCTCGATCCGGCTCTCGAACGCCGTCATCCAGGCCCACCGACCGCGACACCGAGGCAGGCCGCCATCGTGCGGTCCCGAGCCACTGTCGCCGTCGCGCCAGAAGCCGAGATGAGAGGCCGGGAGCGGGAAAACGTCCTTGCTGCACTCGACCAGGCGCGCTGGAAAGTGTACGGGCCAGGCGGGGCCGCGGAACTGCTCGGGATCAAGCCGACGACGCTCGCCTCCCGCATCAGGGCTCTCGGGATTCGGCGTCCGAAGTAGCTTCTCTGTGTCGTGTCTCCTTGGCCGCTCGAAGGACCTGCCGCGGGACGACCGCTGCCGGAGGGTGTTCATGTTGGCTCTGTGCGGAACCCCGACCGGTAGGGCGAACGTATATGAAATAGCCACAGACGATCTTCCGCGAATACCGGCCGACTCACGAGGAGTCAAGAGATTTCAGCCCTGGGTCTATGGTGGCCCTTCAATCGAAGTCGCGAA
>Ga0326597_10011204_pt1 | contig 11898 bp, 9 predicted proteins | sample RVTome_12_FD_203789 | JGI IMG/M metagenome (GOLD analysis project Ga0326597, IMG submission 203789) | Soil microbial communities from uranium-contaminated site in the Upper Colorado River Basin, Wyoming, United States - RVT100D185 | ecosystem: Environmental > Terrestrial > Soil > Contaminated >... | reverse complement strand
CTTTCAGCTGCTGATGGGCCTGATGCGGGGTTTCGTCTGGCAGCTCGTGCGGCTCTTCGCGATCATCGCCGCGCTGGTGCTGGCCCGCGCCTTCTCGGACGAGGTGGCCGGCTTCCTGTCCCGACACTTCTCGGTTTCGTCGCCCGCCGACACTTTGCTGGCCTACTTCGTCATCCTGTTCGGCGTGTTCGCGGCCGGCACGCTGCTCGCCATCATGTTGCGCAAGGCGCTGGCCACGCTCAAACTGCAGTCGTTCGACCGGCTTTTCGGCGGACTCCTGGGATTGATCAAGGGTGCCGCCATCGTGATCGTGATCGTGCTGCTCCTGACCCAGCTCAAGGGAGCCACGGCGCTTCAGGACGCTCTGGCCCACAGCGAATCGGCGCGGCTGACCGCGATCATCGTCGACAAGGTCCGCCCGCTGTTTCCGGAATCGGTGCGGGAGGATCTCAGGCGCTGGGTGGCGGACATCCGGGAGCGGATACCCGAAGTGTCGCTGCCGGAGCTGCAGGCTCCGCCCAAGCGTCCTGGCGACAACCGCTGAGCCGCCCGTCACGCCCCCCCGCTCACGATGAACTGTCGATCCGCAGATGGACCGTTCCGTGCTCCCCGTCTTCCAGGATCAGGCGGCCTCCGAAGGAGGCGATCAACTCGCCGGCGGCCTGGCGCAGATGCTCGGCCATGACCCGGCCCTGGTGATCCTCGGGGGCCCTGATGAACCGCGTCACCTCGGCGATCAGCGCGCGGCACGTGGAGCCGGTTCCCGTGCCGTCGAGGAGAATCCTCTCGGGGTAGTGGTCGCCGGCCCGGCCGTGCTCCAGGATCGAGAGCAGGCCCAGCAGGAAGGCCAGCCGCATCGCGGGCGAACTCGGCCCGGGCAGCAGCAGCGGTGAATCGCCGGAGCCGATCTCGACATGCGTCGGGCGTCCTCGCAGGCGGACGGCGAGCAACACCCTGAGACTGGCCAGCTCGTGGGTCAAGGGAGCTTCCTGCGGGCCGGGATCGAGGTCGGAAAACACGTGGCGGAAGGCCTCCACGAGCTGCAGCCCGCGCCCGGCCGGTTCGGCCAGGAGCCGCCCGACTTCCCCGGCGGAGGCGCCGGCCACGAGTCCGAGCGATTCCAGCTGGAGCTGGCCGTCGACGATCGTCAGCAGATTGGCGAACTCATGGATCACTCCGCCGGAGATGATCCCCGCGGCCAGCGAGCGGGCCGTCTCCAGGTGGCCTCGAAGGATCGCCTGGCCGCGTACGTCCGGCGCCGGCGGATGGTTCCTCGCTGCCCTGCTCATCAGCCATTCCTTCTTGTTGTGTTGCGTGAACCGGCGGCCAGCTTCGTGATGGTTGTGGTGGGAGTCCGGACAGGCCAGAATGTCGCCGCCCAGAAGCCCAGGTGCCCAGAAGCCCAGATGCATCGGATGCCGAAACCAGGTCCCGCCAGGTCCCAGTGGCTTCGAATTGAACCGCGCGCGGCCGGCGTTGGCCAGGAACAATCCGAAAGGAACGACTCAGGAACGACAAGGGAGTCGAACATGATTGCAACACTGGTATGTGCGTCCTGCGCTGAACGACACGATCCTTGGGAACTGGCCACCATCTGCGGGTCGTGTGGCCGGTCGCTCAGCGCGCGTTACGTCCTGGACGGGCTGGCGGCCGCCTTCGCCTCGGGTGAGATCCACTCGCGGGAGCGATCGATCTGGCGTTATCGCGAAGCCCTCCCCTGCAGCCCGGGACAGGCTCCGGTCAGTCTGGGCGAGGGCCTGACACCGCTGCTTCTTTTGCCGCGGCTCGGCGCGCGGTTCGGATTGCGGCGGTTGTACGTCAAGGACGAGAGCGCGAACCCGACCGGTTCGTTCAAGGCCCGCGGCATGTCGGCGGCGGTCACCGCCGCCCGCGATCGCGGCGCGCGCGTGCTGACCGCGCCCTCGGCGGGGAACGCCGCGGGCGCGCTCTCGGCGTATGCGGCCCGCGCGGGCCTCGAGGCCCGGGTGTTCCTGCCCGAGTCCGCGCCGCCTCCCAACCGCGCCGAGTGCCGGCTGTTCGGCGCCGAGACCGCCACGGTGCCGGGCAGCATCGCCGACAGCGCGAAGGCGCTCGCGCAAGCTCGCGAGGCAACCGGCGATTCGGCGGGTTGGTTCGACCTCTCGACGCTCAAGGAGCCCTACCGGCTCGACGGCAAGAAGACCATGGGCTACGAGCTGTTCGAACAGTTCGATCGCGCGCTGCCGGACGCGATCCTCTATCCGACCGGCGGCGGCACCGGATTGCTGGGCATGATGAAGGCCTTCGACGAGTTGCGCTCGATCGGCCTGCTCGGCGATCACGGCCCGCGGATGATCGCGGTCCAGTCGGATCGGGCCGATTCGATCGTGCGCGCGTTCCACGCGGGCGCCCTGGAATCCGAGGCGGTCCACGGCGAGCCGACCATCGCGTCCGGCCTGCAGGTTCCCCGGGCGTTCGCCGACTGGTGGGTGCTCAGGGAGCTTCGCCGTTCCGGCGGCACGGCGCTCGCCGTTTCGGACGAAGAGCTGACCGCGGCGATCGAACTCGCGGCCCGCGTGGAAGGATTGCTGCTCTGTCCCGAGGGCGCGGCCCTGGTGGCGGCCCTCCCGCGCCTGCTCGAATCAGGCGCGCTCGAGCCGGACGAACGGATCGTGCTGTTCAACACGGGCAGCGGTTACAAGTATCCCCAGACGCTGGCCGCCTATCTCTGAGGCGCCGCAACAGCGGAGCAGGAGGAGTGGTGGGCCGTAGAGGATTTGAACCTCTGACTTCCACCGTGTGAAGATGGCACTCTAGCCACTGAGTTAACGGCCCTTGATCTCGCTCCGATCGGATCTAACAATTCCCTGCAACGCAACGCCAGCAAAAAGGGATCCCCCCCACTATGGAACGGCTCTTCCTGATCCTCGGTGCGGTCCTGGCAGGACTCGCCGTGGCCGCCGGCGCCTTCGGCGCGCACGGTCTCGAAACGCGCGTGACCGCTGAGCGGCTGGAAGTCTTCGAGACCGCGGCCCGCTACCAGATGTACCACGCGCTGGCCCTGCTGCTGGCCGGCGTCCTGCTGCGAAGCGGCCGGGGATCCGCCCGGCTCATCCGCTGGAGCGGCCTGCTGATGCTGGCCGGCGTGCTCCTGTTTTCCGGAAGCCTCTACGTCCTGGTCCTGACCGATACATCCTGGCTCGGCGCCGTGACCCCGTTCGGCGGCGTCCTGTTCCTGATCGCCTGGGCTTTGCTGGCCCTCGCGTTTTGCGGCCCGCGCGCCCCCTCGAACTGAACCCCGAAAACCGATGATGGTGCCAGAGGGGGGACTTGAACCCCCACGCCCAGTGAAGGACTGCGGATTTTGAATCCGCCGCGTCTGCCATTCCGCCACTCTGGCTCGAAGCGGGTCCAGGATACCGATCGCGAATGACCAGGACAGAGATTTGTTCCGGATCTCCCGCTCGGTATAACGGCCTGCATGCCGGTTCCCACGCCCTTTCATGCACGCACGGCGGCGCTCTGTCAGAGCTACCGCTGGAAGGATTGGGCCGGTCACTACGCGGTCTGCGCCTACGGGCCCTGTCACGAACCGGAGTACTACGCGATCCGGCACGCGGCCGGGCTCCTCGACGTCACGCCGCTCTTCAAGTACCGGATCACGGGCAAGGACGCGGCGCGGCTCCTGGCCTGGGTGCTGTGTCGCGACGTCACCCGCCTGAAGCCGGGCCGCGTGGCCTACTCGACCTGGTGCGATGACCGCGGCCACCTGCTCGACGACGGCACCGTCACGCGGCTCTACGACGAGGAGTACCGGCTGACCTCCGCGGAACCTTCCTACGCCTGGCTCTGTTCCCAGGCCGGACCTTACGACGTGCTGATCGAGGACGTCACCACGGAAATCGCGGCGCTCGCGCTGCAGGGACCCACCTCCCGGGAGATCCTGCGCTGCTGCACCGACGCCGACCTGGATGCCCTGCGCTTCTTCGGCCACACCCGGGCGCGGCTGGAAGGACGGCCGGTGGAACTCACCCGCACCGGTTACACCGGCGATCTCGGATACGAACTGTGGATGGCGAACGAGGATGCACTTGCCGTCTGGGACGCCTTGCTGTCGCATGGCCAGGCATATGGCCTGTTGCCGATCGGACTCGACGCGCTCGACATGAGCCGCGTGGAAGCCGGCTTCGTGCTGCAGGGGATCGACTACATCTCCGCGCGCCACGCGCTGGTGGACGCTCAGAAGTCGACCCCCTACGAACTCGACCTGGGCTTCACCGTGCACCTCGATCGGGAACCGTTCATCGGTCAGGCGGCGCTCCGGGCGGAACAGGCCCGGGGCCCGCGCTGGGCCTTCGCCGGCCTGGTCATCGATTGGTGCGAACTCGAGGCGCTCTACGACGCGCACGGCCTGCCGCCCGGCGTCAGCGCCTGCGCCTGGCGCGACGCCAGGCCGGTCTACTCCCAGGGCCGGCAGGTCGGCCGGGCGACCAGCGGCACCTTCTCACCGACGCTCAAGCAGAACCTCGCGCTGGCCACCCTGGACGCGGACCAGGCGGCGCCGGGAACCCAACTGGAGATCGAGGTCACCGTGGAGTACCAGCGCCGAACGGTCAGCGCCGTGGTGACCGAAAAGCCGTTCTTCGATCCCGAACGCAAGCGCGCCTGAGGTCAGCGGAGCCGGCCATGAAATCCAGACCGGACGTGATTGTCATCGGCGGCGGCCACAATGGACTGGCTTGCGCCGCCTACCTGGCCCGGGCCGGCCGCAAGGTGCTGGTCCTCGAGAGCCGGCACGTGCTCGGCGGCGCCGCGGTCAGCGAAGAGGTCTTCCCCGGATTCACCTACTCGGTCTGCTCGTACGTGGTCAGCTTGCTGCGGCCCTGGATCATCCGCGATCTCGAACTCACCCGGCACGGCCTGAAGATCCTCCCGCTGGAGTCGACCTTCACGCCGTTCCGGGACGGCCGATCGCTGTTGCGCAACGCCGACGCCGCCGCCACCCGCCGCGAGATCGCCGGCTTCAGCCCGAGGGACGCCGAGGTCTATCCCGAGTTCGGCCGCGCCATGATCGCGATGGCCCGGATCGTGCGGCCGATCATCGACAACCGCACGCCGGATCCCACCTCGCTCCGCCCGTCCGATCTGAAACAGCTGTTCGCGCTCGGCCGTCACTTCCAGGGCCTGGGCCGCGACGGACTGGCCCTGCACATGAAGATGCTGACCATGAGCGCGGTCGACTTCCTGCGGGAGTGGTTCGAGTCGGAGGCGTTGCTGGCGCCGATGTCGATCAGCGGCATCATCGGCACGTTCCTGGGCGTCCAGTCCCCCGGGACGGCCTACGTCCTGCTGCACCATTACATGGGCGACATCGATGGGGCGTTTCGATCCTGGGGCCTGGCCCGGGGCGGCACCGGCCAGGTCAGCCTGTCGATGGCTCGGGCCGCGAAGAGGCATGGCGCGGAGATTCGGACGCAGGCTTCGGTGCGCCAGATCCTGGTCCGCGGCGGACAGGCGACCGGAGTCGTGCTGCAAAACGGCGACGAACTCGAGGCCGACGACGTGGTCTCCTCGGTCGATCCGCGGCGGACGTTCCTCGGCCTGGTCGGCGCGGAACATCTGGACGACGAGTTCGCCGATGAGATCCGCAACTACAAGCTGCGCGGCAGCTCCGGCAAGGTCAACCTGGCGCTCGACCGTCTCCCTGAGTTCAGCTCGCGGCCCGGGGCGGGCTCGTTCCTGCGCGGCGACATCACGATCGCGCCCTCGCTCGACGAGCTCGAGCGGGCCTACGACCAGGCCAAGTACGGCGAGTTCTCGAGCAGACCGTTCATGGACATCGTGATCCCCTCGTTGATGGACCCGAGCGTGGCGCCGCCGGGCAAGCACGTCATGTCGATCTTCGTGCAGTACGCCCCCTACCACCTGAAGGCGGGCGCGGCCTCCTGGCCCGAGCAGCGGGAAGCGTTCGGCGACGCGGTGATCGACACGCTGGCGGAGTACATCCCGAACCTGAGGGAGATCATCCTCCACCGCCAGGTGCTCACGCCGTATGACCTCGAGCAGGAATTCGGCCTCAGCGAGGGGAACATCTTCCAGGGCGAACTCAGCCTCGAGCAGCTGGCCTTCCTGCGGCCCGTGGCCGGCTCGGCCCGCTACCGCACGCCGCTTCGGAACCTCTGGATCTGCGGCTCCGGCGCGCATCCGGGCGGCGGCATCATGGGCGCGCCGGGAGCGCTGGCCGCCCGGGAGATGCTCGCATGAGATTCGACTGCGTGGTCGTGGGAGGTGGAACCAACGGACTCACCGCCGCCCTGCTGCTTTGCAAGGGCGGGCGCCGCGTCGGCCTGTTCGAGGCTCGTATGGAACTCGGCGGCCTGGCCGCCTCGGAGGAGTTCCATTCGGGCTTTCATTCACTGGGAGTCTTGCATGACACCGGGTGCGTGCGCACAGGCGCCGTCCAGGCACTCGGCCTCGCGCAGCACGGGCTCCGCTTCGCGGCCCGCCGCCCGGCCGTCCTTGGTTTGGGGGGCTTGGGGGGCACGGGACCCGGCCTGCTGCTCGACCCCGATCCCGAGCGCGCCGCGGACGAGCTCGGACGGCATGCGCCAGGAGATCATGCCGCCTACGGCGAGTACCGGGCCTTTCTGGAGCGGGTCTCCCCGGTCCTTCGCAAGTTGATCGACCAGGCGCCTCCCGACCTCGAGCCGAGCAGCTTCTCGGACTACCTCGGGCTGTTGCGCCTGGGCGTCTCGGTACGGCGGCTCGGCCGGCGCGACCTGCTGGAGCTGGCCCGCATCACGCCGATGTGCGTGGCGGACTGGCTGCGCGCCCGCTTCAAGAGCGACCTGCTCCAGGCGCTCCTGGCCGCGCCCGCGCTGGAGGGAGCCTTCGCCGGTCCCTGGTCGCCGGGCACGGCGATCAACCTGTTGCTGCGCGAGGCCGCCCTCGGGCCGGAAGTCGAAGGCGGCGCGCCCGCCCTGGTCCGCGCGCTGGTCAGCGCCTGCCGGGCCGCCGGGGTCGAACTCCGGACCGGGCAGCGGGTCGCCGGATTCGAGATCCAGGGCGGCGCCGTGACGGGCGTCCGGCTCGAGAGCGGCGAGCGGATCGAAAGCCGTCAAGTGCTCTCCTCGCTCGACCCGCGCCAGACCTTCCTGAAACTGGTTCCACCCGGCCGCCTGCCGATCCGCTTCACGCGGCGCATCGAAAACTGGCGGCTGCGGGGCACGACCGCCAAGCTCGATCTGGCGCTCAGCGGTCCGATCTCCTTTGCCGGGCGCGCGGGGCAGCCGATCGAAGCGGCCCGCACCGGTGGCCATCTCGATCACCTCGAACGGGCCTTCGACGCCGTCAAGTACCGCACCTGCTCAAAACGGCCGCTGCTCGACCTGCGGCTTTCTCCCCCGGCCGCGGACACGGCTCCGGTCGCATCGGTTCTGGTCCGGTACGTCCCCCGCCACCTTGACGGCGGCTTCGATGAACGCGCCCGCGAGCGGCTGCTCGCGAGCTGCATCGAGGAACTCGGGCGGCATCTTCCAGGCCTGAAGGATGCGATCGTGGCCAGCCGCCTGCGCACTCCCGAGGATCTGGAGAACGACTTCGGCCTGAGCGGCGGCCATCTCCAGCACGGCGAGATCGCGCTGGATCAGTTGTTGTCGATGCGGCCCGATCACGACTGCTCCCGCTACCAGACGCCGATCGAGGGGCTCTTTCTGTGCGGGAGCGGCAGCCATCCGGGCGGCGGCCTGACGCTCGGTCCCGGGTGGCAATGCGCCCGGACGCTACTCGCTTGAGGCCGCTTCCACGAGCTCCGCGCAGAGCGCCGCGTAGGTCATCCCGCCGGCGACCGCCGCCAGCGGGATCAGCGAGACCGGAGTCAGCCCGGGCATCGTGTTCAGTTCGAGGAACACCGGGACGCCGCTCGCGTCGAGGATGAAATCGCTGCGCGAGAGCGACCGGCAACCGAAACCCCGGTGCAGGCGAAGCGAGAGTTCCTGGACCGCCGAGGCCGCTTCGCCCGGAATGCGCGCCGGACACACCTCATCGGTCAGGCCTTCGGTGTACTTCGATTCGTAGTCGAAGAACTCGTGCTGCCTCGGGACGATCTCGATCACCGGCAGGGCGCGCGCGGCGCCGCCTTTGGCTTCCACCACTCCGCACGAGAGTTCGAGTCCCGCCACGGCCTGTTCGACCAGCACCCGGCCGCCCGCCAGAAGGGCTCGCTCGATCGCCGGCGGCAGCGCGGCGCGGTCGTTCAATTTGCTGATGCCCACGCTCGAACCCGACCCGTTCGGCTTGACGAACAGCGGCAGCTCCAGTTCCAGGGCGGCCCGCGCGATGCGCAGCAGCTCCTCCTTCGATCGATCGGGACCGCCCTCGACGGCGGGGGCCACGGCGGCGCCCAGACTGGCGGCGATTCGCCGCGCGAACCCCTTGTCCATGGCCAGCGCCGAGGCGGTGACCCCCGAACCCACGAACCGCAGGCCGACCGTCGTCAGAAATCCCTGCAGCGTTCCATCCTCGCCGAACGGACCGTGCAACGCCGGGAACACGACCTCGCAAAGACTGGCCAGTTCCGACACCGCGACGGCGGCCGGACGCGGCGGGCCGCTCTCGATCCGCCAGGCCAGTCGCTCGGTGATTTCGACGCGCGTCACGTCGTGACCCGTCTCTTCCAGTGCGGCGGCCACGGCCTGGCCGGACAGCAGCGAAATCTCCCGCTCGCCCGGCGGCCCGCCCATCAGGACCGCGACGCTCGTTCCGTTGCCCATGGCTGAACTCTCCTGCCCTCAGGGGAACAGGTACCGGCGATCACGCAAGGTACAGCCGCTCGCCGCAGATCTGGCCTGCTTTCCGCACGCGCGCCTGGAACTCCTCGCGATCCTGCGCGAACAGCGGGGAGATCTCCAGCACCGCGTCTTCCGCTCCCACTTCGAATCCGGCCGCTTCGATCCAGCCGCGAAACAGCCGCAACAGGTCGGCCCGGGTGGTCTCCGGCGAATCGACCCCGGTCGCGTTCTTGACCGGCGAGAACTCCTCGGCCCGGCTGGCCTCGACCACCACCGTGCGCCGCGCCCGCGGCAGCGCATCGAATACGAAGGTCTCGAACTTCACGCAGTTCTTTCCCTCCGGCTCGACCCGCCGGCCGTTCTCGTCCAGATACGGCACGGCCTTGCTGGCGCAATGGATGGGCAGCTTCAGGCCGCCCTCGGTCAGCTCGCGGATGAAGGCCACTTCCAGCACGTGGATCGCCACGTTGCCCGCGCGATAGAGCAGTTCACCCTGTTCGTCCCGGGCGGTCGCCAGTTCGTCCGGCAGGTCGCTGTACTCGACGACGCCCAACCGGCGGCCGGCGCGGGCGAAGACTCCGACCTTCTCGGAGGCATCCCGCTTGGAGACGAACTTGCTCGACATCTGGGAGCCGGCCAGCAGGTGGTGTCCCAGGAACTCCGGCTCGAGCACGCGTACCAGCGGGTTGTCGACCTGGAAATAGAACAGGTGCAGGATGCCCCGCGCTTCGAGCTGGTCCAGGATCCCCTCCCGGTGGAGCGCCGACAGCGAGCCTCCATGTCCGTCCGGAGACCACGCCAGGCTGTCCGGCGCGGCGAGGAGCAGCCGCCCCTCCCGATCCACCGCCGGCAGGAGGCCCTGCTGGAACAGCAGCACGTCTTCGTGCGGCAGGCCGAACCAGCCGTGCCGTTCCAGATAGGCCGCCGTCTGCTCGTGGTTGACCCGGCTGGTGAGGATCAGGATCGGGATCCGCGCGCCGTAGCGCCGGCGGGTGGCCAGCACCTTGCTCAGATGCCATTCGAACAGCGAGCAGCCGCTGACCGGCCCGACCGGGAAGGTGCCCTTCGGTCCCTCGTGTCCGAGCCGCGTGCCCTGCCCGCCGGCCACCACCAGAGCTGCCGCCTGGCCGGCCCGCAGCAATTCCTCCCCCGCCCGGATCGCCCGATTCCGCTTGCGCACACCGCCAGGGGTGGCGGGCAGCGGAATGAACCGCGGAGGTTCCAGACGCGCAAGATCGAGGGTGGCCACCGGGCGGCCGGCCTTCATCTCCGCCGTGAAGCGGGCCAGTTGATCGAGGTCGACCGCACCGAGCTGGTCGAGGAAGGCGGTCCGCCGGTTCGCGTCCAACTGATCGAGACAGCACAGGACCTGTCCTTGACCGGCGGCACGGTAGCGCTCGAGCAGCTCCCGTTCAGCTTCCACGCTCCCGGCGCTCCCCCCGCCCCCTTCGCACCCCTTGTAAGTACCGCTCATTGACGCTTCGGCCCTTCGAGCAGGACCTTCAACACGCCGGGCTCCTTCGAGCGGGCCATGGCCGCCACCCCTTCCTCGAGGGGAAACCGATCGGTCACCAGCGAACCCAGCGGAATCGAACCGTTCTTGATCAGCTCGAGGGCGGTGTGGAACGGGCCGCAGCGGGAGCCGACCACGCTGACTTCATTAATCACCTGGGTGAAGAGCGACAGCTCGTGGGCCCGAAAGGTGGTCGTCTTCAACACCAGCGTCCCCAGCGGAGCCACCAGCCCCAGAGCCTGCTCGAGTCCAGCCGGCGATCCGGTGGCCTCGACGACCAGTTCGAACCTCCGATCGACCGGCAGCGGTTGCTCCGGGGGCGGCTGCTCCTCGACCGAGATCGGAAAGGGCACGCGCCCGGGATGGCGGCCGAACAGCGTCACCGAGTGGCTCCTCTGGGCCAGCACCAGCGCGCACAAGCTGCCCAACTTGCCGTCGCCCAGCACGGCCACCCGCTGCCAGGGCTCCAGATCGACCTGCTCGAGGATGCGGCAGGCCGCCGCCAGCGGTTCGGTGAAGACCGCCTGTTCGTCCGGGATCTCGGCCGGAACGCGATGCAGGTTGCGCTCGGGCAGCAGGAAACTGTCCTGGAAGGCGCCGTCACGCCCTTGGATTCCGAGCACGGTGCGCGCCGAGCAGTGCGCCGGCAGTCCCCGGTTGCAGTGCGCGCACGCCTGACAGGCACAGTTGATCTCGCCGACCACGCGGGCGCCCAGCAGGGAAGGAGTCGTGCACTCGATGACGTCGCCCACGAATTCGTGGCCCAGGACGCCCTTGAACGCGAGGTAGCCCTGGGTGATCTCCTGGTCGGTCGCGCAGATGCCGCCCAGGCGCAGCCGGATGCGGGCCTCTCCGGGCGGCAGCGCGGGGCGTTCCCGCTCTCCTTCGACGCGGAGCGATTGGCCGTCGTGGATGAGCGCGGCCACCAGCTGCCTCAGCGCAGCTTTCCGACCAGGAGCGACACGTTGTGGCCGCCGAATCCGAGCGAATTCGACAGCGCGTACTCCACGTTCAGATCGCGCGCGGCGCCCGGGACATAGTCGAGGTCGCACCCCGGCCCCGGCTCGACCAGATTCAGGGTGGGATGGACCACGTTGTGATGGACCGTTTTGCAGAGCACCGCGAACTCCACCGCCGCCGATGCGCCCAGCAGGTGCCCGATCATCGACTTGGTGGAAGAGATCGAGAGCTTCCAGGCGTGGTCGCCGAAGACCCGCTTGATGGCGGTCGTCTCGATCCGGTCGTTGTAGGGCGTCGAAGTGCCGTGAGCGTTGATGTAGCTGACCTGGTCCGGCGAGACCCGACCGTCCTCGAGCGCCTGCTCCATGGCACGGGCAGGGCCTGCGCCGTCCTCCTTCGGCGCGGTGATGTGGTGCGCATCGGCCGTCGAGCCGTAGCCCAGGAGCTCGCCGTAGATCCGTGCGCCGCGGCGCCTGGCATGCTCGAGCTCCTCGATGATCGTGATGGCCGCGCCATCCCCCATGACGAAGCCGTCCCGATCGACGTCGAACGGACGGCTGGCCCCTTGCGGGTCCTCATTGCGGGTCGACAGCGCCTTGAGCGCACAGAACCCGCCCAGCCCGAGCGGCGTGATGGCGGTCTCGGAACCGCCGGTCA
>Ga0326597_10011203_pt1 | contig 11900 bp, 10 predicted proteins | sample RVTome_12_FD_203789 | JGI IMG/M metagenome (GOLD analysis project Ga0326597, IMG submission 203789) | Soil microbial communities from uranium-contaminated site in the Upper Colorado River Basin, Wyoming, United States - RVT100D185 | ecosystem: Environmental > Terrestrial > Soil > Contaminated >... | reverse complement strand
AAGATGACGCGCGCTTTGTCGCGGCGCTCGATGTGGTTCCTCTTTCTGCTCGCCTTCATCGTCGTCTATCGCGAGGTGTTCGAGACGATCCTCTTTTTCATCGCGCTGTGGAGCCAGGGCGGCGCGGTCGAGATTCTCCTCGGCGCCGGGCTCGCCATCCTTGTATTGGCCGCGATCGCCTGGGCGCTTTTGAGCTACAGCCGCAGGCTGCCGATCGGACAGTTCTTCCTCTACAGCTCGCTCCTCATCGCCGTTCTCGCCGTCATTCTCGCCGGCAAGGGCATCGCCGCCCTGCAGGAAGCCGGATGGCTCGACGTCAGGCCAATTTCCCAATTGCCGCGGATCGAGATTCTCGGACTTTACCCAACCATGGAGGGGCTCGCCGCGCAGCTTCTTACGCTCGGCGTTCTGGCGGTGGCGTTCTGGTACAACCACCGTAGGTCGGCGGCGGCGGCGCGATAGGGACTAGGGACTAGGGACTAGGGACTAGGGAATAGGGAATAGGGAATAGGGAATATCTGTGAGCACAACCGCCGTTTACTATTCTTTTTTCCCTAGTCCCTAGTCCCTAGTCCCTATTCTCTACCTAACCCAACCCCACTCGCCCGATCGCCAGAAACTTCCGCCGGCGGTGGGCGCGCAGCTCGTCGGCGCTCATGTGGCCGAGCTCGTGGATCGCCGCTTCGACCGCGTCGCCGAGGCGCTCGGCGGCGAGCGCCGGGTCGCGGTGGGCGCCGCCGACGGGCTCGGGAATGACGCCGTCGATGACCCCGAGCCCGAGCAAATCCTCCGCCGAGATTTTCATCGCCTCGGCCGCGTCGGGGGCCTTCGACTCGCCCTTGCCCGCCGCGTCCTTCCACAGGATCGAGGCGCAGCCCTCGGGCGAAATCACCGAATAGACCGAGTGCTCGAGCATCAGCACCTTGTTGGCCGAGGCGAGCGCCACGGCCCCGCCCGAGCCGCCCTCGCCGACGATCGCCGAGACCAGCGGCGCGCCGAGCCCAAGGCATTTCTCCGTGCACGTTGCAATCGCCTCGGCCTGGCCGCGCTCCTCGGCGCCGCGGCCGGGATAGGCGCCGGGCGTGTCGACGAGCGTTACGACGGGGAGATCGAACCGCTCGGCCATCTCCATCAGGCGGATCGCCTTGCGGTAGCCTTCAGGGTTCGCCATGCCGAAATTGTGCTTGACGCGGCTCGCCGTGTCCGTCCCTTTCTCATGGCCGATGAGCATGATCGAGCGGCCGCGGAAGCGCGCCGGGCCGCCGACGATCGCCGCGTCCTCGCCGAAGCTCCGGTCGCCGGCGAGCGGGGTGAAATCTTCGATCAGGAGGCGCACGTAATCGGAAAAATGCGGGCGGCTCGAATGGCGCGCCACCTGCGTCTTCTGCCAGCGCGTCAGCTTCGCATAAATGTCGGCGAGAAGCTGGTCGGCTTTCGCCTGCAGCTTGTCGATCTCGTCCTGCACCGCAACGCCGCCGTTCGATTCGACCTTTTTCAAGTCCTCGATCCGGCCTTCAAGCTCGGCCAGCGGTTTTTCAAATTCGAGATAAGTGCGCATAGTAGGGACTAGGGATTAGGGACTAGGGATGAGGAGCGCGGCGAAGGTTCGGCCGCGAGTCGGGCTCGCAACGAATTCAGCATGCGCGACACCTCTTCCAGCAGCATCAGCAGCGGCGAGACGGCTTTCTCCGGCGCCAGATTTGCGCGCATGGCGAGCAGCAGCAACGTTTCGACTTCGGCCGCAGAGCCGCGCGCGATGCTGATGAAGTGGGCATAGTCCTTTCTCGATGCGCGCGCATTGCCTTCGGCGATATTGGCCGGAATGGAGACCGCCGCGCGGGTTAATTGCGACGTCAATCGATATTCCTCCTTTTTCGGCATCGTTTCGGCGAGGCAATATATCGCCTCCGCAAGGTCCATGGCCTTCGCCCAGACGACCAATTCCTTGTGCGACTTCAGTTCCGCCATGTCGCTAATCCCTAATCCCTAATCCCTAATCCCTAGTCCCTTCTTCGCCAAGGGATGTTTCGTAAACACCAGGTCCCGGAGCCGGTCCTGGGCGACATGGGTGTAGATTTGCGTCGTGGTGATGTCGGAATGGCCGAGCATCTCCTGCACGGCCCTAAGGTCCGCCCCGCCGTCGAGAAGATGCGTCGCGAAAGCGTGACGTAGAACGTGCGGGGAGACGCGCGCCGGATCGATGTTCGCGGCGTTGGCGAGGTCTTTCAGCATCTGCGCGAAGCGCGCCGCAGTGACGTGCCCGGTCTTGCCGCGCGACGGGAAGAGAAACGGCGACTCCGCGCCTTCGCGAAGAAACCTGTCGCGCACGGAGAGATAGTCCTTGAGGGCCGCGACCGCCGCGCGCCCGAGCGGGGCGAGCCGTTCCTTGCCGCCCTTGCCGCTGACGATGAGGTAGGGCTGGCCCTTGCGGACCGCCGAGCGCGGCAGCCCGACAAGCTCCGACACCCGGAGGCCCGCCGCGTAGAGGGTCTCGATCATGGCTTTGAGGCGCAGCCCCTTCGGCTCGCCGCCCGCCGCCGCCTCGACAAGCCGGCGGGTTTCCTCAACGCTCAGGATTTTCGGCAGCGGCCGTTTCGTCCGTGGACGGTCGATCACCGAAGTCGGGTTATCGCCGCGCACGCCTTCCGCGTAGAGAAACTGGTAGAATTGGCGCAGCGCCGAGACCTTGAGCGCCGCGGTCGAGGCCGCAAGGCCCTCCGCCTCAAGGACCGCAAGCCAGGCGGCGATGTCGCCGGCGCCGGCCGTTTCGAGGCTTTCGCCGCGACGCTGAACGAACGCCGCGAAGCGCGCGAGATCGCGGCCGTAATTCTTCAGCGTGCTCGGCGCGGCGCTCCTCTCGACCGCCATCATCTCAAGGAACAGCTCCAAGGCGCCCCCGCCCGGCGCCAGCGCCTTGTGCTGTGCTTTGCTCTCCAAGCGGGGCTCTCGCTTATCCGCTGCTGCGCGGCTTGACGCGCGGCATGATGCCGTCGTCTTCTTGCGAAGGCGTTTGCGTCTGCGCCGGCGCCTCGGCGGACGTCTGAGGCGCTGCTGTTGCACCTTCATCGAACCGCGCGCGCCAGGCCGATTCGAATTCGATCCGCTTGCGCAGATCGTTAAGGCCGGCGGCGCGCAGCGACTGGTCGATCACCACTTCGCCGACCGGATCGCCGGGCTCTGAAGCGCCCGACATGGCGAGCGCCGAAAGCCCGGCCTGGCCGGGTATCTCGGCGATCGCCGCATCGAACGCCGATTCGATGATCCGTATCCGCCGCGATTGATCTTCGCCGCCGCTCGTCGGCGCTCTATTGCGCTCGCGCGGATCGGCGATGGAAACGCTCGCCGCTTCAGCGACCGCCGCCGCGGAGATCGGATCGAGCACCGAGAGGTAATTGACGAGCTCGATCATTTCCATGGTCTCGCTCTCTTCGAGGTTCGCCGTTCCGCTCGATCCGAGCATGGCGAACAGCCAGCGCGCCGCGCCGTCGCCGTCGCCGACCGTCATCCGCGCCGCGGCGAACTCAGCCGCTTCGCGCGGGCTGAGGAGCGCGCCTTCCATCGCCTCGATCTCATCTGCATAAAGCAGGCTCAGAGCGTTGCTTCGCGCGAAGCTGTCGGCGGCGGCGAGCGCTTCGGCGATGCGCGCGGCTTTGTCGCGCAGGAATTCCGGCGCCGTCATCTGCCGCACCGTCTGGAAAACCACGACGTCGGTCATCGGATCGTTCGGCCGCTCGCGCAGGATCTCGCCGGCGCGGGCAAGCTCGGCGGCGTCGACCTCGAAGCTCTCGTAGAAAGCGACGAGCTCGCCGCGCCTCACGACGCCCATCGCCGCCGCGCCGTCTGCCGCGACAATGCGTGTTGCGGCGTCGAACGAGGCATCGCGCGCCACCGCCTTGAGAACTCCGGCGTCGGCCTCGCCAATGAGGTCCGGTGCGAGCGGCAGGGCGAGCTGGCGCAACGCCGCAAGGTGAAGCGCGTTTTTGGGCGCGACCGGGGTTTGCGGGCTGACCCCGGCCGCCAGCGCCGTCAGCAGAATTTCGTCAGTTTCGCTGAGCGCGCCCTTTTCGCGGAGCAGCGTCAAGGTGAGATCAGCGGCGTCACGTTCGCCCGCGGCCGCGTAGCAAAGGACGCGCAGCTTCATCCAGAAATCCGCATCCCGGCCGCTCGCGAGCGAAGCGTTGCGCGAGCAGGCGTCGTTCATCGCGCCGGTCAGGAGATCGGCGACGGCGAGCGCCTGGCCGACCAAGGGATCGTTTTTCGGGGCGTTCGAAAGGCTGGCGATGGTTTGCGCCTCTTGCGTGAACCCGGCGCGAGCCAGCGCCAGGAGCTTGCGTCCGCCGAGCGAAGGCGTGGCGCCTTCCGGCGCCTCTCCCGGAGACAGCAGAACCCGGCGCAAAACCTCGCCCGTCGTCGGCCCGGCGAGCCGCGCCGGGACGAGCGCCAGGAGCGCGTTCAGCCGGCCGACATTGGCGCCGCGCCACAGATCCGGGGCGAGCGCGCCTTCGCCGCGCGTCATCGTTCCCGTTGCAAATGCGTCCCTGGCGAGCGCCGTCTCCTCGACCGGCGGCGGCAGGGAGGTCTGCGCAAGCGCCGGCGCGAGCGCCAACCCGGCAAGACACAGACCGCCGAGGAAACTCCTACACCTCGCTCGCACGCAGCGCCTCCTGCTCAATCACCCGTGTGTCGGGCTCCAGCAACTGGCCATAAAGGAATAGCCCGACCACCGCGACAAGCGCGAGGGCAAGCATGATCAAGGCGAAACGCACGGGATGGTGCTCCAGATTATCGCGACTCAGGGCCGCCAGCATACAGAAGGCAGAAACCAGAAACCAGAAACCAGAAGGCAGAAGGCAGAAGGCAGAAGTCGGAAATCGGAAGCCGGAAGGGAGGAGAACAGACCGGAACCCCAAGCTATTTCTGGCTTCTAGCTTCTGATTTCTGGCTTCTGTCTGGCGCTGGCCCCTCTCGTTCTCTACATCTAGCGCCCATGAATCAGGAGCGCAAACCTGCGGCCGGAAAGACCCCTGAGATCGCCTGCGGGCTAACCATCACTCTCGTCGGCATGATGGGGGCGGGCAAGACCACGATCGGCCGGCGGCTGGCGCTCCGGCTCGCCCTGCCGTTCTTCGACGCCGACCGCGAAATCGAGCGGGCGGCAGGGATGACGGTCAGCGAGCTGTTCCGCCGTCATGGCGAGGAGAGCTTCCGCCGCGGCGAGGCGCAGGTGATGGCGCGCCTCCTCGCCGGCCCACCGCATGTCCTGGCGACCGGCGGGGGCGCCGTTCTCGACGGGCAAACCCGGCGCCTGATCAGAAAACACGCGCTCTCGGTCTGGCTCAAGGCCGACCTCGAGACGATCGTGCGCCGCGCCACAAGGCGCAAAACCCGGCCGCTCCTGCAGAACGGCGACCCGCGCGCGACGCTCGGGCGTCTGCTGGAAGAGCGCGCGCCGTTTTATGCGGAGGCCGATGTCACCGTCGAAAGCCGGCCGGGCCCGCACGCCCAGACGGTCGACGCGATCATCGAGGCGCTGAGGCCGCTCCTTGCAGGCCAAGCGGCGGAACAGACGGCGGGCGAATGATCGAGCATCGCATCCCTGTCGGGCTCGGCGCGCGGGCCTATGAGATTCTCATCGGCGAGACGCTTCTCGATTCGACGGGCGCCCATCTCCTGCCCCTGCTCGCCCGTCCCCGCGCGGTCATCGTCACCGATGAGCACGTGCTCGCCGCCCAAGGGCCCCGCCTTCATGCCTCGCTCGAAAAAGCCGGCATCGCGCACCAGACGATCGCGCTCGCGCCGGGCGAGGCGACGAAAAATTTCGCCTCCCTCCAATCCCTGCTCGATCGTCTCGCCGACCTCGCCGTCGACCGTCAGGATCTGATCATCGCCTTCGGCGGCGGCGTCATCGGCGACATCACCGGCTTCGCCGCGGCGATTCTCCGGCGCGGCTGCCGCTTCGCGCAGATTCCGACGAGCTTGCTCGCCCAGGTCGACAGCGCCGTCGGCGGCAAGACCGGGATCAATATGCGCCAGGGGAAAAATCTCATCGGCGCCTTCCACCAGCCGGCGATCGTGCTGTCCGACGTCAGCGTCCTCGATACGCTCCCCTCACGCGAGCTCGCCGCCGGTTACGCCGAAATCGTCAAATACGGCGCGCTCGGCGACGCAGCGTTCTTCGCCTGGCTCGAGAAAAATGGAAAAGCCCTCATCGCCGGCGACGCGCCGGCGCGCATCCATGCGATCCGGCGCGCCTGCGAGATGAAGGCCGAGATCGTCGCCGCCGACGAGCGCGAAACCGGACAGCGCGCGCTTCTCAATCTCGGCCACACATTCGGACATGCGCTCGAGGCCGGGCTCGGCTATTCGAACGGGCTCCTCCACGGCGAAGCGGTCGCCGCCGGCCTGGGGCTCGCTTTCGATTTCTCGGCGCGCCAGCGCCTCTGCCAGAGCGAGGACGCCGAGCGGGTGAAGGCGCATTTGAGAAGCGTCGGCCTGCCGGCGGCGATCGGCGACATTCCGGCGGCCAATGGGCTCTCCGCGGAACGCCTTCTGGGGCTGATGCGCCAGGACAAGAAAGTCGCGGCCGGCGCGCTCACATTAATCCTCGCCCGCGGGATCGGCGACGCTTATATCGTCACCGACGCGCCCGCCGGCGCGATCCTTTCCTTCCTCAACGAAAAAACCGCCCCGATTGGACGATAGAGAGCAGAAATGAGCGAACTCGACGCCTCTGTTTATCTGACGGCATGCGGCATTGTTCTGTTGCTGGCGATGTCCGCGGTGTTTTCCGGCTCGGAAACCGCCCTGACCGCGACCTCGCGCGCGCGCATGCACAAGCTCGAAAGCGACGGCGACCGGCGGGCTGCAACCGTCAACACTCTGATCCGCGATCGCGAACGCCTGATCGGCGCGATCCTGCTCGGCAACAATCTCGTCAACATTCTGGCGACGACCCTCGCCTCAATGCTGTTCGTGCGGCTGTTTGGCGCCGGCGGGACCGCGATTGTGATCGCCACGGTGACAATGACCGCGCTCGTCGTCGTCTTCGCCGAAGTCGCGCCGAAGACCGCCGCGATCGCCCGACCCGACGCCGTCGCCATGCTGGTCGCGCCGATCATGCGCATGGTGGTTTTCCTGTTCGCGCCGGTGACGCGCGTCATTCAGCTCATCGTTCGCGGGGCCCTCCATATCGTCGGGCTCAACGTCGAAAAGAACATTCCTGTGCTTTCGGTCTCGGAAGAGCTGCGCGGGGCGATCGACTTGCATCACGTCGAGGGGCGCGTCGACAGGGATGCGCGCGATCTCATCCGCGGCGCGCTCGATCTCGACGAGATCCGGCTCGAGGAAATCATGGTTCACCGCAAATCGATCGAGATGCTCGATCTCGACCTGCCGACCGAAACGGTGATCGGCGAAGCCCTCAAGAGCGCGCACACGCGCCTGCCGCTCTATCGCGGCGAGCCGGACAACATCGTCGGCGTCCTCCACGCCAAGGATCTCCTGCGCGCGATCTGGGATGCGGAAGGCGACCCGGCGAGCGTCGATCTCGCGTCGCTGGCGCGCAAACCCTATTTCGCGCCCGAGACGACGACGCTTCAGGAGCAGCTCGACGCCTTCAAGCGCAAGCAGGAGCATTTCGCGCTCGTCGTCGACGAATACGGCGCCATCATGGGCCTGGTGACGATGGAAGACATTCTCGAAGAGATCGTTGGGGAAATCGAAGATGAATATGACAGCCCCGTTCAGGGGGTTCGTCCGCAGCCCGACGGCTCGATCAATGTCGATGGAGACGTGACGATTCGCGACCTCAATCGCGCCATGGACTGGAACCTGCCGGATGAGGAGGCGGTCACCGTCGCGGGCCTCGTCATTCACGAAGCGCAGTCGATACCGGACGTCGGGCAGACGTTCTCGTTCCACGGATGCCGTTTCCACATTCTGCGCCGCCGGCGCAACCAGATCACGGCGATCAAGATCACTCCCATAGACCGCGCCGTGCGCGTTTAATCACAAGGCCGAGTTTCCATGACAGCCAAAGCGCCCGGCGGGAAGGCGATTTTTTTCATCTTCGTCACTGTCCTGATCAACATGATCGGCTTCGGGGTCATCATGCCCGTGATGCCGCAGCTCATCATGGATGTGACGGGCGAGGATCTGGCTCACGCCGCTCAATGGGGCGGCGTCCTGTCGCTCACCTATGCGGCGATGCAATTTTTCATGATGCCGGTCATGGGCGGGCTTTCCGACCGGTTCGGCCGCCGGCCCGTCATCCTCGGCTCGCTCCTGGCCTATTCGACGGACTTTCTCCTGATGGCCCTCGCGCCGACGATCGGCTTTCTTCTGCTGGCGCGCATTCTCGCCGGCGCCTTCGCCGCGACCTTCGCCACGGCGAACGCCTATATCGCCGACATCTCTCCGCCCGAAAAACGCGCGGCGAACTTCGGCCTCGTCGGCGCGGCGTTCGGTCTCGGCTTCATTATCGGACCGGCCGTCGGCGGCCTCCTCGGCGATCATTTCGGCCCGCGCGCGCCATTTTACGCGGTCGCAGGTCTTGGCCTCATCAATCTTGTCTACGGCTGGTTTTTCCTGCCCGAAACGCTCGCCCCGGAGAACCGGCGCCGGTTCGAGTGGAAGCGCGCCAACGCTTTCGGCAATTTCATTCAGTTCCGTCAGTATCCGGCGCTTCTGCCGATCGCGGCTTGCATCTTCCTCTATCAGCTCGGTCATTGGGCGATGCCGTCAGTGTGGGCCTATTATACGGCGGAGCGTTTCGGCTGGTCGCCGGCCGATATCGGCTATTCGCTGATGGCGGTCGGTCTCGCCGCGGCGATCGTGCAGGGCGGCCTGACGCGCATCATCATCCCGAGGATCGGCGAAAGCGCCGCTGCTATCGCCGGCCTCTCCATCGCCGCGGTTTTTTACGCCGTCTACGGATTGGCGACCAAGGGATGGATGGTCTATGCGATCATTCCGATCGGATCGCTCGCCGGGGTGACGCTTCCCGCGCTCCAGGGCATCATGTCGCGCACCTTGCCGGCCAACGTTCAGGGCGAGCTCCAGGGCGCCATCGGCAGCATCGCCGGCCTGTCGATGATCATCGGCCCCTATATGATGACCCAGATCTTCGCCGCCTTCATCAAGCCGGGAATGCCCTTCGCCATCGGCCAGGCGGTCCTTCTGCCGAAGGGCGCGCCGTTCTATTTCCCCGGCGCGCCGTTCGTTCTCGCCGGATGCCTCGCCGCGAGCGGCCTTATTCCGCTCCTCATCGCAATTCGCAAGACGCGCCGGCCGCAGGCGGAGGCCGGCGCGGTCGAAGCCCGGAGCGTTTAGTGGGTAAGGCAGTAGGCAGTAGGCAGTAGGCAATAGGAAGCAACCGAACGCTATACTCCGTTCACGCCGCAACTACTGCCTACTGCCTACTGCCTATTGCCTACTGCCTACTGCCTATTGCCTATTGCCTATTGCCTACTCGCTTCTAATGCCGAAAATGCCGCATCCCCGTGAAGGCCATCGCAAGGCCAGCCTCGTCGGCGGCGGCGATAACGTCCTCGTCGCGGATCGAGCCGCCCGGCTGAATGACCGCCGTCGCGCCGGCTTGCGCCGCGGCGAGCAATCCGTCCGGGAACGGAAAGAAGGCGTCGGAGGCGACGACCGAGCCCTTCGCCAGCGGCTCGGCTTCGCCCGCCGCCTTTGCGGCGTCAGCCGATTTCCGCGCGGCGATGCGGCTCGAATCGACGCGGCTCATCTGCCCCGCCCCGATGCCGACGGTTGCGCTGTCCCTGGCGTAGACGATGGCGTTCGACTTCACGTGCTTTGCGACCTTGAAGGCGAAGAGCATGTCGGCGAGCTCGCCGTCCGTCGGCCGGCGTTTGGTGACGATCTTAAGCGCGCCTGCTTCGACCCGTCCGTTATCGCGCGACTGAACGAGAAACCCGCCGGCGACGGGCCGGATCAGGCGTCCGGGCGCGGCGGGATCGGGGAGCGCGCCGGCGAGCAGGACGCGCACGTTCTTCTTGGCGCCGAGAACCTTGAGCGCCTCTTCGTCCGCCTCCGGCGCGATGATCACCTCGGTGAAAATCTCGGCGATCTTCTCCGCCGTCTCGCGGTCGAGGCGCCGGTTGAGCGCAACGATGCCGCCGAAGGCCGATATGGGGTCGCATTTCAGCGCCTTGAGATACGCCTCCTTGAGGCTCGCCGCGACCGCGACGCCGCACGGATTGGCGTGCTTGATGATGGCGACCGCCGTCGCATCGCCGCCGAATTCGGCGACCAGCTCGTAGGCCGCGTCGGTGTCGTTCAAGTTGTTGTAGGAAAGCTCCTTGCCCTGGACTTGCCGCGCGCTCGCAACCCCCGGCCGGGGCTCGTCGTTGAGGTAGAACGCCGCCGACTGGTGCGGGTTCTCGCCGTAGCGCAAGGTCTGACGCAAGGTTCCGGCGAACGCGATGGTGCGCGGATAGTCCTCGCGGATCTGGCGCGCGAACCACGCCGAGATCGCCGCGTCGTAAGCGGCGGTGCGCGCATAGGCGCGCGCCGCGAGGTCGCGCTTCAGCGCAAGCGAGAGGCCCCCGGTCTTTTCGATTTCCGCCGCGACCGCTTCATAATCCGCCGGGTCGGTGACGACGCCGACATAGGCGTGGTTCTTGGCCGCCGCGCGGATCATCGCCGGCCCGCCGATGTCGATGTTTTCGACGCACTCATCGTAGCCGGCGCCGGCCGCGACCGTCTTCTCGAAGGGATAGAGATTGACCACAAGCAGGTCGATCGGGGCGATGCCGTGCGCCTTCATCGCCGCGAGATGGTCGTCCTTGTCGCGCAGGGCGAGGAGGCCGCCATGGATTTTCGGATGCAGCGTCTTGACCCGCCCGTCCATCATTTCGGGAAAGCCGGTCAGCTCCGACACGTCGCGCACTTGAAGTCCAGCCGCGCGCAGGAGCTTCGCCGTCCCCCCCGTCGAGATCATCTCGACGCCGGCGCCCGCGAGCCGCCGGGCGAAGTCTTCGATCCCGGTCTTGTCGGAAACGGATAGAAGCGCGCGCCTGACGGGGCTCGGCTGGAGCATGGGATATCTCCTCGGATCACGGAGCAGGTTTGAATGCGCGAGGCTTAGTCGCCCCATTCCGGCAATGCAACGCACGGCGCGGTGCGCGCCGATCACCGCGACAGAGGCGGACGCTGGCGCGCGTATTCGCCGCTCGCGACCGCAGCATGGAACTCAGGCACCAGATGGTGCACGGCCTCGTCGAGCAGCTCCTGCTCGCCGTCGAGCGCATGCTCGAGGACGTCAGTGAGGCGCGGACTGAGGAGCGGCAGGTCGATCATCGCCGGCGAGGCGAGGAGGACGCCGTCGGCGCCGGTTTTGACCAGCCTGTCCGTATCGAGAAAGATTTCCTCGAACAGCTTCTCGCCCGGCCGCAATCCGGTGAAGCGGATTTCGATATCGACGCCGGGCGTCTTCCCGTGCGCCTCGATCATCCGCTTGGCGAGGTCGAGAATGCGCACCGGCTCGCCCATATCGAGCACGAAAATGCGCCCGTCATGAGTAACGACGCTCTTCTGCGCGCTGTCGAGGCTTGCGGCCTGGAGGACGAGCTGCACGGCCTCGCGGGTGGTCATGAAATAGCGGGAAATTTCGGGATGGGTGACGGTCACCGGCCCGCCATGGGCGATCTGGCGGCTGAAGAGGGGCGCGACCGAGCCGGTCGAGCCGAGCACGTTGCCGAAGCGCACGGTGACGAACCGCGTGTCGTTCTGCGCCACGTCGAGCGCCTGCGCATAGAGCTCGGCGATGCGTTTCGTCGCGCCCATGAAGCTGGTCGGATTGACCGCCTTGTCGGTCGAGATGAACACCACCGACTCGGCCTTCACCTCCATCGCCGCATCGAAGACGTTCTTGGCGCCGA
>Ga0326597_10011202_pt1 | contig 11903 bp, 7 predicted proteins | sample RVTome_12_FD_203789 | JGI IMG/M metagenome (GOLD analysis project Ga0326597, IMG submission 203789) | Soil microbial communities from uranium-contaminated site in the Upper Colorado River Basin, Wyoming, United States - RVT100D185 | ecosystem: Environmental > Terrestrial > Soil > Contaminated >... | reverse complement strand
CGTTCCCGATTCGGGTCATTACTATTTTTTCGCCAAACCGGAGGCGACCAATCGGATCATTCGAGACTTCTTAAGAGAGCCGTAGGAAGTTCTTCCGCCGCAAGCCGATTTTTCAATATCCAAGAGAAACGCTTCCGGTGTCCGTTGAACCCGGATTCCGAAAGTAAACCCACAGAGCCAGCGTGAGAGAGGGGCGAGCCTGGAGTAGTGAAGCCACCCAGACGTGCAGTTTCAAAGTCGTTTGCGCTTTTTCGCATCCCATTTTCGGAGGATTCAGGCTGCTACTCAAACCGCCGAGGATCGATGTCCACTTAGAGGGAGCAATCCATTGGCTTCGCTACGGAAGGTTTGCCCCTCTCGCCATGGTCAATTTAAACTGCGGAATCCGGGTTGAAAAACAGGACAAGTCCGGCATAACGGCACCACACGCTTTTTCCCAGACTGGGCTAGGAAAAAGAGGTTTACCTCCGGCGAACGACCGTAACCGAAACTCGGAATATCTCTCGCAAAGCACGTCCTGAGCAACGTCGAAGGGACGCCAAGGCCGCAAAGGAAGAGCATTGTCATTTCGAACGAAGAGAGAAATCTTTCCTAGATCCCTCGCATTCGCTCGGGATGACAGGCCTTGGGCCTGTCGCTTGGCGTCTTTGCGCCTTTGCGAGAGGCAAATCCGAATCAGAGAGTCTTCGATCACCGGACAATTTACCCAGGCTGCGCGTTATGACAAACATGTTGGTCTTTGTTTTCGAATAGTAATACACGAAGGTTTCGGACTCTTGTTATTTTTGAACTTCTTAACTTCGTGCTCTTCGTGGTAAAAGTTGCATTTTCTTTTCGGTTGCGGCGCAGCCGCGCTGGGTCCTTCGTGGTAATTTGTAAACGGTGCGCAGGCACACTACCGGCGCTACACCATCACTGCAACCGTCGCCAGTTATTTCTTCGCCGGTGCCGTTTTGCCTTGCGCCAGCAGCTCCCTGAGGATCGAATAATCCCCCAATTTGCTCCGATCCACCGAGGCCGCGCGCTTGTCGACATAGATCATCATCTTGACCAGATTTTCGACGGCGGCCTCCGGCGGGACGAGATCGACGGTTGCCCGCGTGCGCATCTGCTCGTAGGCGTGGTCGAGGCTCTCCTTGTCATCGCCCGGCATGAGGCGACGCAGAACGCCAAGGGAGCCTTCTTTGTTGGTCGTGACGTAGGCGGTGGCGTCCAGGTAGGCTTTCACGAAACGGACCCACTTGTTTCGGTTGGCCTTCAGCTCAGCAACCGTTACCACGATCGGGCCGTTCATGAAAGGAGTTTTCTTGCCGGTGACGAGATGAAAGCCCAACTTCTTCATCTTCGTTTCGAAGACAAAATCCACCGGCGCGGCGTCGATGCCCCCGCGAATGAGCGCCGCCAGCCTTTCCTGGGAACCGCCCAGTTGCAGCAGCGTCACGTCCTTGGTCGTGTTGAGCCCGGCATCTTCCAACATGACGCGCAACACCAGCGACGATTTTCCGCCGAGCCTGTTGATGCCGATCTTCTTGCCCTTGAGTTGCGCCAGATCGTCGATCTTTTCCCGCGTGATCATGGTGTAGGATACAAGATTGTCCCAACAGCCGAGCGAGACCATCGGCACGCCCTGTATGTTGGATTGAACCAGGCCGGTGGGAGCCCCCGAGGTCGCGTCGATGTCGCCGGAGATCAGCGCTTGATAGGTGGTCGGCTCGCTGTTGATCCTGATGATTTCGGCCTTCAACCCATTCCTTTCGAAGAAACCTTTTTCATGGGCGACAAAGACCGGAAAGGAAACGGCGGGAAACAACGGCACGCCGATGCGAATTTTTTCCTGTGCAAAAACCGTCCCCGTCCCAAGCCATCCGACAAAGGAAACCAGGAACAAAAAACCGGAGACCGCTGCTCGTTTCATGATTCCTCCTTATGTCCCCTTATCCGAATCAACGCCGCGGATTATCCTTCAAGTCGCCAAAGCGTTGCAAGCCTAATCGACTTACTTTGGTAGCAAGCAAAGCCCGCTCGCAACTTATTCTCACAGGCGATCTATTTGCATGTTTAAGGCTGTAAAGGCTTCCGCTCGGACAACCAGCGAAGGCCGCACGCTTCGCATCATCGTTATAGCTTCTTCGGCCGTTTTGGCCTTGCCGTTCGCGATCAGGTAACTGCCCACGACGGCGGCGCTGCGCGAATAACCGATTTTACAATGGACGTATACCGTGCCGCGCGAGGCGTGCTCTTTGATAAACTCCGTGGTCTCCCGAAGTTGCTCGCTAGTCGGCGCCGTCAAGTCAAGTATCGGCACGTTGCGATAGGCCGCCGCGAGGAAAGGCCGGGCTTCAGAGAATTCCGCCGTCAGGTCCAGCACGGCGGTCACGCCCCGGCGCACCGCTTCGGCAGCTTCGCGATAATTGAGTTTCCGCCCTATCCACACTCCCGGCACGACCTCATCCCAAGGACGGCACTGGCGGCGATAGTAAACCAGCGACAAAAACTGACCGATCAGGACCGGCGCGAGCACAAAGCGCGTACTCACAGGCAGGCGACCGTCGGCCTTGCGGAAGATCCCCGGCCCGAGCCCGAAGTAGCCGGCGGCGATCATTCCCATGCCCGCAGCGGGCCAAAACAGAAACACACCCCAAGGCCAGATCAGCGGAGCCAGGGCCATCACCGCCGCACCGACCGCGGCGTAGTAGCAGCCGATTCTAAAATTCGGCACCACGGGCAGGCGCATGTCGGATTCGCGAAAGAGGTAAAAGGCAAACCCGGCCAGCACAAACCCGCCGGCCACATCCACCAGGTGGTGCTGGTACGCCAGAATCGTCGAAAAGCCGATCAGGCTGAACCAGGTATGCGAGGCGAACCTTAAGATCCCCCGCGTATACCGCCCGTACATGTTCGCCAGAATGGTCCGCAGCGCAATATGCAACGAGGGGAACAGGTTGTGCGGATACTCCATGAGGAACGGGGCGGTGCAAGACGCATCGATAAGTTCCCCGAGCCAGCCCCCGACGGGCGGCCGGTTGTAGACCAAGGTTAGCGGTAGCAGGAGGAAGAAAGATGCGGCCACGAGAATGGAAAATGTCACCCGCCGCGCGAACACCCGGATCTCTCGGGCGTCGCGACAGAGAAACGGCGCGGCGAAGAAAAAGAAGTCGATCGACATATAGGGAAAAATCATCAGGGGCACGAACGGGATCGCCAGTTCCCAGGCGAAATACCATGTCCTCACGTCGGCGCGCTGTGCCGTAAACCAATTAGTGCTGCCGTAGACGACTAGAAAGAGGAGCGAAAGCAATATCGACGTCTTGGCGGCCTGAATTATCAGGGCCCGACGCGCTGAGCCAGCGCCACCGTGAAGATGCCCCATGGGTCGATCTCCTGCGAAACTTTTTCAAAGCCCGCCGCCCGCACTAACCCGTCCATTTCGGCTTGAGTGCGACGGCGCATCACCCAAGGCTTCCCTTCGCGATTGACCAGCACCCGTGCGATGAACTCCACTTGCGGATGCCACGGCTGATTGGTGTAAATCAGGTAGCCGCCTCCCGCGAGGGCGTCCGCGATCCCGCGAAGCGACTCCGAGACCTTCGCATTATCAGGAAATAGTTCGTACAAGCCTGAGACAATCACGATGTTGGGTCGCGGCGAAACGGCCGCCAGCGAGCTGCGGTCGAAAGCGTCCCCCTGCTCGTAGGTCGCGCTCTCGACTTTGAGTTCCTGCGCGAGCTTCTTGCCGGCTTCCAGGTTAATTGGGTTATAGTCGCGGAGCAGCGCCGAGACAGGAACATGCGATACCCTTTTCAACGTCTCCAGTACATAGCGTCCCGGTCCCGCCGCAATATCGAGCAGACGCACAGATCTGCCTTCGGCATGGGCGCGTTCGATGGTCGCGGTAAGGAGCTTTTCCAAATTGATCTTCCGCTGGCGAATACCGCGCCAGCCGATGGAATCGAGATAGGCACGATCCATCAATCGCCCCAGCGGCGTGATCCCCTCGGGCCGGTTGGCGTAGACGTAGTCGAGGGTGATGCCCGAGTCGAAGCCCGTTTCCCAGCCGACTTGGATTCCCTTGCTCAACCGGCCGACCGTTTTCATGGCGAATCGCAGGATCGGCCACTGCCAATGGCATGACGGCCGCAACAAACGATCATACTCTGCCTTGGTGTATCCCGCCTTGTCCGCGTCGACCAGCGACGGACAGGCGGGCGGTTTCTCAAACATTTCGAGGATGAACTCACGCGCTTTGGCGATCGGCAAACGGCGCTCCTTTTCGTGAAAGATCGCATGATAAAAACCGGGGAATACTTCCATGCGTTTGACCGGCGAGGACAGCCGCTGAAAAAATTCCTTTTGCGTGGAAAGTTTGACCACCCAATCCGAGCCCGCGGAGAGCACCAAGGTCGGCACATGGATTGCCCCCGCGTCGGCCACCACCCGCGTCGAAACGTCGTAGAGATCGAGCAGGATGTTGTCGGCGATCTGGCGGAAAACGAACTCGTCTTGATGGTACGCCTCGGCTTGCTCCGGGTCGTGGGTGAGCAATTTCGCTTTCACATAGCTTTTCACAAAGCCCTTGCCCAAGAGCCGCTGCTTCAGGCGCAAGCCGGGGATGGCGAATGGAACATACAGCTTGACGCGAAAGGCGGGCGTGCCGAGTATCAGGGCGCGCAGCGGCGGCGCGTAATCATGAACCCAAGCGCTGACGGTCACCGCGCCGACGCTATGGGCCAGCACCGCCATGTTTTCCATGGGAATGGCGTGCCGCTGCGCGACAAATTGGACGAACGCCTCGACGTCTTTCACCAGTACGGAAAAATTATCGGCGTAGCCGCGCTCTCCGGGCGAGCGGCCGTGGCCGCGCGCATCCCAGGCGAAAACATTGAAATCGTCGAGCGCCAGCGCCTCCACGAGATCCGTCATGCGGCCGGAATGCTCGTGGCCGCGGTGAAAAATCAATAGCGCTTTGTCGGTCGGGGTTTTCGGCTGCCAGGCGCGGTAGAAAAGCTCAGCGCCGTCCCAGGTCGCCATCCGGTGTTCTGTGGCCTTGAATGTCGCGCTCACGGGACCTCCTTCCAAACGAGGACGATTGGTCGATCACGCAATGCATTTTGGCGGAACCAAAGTCACGAATAAGTTTCAAGGTCTTGTCTTAGCTCCAAAACCGCTTGCCGCAACTCGGCGGCGATCTGCTGCGCGGTCGATTTGCTCGCGGCGATATTGTCGTAGCGCCGCGGCGCGCCGATTATGAGCCGCAGCCGTTTTGGCTGCGGTATCAATTTGCCCTTGGGCCAGGCTTCGAACGCCCCCGATAGGTAACATGGCACCACCGGAATCTCAGTGCCCGCCAGCAATAGGCCGATGCCCGGCTTGAATTCGCCGAGCTGCCCGGTCATCGAGCGCGTGCCCTCGGGGAAGATCACCAGGATGTTGCCCGGGTTGGCCAGCAGCTGACGGCACAGGCTCAAGCTCTGGCGGATATTGACGGTGCGCCTGAAGGGCAACGCGTTCACCACGATCGCCGCTGCCGCCGTGGTCGCGGCGCTGACAAAAAAATAATCGGCGGCCGCCGCCGGAAAGGCGCGGTGCAATTTTCTTAGCGGCAGCGCGGCCAGCAAGCAGACGGCATCCAGGTGGCTGGAATGATTCGCCACCATGACGAACGATTCGTCACGCGGCAAATGGTCGTGGCCGATGATTTCCAATCGGTGGTACCCGCGCAGCCACGCGCGCAATGCCAGAGCCGCCAGCGAGCGCAGGCCGTACACCAACATGTCGGGCTCGCGCGGAAAGCGGCGCAACCGTTCGATCATCGGTTGCTCGAGGTCTTCCGCCTTATCGTAGCGCCATTCCGGCATAGCTGGTCGCCTCACCAGTGCTTATAGAAATAGTCGACCATGTGGAGAAACAAGGGGCTCGTATAGATCAGGCTGTCAATGCGGTCCAAGATCCCGCCATGTCCGGGGATGACGGCACCGGTGTCTTTAATGCCAATGTCGCGCTTGATGAAACTGATGGACAGATCGCCCAACTGGCCGCCGACGCCGATGATCAAGCCGGTCAATATCAGCTGCAGCGGACCGAAAAGCGGAAAGGAAAACCACAGAATCCAGGGTAAGACGAGCGACACTGCTAACGCGCCCAGCGAGCCTTCCCAGGTTTTATTGGGGCTGATATTCGAGCGTAGCTTGTGGCGGCCCAAGAGTTTGCCGAAAACAAAAGCCGCCACGTCGTTCACTTCCACGGCGACGATCAAGTAGAGCAGGTAGCCGTAGGCATGCGCCGAGTTGGTTAAAAATCCCAGGTGGCCGAACATCCAGCCGATGTAGACGAAGCCCACGATGGCGAGTGAGACCGCCTGCAATTGGCCGGCGGGCTGATTGCGGAGTATCGGCACCATCAGCAACGCCGCAATGGCGTAAACCGGCAGCGTCATGAACAAGCCATACCAACCCGGTTGGGCGTTGTTGGGATCAGTGACTAAAGTTACGATACCGACGGAAACGATGGCGAGGTAAGCAGCTCCGGTCATCCACCAGTCGCGATACAACCCCGTGGCGCGCGCGAACTCTTTAAAACCGAAGATGGCCAAGAGTGAGAAAAACACAATCGCCGCGACCCGGCCGGCGAATACAGCGCCGACAACCAGCGCCGCCATGACAAGCCAACTGCGGTAGGTGATCCAGACCGAGCGAACGTCTTTTCCAAAGCCCCACGTGAGCAATGCCAACACGACTCCGGCCACCAGAAGCGAACCGACGATGATGAAAAAGTAGAGACGAAAGATCTCGCTTTGAAGCGCCGCGGCGGGAAACATGACGATCAACTCTTTTGCCGGTTCGCTTGTTTGGCTTGCAGCGAACGCATGATGCGCACGAGTCGAATCCAGATTGTTTCCAAGCAGCCGAGAATGATTATCACACAGCTCCAATCCAGAACCGTAAGCCCGGCGAACGAAAAACCGCCACCGCCTGCCCAGGTGAACCCCAGCGTCAGCCATGCGCCGAGGTGCAGCACCACCATGCGCCAGGGTTTTGCCATGATGCCGCTGAACTCGCGTTGGACGCCCACTGCCTGCCCGAGCATGCCGACATACGCCGTGAGCAGCGCAAAGATCGCCGCCCAATAGCCGCCCAACGGCGAGTTCAGACCGCTGTGCGCCACGCCGGCGAAAATCAACACGTCGGAAATGCGGTCGGGCAGATCGTTCAGTATCTCGCCGCGCCAACTGGCTTTGCCCGACGCCAGCGCCACCATGCCGTCGAGCATGTTGAACCAAAGACGTAGGTAGCAAAACCCGGGACCGACGAGCAAAAGCCATGGATAGTTCGCCGACTGCCAAAAACAAAGCGCTGCGAACCCAGACGCAACGATCGACAAGTACGAAATGACATCGGGATGAATTCCACGGGCGACACAGAGCCGCACAGTGCCGTTCGCCGTTGCGCGAAAGACATCCGCAATGGGACGGCGTGAGGTCGGTTGATACTCGCTTGTTCGGTGGTCGGCCAAATCGAATCTCCAGGCGGCAAAAGCCAATCCTAATACGGCTGGGGGAGCCACAATGGAACAGCATTGAGCAACCCGGCTCGGGTCGGTGGGGCGAACATAGGGCAAGTCGGTTGACGGTGTCAAGCGCAAACGGTATCGGGTGTAAGAGTTACTAAGGGACTGCAACGGAGAAGCGAATGATAGGAATTCCCTTTTTGAGCGTTGGGCACCGAGAAGGAAAGAATTCCCGAAACAGCCACTTGTTACCAATTCGAAGTTGATGCAAGGTGCTCGATGTTGCGTCCAGTCCTGACGGAACATGCTGCGGATGCTGACGGAGCCATTCCTTCATCGCGTAAAGCTCGACGCCTCCGTCTTCCTTTTGAACCACGATGTTGAAACGCTTCACGATTCCCGCTCTGGCGGCTAAACGGGAAAGCTCACCTGCCGGGCTGGCTGATTAGCCACCATTTGCGTTCGCTATTTTCTGTCGCTTTCTTGTCATAGTCTGCTTTGAACCTCAGCCATTTGTCACCGCCAGTTCAGCACACGGAATGGCCCTTGTCGTTCTTTGATCCGCTCCAGTAAAGCCAGCAGCCGGTCGCGATACACACTCAAGAGCAGTCCCAAAATAAAGATCGTGCCGCCCCCGGCCATGATGACCACCGCCACCGCGTTCAACCGGCTCCAGGGCACGAAGATCAGCAGGGTTAAAAAATATAGGGTCGTCAGCGCCGCGCCGACCAGGGTAGTCGATTTGAGCTGGAACAGGAAGCCGGTGGTCACGAGCAGGACACCAGCGGCCAGGAACCCCAACTCGTTTAGGATGATCAAGTGATCGTGGCTCCGGTCGATCAGGGTTGCCACGGCCAGGGGCACCCCGACGAGCAGGCTACCCAGAAACAGGCTGACGCTGACCAGATCGCTTTGCCGCTCCTGCTCGCGATACCAGCCGACGTGTCCTATCACCAGCAGCAACAGGCCGATCGCCACGCTGAAGATCTCCAGTTTCTGCCAGGGATTCAGCTCGCTGAGCACGGTCACGCCGAGGAAAGCAAGCGCCGCCTGGCCGATGGTCATCACCAAGTACCATCGCCGCATGGTTGCCTCCCTCACGAGCCCCACGGCAAGCAGCGCAACGGCGGCCAGCAGGGCAAACAACCCGACGAGCCCCCACTGGATCTGATGGGTGGCCAGCCGGCTCAGCCCCAGAAACAGCGCCGCGACGAACGACAACGACAGGAGCGTGTCGGCAATTTTGAACGCCGCGTCGGCCAGCGGCCCGGCGGCGGAACGCTCCGGCACGGCGAAGCGGCAGGCCACCAGCAACCCCAGGCCGACGAGGGCGAACGTCAGCGTGTAGAACTCCGTGGCCACGCCCCAATACGTGAGCAGCTGCCAGACCGCGCCGCAGACCATCGCCGTGCCCGCATGGATCGTCCACACTTGTCGGCGAAAGACGGTCGCCAGCGTGTAGAACACGGCCGCCTCGGCACAGAACAGGGCCAGCACCAGATTGAGCGGCTGTTGATGGACGAGGGCAACCCCTTCCAGGGCCGACGCCAGGCTCGACGCGAGCATGACCACGGTGGCGGCGTGGCTGACCCAAACCAGCGCCGGCTCCTCTGGCCGGCCACGGTAAAACCGGGACGCTACCAAGTAGGCGATGGGCAAAAGCATCAGCAGCGGCGCGTGTTCCTGCCAGGTGGTCAGACCCAGCGCCGCCAGCCACGCCGTCGCCGCCACCAGCGTGGCGGCCGCCGTGGCGAAGAAATAGACCGCCCCGAGTTGGGGCCGCTGCGACTGGTACAGGTACGCTCCGACGCGGCACGACACGGCCGTCAGCAGCATGGCTCCCACATATGTCCACGATGGCGGCTCCACCTGCCAGACGCTCTTCAGGTCGAGGCTGAGGGCCCGGAAGTACACCAGCAGGCCCAGCGCCACCGCCAACAGCGGCAGAAGCAAGCCGAAGATGGGAAACGCCCGCGTCAAGCGGCTGTCGCGAAACAGCGTGGCTTGCGCCAGGTTGATGACCAGCGCCGTCACGGCCAGCACGGCGATGAACGCATCCAGTCCCACGGCGATGTTCAGCAATTGCAGGCCTAACACCAGCGCCCACATCAGCGTCCCTGCGACGATGTGGAGGTAGACCCCCACGTGCCGCACCACCAAGTCGGAGTAGATGTAAGCGTACGTGCCGGCCACGACCAGCGTCAGCGCGACCCATCGCAGCTCGCCCACGATCGGTGACGGCATCGCGTTCAGTTGCTGATACAGGCCCTGGAACACCGGCTGATACAGCCAATCCCCTGCGACCTCGGCGCCCAACACGAGCAACAGGCCTGCCGCCAGCAGCGCGTGGCCGGACCAGAAAAAGGCCAGACCGAACCGCCTTCGCCCGAACGGACCATCTTGTTCCGGAAAGGCCCGCTCGATATGGATGCTCAGCAGCCCCAGCGCGACCAGCAGCGTGGCGGGCAAGGTGATTTCCCAGAACCTCTCGGGCGAGGGGGGCAGATCCGCCAGTAGAAGCAGCCCTGTCAGCGTCACCCCCGCGACGAAGATGTACACGAACAGCTCGTCGCGCAACACCACGGCCGACATCGCGTAGAGCGCGCTAATCACCAGCGCCGCCACCCACAGGTGACCGTCCAGTGTGATGATCTGATTGGTTTGGTAATACCAAAGGTTGAGCGGCATGACGAGGCAGGCGAGCAATGTAAGAGCCCGCCCGGCCAACTGGTAGCGCGTCGAACGTAACGTCCACCAGCCCGCCCCGAGCAAGGCAGCGTTGACCACGCCCAGGCTCGCAGCGAGAACGCGCGGCGTCAAGAACTCGTTGACCCACAGCAGGATCACCAGACCCACCACCATCAGCGCCCCACCGAACGCCAGCAGCATCTGAATGTTCCGCGGGGCGAGCAGGATCTCCAGTATTGTCCTTTTCATGTGCGCTCCTTCCTTCTGGCTAACGAGCCTGTAGAAAAAGTCCCAGCACGTAAAGAAATGTCCGAATTAGGGATAGCAAAATGGTCTCTCGCTCCGAGGTCGTGGGTTAAATGTCAGACGTAACAGCCACCGGTCACCAATCCTTCCGGGCCCACGCGGCTATGCAAAGGCAAGCCCGCCGGCCCTCGCTCGCTCTGGGGTGGTTCGTATCCGAGAAGGGGCTATTATGAACAGCATCGAGCAACCCGGCTCGGGTCGGTGGGGCGAACATAGGGCAAGTCGGTTGACGGTGTCAAGCGCGGACGGTATCGGTCTATTTTTTGTTCTATTTTTGTTCGGCTCGGCGGGCGGCACTCTTGTGCCGGTTCGAAAAACTCGATGATAGTCGAGCCCTCGACGGAAACGGATTCAACCGCCTTGGTTGCGCGCGAGATTGTTGCGGTCTTTATCGCGGACTCAAGCTCCCAGCGCCTTTCTCAATTGGACAAAGGACTGGAGCTGTCCCTGGTTGATCGTTATTTGATTGTCCTGCGCCTGGTAGAGGCTGCGCTGGGTCTCAAGCAAGTTTAAGTAATCGACGGCGCCGGCGTCGAAGCGCGCCTTGGCGATATTGTAGGCGTTCTGTGATTCGATCACCGTCGCGCGTGCGATCACGGCGCGGTCGTTGCTACTTTTCAAAGCGGCGAGCGCATCTTCGACTTCACGGAAAGCGGTCAGCACGGTTTTTTGATAGGTCGCAGCGAGCTCTTTCTGGCGCGCCGTGACGTTGTCGAGATTGCCGGTGAGTTTGCCGCCGGTGAAGATCGGCGCTAACAGGCTGGACGCAATCGATGTGGCCGCGGCGGCGGGGCCGCCGAAGCCGGCGGCGATCACCGAATCAAGACCTAGCGTCAGGGAGGGGAAAAAGGCTGCCCGCGCCGCGCCGATGTCGGCATTGGCGCCGCGCAGACCGGCTTCTGCGCTCTGGATGTCCGGCCGCGCTGTCAGCAGCGTCGCGGGCGGCATGAGATTGACCTGCGGCATGGTGACCGACGCCAATTCAAATCTCGGTAGTGGCAAATTCTGCGGCGCTCGCCCGAGCAGAATCGCCAGGGCATTCACGGTAGTGGTCTGCTGTTCGATCAACGACGCCAGCGCGGTGCGAAAGCCGTTGACGGCGACCCGCTGTTGGGAAACTTCGAGGCCGGAGACACTGCCCTGGGCAAATCGCGCCTCGACGATGCGGAGAATCTCTTCGGCGTTTTTGAGATTGAACTCGGCGATGCGGATGCGATCGTTGAGGCTTAAAATCTGCGTGTAAAAGTTGGTCAGATCGGCGGTCACGACCAAGCGCACCGTTTCGCGATCGAAGCGGCTCGCCTCAGTCCGGTAGTCGGCCGATTTAGCGGTGTTGCGGTTTTTGCCCCACAGATCGACTTCGTAGCTGACGCTGCCGCCGACGCGCGCCGCGTTGGTGTCCTTTG
>Ga0326597_10011201_pt1 | contig 11903 bp, 10 predicted proteins | sample RVTome_12_FD_203789 | JGI IMG/M metagenome (GOLD analysis project Ga0326597, IMG submission 203789) | Soil microbial communities from uranium-contaminated site in the Upper Colorado River Basin, Wyoming, United States - RVT100D185 | ecosystem: Environmental > Terrestrial > Soil > Contaminated >... | reverse complement strand
GCGGTTGGGTTCGACGTTCTGGGCCTGGCCAACAACCATGCGGGTGATGCCGGTCCGGTCGGATTGGCCGACTCCATCTCGACGATTCGGGCAGCGGGCATGGAGATCGTGGGAGCCGGCGACGCCGGGCAGGCGTACGAGCCGGTGATCAGCGAAGCCGACGGTGTCCGACTCGCCGTCCTGGCGTTCGATGTCAGCGGACTCGGCCTCCCAGCCGGCCCACAAGCAGGAGTGGCCCAATGGGGAGACGAGGCGCGCGCGGCAATTGGTCGAGCAACCGCTGTCGCCCATGTCGTCGTGGTCGGATTACACGGTGGTGCCGCCTATGTGGATGCGGATCCTGTCCTGTGGCGTGCCGGTCGTGAGGCAGTGGCCTCGGGAGCCGACGTCGTCTGGAGTCATGGTGCCCACGTTCAGTTGCCCACCGGGGTCGTCGGCGACGCGATCGTCGCCGACGGGCTGGGCAATCTCCTGTTCGATCAGGCATATCCCGGAACGAGGCAGGGGACGCTGCTGGAGGTGGTGGCGGGTGCGGAAGGCGTCGTGGCGTGGAGGACCGGAGCGGCGGATCACGCGTCCGGCCGGGTGAGATTCTCCGGTTGGGACCGTCCGGAGGGGGACGCCGTGCTCATCGACGGCGAGTGGTGGAATCTCATGCCGGGGGTGGCGGTTCGTCCCGGCGAGAAACCTGCGCTGGAAGGCTTCCCCCACGGCGATGTTGTCGCCACCGGGATGGGGGACGTAGATGGCGACGGCGTCGACGAAGTCGTCGTTTCGTTCCGGCGGCCCTTCCGCCGGACCCTTCTCAACATGGCCGCTCCCGAGCGGTGGCTCGATGCCGAAGGACGCACCGCCCATGTGGGCGTGTTCGAGGTGGACGACCTCACGTCGGTGTGGATCGCGGGGACGTTGCGTCGCCCCGTCGCGGACCTGTCGGTGTGCGACGGAAGCATGGCCGTCGCCTACGACACCCTCGACGACGACGCCATCGTCGCCGTGGGCGGCTGGATGTGGAACGGCTTCGGCTTCATCGGTGATGTCGATCTCGAGGGCTCCGCCGCCCTCGGCTGCGTCGATGTCGACGGTGACGGAGCGACGGAACCGGCCCTGACGGGAAGGGAATTTCGGCACTAACGCTCGAGCAGCAGTCCGGCCATCGTGGATCGAGGGGGATGGCCTACGTCCGTGAGGGGGTCGAAGTCATGAGACGCACCTGTGCAACGCTCTTGGTCCTGGCGTTGGTTTCGACGGCTTGTGTGAGTGGAGGGGAGTCGACGACCACTTTGCCTCCGGTCACGTCGTCGACGACGACCTCTACGTCCACGTCGACGCCGACCACCGACGCCTGGGTGATTTCGGCGGGTCTCGAACTGGGGAGGTTCGGCGACTTCGCCCCGATCCCCATCGAGTTGACGACCACCTACCCCGGTCCGGAACTTCCATCCAGCCTCGATGATGTGATCGTTCCGGGAAGCCTCGAATACGTCCTCGGCGACCTCCGCGCGAGGGATCTCCTCGTCGAGCACGGATTCGTGGTCGTTCCAGCCGAAGCCGAGCACTTCTGGCAGATCTACGAGGGTGCCGGTTATGCGACCGCGCCCGTCTTCGTCACGACCGATGCTGCCTATCACTCTTGGCATCTCGTCTTCGACAAGATCCTTCGCGAGGCCGAGCAGCAGGTCTTCATCCCCCTGCTCGAGGAGATGCTGTCGGAGTTGGTCGATCGATCGCGTCAGCAGGCATCGCAGTACGCCGGGACGCAACTCGAGGACGCCACGAGCCGCGCCGCCCAGTTCTACGAAACGGCCGCCACCGTTCTGGAACTCGATGTGGGTCCGATCGGCTCCCTGGCCGCGCAGGAGGTTGCACTGGTGATGGAGGCGGTGCAGTACACGGCCTCGCCGGTCACGAGCTTCGGGCCGTGCGAGTCCGGTTCGTCACCCGCCAACTGCAACGACTACTCGCTGTACAAGCCCAGGGGCCATTACACGCGCAATGCCGACCTGGAGAGGTACTTCCGCGCCATGTCCGTGCTCGGGAACTCTGCCTTCTTCCTCGACTCGGACTCGCTGCAGATCGGTCTGATGGCAAGTCGGGCGTTGCTCTCCGACCCCACGCTGGTCGACATGTGGCGGCGAATCTACGAGCCGACCGCGTTCCTCGTCGGTGCCGCCGACGATTACACGCCATTCGAAGCTGCGACGGCGGCTGCCGATGTGACGCCGGACGGTCTCACCGCTCCACTGGATTTCGCTGACCCCGCCGTGGTGGACGAGGTGGCGCAATCCCTGCTTCAGACCCGTCGGATCCAGATCAACCCCAATGCTCCGTCTCTCCGGATCATGGGTGTCCGATTCGTGCTCGACAGCTACATCTACGACCAACTGGTCCACCCCAGCGTGCGGGATCGCTTCACCGCCTCACCGATGGACATGGCGGCCGCCTTCGGTTCGGACTGGGCGTACGACGTCCAGGAGGCGTCTGGCGTGACGGGACTACCCGGGTACGAGGAGCAGCTGGCGATGTTGCAGGACGTCGTCGAGTCGCGATCGGGCGACGAATGGGGCAGCACCGTCTACGACGCCTGGCTCTATTCGCTCATACCGCTGATGCAGCCGATCGGTGGCGAACCCACCGATGACCGGGTGCGCTCGGCTGCGTATCCGGAGGTCATGCGCAGCGAGGCGTGGACAGCCAAGTCCCATCAGACGGCATTCGGCTCGTATACCGAGCTCAAGCACGACACGATCCTCTACGCCAAGCAGGCCATTGCCGAGGGTGGCGGCGGCGACGTCGATCTCTCCCGTCACTGGGTGGAACCCGAGCCGGCCGCCTTTCGCAGGCTCGCCGCAGCCGCTGATCTGTTGCGGGAGGGTCTCGTCGACCGTGGGCTCTTTCCCGTTGGCACGGACAGTTTCACCGCCCAGACCTACGAGAGCCTCTTGACCGATCTGATCGACTGGCTGGAGCGACTCGCCGACATTTCCGACGCCGAGTTGCGGGGCGAGCCGATCAGCACAGACGACAACTCGTTCCTGGAGAACGCAGGGGGCTACCTGGAGAGCTTCTGGATACGCACGGCCGACTGGGAACACGACGATGACGATGGTCCCGACGAAATGGCCGCCCTGGTCGTCGACATCATGCGCAACCCGGATTCTGTCCTCCAGCTCGGAACCGGCTGGGTGGACCACCTGCTGATTCTCGTCCCTGACGACTCGGGGACCTTCCACGTCGCCGTCGGAGCGGTCTACTCCTACTACGAGTTCTGGCAACCGGAGGGCGATCGCCTCACAGACGAGCAGTGGCGTGACATGTTGAAGTCCGACAGGGTTCCCGCCCGGCCGGCGTGGACGGAGGTCTTCGTGGCGCCTGCCGACTGAAGATCGAGGCGCGCAGGTCACCTTCGGACATGACTCGTTCACCCCGCTCACACGGCGCGGCACCGAAGCGTCTACTCGCAGGATCCTCATCCAGACCGTGTATCTGAATCCGGTTCCTGAGATGACAGTGCTCCTGAAGGCGGCCGCACAGCGAGGTGTGGGGGTGGATTCTTCGTTCCGGTCCGTATGTCGACAAGCGTGTCGCGGACGTGGTGGCCGAGGATCGGGCGAACCTGCTGGTTGGTGACTCGAGCAACGAGATGGCTCTCGTCGACACACTGCGTGCACCCGATCCGAGGATCGAGTCCTTCGATGAACTGGAGACACTACGCGACGTCCTGGCGGGGCGTCCCGATCGTGAGAGAGAGGTCGTCTACCTTCGTTTCTACGAGGACATGACACAGCAGGAGATCGCGGATCGTGTGGGAATGTCTCAGATGAACGTATCGCGGATCCTGAATGCCAGCTTCGAGCAGATCGGCCTCCTCCTTCAACTCTGACGATTCGCTCGCGGACCACATCCGTCGGTGATCAGCGGCACAGACCGTCACCCGTTGGTCGTGGTTCGTCTTCCCCGTCGCCGACGTGGTCGCGTTCTCGAACACGGTCGTGGTCGAGAAGCCCACCTCGTCCGGTCACCGCGTGTCCGTGATGACCGCCTCCCGGGTTCTGGTGTGCGGGCGCGCACGGGTGATGAAAAGGACGTTTGAGCCTCCGTCTATCCGGGTACTCGTGAACTCGAACAACCGAAAGGACAGCCATGTACATCGGTATTGGGACTCTCATTCTCATCATTCTCATCATCCTGCTCGTGGCTTGAACACGGACATGAAGGAGAAATCATGACAATCAGGAGCAGTGTTCGCGGGGCGGAGACCGACGTGCGGAGCACCCGCGAGCGGTTCGGAGGTATCGATACCCCGGCCGCCCTCGGAGGTCTCCTCGCCACCATCGGCGCATTGGTATTCGTGACCGCGTTGCTGGCTGCCGGGGCAGGTGCTCTGGCGTATGAGTTGAATGCCATCGATCCGGACGGAAGTGTCCGAGAGATGGAAGTCGCCGGAATCGTCACAGCGGCTGTCGTCGTGTTCATCTCGGCCCTTCTCGGTGGATGGGTCGCCGGACGAATGGCGCGCTTTGACGGGGTCATGAACGGCGTCGGCGTGGCGCTGTGGATGCTGCTGCTCGTCGCGGTGTTTGCAGCCCTCGGCATCTTCGTCGGGGAGGAGTACAACGCGTTCCAGCGCGCGGGTCTGCCTAACTGGTTCGCGCAGTTGGATGTCGACGAGCTCACGTCGGGGATCATCGTGGCGAGCATCGTCGGGATCGCCAGCCTCTTTGCGGGAGCCCTGCTCGGAGGGGCGCTCGGAGAGTCGTACAACCGTCGCGTCACAGCCGCCCTAACCGATCCCGCCAACCGAGTCGAGAGGACTTGAGGAGATGCCACCTATCGTTCTGTCCGGCTCCACCCTCACGGGCGATGACATCGTCAACACCGCAGGTGACAAGCTGGGCACCCTCAAGGAGATCATGATCGATTTCGAACCGGGAAAAGTGGCATACGGGGTCCTCGCCCGAGGGGGCGTCGCCGGGATCGGAGAGAAGCTGTTCGCCGTCCCATGGTCCCTCTTCCGCGTCGACCCCGATCGCCATGAACTCGTCCTCGATTTGGACGAGGAAGTGTTCGATGACAGTCCCGGCTTCGATCCGGACAACTGGCCGCAGTTCAGCGACCTGGAGTGGGGTGCCGACGTGCACCAACGCTTTGGCGTGGACCCCTATTGGGCGGACCTGCCGACTGACTCGGTTTGACCCCGCGGTCCCCGCGGGCTGCACGGACTCTCCAAGGGCCCGGGAACCATTGCGTCTGACAGCACTACAGGTGATGCAGGTAGACATGATCTATGCCCTGGTCCACCGCCTGTCTGACGGACTTCAGGATCTGCTCCGGGTCCGGTCCGCTTCCCCGGTTCCACCCCGCGAGGGCTGAGGCCGAGATCCGGGTACTCACGACCCGGGGCAGATGGGTCGAGCAGGCACAGGCGCGGGTGAGTACGTTTCATCACAGCCGATGGAATGGACGGCGATCCATCGCCGGCACGGAGGGAAATGGTCGGAGCCCGCTCGTACGACTTCATGTACCGGTTCTGGGCCCCCTGGGATCAGGTCGGGGTGCGAGACGACCTGCGATCACTGCTGAAGACGGGCCGGGTGACCCCCGCCAGCCATCCCCGCTCCATCGATCTCGGATGCGGCAGCGGCGCCAATGTGGTGTATCTGGCCGAGGAAGGATTCGACAGCTACGGCGTCGACTTCTCAGCAGTCGCGATCGCCAAGGCGAGAGAGCGAGCAGCGCGGGAAGGCGTGGATTGCACCCTCGTCCAGGGTGATCTCACCGCGCCTCTCGTCGTCGGGGCCGAGGGCCCGTTCGACATCCTGGTGGACTTCGGGACTCTCGACGATCTCAGAGGCGATGGCCGTCGGCGAATGGCATCGACCATCGATCGACTCTCCCGGCCCGGTTCGGTGTTCCTCGAATGGTGTTTCTACGGTCCTGTCGGCGAACTGCCGAGGTTCAGCTTCCTGGGGTCGTCGCGGATCGGTGCGCCTTCGATCGAGCCGGGCGAACTGGAGGAGTTGTTCGGCGAGCGGTGGGAGATCGAGCTCTTCGTTCGTCATCCCGAGATCCGTGCCGCCTGTTTCTTGCTCACCTGTCGCTGAGCTCGCGTCCCGGAACTCCGAGACGTGCGGTCGGGGATTGATCGGGTGCTAACAACCGGTCAATCGGCGTGTTCGACGAGATAGGCGACTGCGCCGGCGATGGTGAGGAACTTGGAGACGTCCCGTTGCGGGATTGCGACGCCTGTGGTCTCGCTGATCCCGACCATCCACGTGAGATAGTCCATCGAGTCGAGGTCGATCTGCTCGGTGAGATCCCAGCTGTCGTCGACCGTGGAAGGGTCGACCTCAGGGGCGATGTCGGCGAGCACATCGAAGATGGATTTCCTGGCCTGCTCCGGTGTCATAGCGATTCCGGTTCCTGTAGTAGTCGGTCGAGTGCCGTGAGGAAGATGCCCCCCCGATGCCCGTCGGAGACCCGATGGTCCGCGGCGAGGGTGGCATTGACGACCGGATGGACCACAGCCGACCCGTCGGCTGCCACCGGCGCATCCGCGATCTTTCCAAAACCCACCATCGCCACCTGAGGCGGGATGATCAGCGGAAAGGCGATCTCTACGCCCCGATCCCCGAGACTGGTCACGGTGATGGTCGGGTCCGACATCTCGGAACTCCGCAGCTTCCACGATCGGGCTCGACTCACCAGGTCGCGGAGGCTGTCCATCGTCTCTTCGAGATCGAGTCGATCGGCATCATGGATCGCGGGTGCGACCAGCCCGCCTCCACGGATACTGATGGCTACGCCGAGGTGAACCGCGCCGGCCGGTCGGAAGGCGTCGTCGATCCAATGACCGTTGAGTTCGGGTGTCTGTCGTACCGCCAGTGCAGTGGCTTTGAGCAGCAGCGCCGCCGGGAGGATCCGCTTCGCGATCGGCCGCTCCTCGTTCTCGCCCTCCAGCCACAGCATCGCCAGGTGAAGGTCGATCCGGGTGGCCAGGTAGTAGTGGGGGATCTCGCGGTTCGATCGCGACATCGATCGGGCGATGGCCTGCCGCATCGCCACCCCTCTGTCGGCGGTCTCGCCCGCTTCCATGGCGAGTGCTTCGACGTCGGATGCCGTCACCATCCCGGCAGGACCGGTCGCGGCGACGGTGCCGAGGTCGACGCCCCGCTCGCCTGCCAGCCGCCGAGCCCGGGGGGATGCTTTCGTGCGAAGGCGGTCGCCCGGGAGCGGCGCTGTTGGCGTCACAGACGCAGATACCGCCAGACGATGGACATCGTCGCGGGTGATCCTTCCTCCCTCCCCGGTCCCTATCGCCTCTGTGAGGTCCACCCCGAGCTGATGGGCGAGATGCCGCACGGGTGGGGTCGGTTCGTCGTGATGGACGGGCGGAGTCAGAACCGTTCGGGTTGTCGGACCGGCCGGCGTGGTGGGCGTGGAAGCCGGTTCATCGTCATGCGACCGTATCCGCGCGAGAGGGGTGCCGACCGGCAGCTTCTCGAGTCCCGGTTGAACCAGCAGCTCTTCGATCACGCCGGTGTGCCAGCATTCGACCTCGATCACCCCCTTGTCGGTCTCGACCTCGGCGATGACCTGGCCCCTCGCCACGGCGTCTCCCGGCTTCACCAGCCATTCGACGAGCATCGCATCGTCCATGTCCGCCCCCAGCGACGGAAGCAGGAAGTCGATCACCGGGCCACCAGATCTCGCCCCGCGGCCACGATGTCCTGGACCTGGGGGAGGGTGGCCTCTTCCAGATGTCTGGAGTAGGGGACCGGGACTTCTTCGGAACACACCCGCTTTATCGGACCATCCAGTTCCCAGACGGCGTTCTCGGCGATGATGGCGGCGATCTCCGCCGAAATTCCTCCCGTCTTCCAGCCCTCGTCGACGACCACGACTCGATGCGTCGCCGAGACGGCGGCGATGATGGCGTCCGTGTCCAAGGGGCGGAGGACACGGAGGTCGAGTACTCCGGCGGAGATCCCCATGGTGGCCAGCTCCTCGGCAGCCGCCAATGTCTTGGGGAGACTCCCCCCATAGGTGATCAGGCTCAGGTCGGTACCCGACCGGCGGACGGCCGCGGTCGCGAGATCCACCGGCCCACCGTCGAGTGGCAGTTCGCCCTCCATGTTGTACATCGATGCATGCTCGAAGATGATCACCGGATCCGGGTCCTCGAGAGCGGTGGACAGCATCCAGCGAGCGTCCTCGACGGTTGCAGGCGTTGCGACCTTCAATCCAGGGACATGGGCGTACCAGCCCTCCAGCGAATGGGAGTGCTGGGCGGCCAGTTGACGGCCCGCCCCCGTTGCCATCCGGATCACGACTGGGACGTTGAATTGACCTCCCGACATGTGCAGGTACAGGGCCGCAGTGTTGACGATCTGGTCGAGCGCCAGCAGAGAGAAGTTGACAGTCATGACTTCGACGATGGGCCGCATGCCGGCGAGCGCCGCCCCGATACCGGCTCCCACGAAGGCGGACTCCGACAGGGGGGTGTCGCGTATCCGTTCTGGTCCGAATTCCTCGAGCAGTCCCTTGGTCACGGCGTAGCAGCCGCCATAGCGGCCGACGTCCTCTCCCATGAGGAAGACCCGATCGTCTCGATTCATCGCGTCGCGGATCGCCTCCCGCATCGCCTCCCGGTAGGTGGTGGTCCGGGGGGAGTTCATGAGCTTCCACCTTCCGAGTAGACGAACCGGGTGAGCTCTTCGATCGGTTCCCATGTGCCTCTCTCGGCGAAGTCCACAGCGCCGTCGATCTCCTCGGTGACCTCTCGTTCCATCTGTTCCCACTCGTCGTCGCTGAGTGAGCCGTCGGCCTTCAGCCGGGTCCGGAAGACTTCTACCGGGTCCCTCTGTTTCCAGATCTCGACCTCTTCCTTCGACCGGTACAACTCAGGGTCGAACATCGAGTGGGCCCGGAAACGGAAGGTGCGAAACTCGAGGAAGTGGGGTCCACCGCCGGCTCGCACCGATTCGACCGCCTTGCCGGCTGCCTCTCCGACGGCGAGTACATCCATGCCGTCGACCTCCCAGGCCGGCACCTCGTAACTCGCCGCTTTCAGGGTGAGCCTGGTCTGTGACTCGGATCGCTCCAAGGCAGTGCCCATCGCGTAGAGGTTGTTCTCACAGCAGAAGAGCACCGGCAGATGCCACAAGGCGGCGAGGTTCATCGACTCGTGGAACTCGCCCTCGGCCACGGCTCCTTCGCCGAAGAAGACCGCCGTCACCCGGTTCGACCCCCGAAGGTGGTCTGCCAGGGCGAGACCCACCGCCAGTGGGAGCCCGCCCCCCACGATCGCGTTACCCCCGTAGAAGCGCTTCGCGGCATCGAACAGATGCATGGAGCCGCCCCGACCACGACTACAACCTTCCAGTTTTCCGTACATCTCGGCCATGATCGCCCCCGGATCAATGCCCCTCGCCAGGGCGTGGCCGTGCTCTCGATAGGTGGCGACGACGGCGTCCTGCGGTTCGAGCGCCCCCATCACGCCGACCGCCACCGCCTCTTCGCCGATGTACAGGTGGAGAAACCCACGAATCTTCTCGGCCTGGTAGAGCTCGGCGCACCGTTCCTCGAATCGCCGTATGCGCAGCATCTCCCGCAGCAGATCCTTGGGGCTTCGGCTCGCACTCATCGTGACTCGTCTCCTTCCAGGGTGGAGAGGTCTCCTGTCGGCAGCCCGAGCTCCCGGGCTCTCAGCAGACGTCGCATGATCTTTCCGGATCGGGTGTGCGGGAGATCCTGCTCGTGGGCGATCTCCCTCGGAGCGACGGCGGCGCCGAGCTTCACGCGCCCCCACCCGATGAGCTCTCTCTCGAGTTCCTCCGACCAGGAGTAGCCAGGGTTGAGTGAAACGAACGCCTTGACGATTTCGCCGATGACGTCGTGCGGCTTGCCGATGACCCCCGCTTCGGCCACGGCAGGGTGTTCCATCAGGGCTGACTCCACCTCGAACGGACCGATGAGGTGACCGGCGGACTTGATCACGTCATCGTCCCGGCCGACGAACCAGAAGTAGCCGTCCTCGTCGATCTGGGCGAGATCGCCGCTCCGGTACCAGCCTCCCACGAAGCATTTCTCGTACCGCTCCTCCATGCCCAGGTACCCCCGGAACATCGATGGCCAGCCCGGTCGGATGGCCAGCTCCCCCTCGGTCATCGGGCGCGTCTCCTCGACCGCGTTGCCATCGGGGTCGAGCTGGATCTGCCCGTGTTCGGTACGTCTGAGGATCGTCGCCTCGATACCTGGAAGCGGCCTGCCCATCGAGCCGGGGCGGATCTCTTCGGCGATGTAGTTGGAGATCATGATCCCGCCGGTCTCGGTCTGCCACCAGTTGTCGTGGATCGGCAGCCCCAGGGCTTCCAGCCCCCAGACCACGGCTTCGGGATTGAGTGGTTCGCCGACGCTGGCCACGAAGCGGAGGGAGGAGAGGTCGTATTCGCCCGCCACCTCGACCCCGACCTTCATCATCATTCGCACCGCGGTCGGTGCTGTGTAGAAGACGCTCACCTGTTGTTCTTCGATGTTGCGATACCACCTGTCGGCGTCGAACTCGGCCTCGTCGACGATCGATGTCACGCCATGCGTCAGGGGGGCGATGATCCCGTACGAGGTCCCCGTCACCCACCCCGGATCGGCGGTGCACCAGTACACGTCGCCGGGATGGAGGTCGAGGGCGTAGCGAGCCGACGCGTAGTGGTGGAGCACGGCGTTGTGGACATGGATGGCGCCCTTCGGGGTCCCCGTGGTTCCGGAGGTGAAGTGAACCAGCGCCATGTCTTCGCCGTCCATGGGTTCGGCCGGGAAGGTCGGGTCGCCGGAGCTCAGCAGCGAGTCGAAGCAGACTGTGTCCTCGACCGGCCCCCCCACCACGATGACATGCTCCAGATCGGTGAGTCGGTCCCGGATCGGAGCGACCCGCTTCGTGTAGAGAGCATCGGTCGTCACGAGAACCTTGCCGTGGCCCATCGTCAACCGGGTCTCGATCGGCTCGGGGCCGAAGGCGGAGAACAGAGGGGCGGCCACGCTGCCGTTCTTCAAGGTTCCGAGGGTGGCCACGTACAGCTCCGGGATGCGGGAGGAGAGGATGAACACCCGATCTCCCGCACCTATCCCGAGGTCTCGCAGTCCCGAGGCGAATCTCGATGTGTCCGCAGCGAGCCGGGCATATGAGAAATCCTCCGTGTCGCCGTTCCGTCCGAGCCAGCGAACGGCGATGCGCTCGGCGGCGTCGCCGGCCGCGTGGCGATCCACGGCTTCATGGGCGATGTTCCACTTGTCGCCCGGCAACCCCGTGAGCCATGACCTGGCCTGCTCCCAGCCGAAATGGGCCCGCGTCGTCGCATAGTCGGGGAGGTTTGGAGGAACGTGGAACGGCGCCTGCTTCTCGATAGCTGGATATCGGCTTTCCATCGTGTGCACAAGGTGCCAGCGGTCGCCCATTCAGGGGTAGGGGCGAACTGCCCGGACTTCGGCGCAACGGACAGTAACGCCGAGCGGGAAATCTCCATACAGCATGCATCCCACCGACGGGCCACCGATCCAGCCAATGCAGAAATGGGGACCTTTGCCCCTTGTCGCGCACCACGCTGTCTGGCCTGCTGAGGTCAAAGGAGCCGGCATCAGGAGGATCCAATGGCTGACGGCTACATCCTGTTCGACATCCCCCAAGGCACGAAACCGAGGGATCAGGGATTCCTGGAACAACTGGGTCATCGCGTGATGGTCTGCAACGGTCCGACCCCCGGAACGCTGTGTCCGATCCTGTCCGGTGAGGGGTGTGAGCTCACCGAGAATGCCGACGGGATCGTGTTCGAACTCGACCTCGACCGTGCTCAGCACCGTGCGATCCTCGACCGTTACAAGGAATCGCTGCGGTCTGACCTGCCGGT
>Ga0326597_10011200_pt1 | contig 11903 bp, 9 predicted proteins | sample RVTome_12_FD_203789 | JGI IMG/M metagenome (GOLD analysis project Ga0326597, IMG submission 203789) | Soil microbial communities from uranium-contaminated site in the Upper Colorado River Basin, Wyoming, United States - RVT100D185 | ecosystem: Environmental > Terrestrial > Soil > Contaminated >... | reverse complement strand
GTCCGCGAGGCCAAGGGCGAGCAAGCTCCTGAACGCGTCGCGCTCGGGCTCGCTGCACAGCACCTGGCCCTCCCACGCCTTGGGGTCATGCACATCGCGGTCCTCGGGGGCGATGTTGTAGTCGCCGCTCACCACCAGCCGCGGGTAGCGCGAGATCTCCTCGCGCAGCCAGCGCTCGAACGCGGCGAGCCAGGTCAGCTTGTATGCGTACTTCTGCGAGCCGACCGACTGTCCGTTGGGCACGTAGGCGCAAATGACGCGCGTCTGCCCGACCACGGCCGAGACAACCCGCTTCTGCGGATCCTCGAATCCCGGTATCCCCGCCTGAATTTCGCTAAGCGGTGAGCGTGCAAGGATGGCAACGCCGTTGTAGGTCTTCTGGCCCGATACCGCGCACCGGTACCCTGCTGCCTCGATCGGCGCGAGCGGAAAATTTGCGTCCTCGAGCTTCAGTTCCTGCAGGCAGACCACGTCGGGCGTATGTCTGCCCATCCAGTCGAGCAGGTGCGGCAGCCGCACCTTGAGCGAATTGACGTTCCAGGTGGCAATCTTCATGTATAGCCTTTACTGACGCCGTGTTGATGATTTCTGTGCCCATCTGGCTACGCGCCTGGCGACACAGGACCAGCCTGCTACTAGCCATTCTGCCAGTCACTTCGTCCGCCGGATAGCCCGCACCACAGCCCGCACCACAGCCCGCACCACAGCCCGCACCACAGCCCGCATCGCACGCCTGTGCGAATAGGAAGGATTGCTCTTGCGCCTACCCTCTGCAACCGGACGCGCACGCGTAGGGCGATCAAGCCGCAGGTGAGGGGCGAGAGCAGAGGGAATTCGACGACCGGTTACCCGCACTCGTCCATTCGGCTGCCGATTCTGCGCTTCCCTGCGTGTCCGCAGAGCTTCAAAATCCGTAAATCGTGAACCGGCGTTATCCATGCCGTCGAACCCGCCGCCTAATTCGGCCGGTCGGCGCCGCCTCACGCTGTTCGGTATATTGGGGGTTCCAGAACGAGGATGCGCGCTCCTTCGTAAGTCGTCTCGGCCACAAAGCCACCGAACGGGTCCCATTGCATGAGCACCGAGGCGCTGACCGCCCCAGCTCCACACGCGCATTTGCGCAGCCGACGCACGCTTGGCGCATGCTGCGCCGCGCACGTGCTGCACGACGGGCGCGCGCCTTTGGGGTCTTCTACACGCTGGCGATCGGCGCCGGCGCCGTGTCACCCACGCTCTACGGCCTGCTTGGGGATGCGATCGGTGTGCCGCGCACTTTCGGGGTCACGGCAGCAGTCGTTCTGCTTGTGCTGCCGCTGACGCTCGGGCTGCGTCCCGCGCTGCGTGCACTACGGCCCGGTTGAGGCAACGCAACAGTAGGAAGAGGGCATCAGTGGTGCGGCGTCTTGATGGGACGTGAGGCGGGTCGGCCGCGACGCACATCGATCGGGCAGGCGATCGACGCGCAGGCGGTTTCAGTCGCAACCGGTCAACGCGGTTGTCGCCATCGCGTAGTGGAAAACGCGGCCGGCGAACGGCGGCAAGGCGGCGTAGTCGGCCCGCATCTCGTGGCGCACCTCCGAGCGCAGCGCCTGCGTCAGTGCCAGCGGGCTGTCGAACACCACCTTGTTGCGCAGCATGTGCGTCTGCCGCGCCCACGGCAAAGATCCGTACCAATCGAGCCGCGTGCACACCTCGATTTCGCGGATGTCCGCAAACTTGGCCATGATCGGCGGATGGTTCTCGATGTAGTGCGCAAGCCAGGCGTTCAGATCCTCGGCGGGTCCTTGGTAACCGACCAGATAGGTACAGCGTGTTGCGGGCGCCGACTCGTCCGCTGCAGGGCCGGCCAGCGGAAATTGCCGCGTCAGCATCGCCTGCTGTGACACCGGAACGCCCGCCAGGCTCGGCAATGTGCCCGGCGCCGCCAGCGCCTGCAAGGGTCCAGCCGGCCCGGCGGCCCGCTCGAGCGCCTCGATACGGTCGAAATAAAGCTGCAGAACGAGCGCCGGGGGCTGCTCACGCGCGAGGTAGGGGTCGTCGGCGGGCGCGGGCGTGTGAATCAGTCCGCGGCGAAGTTGCGGAATCCGGCGCAGCGCATCTCCGAGCGCGCGACGGTCCGATTCGTCGAGTCGGCCTACCTGGTTCGAAAGCGGCTTCGAAGGCGGTTTCGAAGGATCGTCGAAAGTGAGAAAGAAGCAGACGCTCACGCGAGGTCCTGCAACGGCGGCGTGCGATCCCGCCATGGCCGCAGCAGCGCCTCGCGTTCCCGCCGCATCCGGCCCACGCTTTCCTTCACCGGGCCGAAGAGCTTCAGCATCCACTGGCCGAACAGCCGTTTTCTCGGATGCCCGGTCACCGGGTCGGTAGCGGACAGCCAAGCGCGAGCCAGGTGGAATCGCAAGCGGCAGTTGACTTCGAAGGCGGCATCGAGCTGCGCGCGCAATTCGGGCGCCGCGTGCAACCGCGCGACCGGCTCGCTAGCGGTTGGCGTGGCTCCAGGGCGCAATGCGCCGCTCCAGCCATTTCAGCAGGGTGGTGAGCGAGATGCCAAGGAACATCAACATTATTACCGGCACAAACGTCTTGTCCATCTCGAATATGTTGGCGTAGCGCGTGATCATGAAGCCAAGGCCGGAAATGGTGGTGTAGAACTCGGCGATCACCATGCCGACCAGTCCGCGGCCGATGGCGAGCCGGATGCCGGCTGCAATGTAGGGCAGCGCGAATGGCAGCAGCACGTCTTGCCAGATCCACCGTTCGCTGGAGCGGTAGGAGCGCGCAACTTCGAGCAGGCCCTTGTCGCATTCGCGAACGCCCTGGTAGGTGTTGATCAGGATCGGGAACACGGCGAACAGAAACACAACGATGATCTTGGCCTTCAGATAGATGCCGAACCACAGCACCAGTATCGGCACCAGCGCGACCATAGGCGTGGCATAGAGCGCATTGATCGGCAGATCGAACGCCCAATCCAGTTTGCGGACGCGCGCCATCGCCACCGCCAGCGGTATGCCGACAATGATCGCGAAAAACAGGCCGTAGAACATCACTTCCAGGCTTTGCCCGAGAAAATGGGGCAACTCGCCGGAGATGGTCAGATCGAAGAAAGCGACGGCGATCTTCGAGGGGTAGGAGAAAAAAATCGGACTGACGAAAGGTCCGGCAATCTCCCAGACGATCAGAATGAGCGCAACGAAGCCGTAGCGATAGACTGCGGGGCGCTCCCAGAACGGCGTCCCCTGCACAGCCGTGCCGGCGCCGGGCGGCACGCCTCCGGCGACCGCGCCGCTATGAACATTCTTGATGGCGCTCATAACAATTCGTCCTCGTGTCGCGGCGAAGGCCGCGCAAACAGGGTATGGCATGGAGTGCGGGCGCCGCCGTCATTCGGCAGCGCCCGATGGGCTGTGGCGTCAGAGGGCGGCGCTCGGGCAGACCGGCCCTTTCCATTCGCCGAGGTCCTTGATCGCGTCCTTGGCGAACGACACATTGACCACGTCACCATATTTCGGTGTCTTGCCCTTGGGAATATTCCCGACCCTGGTCATCAGATTGGCGGTGAAATCGATACGTTCGGCGCCGAGGCCGGAATTGGCATCCCAGATGCAGTTCTTAACCATGAAGTCGAAGGAAACATCTATAACATCCTTAGGATAGCCAGTGTGCTTCACAATGATGGGCAGCACCTTGGCCTTGTCGCTGTACATCAAGCGCGTGGCTTCCATATTGGCCTTGATATAGGCCTTCAGGTGCGCCGGCTTGGCCTTGATGGTCTTGTCGCTCACCACGCTGCTCAGGTAGACCTGCTTCGGCTGCAGTTCCCACATGCGCGCGATCGCGTGGATGCTCGGAACCTTGGACTTGGCGAAAATCTCCTGCTCGACATGCAGGATGCCGGTGTCGACCTGATTGGCCACCAGCGCGGGCACGTCCTCGGTCGCGATGCTGACGAAGTTCACGTCCTTCGGGTTGATCTTGGCCGCGCGCAGCACGCTGCGGCTCAATATGTCGGCAAAACCGCCCGGCTGCTGAATGCCGATGCGCTTGCCCTTGAGGTCGGCCATGGTCGGAACATTCCCGCGCGCCACCATCGAGGCTTCGAATTTGGGCGTGTTCACGTAAATGATGCGCGCCGGCGAGCCCTTGGCGACCCCGACGATGGCAACCGCGCCGGGGGCCAAAGCGACATCTAGATTGCCCGACAACATCGCACGATAGACCTTGACGCCACCGTCGAGCGCGACGGTCTTCACCGAGACACCGTGTTTCTTGTAGAAGCCGAGGTCCTGCGCAATCAGCACCGACATATGAACAATGTTGGGCGGGCTCGTCGGCATGCCGACGACCAGATCTTCTGCATTAGCCACTGCCGGCAGCGCAAGGGCTGCGCCCGCCAGCAAAGTAGTCATCGCATTAAGTTTTCGCATTTTCTCCTCCGAATTGATTTCTTGAATCGGCCCGGGGTCCGGCGCCGTTTTGGACACAGCGGCGGGCTTTCCCGCCGTTGGCTGCATCCTACCCGATCAGTTCCGAACAACGCAACGACCGCTTGCAATTCCCTCGCAGGCGACGCATTCGCAATGCTTGCGGCCCTGAGCCCGCCGGAACCTCAAAGGGCGCCTCAGTAGGTTTTCGCCCGCTGCGGCTTGCGGCTCGTGTGTGCATCGATTCGAAAACGCGAGTTGACAGGCCTCAACGGCCGATCTCAATGAATTACGGCGATTTCAGCTTTCGAGTTGGAATTCGGCTTCGCGCGCTTCCCGAAGCAGCGTGCCCCAGACCTGTTCGCGCAGTTCGGCAAAGCGCGGCAGCAGCAGCGTGTCGCGCGTTCGCGGTTCCGGCAGATCGATGTCGATTATCTGGTGGATGCCCGATGGCCTGCCCTTCAACACGATTACCCGGTGACCGAGCAGCACGGATTCCTCGATCGAATGCGTGACGAAAATCATGGCGGTCGGGCGTTCCTGCCAGATGCGCAGCAGTTCGAATTGCAGAATCTCGCGTGTCTGCGCGTCGACCGCCGCGAACGGCTCGTCCATCAAGAGCACATTTGGTTCGACCGCGAGCGCGCGAGCCAGACCGCAGCGCTGCTGCATGCCGCCGGACATCTGGTAGGGAAACGCCGTTTCGAAACCGCCGAGCCCCACCATCTTGACGAACTCGGGGACCTTGCGTTCGATTTGCGCATTCGAAGCGCCGGCCATGCGCAGCCCGTAGGCGATGTTCTCGAACACCGTCTTCCACGGGAACAGGCCGAAATGCTGGAACACCATCGCGACGCCGGCGATGGGCTCGGTCACAAGCTGGTCGCCGACCCGGACTTCGCCTGCATCGTGAGGCAGCAGGCCGTCGATGCAGCGCAGCAGCGTGGTCTTGCCGCAGCCCGACGGGCCGACGATGGCGACGACCTCGCGCGCGCCGACGTCAAAGTCGATCTTGCGGAACACCTCGAGCGAGCCGAAATGCTTGCCCAGGCCGCGCACACGAATGCGCGGTCCGGCGGATTGTGCGGCGCTGGTCGATGCCGAGGTCGTCTGCTGATTTGTCACGCTGCCGCCTGTATTGTGGGATTGGCGTTAGTCTTGTTACCCGTCTTGAATGATAGCTCAGGCAGATAATTGCGTCGCCGTTCCTCCCGGCAGCGCCCGGCACAATGACCCCCGCGAACCCGCGCCGCGCTATTGCTTCGCGGCGCCGGTCGCGGGCGCGGCGGCGGGAAAGCCCGCCCCGTCGAGCAGGCCGTGATACAGGTCCGCGTCGAAACCTCTTTGCACGCGCTGCCCGATGACGAGCACGGGCACATTGGCATTGCCGGCGACCTTGAACAATTCCTCTAGGGTTTCCGGGGTGGACGGGGAAACCTCGACTTCCTCGAACTTGACGCCGCGCGCGGCAAGCACCCTGCGCGCCTCATCGCACAGCCCGCCGCAATCGGCGCTGGTATATAGCTTCACCGGTGGGAGCGTTTTCGGCGCCTGCGCCTTGATCCGGCCGCGCACCGGCGGGCCGCTCGCCGGGTAGCCGGCGGCGTCCAGCGCCGCCTTCCATCCGTGCGGCTCGAAACCCACTTCAAACTGCGTGCCCACGCGCAACGCCGGCACCTGGGACTTGCCCGTCAGGCGCTTCAACCCTGCGATGGACTTTTCGTCACCGACCGCGACTTCCACGAAGGGAATGCCGCGCTGTTCAAGAGACTCGCGCGCGGTCTTGCACGGCGGACCGCAGTCGGCAGCGGTGTAGAGCGACACCGGAAAGTTCTTCGCCGCCAGTTGGGTCGGATAAGGCAGCCCGGGCGACCCGGGGTCCCCGGCCGACGCCGAGCGACGTTGCACTTGCTTCGCATCCAGCGGCGGGGGTTGTTGGGTGTAGTTGACTCGTCCGTCCTTGTCGACCCAGCGATAAAGATGCTGCGCCTGGGCGCCGGCGAGCGCAAAGACGAACAGCACTGCGGCAACGAGCATCGCGCGCACGGGCATGAAATTCTCCACTTTGTGCTGATCTTCGCTTACGTGGGAATCATACCATTGTGCCGCAGCAGCGCATCGATGCTCGGAGCGCGGCCGCGAAAGGCGAGGAAGGACTCGAGCGCGGGCCGGGCCCCGCCGACGGCAAGTATTTCGTCGCGAAATCGCGCGCCGGTCTGCGGATCGAGCACGCCGTGTTCGCCGCCGGCCTGTTCCTCGAACAGGCTGTAGGCATCGGCCGAGAGCACCTCGGCCCACTTGTAGCTGTAATAACCGGCGCCGTACCCGCCGGCGAAGATGTGGGAGAAGTTGTTGGGAAAGCGGCTGTACGCGGGCGCAATCGAGACCGCGACGCGTTCGCGGATTTGGTCCAGGAGCGCTAGCGGCGTCTTGTCGCCGTCGGGGTCGAAGTCGCAGTGCAGGTGCATGTCGAACAGGGAGAACTCGAGCTGGCGCACTGTCTGCATGCCGCTCTGGAAGTTTTTCGCGGCCACCATCTTCTCGAACAATGGTCGCGGAAGCGGCGCCCCGGTATCGACGTGCGCCGTCATGTGCCGCAGCACATCCCATTCCCAGCAGAAGTTCTCCATGAACTGCGAGGGCAACTCGACCGCGTCCCATTCCACGCCGTGTATGCCCGAGGCGCCGAGGTAGTCCACGCGCGTGAGCAAGTGGTGCAGGCCGTGGCCGAATTCGTGGAAAAGCGTGATCACATCGTCGTGAGTAAGCAGCGCGGGCTTGGCACCGACCGGCGGAGAAAAGTTGCACACGAGATAGGCAACCGGAATCTGCAGGCCACCGTCCTTGCGACGGCGTGAAATCGCATCGTCCATCCATGCTCCACCGCGCTTGCTCGGACGTGCATAAGGGTCGAGATAGAAGCGACCCAAGGGAGCTTCGGCGCCTTCCACCGTACTTGCGTCCCGGGCGCCCGATGCACCGACGATGCGGAAGAAGCGCACGTCCGGGTGCCAGGTTTCGGCACTGTCGGCTTCGATCCGTATGCCGTAGATGGTCTCGACCACGCGGAACATGCCTTCGAGCACCTTGTGCTCGGGAAAGTATTGTTTGACCTCCTGGTCGGAAAAAGCATAGCGCTGCTGGCGCAGCTTTTCCGAGGCGAACGGCACGTCCCAGGCCTCGATCTTCGCCAGACCGAGATCGCACGCGGCAAACTCGGTGAGTTCGTCCCAGTCGCGCCGCGCAAAGGGCAGCGCCTTGTGCGCGAGGTCGTCGAGAAAGCCGAGTACTTCTTGCGGCGAGCGCGCCATTTTCGGCACCAGCGACACCTCGGCGTAATTGGCGTAGCCCAGCAGCCGCGCCGCCTCGCGCCGAAGTTTCAGTAGTGCCGAGACGAGCGGCGTATTATCGAGTTCCGGTGGCCCGAATTCACTCGCGCGGGTGACGTTGGCGCGATAGATCTGCTCGCGCAGCGCCCGGTTGCGGGCATACTGCATGAGCGGCAAGTAGGAGGGCGCATGCAGTGTGAATTTCCAGCCCGCGGCACCGTCTTTTAGCGCGGCCTCGCGCGCGGCCTGCAGCACGTCCTCGGGGATTTCGGCGACTTCGCTCTCGGATTTCACCGTGATCGTCCAGGCATTGGTTGCATCGAGCACGTTTTCCGAAAACTTCGCCGACAGCGCGGACAGTTCCTGCTGGATTTTACCGAACCGCCGCTTGCTCGCAGGCGCGAGTTCGGCCCCCCCCAGGCGGAAGTCGCGCAGCTCGTCGGCGACGATTTTGCGCTGAGCGGCGGCAAGCAGCGCAAATTGCTCCGAGGCGGCGAGGGCCTTGTACTTTGCGTAGAGCGCGAGGTTCTGCGCGAGTTCGGTGTAGTACTGGGTGATCCTGGACAGGTTGGCGTTATAGGCTTCCCGTATGCTTTCGCCGTCGTCGACGCCGTGCAGATGGCCGACGACCCCCCAGGCGCGCGACAGCCGCTCGTTCGCATCCTCCAGCGGCTGCACGAATGCGCTCCAGGTCGGTGGCGTTCCTTCGGCGCTCAGGCGCTCGATCAGGGCGCGTGCCTCGGCGAGCAGCGCATCGACCGCCGAGGTGACGTGCTCGGGTTTTACCGCCGCAAAGCGCGGCAGTCCGGTGAAGTCGAGCAGCGGATTCATCGGATATCCGGCGAGCGGTTCGCTGCGCGCACGCTGGCGTTGCTTGCGCAGCGAACGCGAGGTCCCGCCATGGATGCGCCGCGCATAGCGCGCGCGCCACGGCTCGGGCGGTGGCAATTCAGGACCATGGTGCCTCCGGCTAAATACTCATTCTGGGTGTCGATCATGAGCAAATCGGTGCTCATAGGGTCTCGTGTCCGGGTTTCGCTTAACCCTTGCTCGCGGCGCACTCGGCAGCGTACACGGTGTTTTCGAGAAGCATGGCGATTGTCATCGGGCCGACGCCCCCCGGCACAGGCGTGAGGTGCGAGGCGCGGCCCAGGACGTTTTGGAAATCCACGTCGCCGGCGAGCTTGCCCCCCACGCCGCGGTTGATGCCGACGTCGATCACCACCGCGCCCGATTTGACCATTTCGCCGGTCAGGAATCGCGGGCGGCCGACGGCGGCGACCAGGATGTCGGCCTGGCGCGTCACGGCCGCCAGTTCGCGCGTTTTCGAATGGCAAATGCTAACCGTCGCATTCCTGTGCAGCAGCAGCATCGCCAACGGCTTGCCGACGATGTTGCTGCGCCCGACGATCACCGCGTGCCGCCCTTGCGGGTCTATGCCCTCCCGATCGAGCATACGCATGACCCCGGCGGGCGTGCACGGAACGAACGCAGGGTGGCCGCCGCAAAGCAGCCCGACGTTGTACGGATGGAAGCCGTCCGCGTCCTTGTCCGGGGCAATTGCATGCAGCACCCGTGCGGCCGCAATGTGCGCGGGCAGCGGCAGTTGCACCAGGATGCCGTGAATGCGCCGGTCGGCGTTCAGCAGGCGCACGCGATCGAGCACCTGGGCTTCGCTCGCGCCAGCAGGCAGGTCATGCTGCTCCGAGTACAGGCCGATCTCCGCGCAGGCGCGCGCCTTGCTGCGCACGTACACCTGCGAGGCCGGGTCCTCGCCCACCAGTACCACCGCAAGACCGGGGACTACGCCGGCCGAGTGCAGGGCATCGATGCGGCCACGCAGTTCGTCGCGAACCGCGCGGGCGTGAGCCGCGCCGTCGATGATTCGTGTGCCCGAGGAGGCGTTCATGGGTCTGGAGGTTCGAAGCCCGGTCGCCAAAAGAGCACCATTATGCCGCTGCGCGCCATGCTTGGCAGCGTATCGGCTTGGCCGCTCGGCTCCGCTACGCGCGTTGCGCATTCCGGAGGCTGTTTTTACAGTGCGAGTGTGGGCGACTGCGGCGCGCGCGCCACGCGGGTCCGGTGCAAAGTGGCGCTCCAACCACATCGGCTAGAATGAGCAAAACCCTCGTGCCGGATGCGCACGTTCCACGGAGGCAATCCCATGTCCGCGGTTCCCGAATTGCCCGTCGCCGACGATCCCGATGCGCTCGAAACCAGGGAATGGCTCGACGCCCTGGAAGCGGTGATCGAGCGCGAAGGCCCGGGACGCGCCCACCACCTGCTGGAAACGCTGGTCGAGAAGGCGCGCCGCTCGGGCGCCTTTATTCCGTTCTCGGCCAACACAGCTTATGTCAACACCATTCCGCCCCATCTGGAGGAACGTTCGCCGGGGGACCACGCGCTGGAGGACCGCATTCGGGCCTACTGCCGCTGGAACGCGATGGTGATGGTTGCGCGCGCCAACATGAACGACGACGAACTGGGCGGTCACATCGCCAGTTTCGCCTCCGTTGGAACCCTGTTCGGCATCGGACAGAATCACTTCTGGCATGCCCCTTCCGGCGATCATGGCGGGGACCTGATTTTCTTCCAGGGGCATTCCGCCCCGGGCGTCTACGCGCGTGCCTACCTTGAAGGCAGGCTCACCGAAGAGCAACTGAGCAATTTTCGTCGGGACGTCGAGGGCAAGGGCGTGACCTCCTACCCCCACCCCTGGCTGATGCCGGACTTCTGGCAGTTCCCGACGGTGTCGATGGGTCTGGGGCCCATCCAGGCGATTTATCAGGCGCGGTTCCTGAAGTATCTGCACGCGCGAGGTATCGCCGACACCTCCAATCGAAAGGTGTGGGTGTTCGTCGGCGACGGTGAGACCGACGAGCCCGAGTCGCTGGGCGCTATCGGTATGGCCGCACGCGAAAAGCTCGACAACCTGATTTTCATCATCAACTGCAATCTGCAGAGGCTCGACGGGCCGGTGCGCGGCAACGGCAAGATCATCCAGGAACTGGAAGGCAGCTTCCGCGGCGCCGGCTGGAATGTCATCAAGTTGATCTGGGGCTCGTACTGGGACAAGCTGTTCTCGCGCGACAAGGACGGTCTTCTGAAGGCGATCATGGAGGACACCGTCGACGGCGAATACCAGAACTACAAGGCGAACGACGGCGCCTACGTGCGCAAGCATTTCTTCGGCAAGCATCCCAAGGTGCTCGAGATGGTGTCGCGCATGACCGACGAGGACATCTGGCGCCTGAACCGCGGCGGGCACGATCCGCACAAGATCTACGCGGCCTACGCGGCGGCGGCCAAGCACAAGGGTCAGCCTACCGTGATCCTCGCCAAGACCATCAAGGGATACGGACTGGGCAAGCAGGGGCAGTCGAAGAATCCGACTCACCAGTTGAAGAAGGTCGACCTGGACACGATCCGCGAAATGCGCGATCGCTTCAAGATCCCGGTCCCGGATGACAAACTGGCCGAGTTGCCCCTGTACAGGCCCGCCGCGGATTCACCGGAGATGACTTACCTGCGCGAACACCGGCGTGCGCTCGGCGGCTACGTGCCGCAGCGGCGCCGCGCGGCGGACCAAGTGCCGGAAATCCCGCCGCTGTCGGCGTTCGATTCGGTGCTCAAGGCCACCGAGCGCGAAATCTCGACCACGATGGCTTTCGTGCGCGTGCTCACCGCTTTGGTGCGCGACAAGTCGCTCGGCCGGCACGTCGTGCCCATCGTGCCGGACGAGGCGCGCACTTTCGGCATGGAGGGCATGTTCCGGCAGCTCGGAATTTTTGCGATGGAGGGGCAGAAATACGAGCCGGTGGATCGGGATCAGGTGATGTACTACCGGGAGGACCGGGCGGGCCAGATCATCGAGGAAGGCATCAACGAGGCCGGCGCATTCTGTTCATGGATTGCCGCGGCGACTTCCTACAGCACAAACAACACCGTGATGGTGCCCTTTTACATCTTCTACTCGATGTTCGGCCTGCAGCGCGTCGGCGATCTGGCCTGGGCCGCCGGCGATCAGAGGGCGCGCGGTTTCCTGGTGGGTGGAACCGCGGGCCGCACCACCTTGAACGGCGAGGGTCTGCAGCACGAGGACGGGCACAGCCACGTGCTCGCTTCGGTGATTCCCAACTGCGTGTCCTAC
>Ga0326597_10011199_pt1 | contig 11904 bp, 9 predicted proteins | sample RVTome_12_FD_203789 | JGI IMG/M metagenome (GOLD analysis project Ga0326597, IMG submission 203789) | Soil microbial communities from uranium-contaminated site in the Upper Colorado River Basin, Wyoming, United States - RVT100D185 | ecosystem: Environmental > Terrestrial > Soil > Contaminated >... | reverse complement strand
AGGCCGTCGGCCATCGCCGAGAACGGAACCGCCTCTGGTCGCAGCCCGTACTTCTCCCGGTAGAACCCCTGGAGAATGGGCGAGTGGGTGCCCTGTCGCGTCGCGATCCCAGCCGCCTCCAGCAGCGCCATCAGGGTGTTTCGGCGCCGGCGCATTCCGGCGAGACCCTCCATCGTCGGCGTCGAGGGCCGGAACTGGCACACGTAGGCCTGGTATCCATGGACCATGGCCTCGGGAACATGCGGCGGCACGAGCCAGTCGATGTCGGCGAGCAACTCGTCGTAGCGGGCTGCCCGACGCCGCCGGGCCTCGAGGATCATCTCGACCCGATCCATCTGCGCACACCCGAGCGCTCCCTGGATGTCGGTCATCCGGTAGTTGTAGCCCAGGTGGTCGTAGTCGGAGAGCAGGAATCCGGCCTGCGTGTGGCGTTCCAGGTCCGAGCGCGACGCCCCGTGGTCGCGGAGGGACCGCGTGAGCCGGTCGAGGTCGTCGCGTGCGGTCGTGAGCATGCCGCCCTCGCCGGTCGTGATCGACTTGCGGGGGTGGAAGCTGAAGCAGCCGGCGTCGCCCATCGTTCCCGCATGCCGGCCCTTGTACCAGCCTCCGAGGGCACAGGCTGCGTCCTCGACGACCCACAACTCTCGCTCGCGAGCGATCTCGAGGATCGGGTCCATGTCCGCGCAGAGCCCGAAGAGATGCACCGGGATGATCCCGACTGTCCGGGGACCGATCAGGGAGCGGATCAGCCCGACGTCGATGTTGAATGTCCGTGAGTCGATGTCGCAGAAGATCGGCGTCGCGCCCATGTACTCGACCACGTTGGCGGTCGCGACCCAGGTGAACGCGGGGACGATGACCTCATCGCCCGGCTCCAGGCCGAGGGCCGCGACGGCGAGGTGGAGCGCGGTCGTGCACGAGGTCGAGGCCACGGAATGCCCGGCCCCGGTGAAGGCCGAGAAGCGCCCCTCGAATTCCTCGACGAACGGCCCCTGGACCACCCACCCGGTCTCGAGCGGCCGTCGGATCGCCTCCAGCTCCTCGGGCCCGAAGAGCGGTCTCGTGATTGGGATCGACACCGGCGTTGCGGGGGCGCGTTCCGGCACGGTAGGGCTGCGCGGCATGCGGTCCATGCTCCTCCGGCCTTCGGGCGTATGTGGACGACGATAGCTCAGTCGGGCCCGGGTCGGGCTGCGGGCGAGTCGGGCGTGGCCGACCGAAGGGCCGATCGCACCTCGGCAGGGTCGATGACCCGCAAGGCGAGCAGGAGGGCAATGAACGCGATGCAATACAGGGCCTTGAGGATGATCGTGAGGACGAGCCCCGACGCGGGCAGGGCTGGCGCCAGCAGCGTGAACGCGACGGTGGCGATGATTGCGAGCGCGGCTTGCCGCCGCTCGTAGGGCACCTGCCACAGCCGCTGCGAGACCAGGTGGTAGCCGATCGTGAGCGCCACGTACGACGCCGTCGTTGCCCAGGCCGCCCCGAGCATCCCGTACGAACCGTCGAGCAGGACGTTGAGGCCCGCGTTGACCCCGGCGGCCATCCAGGCGAGCACCGCGAGATAGGCCGTCCGCTTCGTCAGGGACATCCCGAGCGCGGTGAAGTTCGTGGACGCCTGGGCGACCATGGCCAGGGCAAGCGGGGCCACCGCTGCCGCCGCCGTCGCATAGCGGGGCGTCGAGAGAATCGCCAGAACCTCGGGCGCGAAGGCGGTGATGGCGACGGACAGGAGTCCGAAGCCCGCGAGGATCGTCGTGCTCATCCTCGCGACGAGCCGGCCTGCATCCTCGATGTCCGCCTCATAGGCGGCGATGGCGTGAGGGCTCCAGGCCTGCCCGACGGCGGCAATGGCGATGCTGGGGACCGCGACGAGGGTCACCGCTACCGAGTACAGGCCGACCTGTTCCAGGTTTGATAGCCGGGCGAGGACGATCCGGTCCGAGGTCAGGAAGATCCAGTACGCGATCGACATCGGGACGAGGGGAACGCCGTAGGCGAGCAGGCGGCGAAGGATTGCCGGCGTGAAGCTCGCCCCGAACATGTCCCGGGTGATCCACAGGCGAACGGGAAGAAGGAGCAGCTCCGCCCCGAGGGCGCCGGCGAACAGGCCAGTGACGCCGAGCCGCAGGACGACTACGCCGATGACCGACAACCCGACCGTGAGGGCCATGGCCCCTACGTTCAGGAGGGTGAACGCGGCCGGCCGGAACTGGTTCCGAAGGATCTGGCCGCACATCCTGTTCGTGATCGCGACCGGGACTGCCCCGATCGCGATGATGACGAGGGCCGCCTGGTCCGGCGAGCCGAATGAGAACGTCGCGATTGACGCGCTGAAGGGCACCACGACCACAAACGCGGCCAAGCTCCACGCGCCCAAGAATGCGATCCACGTCGTGGTGACGGTCCGCCGCTCCGAGTCCGACTTCGCGGCGAAGAAGAAGCGCGCATACGCCGAGTCGCCGCCCAGGATAAGGATCGCCGACGCCAACCCGACGATGGTGCTGAGATACCCGTAGACGCCGTATTCGGCGGGCAGGAGGAAGCGGGTGTAGACGGGCAACGTGATGATGCCGAACGCCTTGACGGCCACCTCCCCAAGGCCGTAGACGACAAGATCTCGGCCCAGGGTGCGGAGCCGTGAGGTCATTCGGTCGCGCGGCGGTTTGGCAGTGCCTCGCGTGGGTCGATGTCCTCCCCGCCCCACACCCGGCGGTAGATCGCGTCCCACAGGTACGCCATCGCCGCATACGAGTGATACCGGACGACATAGTCGCGGCCGGCCTGGCCGATCCTTCGGCGCATCTCAGGATCGACGACGAGCCTGCGTAGGTTGTCCGCGATCTCGTGCGGGCGCGTGCTCACGATCGGGCAGTCGTCCAGGCCCGTCGACCAGCGGTGGACCTCGTAGTACCCCTCTTCGGAGAGGTTGGACAAGACCGGCCGTCCGAGGCACATCGCTTCCATCGCGGTCAGCGCGTAGCCGAGGAGGAACTCCTCGGCGACGATGTCGGCAGCCTCCATCGCCGCCTTGACCTCTTCGTTCGAGACATGCTCGAGGAGCCGCAGCTCGACCTCGAGACCCTCCCGGCGAAGCTGTTCGCACGCCTCGATAAGGAACTCCGTGCCCTTCATCCCGCGATGGTTCGGGGCGTGGACGACGACGACCGGCGTCCCCCGGCCATCTGCCCCGGATACGCCGGCGGGTGCCCAGGCGTCGGTGTCGATCGGATAGTAGTGCGTCGTCAGGAGATCCCATCGAGGGAGCGTCTCGGCGTGGACCAGGCAGGCGACGATGAAATCCGCCCGCCGCGAGTAGTAGTCGATCCAGCGGAGGGTCCGGCCTTCCGTTCGACTGAGAGCCGGGTAGTTGCGCATCAGTCCGTCGCGCCAGGCCAGGGACCGGACGCGTGACGGGGCGGCGGTGTCACTCCCGTAGGGCATCACGATGACGCGCTTCCCGGCGAGGTGGAGCAGCTGCACCTCCAGGTACCGAAGCGGTGTCCGGCGGAGAAACCCGCCGTCGAAGAAGCAGTGGAAGACGTCGTGGTGCTCGACGGCCCACGCGAACAGGCCGTAGTCGTATCCGAACCACCGGGCGACCTGTCCCAGGACTCCAGGCCTGGGGGACGGGAGGGTCCGGCGGTCGGCGACGATGTCGAAGTCGTCCCGTTTGTGGATGACGTAGAGCTGATCCACGACGGTCGTCGCCTCGTAGCCGGCCGCCCGCATTCCTCGGCTCATGTACTTGAAGCTCAGGATCGGGACGGGACCGTAGATCAAACGGGGTTTGGCGCCGCGTTCGCGGCGTCGACGAGAGTCGCCGGCAGCCCTCGCGGCGTGGACCGCGAGAAGGAGACACGCCGGGACGGCGAGAGCGTCGCTTGCCGCCCGTCGCAGGAGCCGAAGCACGGGTCAGCGGGCGAGTTGGACGGACGCGATCGTCGGTCCTGCATCCCGCGCGGTGGAACCATCCAGGAACGTCCGGCACCACCATTCGAAGCTGAGCAGCGACCAGATCAGCAACCGGCGATTCTGCCGGCCGCTCGTGTGGTCGTCGAGGGCATGCTCGACGAATGCCGGCTCAATGAACTCGTAGATCCGGGCGCGTGGGTTCCGCAGGAGCCGGTTGATGTAGTCGATGCTCGCGCCGCGGAACCAGCTCGCGTCCGGCGCGCTGAAGCCTTGCTTGGCCCGCGCGGCGACATCCGGATCGATGATCCGCTCCATCGCCCGTCGCAGGACGAGCTTGCCGTCATTCGTCACATGCTCGTAGACGACGCGCTTGCCCGCCACGTTCTCGTCGACCGGCTGGATCCGATCGAGGTTCCTCACCTTCAGGCTGGGCGGGAGCCGAGAGGCGAAATCGACGAGGTCGTCGTCGAGGAAGGGGACCCGCGTCTCCAGCGAGTGCGCCATGCTCAGCTTGTCCTCGACCACGAGGAGGCCGTGGAGGAAGGTCTTCAGCTCGAAGTAGAGCGAGGCGTTCACGTAGTCGTCCTGCGTCTCCATCGGGCCCTGATAGCCACGGAAGACCGACCTGAACGCGTCGAACGTTGACAGATCGCCGAGGCGTCGAGTGATGTCCGAGTTGAAGAGCGTCGACTTGTCCTCGTCTGGCACGAGGCGTTGCCAGAACCCGTAGTAGCGTCGGAAGTAGTCCTCACCGTCGGCCGCACCGACACCTCGGAAGTAGCGCCAGGGATATCCCCCGAAGAGCTCGTCGCCACCGGCGCCGGAGAGCACGACCTTGACGAACTTGCCGGCCAGGCGAGCGACGTAGTAGTTGGGATAGGACTGGCCCACCCGAAGGTCTTCGAGGTGCCAGATCAGCTCCGGCAGGACTTCTTCCATGTCGCCGGCGTGCATCACGACTTCGTAATGCTCGGTGCGGAACTTGGCGGCCAGCATCTCCGCAGCCCGCCGTTCGTCGAACCCGAGCTCGAGCCCGGAGGCCGAGCTGAGGTCGAAGCCCCCGGTGAACGTCCTGAGGCGCGGGAGATGCCGTCCCGCGACCGCCGTGATCGATCCCGAGTCCATGCCCCCCGAGAGGTACGAGCCGACGGCGACGTCGCTCACGGTCTGGCGCACGACAGCCTGGACGAAGAGGCGATGGAGCTCCTCCGCGGCCTCCTCCTCGGAGATCCGGAGTGGCTCGACCCCGACGGCATAGTCCCACCACTGGCGAATGACGGGCTGCCCGCCCGGCGCCGCTTCGATCGTCAGGGTCGAGGCGGGCGGGAGCAGCCGGACACCCTCGAAAAGGGTCAGGTCGGAGAAGATGTTCTGGAAGCTGAAGTATTCGTTGAGGGCGGGGTATGAGACGTCCACGGCCACGTCGCCGTGGGCGATCAGCGACTTGATCTCCGAGGCGAACAGAAGCTTCCCGGCCGAGAACGTCCAATAGAGCGGCTTGATCCCGAACCGGTCGCGCGCGAGCAGAAGGCGGCGCCGTCGGCGATCGAACACGGCGATGGCGAACATGCCGTTGAGGTGGCTGACGACGTCGTCGCCCCAGACCTCGTAGCCGTGGACGATGACCTCGCCATCAGTCTGCGAGTGGAACTGGTGTCCCAGCGACTCGAGCTCGATCCGCAGCTGTTGGAAGTTGTAGATCTCGCCGTTGAAGATGAGAACGACGCTTCCATCCTCGTTTGCCATCGGCTCGTGCGCGGCGTCAGAGAGGTCGATGATCGCCAGCCGGCGATGACCGAGGCCGACCGGGCCGAAGGCGTAGTGACCCTCGCCATCGGGCCCACGGTGGGCGACGCAGTCCGTCATCCGCTGCAACGCCGCGACTGAGACAGGGGCACCCGTGGTGTCGAGCACGCCCGCGATTCCGCACACCTAGCTGATCGCCCCCTTCCTCGCTCGAACGGTGTAGCCGCTGTCCTGGACGTGACTGTACGTGATGTCGAGGTCGAGCCGCGCGCACCAGCCCTGGATCTCATCGAGGGTGTGGCGGTGCGCGTTCGGAGGGTGCATCCTCCGGCGTCCGGGCGGACACGATCGATCGAAGGTAGTCATCCGTCCACTCCCGGACCGCGCCTTCCTGGCATAGACGAAAACAGGATCTCGCCACCCGGTCGGAGGAGTGCCGTCGCCGCCTCGAGGGCCTCCATGGTCGAGGGCGTGTGGTGCAGGACGCCCTCGGCGAAGACCGCATCGAACGTCGCGGGCCGGAACGGCGCGGCCATGAGGTCCGCCTGGACGAAGGACGCGTCCGCGTGACGGCCGAGCCGCGCCTGGGCGATGTCGATCGCGTCGGTCAGGTCGAGTCCGATCCAGCGCGAGCCGGAGCCAAGCCCGGCGCGGGAGATCACAGCGCTGAGCCCGCTCCCGCAGCCGACCTCGAGCACGTGGGGCTGCCCCGAGAAGAACCGCTGCGCTGCCCCGAGATCGGCGAACCCGTACTTCTCGAGCAGCCACGCCGTGTACCAGCGCTGGAACGACTCAGGCTCATAGCCGGCCTGGTGCGACCACTTGAACGAGAAGCTCGCGGACGTCGAGGTTCCTTCCGGCTTCGTGAACCGGGGAATACCGGCGCGGATCTCGTAGCCGCGGGAACCCGTCCGGAGGGTCCCCGACTCGACCTCTCCTCGGGCATCGATCACCGGGTCGTCGAGTCGAAGGGCGCCACCCCCTGCCGGATCGATGAGCAGCGCCGAAAGCCAGTCACGCACGCGCTGGCTCCTCGACGATCGTTCGTCGGATCCCGGTTCGCGGCTCGATCAGTGTCGCGATCGCGAACTGCTGCGCCATCGCGGACGTATCGGCGACCAGGTCGCCAAACGGCTCGCGATCCTGGTCGACGAAGACCGGGGAACGCCCGAGCACCTCACCGGCCAGTTCCGCGATGTCACGGATGCTCACCGTCGTGGGGCCCGCGACGTTGATCACGCCGTTTCCGGCGCCGGAGACGGCCTGCGCAAACACCTCGACGAGATCGGAGATGAAGATCGGGTTCAGGCGGGGCTCGCCCCCTCGCGAGAGCATGATCGCACTGCCGTTCCGCACGGACTCGATCAGGCGCGGGACCAATCGATCGACCTGGCCCGGACCGTATGGCGCAAAGAGGCGGAGGGCCACGACCTCGAGTGGATCCGCGTAGTAGTCGAGGACCTGCTCGGCAATCAGCTTGGTGGCCGGATGGAACCCCATTGGACGCGGGATGTCAGTCTCGCGGAGCGGCGCGCCCGCCGGCGAGTAGATGCTCCCGGAGGATGCGAGCACGAACCGCCGAACGCCAGCCGCGCGCGCGTGGTCCGCCAGGCGCTGGGTGCTGGTGGCATTGACGGCGAAGATCTCGGCCGCGTGCTCGGGGAACGTCTTGTACGCCTGCGCCAGGTGCACGATGACGTCGACATCCCTCGGCAGGCGGGCTCCGACCGATGGGCTCGTGAGGTCGGCGACGATGGTCTTGATGGTCGGCATCTCCCACGCCGGCATCGTCCGCACGAGCGCCACGATCTCGTGGTCCCGGGCGAGGCGAGGAACCAGCTGGCGACCGACGAAACCGGCGGCGCCGGTGACCAGGACCCTCATTCGAGCCCCGTCACGGGCGGCGGGTCATCCGGCTGCGGCCCGCAAGATGACCCCGGCCTGATCGTGGCGGCGCCATTCGACCACCGAACGCAGTCCCTCCTCCAGAGGGATCGTGGCCCGGAAGCCCAGCAGCTGCTCGGCCTTGTCGGTGCTGCCGACGCGGTGCGTGACGAACATCTGCTCCTGGGGGCGGTATTCGGGCTCGAGGTTCGATCCGGTGATCTCCAGGAGGAGCTCGACGAGCTCGCGGATCGACGTCCTCACGCCGATCCCGATGTTGAAGAACTCGTCGGTCGCCTGTGCCTGGAGGCCGAGGATGTTTGCCCGGGCGACGTCACCGACGTGGACGAAGTCATACGCCTGGGAGCCATCCCCGAAGATGATCGGCGGCAGACCCGCGTCGATCCGGTCGAGCACCTTCATGATCACACTGACGTAGGTGCCCTCGTAGTCCATCCGCGGACCGTAGATGTTCATGTACCGCAGGCCGATGTAGTCCGACTTGTGCTGCTCATAGAAGGCCCGGAAGAACTGCTCCCCGGCGATCTTCGTCGCCCCGTACATGGTCCGGTTGTTGAACGGATGGTCCTCGGTCATCGGCGTGAACACCGCATCACCGTAGACGGACGCCGAGGACGAGTAGACGACCTTCCGGACCCCTGCTTCCTGGGCCGCCTCGACGACGTTGTACGTGCCGACGACGTTGACCTCGAGAGCGCTCCGAGGCTGGTGGACGCACTCGAAGAGCCACAGCGCGGCGAGGTGGATGACGTAATCCGTTCCGGCCATGACGTCATGGAGAAGCGGGCGATCGGTGATGCTGCCCTCGACGATCTGGACCCGCGGGTCGCGCGCGGCTGAGGTCAAGTTCGCGCGGGTGCCTCGAACGAAGTTGTCGAGGACGACGATCTCGCGGGCCGGTGTCTCGGTCAGCTGGTCCACGATGTGGGAGCCGAGGAATCCGGCCCCGCCGATCACGAGGATCCTTGAGCCGTCGAGCTCGTGCATCTGACCTCCGGATCGGGACGATGTTAGGGTCTGGCTTCGCGACCCGACCATCCTGCGGCCCAGGTCAGCACGAGGAGCGATGGGTACCGAGCCAGCATTGCCGCGGGTCTTTGTCGGCCCGATCGAGATTGCAGGGTACTACAGCGGGCTCGCCGAAGCGCTCCGACAGGCCGGGCTGGATGCCGTCTCCGTGGACCTGAGTGGCCACCTCTTTCGGTACGCCCAGGTCGGCCGCACGCCATGGCCTGTCCGAGCTGCCACGGCGACTCGGAAGCGCCTGGAGGCGACGGCCACGCATCGCTGGCGGCATCGCGCCTGGATGGTCGGCGATCTCGTCGCCCGGGCCCTGCTGACGGCCTGGGCCACTGCGCGCTTCGACGTGTTCATCTTCGGCTTCGGTGAGACGCTCTTTCATCGACGTGACCTGCCGCTCCTGCGGCTCTTGCGAAAGCGCCTGATCTTCGTGTTCAACGGCTCGGACGCTCGACCCTCGTACGTCGACGGCGCCGAGATGGCGGCCTCGCTGGGCCGCTCGATCGACGATGCGATCCGCCTGGCGCGCCGCAAGAAGGCACGCCTTCGGCAGATCGAGCGATACGCCGATGTCATCGTCAGCCAGCCCGCGTTCAGCCATTTCTTCGAACAGCCGATCGTCGATTTCTTTCGGGTCGGGATCCCCTGGACCGTCGGCGGGTCCCATCTCCCCCGACGCGACGGCGGCGCGATCCGGATCCTTCATTCCCCATCCAACCCCGAGGTGAAGGGATCGGAGCGGATTCGTTCGACCGTCGACGCACTGCGGGCGGCAGGTCACGCCCTCGAGCTGGTCGAGCTGAGGGGCGTCCCGAACGATCAGGTTCGTGCCGAGATCGAGCGCGCTGATTTCGTCGTCGACCAGATCTACTCGGACGCGCCGATGGTCGGCTTCGCGACCGAAGCGGCTGCCGCGGGACGACCCGCGATCGTCGGTGGGTACGCCTGGCCAGACCTCGACGACATCTACCCCGGGGCTGCCATGCCACCGGTCGAGCCGTGCCATCCGGATCACCTCGCGGAGGCCGTCCTCCGCCTGGCGACCGACTCCGAGCATCGACGGTCACTCGGCGATCGAGCCAGGGCCTTCGTCACCACAGCCTGGGCGCCCGACGCGGTCGCCGCTCGCTACCTGTCCCTGATCCGGGGCGAGATCTCGCCCGATTGGCTCTTCGACCCGCGCCGCCTGCGCTACGTCCGGGGTGTCGGCCTGACCGAAGGGCGAGCGCGTGAGATCGTGGCGGAGGTGCTCGCCCGGGGCGGCCGGCAGGCGCTTCAGCTGGGCGACAAGCCCGACGTCGAGCAGGCGTTCGTCGACTTCGCGGAGGGCGGATGAGCGCGGGGAGCGAACCGAGCCTGGATCCGACGGCCGCCGCTGATGTCGCCATCGTCGGGGCCGGCATCGTCGGCCTCGCGACCGCGTATCAGCTGCTCGAGCGCCGGCCCGGTCTCCGGGTGACCATCATCGAGAAGGAGCCGGACGTTGCCATGCACCAGTCGGGCCACAACAGCGGCGTGGTCCATGCCGGGATCTACTACGCTCCCGGATCTCTCAAGGCCCGCCTGTGCACGGAGGGCAAGGCCGAGCTCGAGCGGTTCGCGGAGCACCACGGGATCCCCCTCGAGCGTTGCGGAAAGCTGATCGTGGCCCTTTCGGATCACGAGCTGCCCGGGCTCGAAGCCCTCCGGACCCGGGCCATTGAGAATGCCGTTCCGGGACTGGAGGCGGTCGGGCCCGAGCGGATCCGCGAGATCGAGTCGCACGCTGCCGGCGTCCGCGGCCTGTGGAGCCCGACGACCGGCATCGTCGACTTCCGTCGCGTCGCGCTCGCCTGCGCGGCCGAGGTCCGCGATCGCGGGGCCTCGATCATCCTCGACACCGCGGCCATCGCGATCGACTCGCGCGCCGGCAGCCACGTCGTCGAGACGACCCGCGGGGAGGTCCACGCCCGTGTCGTCATCACCTGCGCCGGGCTGCACAGCGATCGGGTCGCGGCGATGACCGGGCACGCCGATCCGGGTTTGCCGCGAATCGTCCCGTTCCGTGGTGACTACTACACGCTGGTGCCTGCGGCACGGCACCTCGTCCGCGGGCTTCTCTACCCCATCCCCGATCCGCGGTTCCCGTTCCTGGGCGTCCACTTCACGCGCCGGATCGACGGCGAGGTGTGGGCCGGGCCGAACGCCGTCCTCGCGTTCGCCCGCGAGGGCTACCGGCGGCGGGATCTGTCGGTGCGAGACACCGCGGAGACCCTCACCTATCCGGGGTTCCTGAGGCTCGCCCGACGGTACCTGCGGACCGGGCTCGCCGAGATGTGGCGCGACGTCTCGAAGGGCGCGTTCGTCGCCGAGCTGCGTCGGTTCATCCCCGAGATCGGTCCGTCGGACCTCGTCTTCGGGCCGTCCGGCGTCCGTGCCCAGGCACTGCACAGGGACGGGTCACTGGCGGACGACTTCGTGCTGGATGGCGGCGACGGTGTTCTCCACGTCCGGAACGCTCCATCACCGGCGGCGACGTCATCGCTGGCGATCGGGCGGGTGCTGGCGGAGACTGCGATCGAGCGCTTCGGCCTCGCGTGAGCCGACGGATCACTCAGGAGCGTCGTACGTAACCTTCGTGCCGGTCGCGACGACCTGGATGAAGATCTTGCCTCGGACGAGGCTGATCTCATTGCCGGCCTTGTCGAAGAAGCGGGTCAGGCCTCCCTGGTCCTTCTTGCGCCACGTTCCCTTGATGACCTTGCCGTCCCGGAAGACCCATGCCGTACCCGTGCCGATCTGGTCGAGGGCCGGACGCTTGTGGCCGACCTCAGACTCCGGGTCGATCGACAGGCGCATGAACAGGACCACGACGTTGCGGGCGACGACTCGCTTGCCGTCGGCGGGATCGGTCTGGGCCTTGCCGGCCACCGACCGGAGGTAGGCGTTCGTCGCCGCGTCGTAGGTGTAGCCGGTGGCGCCGCGGCCGTACGGGACCGTGATGGAGCCCCTCGCAGGCCGCTCCGATGCCGGTGCATCGTCCGCGAAGAGGCGCGTCCCAAGTCCGGCAACCATCTCCGCGGGGTACTTCTTCCGGACGGTCATCTTCCATAGATCTGCGGTCGACGTGTACGCATTGTGCGGCGCCTTCCGGCTTCTGATCCGATGGAAGGCCCCACCGCTGCCGGCCAGCGCGTCGAGGTCGTACATCAGCTTCCCGGTCACGGATGGGATGACCCTGAAGCGCGTCTTCTCGTCGCCACCGTAGTGGGCGAACGCCGCCCGGTATTCGGCCGCCCAGTAGACGAAGTAGGGCCGCCCGCTCCGGACTGGCCCGAT
>Ga0326597_10011198_pt1 | contig 11904 bp, 6 predicted proteins | sample RVTome_12_FD_203789 | JGI IMG/M metagenome (GOLD analysis project Ga0326597, IMG submission 203789) | Soil microbial communities from uranium-contaminated site in the Upper Colorado River Basin, Wyoming, United States - RVT100D185 | ecosystem: Environmental > Terrestrial > Soil > Contaminated >... | reverse complement strand
CCTCATCTGGAACGGCGTACTGTTGGCAATCGCAAGAATAAGGGACGACCAGCGGTAGTTGCGGGGAGCAGATTCCCGCAAGATCCCGCGCACGGCGGGCTGGTCGTAGGATTCGAGGCCGCGGCCCAGAGCATACGTGAGCAGCTTGCCGGCCACGGTGTGGGCCACTAACTTTTCGCGGTCCACCAAAATCTTTCTAAACTCGAGCGGGCCGTCGAACTTCGTGCCGTCGAACAGCACGCCGGAAGTGTCGAGCGGGACGCCCGCGTCGTTCGCCCGCCACTTGCCTACCCCGCTAAAGTTGTCGAGCGAGAACCCGATGGGGTCCATCAGGGAGTGGCATCCGGAGCAGGCGGGATTGTTGCGGTGCGCATCCATCTGCTCGCGCATGGTCAGGGTTCTTCCATCCTCGGCCTTATCGATCAACTGCGCCACCACGTTGGCGGGCGGAGGCGGAGGCGGCACGCCGAGCAGGTTGTCGAGCACCCACTTGCCTCGCAGCACCGGAGAAGTCCGGTTGACGCGCGAGGTGGCGGTGAGAATGGTGCCCTGGCCGAGCAGGCCCTTGCGCGCGTCATCGTGCAAGGTGACGCGCCGGAAGCCGCTCCCGTAGACGTTCGGGATGCCGTAGTGGCGGGCCAGGCGCTCGTTGACGAAGGTAAAGTCGGCGGTGAGCAGGTCCATCAGCGGGCGGTCTTCGCGGACCATGGCCTGGAAAAACAGCTCGGTCTCCTTATGGAAAGCCGCGCGCAGCTCATCGTCGAAGTCCGGATACACCCTCTGGTCCGGCGAAACGAGGCGAATGTTGCGCATCGCCAGCCACTGCCCGGCGAAATTATCCACCAAGGCGTTCGACCGGGGGTCGGCCAGCATGCGGCGCACCTGCTGCATCAGGACTTCCCTCTCCCGCAGCCTGCCCTTTTCGGCCAAGTCGAGGAGCTCGTCGTCGGGGATGCTGCTCCAGATGAAGAAGGAAAGCCGCGAAGCCAGATCGAAGTCGCTGACGCGATACACCGTATTCGGCGCAACGCCGGCCGGATCGCGCTCCACGCGGAACAGGAATTCCGGCCCGGACAGAATGCGCTGCAGGGCCATTTCGATGCCGCCCTCGAAACCGGAATCCTTGCGGCCCGTACGATAGAGGTCCAGCAAATCCTCGATTTCGACGTCCGTTGCCGGGCGGCGATAGGCGTGGCGGGCCAGGTTGGACAGAATGCGCCCGGCGCAAGCCTGCTCCTCCTGGGGACCGCCGGGCTGGCACACGAAAATCCTCTGGCGGCTGATCGTCTCTCCCAATCCCGACGAGTTGAACGGCCCGATGATCGTAACGCTCTCGACGCCGGGCTCGCCGCCGCGATATTTCTCGACATCCGCCAGCAGCATCTCTCCCATGCGGATGCCTTCCTCCTGGGTTGTCTGCTTCAGGAAAGTCACCGCCAGCCGGTGTTGTCCCGCCTTGGCCTGGAAGCGGGTTTCGAGACCGTCATCGCCCGTCAATTCATAGGCGAGCTGTTCGGGGTCGCCGCGGTAGTCCGGATCGTTCCGGGTAAACAGCGGCCCGGAGCGTCCCAGCCTCTGGCCGCCCACCTCGAACATCTTAATCCGGCTGCCATCCATGCGGACGTCGAGCATGTGCCGGTCGATCAGGCCGCGAATGAAGCCGTCGTAGTTCCTTTGCAGACGGATGCGCACGACGTACTCGCCGTCGGCCGGGAAGTTGTGGCGGATAGCGGTCCCGCCCCGCGAGCCGAACGGGAGCTCTTCGCTCTGCCGGTCGTCCTGCAGGAGCGACTCGGAAACCTTATACTCTTCCGCGGCCGGGCGGACTTTGGGGTCGCCGACGGCCAGCCGGCTGATCTTTCCGGCCGTCAGAAGGTAGCGCTCCATGAGCAGCGGCGACACCGTCAGGACGCTGCCGTTATTGTCGAAGCCGAAGTACTGCTCGTCCGGCGGAAGCATCGCCGCGGTATCGACCTCGAGGCCCAGCAGGTCGCGGACCGCATTGGCGTATTCGGAGCGGTTCAGGCGATGCTCGGAAGGGCTTCCCGGATTCGAATCGGCGGCGGCCGCGGCGTCGAGCGATGTTTCCAGGTAGTCCTGAAACGAGGCATACGCCGCTTCCGGGGGCCGCGGCATTCCTTGCGGAGGCATGGCGCGAGCCCGCAGCTTTGCCACTACCTTCTCCCACAATTCAGGGTTGGCATCCGGATGCTCCACGTCGGCCTGATCGAGCAGGAGATCGGCCGTCTTCAGCCGTTCGTTGTGGCACGTGACACAATACTGATTGAGCACGGCGCGGTAGGAGGAGGCAGCCGGCCCGGAACCGGCAGCCTGCTGCGCAGACGCCGGCCAAGAGATGGCTCCGGCGACGACGAGTCCGATGCAGGTCAGGAGCGTTTCATTGCGAACCCTCTTGGGCATTGCGATTCCTTTTGATGAGTAGCTGCTCCGGGAGCGGTGGAAGCTTGCAGTCCTTGCGGCACGCGCGGTACGGAACACAGCGGCTCTCCCTTCGCGCTTTTTTACGGTCTCTTTTTTATCATAAGGTTACGCAAATATCAAGATAAAAATTTGCGCGGAATCGGGGGGGCGGAACGTCCTCGATTTTTGCCCCGCAAAGGGCTCTCTCCGGCTCATTCTCCAGAAAGAAAAATAAGGCCGGGAAGGCAGCAAACAAGGCCAACCCAACGGCCGCGCATTCGGTATATACTATCTCCGATTCAGTTCGAGAGCTGGAAAACCTGGCTGGAAGGCTTCACGCCGGAGGAGGTTCGTTATGCAGAAACCTTGGTTCATGCTAGTCGCGCTGCTCGGGTTCGGGCTGCTGGCGACAGTCGCCGTTTCACAAAAGGGAGGCGAGAACGAAACCGGTCCCTATAACGTCGTCGAAAAATGGCCGCAGCCGTTCGCCCGGCCGGGATACATGCAGGGCTCCCAGGGCGGCGTCTTTGCGGAGAACCCCAACCGCATCTTTATGGCCAATCGCGGCGAGGTGAAGATCCCCGACCCGCGGCCGGCGAATTTCAACGGCGCCTGGGGCTCCACCGGGACGCCGGCCACGCGGGCCATGCCGGAGCTGCGCAACTGCATCATTGTCGTGGACGCGAACGGGAAGCTGGTGGAGTCGTGGACGCAGCACGACCACCTGTTCCAGGGCGGGCGCGGGCCGCACAAAATCAAGCTCAGCCCCTATGACCCGGACCACAGCGTCTGGGTGGTGGACGACAGCCGCCACCAGGTGTTCAAGTTCAGCAATGACGGCAGCAAGCTGCTGCTGGCGCTCGGCGAGCCCGGCGTCCCGGGCAACGATGAGACGCACTTCGGGCGGCCTACCGACATCGCGTTTCTGCCGGACGGCCGGTTCTTCGTGAGCGACGGCTACATCAACACCCGCGTGGTGGTGTTCTCCGAGGACGGCAAGTTCCTGAAGCAGTGGGGAACGCCCGGAACCGGCCCCGGGCAGTTCGATCTGCCGCACTCGATCGACATTGACGAGAACCGCCGCGTGTACGTTGCCGACCGCTCGAACAGCCGCATCCAGATCTTCGACGAGAGCGGCAAGTTCCTGGACCAGTGGCCGAACATCCGGCAGCCCTATCACATCATGATCGGCGGGGATCAGCACCTGTGGGTCTCCGACGGCGTGTCCAACAAGATCCTGGAGTACGATCTCGAGGGCAAGCTGCTCCAATCGTGGGGCACCTACGGGACCTTTCCCGGGGCGTTCTGGGGCGTGCATCAGTTCTCCGCGGATTTCGAGGGGAATCTCTTTTTGGCCGAGACGTTCGGCGGACGGACGCAGAAGTTCACGCCCAAGCCGGGGGCCGAACGGGCAAGAATCCTGCGTCCCCGGGCCCTGGCTCTTCGCGACTGATGGCGGACCTCCTGGCGTGAGGAACGTTGCGGCACGGCTACAAACCGTGCCGCAGCGACTCCGCAGCGGCTCCGTTTAGACAGGGGCTTTAGCCCCTGCGGGAACATGTATGGAACTCCGACGAGACTTTCGAGTTGCGGCCCGACCTGCCCCCCAACTCGCCTCCGGACTGATTTCTCCGTCCGGCGGCGGAACCCTGACCCGCCGGGCTCTGTTGCAGCGGGCGGGCTGCCTGCTTGCGGCCGCGGGGCTTCCTTATCGGCGGGCAATCGCCGCCGACCCGGTCAGCCCGGTGATGACCCGGTTGAGCGAGTACATGAGCGAGGCCCGGAATCGCGCGCTGCCGGATGCCGTGGCCGAGAAGGCCAAGCATCATATCCTCGATACTCTGGCGGCAATCATTTCGGGCTCGGAGTTGCCGCCCGGGGCCGCCGCGCTCAAGTTCGCCCGCTCCTACGGCGGCGAGCGAGTGGCCACGGTCATCGCTTCGAATCTTGTCTGCGGTCCGATTGAGGCCGCGCTCTCGAACGGCGTCATGGCCCACGCCGACGAGACCGACGACTCGCACGCTCCTTCGCAATCCCATCCCGGCGCGCCGATCGTGCCGGCCGCTCTCGCTGCGGGCGAAAAGTTCGGCGTCAGCGGGATGCACTTCCTGCGCAGCGTCGTCCTCGGCTATGACGTGGGTCCGCGCGTCACGATGGCCCTGGGCGGACTCGACTTTCGCGACGAGAGCCACCAGAGCACGCATTCGATCGCCGGAGTCTTCGGGGCGGCGGCGGCGGCGGGCTGCGCGGCCAGCCTCACCCCGCAGCAGATGCGCTGGCTGCTCGACTACACCGCGCAGCAGTCTTCCGGCATCGCCTCCTGGTCGCGCGACACCGACCACATCGAAAAGGCCTTCGTCTTCGCGGGCATGCCGGCCCGCAGCGGCGTCACCTCCGCGCTGCTGGTGCACGCGGGATGGACGGGCGTCGACGACGTGTTCTCCGGGGCCGATAATTTCTTCCTGGTCAACGCCCCGGACTCCGATCCCGAAACCATGCGCCAAATATTGATCGGGCAGCTCGGCGAGCGCTACGAAATCACCCGCACGAACATCAAGAAGTGGACCGTGGGATCGCCCATCCAGGCGGCGCTCGACGCCATGGAAATCCTCCGCGCGCGGCGTCCGTTTGAAGCAGACGAAGTCGAGCGCGTTCGCGTCGAGCTGCCCACCACCGGCGCCCGGACCGTGAATGACCGCGAGATTCCCGACATCTCGCTGCAGCACATGATGGCGGTGATGCTCGTCGACAAGACGGCGTCTTTTCAGGCGGCGCACGACACGCCGCGCATGCAGAACCCCGCCATTCTGCGCCAGCGCGCCAAGGTGGAGCTGGTCCCGAGCGAGTTTCTGCAAGCCCGCATGCCGAGCCGCGAGGCCATTGTCGAAATTACGCTTGCCGACGGAACGCGCCTCCGCGAGCACGTCGAGGCCGTGCGCGGCACCGCCGAAAACCCGATGCCGCGCTCGGAGGTGGTCGGGAAAGCCCGCGACCTGATCGCTCCGGTTTTGGGCGCAGCGCAAGGCGACAGACTGATTGAGCGTATTTTAAAGATCGAAACCACCGAGAACATCCGGGAGCTGCGCCCGTTGCTGGCACGGGCCTGACCCGTGTTTGTAGCGCCGCTGTCCTGGCGACCGAATGCAAGTCGATAGGGGAACAGAATCCCCCCCGTTCAATGCGGTAACAGGGACAGGGCAACGCAATCGCTACGGTGGGAGTGATGTATACTAGATCGGGAGGGGCTATGTCCCCACGGCGAGAACTACTCGCGGAGAAGCTGCTGGATGTAGCGAACATCGCCGTCGCCGCGTTGATCTTCGGCCAGTTCGTCTCCGGCCAGGCATTTCACATCGGTGTGGCTGCATTTGGCGTTGGGTTTTGGTTGCTCATCTACGGAGCAGTCTATTTCTATTTCCTCCAGGAAAGGGAATGACTCTATGCTTGGCCTTTACATCCTTCTGGGCGGGATTGGCCTTGGAGCAGTAATTCTCATGATCCTAGCCAACCGCGCGGATCGGAAGGTTCATCACACGAAGTGAAAGCGTCCGATGACCTTTCGCAGAGTGCAGCTCCCAGCCGGTATTTCAGGCCGCTTGTTCCACCACAGTTTGCCGCGGGCCTTCGCCCGTTGCTCCAGCGGGCCTAAGTTTCTTGGCGCCCTTAGTGAAAGGAGATCACCGGGTTAGATGACGATCGAGTCAATCGTCCGTGAAATTGAGGCCATGGGACCAACTATTGGTTCTACGAAATCAAAATAGCGGCTGACGCTCAGTTGTGTATCCGAGATGCGATGGGCCAGCTACTGGAATATTCCTTCTGGCCCGGAACCCAGGAAGCAGAACGTCTGATTATCGTTGGTGAACCGTCGCTTGATCCCGAATCAAGAGACTTCCCGGCACGACTGAGGAAACGATTCGGGATTCCGATTGAATATCAGCAATTCAATGGGCCGAGTCAAAGCCCCCTGAAGGGGGCTGGAAGTGATATAGGAACGCGGACCCAGCCGTAAACGGCTGGGCTACGGGAAAGAACAGACCCACGGCACAGAAACCGTGCCGTGGCTACCCGGAACTAGAGCATCTAACGTTGGTATATAGGGACGGCAAGAGATGGATATCTGTCGCCCCTCCGGGGCTTGGCTGATTTGATCTTGCTTCCCCACGGCTTACGCCGTGGGCTAGAATCTTGCGCCCCTCCGGGGCTGCGGGCCATGTCAGGTTTTCGACCGGGCCGTGTGAACCAAGAAATGCAGGGGCTGCAGAGGCTGTGTGAAACTAAGGAAGACGAACCTCAGGGGCTGAAGCCCCTCTGATTTTGCGGCTTTTACGGCACGACTGAAGTCGTGCCCTGACGGAACCAACGAAGAACACGGTCAACCCCGTCGGGGTTGAATCGTATCCTGGCTCCGGTTCCGTAGGTTGAAACCTACGGCTACTCACCGGTTGCCCCTGCAGGGCAATCGAGCACACAGGCTCTAAAGAGGTTGCTGAAAAAGTCCCAAAGTGCGGGCTTCTGAGGAGGCGAAGGCGACGTAGAAATTGCAGGGTGCAGATTAGAATGACAAGCAGGTTCTTCGCTTCGCTCAGAATGACCGCGCAAAACAGTTTTTCAGCAACCTGTAAAGTCGTGCCCTTGACGAAAAATACAGGGCCTTCACACAATCGCTCAAGCCGCTTCGCGGAAGGAGATTTTATGCCACTCAGTAGAATCACAGCATTCGCAAGTCTGTTCGCAATTCTGTCCGGCAGCGCGTTTGGAGGAACTCTCTCCGGGACGGTGAAGGACCCCGGCGGCGCGCCGTTCAAGGGAGCGTTCATCCAGGCGAAGAACCTCGCGACGAAGATGACCCACAGCGTGCTGTCGGACCGGCAGGGCCGTTACCGCATCGCCGACCTCGCCCCCGGGCGGTACGACGTGCAGGTCAAGGCCCTCGGATTCACGAGCGACCCCCACAGAGGCATGGATATCAGCTCTGCGGCGGCCTCCTCCGTGGTATCGCTCGATTTCTCGCTTCAGAAGGGCGCGGTCGAATGGACGGACCTCTCGAACCATCAGGCCCGGCAGTTGCTTCCGGCGGGCAAGGCCAAGGCCATGCTGGTTACGACCTGCTTTGCGTGCCACGGCATCTCGACGCGCATGGCGGGCCGCCGCCAGAATGCCGATAGCTGGACGCGGGATGTCGACTACATGCGCGACAGCATGCACTACTTCCTCCGCAACAATGTGAATGATGAAGCAGCGCGGGAGCTGGTCTCCTACCTCACAACCAACTTCGGCCTGGATTCCTCGCTGCCCGATTCTCCCGCCGAACTGCCCGCGTATGACAAGGTAAAGCGGGGCACGTTCAGCGACGAGGCGATGCGGATCGCCTTCGTGGATTACGATCTGCCCGGGCCGAACCGCATGCCCTGGAGCGCCCCGCCGGCCCAGGACGGCACGCACTGGATTCCGTATTACGGGCGCGCCAACATGGTCGGGCGTCTCGACCCCGAGACCGGCAAGGTGGCGGAATTCCACGCGCTCTATACCGGAACGGCGGCGATCCATTCCGCCTTCCCCGCGCCCGACGGCTCCGTCTGGTTCACCGAGCAGGGCGCCAACCGCCTGGGGCGGATCGATCCCCGCACCGGCGAGGTCGGAGAATTTCAGGCCCCGCTCAAAGACGGCATCGGCGTGGACCGGGGCTCCAAGCATACGGTGCGCGTGGATGCCGAGGGCATTGCCTGGGCTTCGGGCAGTCCGTTCAGCCGCTTCGATCCGCAGACGCAAACCTTCCACGAGTTCCCCGAGATTCCCACGGCCTACGGCGTCGGCATCGCCCCGGACGGCACGGTCTGGTTCACCGAGGCCATCCCGGGCGGCAAGGTCGGGAAGGTGAACCCCAAGACCCTCGAAGTCACCAAGTACGACGTTCCAACGCCCAATGCCCGGCCGCGCCGCATCAAGGTGGACTCCGACGGAATCGTGTGGTTCGCGGAGTACAACGCGGGCAAGATCGGCCGGCTTGATCCCGGGACCGGCGAGATTCAGGAATTCCCGCTGCCCGGCGCGTCACCGACTCCGTACGCCATCGGGGTCGACAAGGACCGCAACGTCTGGTACTCCTCGATGGATCTGGACGTAATCGGCCGCGTCAATACGAAGACCGGCGAGGTCACCGAGTTTCCGTTCCCGTACCCGGAAAACGGCATGAGGGAGTTTTACCCGGACGACCGGGGGCGCATGTGGTGGGCCTCGCCGCCCAACAATAAGGTGGGCTATTTCGTGCTGGCGCCGGGAAACTAGCTGACCGGAGCGCGGAGTTCAGAGGGCCGGAAGCCGGGCAAATACAATTCAGAAATGAGGAGGGCGGTGAAGATGAAGTCTTTGTTCTCCGCGCCGTTGGTACTGCTGCTGTGCCTGGCCGCGGGATGCTCGGGACCGCAGACGGGCGAACCGGCGGCGCGCGCGGTGCTGGATGCCTCCGCCGAAGCCATGGGGGGCTGGGACGCGCTGCGCGGGGTCCGCTCGCAGCGCATCGTGAGCGAAGGCTCGGATTTTGAGCCGTTGCAGGCAATGGCGCCGGGCGAGCCGCTGCAGGTCAACAATTTCTCGAACGTGCTTGCCGTTACGTTCAACGATCTTGAGCAGCCCTCCGTGCGGACCGAGTTTCAGGCGGACATCCTGTATCCACGCGAGTTTCCGATTGCCTACACCGAAGTGATGCAGGGCGACGCAGGCATGCTCGAGCAGGCCGCCGCGGACGGCGCCCTCCGGCAGAGCCGCCTCCATCCCGCCCGCTACGCTTCCCGCATCCGCGACCTGAAGCGCATGCCCGTGCGCGTCCTGCTCACCGCGTCCGAGGCTGAAGGGCTGACCCGGGTTCCCGACGAGGGCGTTGACGATACCTCCGGGGACGGCGCCGCCCGGCAGGTTCTCGAATACCAGGATTCGGGCATGAAGGTGCGGCTGCGGATCGATCCGGCGACCCATCTGCCCGCCAGCGTGGCGTATTTCGAGGACGACCCGATTCTGGGCGACGTCTGGAACGAGGTGAGCTGGTCGGACTGGAGAGATGTCGCCGGCGTGCAGCTTCCCTACTCCCTGGAGCAGCGGCTCAACGACCAGGTATTCCACATAGAGACCATCCGGGAAATCGAGAACAACCCCTCGCTACCGGAAACGGCTTTCGCCATTCCCGACGAGATTCGCCAGACTCCCGAAGAGGGCGAGCGCATCGTTTCGCAGTGGCTGGTGCGCCGCGTGGCTTCGAACGTCTCCTACCTCGATTTCGCGCGTCCTGTAAGAGTGACCTTTGAAGAGCTCGCGCCCGGCTTCTGGCTGGTGGGCATCGCCAGCCACCAGACCTATATCATTGAAATGAACGATCACCTGATCGCCGTCGAAGGCCCTCTGTACGAAGAGCGTTCGCAGCCGGTGATCCAGGCCGTCAAGGAAAAGTTCCCGACGAAGCCCATCCGCTATATGATCGCCACGCACTGGCACCTGGACCACTCCGGCGGCCTGCGCGCCTATGCCGCCGAAGGGGCCACGCTGGTCGGCTCGCCGGTTACCATTCCCTTCCTGCGGACCATGTTCGCGGCGCCGAAAACGGTCCGCCCCGATGCCCTGGCTGCCCTCGCCGCGCGATCCGGCAGTCTCCCGGAGATTCCGATGGAAGAAGTGGACTCCGTGAAGGAATACACCGACGGCACGCGGGTCGTGCGCGTCTATCCGGTTCCGACCTCGCATGTCCGGGGATTTCTGAGCGTCTATCTGCCGCAGGAGCGGATCATCATCGAGGCGGACCTGGTGAGCGACACCATGTACCGCAACCCTCCCATCGTGGAGCCGCGCGCGATCGAGTACTACGACTGGATCAAGCAGACCGGCATGCCGGTCGACCGCATCGCGCGCGTCCACGGGACGGTGGTTCCCTTCCGCGAGTTCGCGGCGATTGTCGAGAAGGCGCGCTGAGAATCGGTCTGCCGTCGTTTCCTATCCCACACGCGCGGTATCCTTGACTGGGTATCCTTGACTCGTCCAACCACCTGGCGTATGGTTTCGGTGAACGTCCCTGCACCTCGCTGACGGCGGGCACATGAAACAAAATGGAGGATCGAGCATGGTTCGAGAAACTCATCGAGGGAGTGGCTGGATAGTTTCCTTGCTGACGGTCTGCGTCTTGTCTCTGGGGTCGTGCTCGCAATCGACCACCGGCGACGTGGCCAACCCGGCCGCGGCCGACCCGATGGCGGAAGGCGCGCAGAACGTGCGTCTGGTCGGCTACAACGACCTGCAAGGCCGCACGGCCCTGATGGTGCTGGCGAAGTCGAACCCGGCCAACGGCGACTGGGTCTACGTGGGCCATCACGAAAGCTTCCGCGACGGCCAGCCGCTGCTCAACCCGATTACCGGCAACATGGAGTTCAACGGCACCTCGATCCTGGAAATCTCCGACCCCGCCAATCCGAAGCTGGTCTGGCACATCCCGAACGAGACCAACCGCAATTCGCGCGCCGTCTGGGTGGTCTACGATTACCAGCACGACGGCTCCGGCCGCGACTATCTGATCCGCAACTCCGAAGACCTGACGCAGGGCGAAACGGGGACGGACCTCAAGTATCAGATTTTCGATATCACCGACCAGGCCACCGACCCGTCGAAGATTACGCTGGTCTCGGAAATCACCGGAACGCCGCCGAACTCCTGCGGCCGGGGCTGCGGCGGCGGCTTCATTCAGCGGGCGCACAAGGGCTGGTGGTCGGGGGAAACCGGCTACTTTTACGCCGCCTCCGGCGAGCCCGGTTTCCGCAACGTCATCATCCAGATTTTCGATCTCAAGAACCCCCAGGAGCCGAAGCTTGTCGGCCGCGCCGTGCTTCCCGGTTTGCAGGAGGGTGACCCCGGCTACGAAGGCCAGTACTCGCACCACCCCATCGTCGACGAGGAGAACCACCGCCTCTACGTCGGCTACCGCAACACCGGAGGCCAGGCGGCTTCCTTCGACATCTCCGACCCGGCGCATCCGCAGCTGGTCTGGTCGATTGACATGAACCCGCCGTTCCGCGGCCCGCACACCATCAACCCGATCGTCTACTCTTCCGTGCCGAACATCGGCCCGAGCGCCCTGCCCCGCACCTACGCCTTCATCGTGGACGAGGCCGCCGGGGCCAACGACTCCAAGCCCTGCCCGAACGGCGTCCGGCCCGCTTCCTACATGGTCGACATCACCACCGAGAACCGGCCCGCCATCGTCTCCGTGTGGCAGGTTCCCGTCGGCAACTTCTGCGAGAAGGGCGGCCGCTTCGGCCCGCACCAGTCAGCCGACACCGTCAACGGCGTTCTCAACCGCTTCGAGGACAAGATCGCCTTGATCGCCTACTTCAACGCGGGGGTGCGCGTCGTCGACTTGAGCAATCCGTATAGCTTAAAGGAGCTCGGCTACTACCTCCCGAAGACGAACCAGAATTCCTATCCGGTGGTCGAGGGACAGCCGAC
>Ga0326597_10011197_pt1 | contig 11905 bp, 4 predicted proteins | sample RVTome_12_FD_203789 | JGI IMG/M metagenome (GOLD analysis project Ga0326597, IMG submission 203789) | Soil microbial communities from uranium-contaminated site in the Upper Colorado River Basin, Wyoming, United States - RVT100D185 | ecosystem: Environmental > Terrestrial > Soil > Contaminated >... | reverse complement strand
CCCCCCCTCCGGGATACGCACTTGGTAGCTGAAGCGCCCCGGGGCATGCGTGTACAGGGTCCGGCGGATACGCTCTCTGATCGACACGGGCAGAACGCCGCGCGCCGTCGCGGCGTATTCCGCCCCCTTGGGCATGACGCTCACCGACAGGATGTCGAGGCTGCCCGGTTCATCCGCCTGGACCCACAGTCCGAGCCTCTGCCACGGGATGCCCCGTCCCGGGGCCGTCAGGGGAATCTGATAGGTGTGCACCAGGCCGTCGGATACAAGGGGGGAGCCCCCGAGGAGCCTGTTGAGGGGGGCTGCCAGCGGCTCGCCGGGACCGAGCTCCGCCTGATTCCGGCCGATGCCGATGTTGCGCACGTTGCTGGACGTACGCGCGCGTACGATCACCTGGGTCCACTCACCCTCGTGCCAGTCGGGAAGCTCGACGTAAACGCCTCCCCTGAACTGTCCATTGGTGCGCTCGGCCACTGCCACGCTGAGCGCATCTGTCGTGCGCTCGAGGCGTGGCGCGGTCGTAGCAAGGGCATCGACGATGGGCTTCCAGTCCGGCTGCGCCTCGTCGAAGCGCCACTCGACGGCGTCCGGCGGGTTCACCGGTAGCTCGGATCCCTCTACGACCGCCGCATCCAGGTGGTCCTCCAGGTGGAGCGGCATGTCGGCGGTGAGGACGGGCGGCTGACCTGTGCCATCGGTGCACGCCGTGCCGATGGCGACGACATACCAGGTCGTCAGAAGCCCCACGGCTCGCGCCCCCATGCCGGGCCCTCGACCACCCGGCCTCATCGGATGTATCCCAGCGACCTGAGCGCCTCGAGCTGCGCAGGCGTGAGGGGCGGCGCCTCCGAGGGGGTCAGATGGCGACCCAAAGCCAGATGCGCCTCGAGCTGCTCCTCGAGGAACTTCGTGTACTTCTCGACCAGGTCGGGCCGCTCCTCGTGCAGGCTGTGCAGACAGTTGGGGTCGGTCCACAGGTCGAACAGGAGCACCGCGGGCGGGCTCCGGTCGCCGATCGAGTATCGACCCTGGTCGGCTGGATGGTTGATCTGGAGAGACGCGCCCCAGCGTCCGTCGATCACCTCGATGCGTCCCCAGAACCGGCCCGCGCCATCGGTGTCGAACTGATCGAGGATCACCGGCCGCGGCTCCCAGCCCGGCTCTCCGAGGAGCAACGGCGCGAGCGACTGACCCTGGATCACCTCGGGCATGGGCAGATCCGCCAGGTCCAGGATGGTGGGCAGCATGTCGATCATCGAGACCGGATCGCTGAACCGTTGCCCCGGAGCGATGCGCTCCGGCCACACGATGATCATCGGGATGCGACTCACGCCCGAGGCGAACATCGCAGCTGCCCTCGATCCCCCGGACCAACTCGCACGGGCCAACTCCTCGGCCGGCGGGGGCTCACGCATCACGATCCCGTAGTCGGTCGAGCCCGCCCACGCGCCGTGGTCGGCGGCTACGATCAGCACGGTGCGCTCCCACTCGCCCTGCGCCTTGAGCCGCGCCACGAGCTGCCCGAGCTGGTAGTCCTGGTGCGCCATCGTCTCGTCGTGGAGGTCCCGTTGAGCTGTCCAGTAATCCACCCAGTCGATGCCGGTCCTCTCCCATTCCGCCGAGTCCACTCCGCGTAGGATGCCGAAGATCCCGCGTTCGGGTGAGCCTCCAGCTTCGGCCCGGATGCGCTCGTTCCAGGTGTCGAGCAGATGGCGGCGGTCGGCGCTCAGGAACAGGCCGGCGAAGGGCGGCACCGGGCGGTGATCGGCGTGGACGTCCGTCGTCTGGAAATGGACGTAGTAGGGCTCCCCCGGGTAGGCCGCGCGCCATTGCCAGTAGTCCGCGTGGAGATAGACCGACGAGATCGAGTGGTGGGCGGCGGCCGGCCAGGACGGACTCGACACGTCGCGAAAGACGTCATGGCCTCGCTCGAGATTGCTCATCGAGCCCGCGTTGGGGTTGGGGGTGAGCTCGGCCGTCTGATAGCCGGCCCGATGCAGATGCTCGGCGAGCGTCAAGATGTTGTCCGGCACTGGATTGCCGTTCTGCGTCGAACCGCCCAGGACGCTGTGCTGCAGGGAGGTCAGGAAGGAAGGCGTGGAGGACCGCGTCCAGCTGGAGTTGCTGTAGGCTCGCTCGAACACCGCGCCTTCGGCGGCGATCCGCTCGAGGTTCGGCGTCGTGCGTCGGTTATAGCCGTAGACGTTCATGTAGTCGGCGCCGGCGCCGTCGATGATGTAGAAGATGACGTTAGGCTTCTCCGTCCGCCGGGCGCCGCTGATCGTGGGCGCGCCCCAAAAAGCGACCGTGCCTGGCGCGTCTGCGTCCGTCTCGAGCGAGAGCGTCAGCGTCTGCCCCGCGAACTCGGACAGGTCGACGGAGCGCTCGGCCCATAGATCCTCGTCCTGGTAGGCCTCGCTGAGGAGCGTCACTGCCTCGCCGTCGTCCGGCTCCGCCACGACGCGAAACTCGACAGGGTGGTCGGTGCCGAGGACGCCCAGCGCCGTCCCGAGCCTCCCGCCTTCCGGCACCCGCACCCGGTATGCGATGCGTCCGGGCGCATGCGTCAACAGGCTGCGACGAAACACGTCGCCGATCGACATCGACCGCGTCCCAACCGTTTCCGTGTGATAGAGCCCAGCCGTCGGAGTGACGGACACAGAAAGGATGTCGATGCTGCCGGGCTCCCCATCCGTCACGAACCCGATCATCAGGTGCCGCCACGGGCCCTCAAAGTCGGGCGCGCGTCCAGCCAGCCGAAACCGATACGTATGGACGGCACCGTCCCGTACGACCGGCGTGCCGCCGCCTGCGAACTGAAATGGCCAGCCGGCAGGCGTTCCGCCCTGGTCCTCCCGCAGGTTGAACCCAAGACCAAGCTCGTTCACGGAGCTTGAGCTGTCCGCGCGAGCGCGAATCACGACATCGGCCCAGTCCCGCCGATCCCACTCCGGAAGGGCGACGTGTACCGTGGCTGCCGGCCTGCCGTTGGCGATACGAGTCCGGTCGCCGATCAAGATCCGCAGCCCTTCGCCGGTCTCGGTCAGCCCGGCCGCACCGAACGGCGACATCGGCATGGTCGTGGCCCTCCAGTCGGGCTGCGCCTCGTCGAAACGCCACTCGACGGCCTCCGGCGGGTTCACCGGTAACTCCGACCCCTCTACGACCGCGGAGGCCAAGTGGTCCTCGAGGTGGAGGGGCATGTCGGCCGTGAGGACCATAGGACTCGTCCGGTCGGCGCAACCGGCACCGAATGCCACGAGGAGCCCAGCCGCAGCTGAGGCCGACAACGGTCGCGGAATCAGTGTACGCATCGTACGCGCGTTCATGGCAACCTCCGTGCGCTGTTCATCGGATGTACCCCAGCGACCTGAGCGCCTCGAGCTGCGCAGGCGTGAGGGGCGGCGCCTCCGAGGGGGTCAGATGGCGACCCAAAGCCAGATGCGCCTCGAGCTGCTCCTCGAGGAACTTCGTGTACTTCTCGACCAGGTCGGGCCGCTCCTCGTGCAGGCTGTGCAGGCAGTTGGGGTCGGTCCAGAGGTCGAACACAAGCACCGCGGGCGGGCTGCGTGGGCCAAAACGATGATCCTGATCGGGCGGATGGTTGATCTGCAGCGACGCGCCCCAGCGCCCGTCGATCACCTCGATGCGGCCCCAGAACTGGCCCGCGCCATCGGTGTCGAACTGATCGAGGATCACCGGCCGCGGCTCCCAGCCCGGCGCTCCGAGGAGCAACGGCGCGAGCGACTGACCCTGCATCACCTCGGGCATCGGCAGATCCGCCAGGTCCAGGATGGTGGGCAACATGTCGATCATCGAGACCGGATCGCTGAATCGTTGCCCCGGAGCGATCCGCCCCGGCCACACGATGATCATCGGGATATGGCTCACGCCCGAGGCGAACATCGCAGCTTCCCTCCCTCCCCAGGACCAACTCGCACGGGCCAACACCTCAGCCGGCGGGGGCTCACGCATGCTCATCCCATAGTCGTCGGACCCAGCCCACGCACCGTGGTCGGCTGCCACGATCAGGAGGGTTCGCTCCCACTCGCCCTGCGCCTTGAGCCGCGCCACGAGCTGGCCGAGCTGGTAGTCCTGGTGCGCCATCGTCTCGTCATGCAGATCCCGCTCCGCCATGTAGAACTCCACCCGGTTGATGCCGATCCTCTCGAACGACTCATCAAAAGAGGTGGCGCCTGACGCCCTGGCTTCGTATATGAGGCGCTCTTTCCACGTGTCACGCAGCCGGCGACGATCAGAGCTGATGAACAGGCCGGCGAAAGGCGGCACAGGGTAATGATCGGAGTGCACGTCCGTCGTCTGGAAATGGACGTAGTACGGCTCCCCCGGGTACGCCTCCCGCCACTCCCAAAACTTCTCGTGGAGAGTGGCTGACGAGGTCGAGTGGGCACCAGGGCCGGAGGTCGCTTCTCCCACGAAGGTCTCGCGAAACAGGTCATGACCTCGCTGGAGGTTGCTCATCGATCCCGCGTTGGGATTGGGGGTGAACTCGGCCGTCTGGTAGGCAGCCCGATGCAGGTGCTCGGCAAGCGTCAAGATGTTGTCCGGCACCGGATTTTTGCCGTCCTCTCTAATCCCGCCCAATACGCTGTGCTGCAGCGAGGTGAGGAACGAAGGCGTCGAGGGCCGGGTCCAGCTGGAGTTGCTGTAGGCCCGCTCGAACACCGCTCCTTCGGCTGCCAGCCGCTCGAGGTTCGGCGTGGTGCGTCGGTTGTAGCCGTAGACGCTCATGTAGTCGGCGCCGCCGCCGTCGATGATATACAAGATCACGTTCGGCTTGTCCGTGCGGCGGACACCGCTGACCGTGGGCGCGCCCCAAAACGCGACCGTGCCTGGCGCCTCCGCATCCGTCTCGAGCGACAGCGTCAGCGTCTGGCCCGCGAACTCGGACAGGTCGACAGAGCGCTGGGCCCAGCGATCCTCATCTTCGTAGGTTTCACTGAGGAGCGTCACGTCGTCGTCGCCCTCCGGCTCCGCAACGACGCGAAACTCGACGGCGTTGTCGGTGCCGAGGACACCTAGTGCGGTTCCGAGCCTCCCGCCTTCCGGCACCTGCACCCGATAGCTAACGCGTCCGGGTGCATGCGTGACGAGGCTGCGACGGTACGTGCGGCCGATCGAGATCGACTGCATCCCGACCCTCTCCGCGTTGTACCGGGCAGCCGTCGGGACGACGGACACCGACAGAATGTCGATGCTGCCGGGCTCTCCGCCGGTCCCGAAGTAGAGGACCAGCTGTCGCCACGGGCCCCGGAAGACCGGCGAGACGGCGCCGACCCGCAGCCGATACGTCTGGATGGTGCCGTCCCGCACGACGGGACTGTCCTCGCCCCTGTATTGGAACGGAGGCTGTGGGTTTGTCGCGGGCCCGCTCCCCTCGCGCAGATTGAACCCGAGGCCAAAGACATTCACAGAGCTCGAGCTGTCGGCGCGGGCGCGGACCAGGACCTCGGACCACTCGCTCCGCTCCCAGTCGGGCACGTCGACGCGAATCGCCCCGCGCAGCAAGCCACCCGGCGTCCGGTTCCGCTCCGTGAGTGTGACCCGAATCGCATCGCCGGCCTGCGTCAGCGTGGGGGTGCCGTAGGGCGGGTTCCACAACGGCGTCGCCTTCCAGTCCAGCTGCGGCTCGTCGAAGCGCCACTCGACGGGCTGGGGCGCGTTCAACGGCAGCGCCGATCCCTCCACGACTGCCGCCTCCAAGTGGTCCTCGAGATGCAGCGGCATGTCGGCGATCAGGACTGGCGGACTCGTCCGGTCGGCGCAACCGGCACCGAACGCCACGAGGAGCCCAGCCGCAGCTGAGGCCGACAACGGTCGCGGAATCAGTGTACGCATCGTACGCGCGTTCATGGCAACCTCCGTGCGCTGTTCATCGGATGTACCCCAACGACCGCAGCGTCTCGAGCTGCGCGGGGGTGAGCTCCATCTGACCACCCGGCGTGAACCGCCGGGCGAGCAGCCGGTGCGCCTCCCACTGCTCCTCGAGCAACTGCGTGTACTCCGCGACGAGGTCAGGCCGCTGCTCGTGCAGGCTTTGCAGCGCCATCGGGTCGTTCCATAGATCGAACAGGAGCAGCGGCACGGGCCGGGGACCCCCGACTGACCTGGGGCGCGGCCTGCCAGGAGCCGGGTCGTTGATCTGGAGCGATGCCCCCCAACGCCCGTCGATCGCCTCGATGCGCCCACGCAGTTCACCGGTCGCGGCGTCCACCTCGAACTCGTCCAGGATCACCGGTCGCGGTTGCAAGTCGGACTCTCCCAGGAGCAGCGGTGCCAGCGACTGGCCTTGCATCACCTCGGGCATCGGCAGGTCGACCAGGTCGAGGATCGTGGGCAACACGTCGATCATCGAGACCGCGTCAGCGAACCGCTGCCCCGGCGCGATCCGACCCGGCCAGACCACAACGAGCGGAACGTGGCTTACGCCCGATTGGAGCAGCGCAGCCGAGTATCCCTTCGGCCACGGCCAGCCTCCCACGTCCGACTCGTCTCCGGACGGCAGCGGCTCGCGCATGAGGATCCCGTAGTCCTCGGCACCCGCATTGACGCCGTGGTCGGCGGCCACGATCAGAAGCGTTCGTTCCCATTCACCCTCCGCCTTGAGCCGCGCGACGAGTTGGCCGAGCCGGTAGTCCTGGTGCGCCATCGTCTCGTCGTGGAGGTCCCGCTGGGCTGTGTAGTAGTCCACGCTGCTCACGCCGGCCCTCACGAACGACTGCGGCCCCGTGGCGCCTGCGGAGCTGGCCCGCTGGAGACGCTCGTCCCAGGCGTCGAGGAGCTGGCGCCGATCGGGGCTGATGAACAGGCCGGCAAAGGGCGCCACGGGGTGGTGGGCGCTGTGCACGTCGGTCGTCTGGAAGTGAACCCAGTAGGGCTCCGCCGGATACGCGGTGCGCCACTGCCAGAAGTTCTCGTGGAGCGTGACCGAGGAGATCGAGTGGTTAGGTCGGACGCCCGCGTCGCGAAAGGCGTCGTTGCCACGCTCGAGGTTACTCACGCGTCCCGCGTTCGGGTTGGACGTGAGCTCGGCGGTCTGGTATCCCACGCGGTGCAGGTGCTGGGCGATCGTCGGGATCTGCTCAGGCACGGGGTTCGCGCCATTCTTGAGGCCCCCCAGCACGCTGTGCTGTAGCGAGGTCAGGAACGAAGCCGTCGAGGGACGGGTCCAGCTCGAGTTGCTGTAAGCACGCTCGAACAGGGCGCCCTCGGCCGCGATGCGCTCCAGATTCGGGGTGGTGCGCCGATTGTAGCCGTAGGCGCTCATGTAGTCCGCGCTGCCGCCGTCGATCACGTAGAAGATGATGTTCGGCCTGTCCGTCGCTCGGACGCCGCTGACCGTCGGCGCGCCCCAGAAGGCTACCGCGCCGGGCTGCTCGGCCTGCGTTTCCAGGGTCAGTGTCACGTTCTGACCGGAGTATCGGGAGAGGTCCACTGATCGCTGGGCCCACTGCTCCGAGTCGGCGTAGCGCTCTTCGAAGAGCGTCTCTTCTTCTCCGCCGGACCGGACCCCTACGCGGAACGTGACAGAGTCCTCGCCGCCTCCCAGCCTGCCCAGCGCGGCGTCCAGCCGCCCCCCCTCCGGCACCCGCACCCGGTACGCGATGCTGCCCGGAGCGTGGGTGTAGAGCGTGCGGCGGATGCGCTCGCCAATCGTCACCGAGCGCACTCCATGTGGCGCCTCGGCATACACCGCCCCCTTGGGCACGACGCTGATGGAGAGGAGGTCAATGCTCCCGGGCTCGCTCACCCGGAATCCGAATCCGACCCGCAGCCACGGACCGCTCCCCCAGTTCAGCCGGATCTGGTAGGTCTGCACGGATCCGTCATTCACGATGGGCGTGCTTCCGCCGCTTCTCGCAAAAGTCGCTCGCGTGAGGTCTGGGCCGAGATTGAGGCCGATGCCCATATTGGTCACGCTCGACGTGCGCGCCCGCACGACGACGTGCGCCCACTCCTCGCGGCGCCACCCGGGTAGATCAACGTAAACCCCGCCGTGAAGAAGCCCGTCGGCCTGGCGGCTGCCTTCCGGCAGCGTCACGCGCAGCGCTTCCGTCGTGCGCTGGAGGGTGAGCCGCGCCGGTCGCAGCGTTGGGTTTCCGATCCGAGGCTGCGGGATCGCCTTCCAGTCCGGCTGCGGCTGGTCGAAGCGCCACTCGACCGGCTGGGGCGGATTGGCCGGGAGCTCCGAGCCCGTGATAGTAGCTGCTTCCAGGTGGTCTTCGAGATGCAGCGGCATCTCGACCGTGAGCGGGGCCGGCCCGCAGCCGAGGCAGAACAGCACCAGTATGAGCGCATGTTTCATCGGATGTACCCCAGCGCCCGCAGCGTCTCTAGTTGTTCGGGCGACAGCTCCACCTGCCCGCCGGTCTTGTACAGTGCGGCCATTGCCAGGTGCGCCTGCCATTGCTCTTCGAGCAGACGCGTGTATTTCTCGACCAACTCGGGAAAGCGATCGTTGACGTTCTGACGAGTGAACGGGTCTTCCCAGAGATCGTAGAGCAGCAGGCGTGGTGCGCCATCGACGTGGAACCGGGCCTTCGCCTCCCATCGTGACGGCTGCACCGGCGGATCGCCCGGTCCGCGCTCGGGCCAGATCTCCAGCGAGGCGCCCCACCGCCCGTCGATCATCTCGATGTGGCCGGTGAACTCGTCGGTGCGGACGTCCCGCTCCAGCTGCTCCAGGATCACCGGACGGGTTTCCCACTCGGGATCGCCCCGCATCAGGGGCACCAGGCTCCGGCCCTGGGTCCGTTCCAGCGGCGGAAGACCGGCGAGGTCGAGCACGGTCGGCAACAGGTCCACCAGCGAAACCGCCTCGCGAATCCGTACCCCCGCCGGGAGGCGGCCCGGCGCGACGATTACCAGCGGGACACGGGTACGGTATGAATCGAAGAACGCCCCTTCGGTCTCCGCCGGAACCGGGTCGAACAGCTCACGGCCGAAGCGCGTGTGGCTGCCGGCCGGGTGCCCGTGGTCGGCGGTCACGATCAGAATGGTATTCTCCCACTCGCCCTGTGCCTTGAGTCGCTCGACGAAACGACCAAAGTGGTGGTCGACTCGTGCCATCGTCTCGTCGTACAGCCCGCGCTGGATGTCGTAGAACTCGATCCGGTCGATCCCTAGCGTCGCCAACGTCTCGCGGTACTGGGCCGCGAGCGACACCTCCCCGCGGTCAGCCCGGCCCCAGCCCGGTACGTTGCGGAGCCTCTGGAGCCAGCCGTCGCACTCCCAGCAGAATCTGCCTCCTGGCGTGCGCGGACCCATGAAACGCTCTCGCCGCTCGGCCTTCACAAACAGTCCCTCGAAAGGTGGCAGCGTGATCTGGGGCTCATGGACATCGGTGACCTGGAAATGTGCCCAGTAGGGGCTTCCCGGAAACGCCTCCCTCCAATCCCAGAACGCGGCCGGGAGGAACCGTGACGACTCCCAGAACGCGTGCCCTGGGGGATTGTTGTGCTGGTACTGATCCACGCCCCGGCTGAGCCCGCTCGCTCCGCCGGCGTTGGGGTGGAACGTAAGGTGGGCAGTCTGGTAACCGGCCGCGCGGAACCGCTGGGCCATGATGGGTGCGCCTTCGGGAATCCGATCACCGTAGCTGCGGAAGCCGCCAAGTGCACTGTGCTGGAGACCCGTCATGAACGACGCGGTGGAAGGCTTGGTCCAGGCGGAGTTGGAGTGCGCCCGCTCGAACACGACCCCTTCGGCCGCCAGCCGCTCGAGATGCGGTGTAGTGCGCCGGTTGTAGCCGTACAGGCTCATGAGGTCAGCACCGCCGCCATCAATCACGTAGACGATGACATTGGGTGGACGGCTGCCGCGCGCGGCGGAACGGTTGGCACCGCTCAGGATCGGGGAACCCCAGAACGCGATCCGGCCCGGGCGGTCGGACTCCGTGCGCAGGGACAGGTCCACGGTTCTACCAGCGAACGCCGCGAGATTGACGCCGCGCTCGTACCACTGTGATTCATCGGTGACGGTTTCTCGAAAGACCGTCGTGTCACGCGACCCGACTGTTACAACCACGGAAAAAACGACTGGGGCTTGTGCCGCGAGTGTCGCCAGCGCTACGCCAAGGTGCCCACCTTCGGGGACCTTGACCCTCCAGGTGAGCCTCGCCGGCGCGTGCGTGAAGAAGGCCGGACGGGTCACGCTTTCTCGATCGATGTCCCGTAACCCCGTGGCCGAATCAGCAAACTCAGCCTCTTTGGGCACAACGCTCACGGAGAGCAAGTCGATGCTCCCGGGTTCGCCGTCGGAACCAACAACGATGGCCAGCTGCTGCCACGGCCCTTCGAAAGTCGCGCCCGCGTTGACGCGTAACCGGTACGTCTGGATCGTGCCGTCCCGCACGATGCGACTGTTCTGGCCCCCAAATTGGAACGGAGGCCGGGGGGTAGTGCCCGTTCCTCGCCCTTTCCGCAGGTTGAACCCAAGCCCAACGATGTTCACCGAGCTTGTGCTCTCAGCGCGAGCCCGGATGACCACATCCGCCCACTCCCCGCGTTGCCACTCCGGCACGTCGACGTGGATGACCCCACGTAGCTGGCCATTCGGGACGCGGGTACGGTTCGTGAGGGCGACCCGCAGTCCGTCATCGGCCAGCGTCAACGTGGGCGTCCCGAAGGGAGGGTTCCACAACGGCGTGGGCTTCCAGTCCGGCTGCGGCTGATCGAAGCGCCACTCAACCGGCTGCGGCGGGTTCGCCGGCAGCTCCGAGCCCGTGATGGTCGCGGCATCCAGATGGTCTTCGAGACGCAGCGGCATGTCGACGCTGAGCGTCGGTGGACTGCTGCAGCCGACACACACCAAGGCGAGAAAAAAGCTCGAATAATGTTTCAACGGATGTACCCCAATGCCCGCAACCGCTCGAGCTGGTCCGGCGTGAGCACGACCTGTTCGCCCGCTTTGAAGCGGGTAGCGAGCGCTTGGTGATCCTTCCACTGCTGCTCCAGGAACGCGGTGTACCGCTCTACGAGATCCGACCGTTCCTCATTGATCGGCTGCAGAGCGAAGGGATCGTTCCAGAGATCGTAGAGCAGCAGCGGCCAGGGCCGGCGGCTCAGCGTGTCTGCCGGCGGCGGCCCGATCCAGAGCGAGGCGCCCCATTGTCCGTCGACGATCTCGATTCGCCCCTGCACCCGGCCGGTCTCTCGATCGATGTCGAATTCGTCGAGAATCACGGGGCGCGGAGCCCAACCTGGGCGGCGGAGCAACAGCGGCGCGAGCGACTGTCCCTGGAGGACGTCGGGCGCGGGCAGTCCAGCGAGCTCGACCACCGTCGGCAGCAGGTCGATCAACGACACGGGATGCTCGAAGCGCTGGCCGCTGGCGATGTGCCCCGGCCAGACGACTATCAGGGGGACGCGGCTGTGCGTAGGCCGAAGCAGCAACCGGGACCAGCGGGGTGGGAGAGAGTCGAGCATCCCCGCTCGTGTGTCCGTGAAGGATCCGGCGATGCTGTGGTCGGCCGCCACGATGAGCAGCGTGTTCTGCCACTCGCCCGAGGCCTTGAGCCGGTCGATCAGGCGTCCGAGCTGGTAGTCGTTGTGCGCCATCTGCTGGTCGTACATCCCTTGCAGCAGCGTGAAGAACGGCGCTCGATGAATGTCGCCGGTCGTGAACGCGGTGGAGCCGATCCGGCCGCCACCCGCCAGAATGCGCCGGCTCCATTCCCGTAGCGTGTCCACGTCCCGCGATGATACGTACAGGCCGGCGAATGCCGGAAGCGGGATCCCATCAAACAGCTCGAGCGTGTTCCGGCTGACCGCGTGAACGTCTGTGCTCTGAAAATGGGCCCAGTAGGGCTGCCCCGGGCTCTCCGTGCGCCAGGTCCAGAAGGCCTGGTGCAGCTTGACCGACGATTCGGCATCGTTCTGCACCC
>Ga0326597_10011196_pt1 | contig 11906 bp, 12 predicted proteins | sample RVTome_12_FD_203789 | JGI IMG/M metagenome (GOLD analysis project Ga0326597, IMG submission 203789) | Soil microbial communities from uranium-contaminated site in the Upper Colorado River Basin, Wyoming, United States - RVT100D185 | ecosystem: Environmental > Terrestrial > Soil > Contaminated >... | reverse complement strand
GCCGACGGAGCTCCTCCGCCGGAAAGCGCCTACCCCAAGATTGCCGAAGGAACGCTGGCGCCGCCGGGAGGCGCTTCGTGGCCCGCGATCCCGGGGTTCGAGATCCCGCGAGAGCCCCAGACACCTCATCGGCTCGACTTCGGACCGGACTGGGAGCAGGGGATCGTCACCTACGAGCCCCCTCGCGTGGGAAAAGCGTTCGCGGTGCTGGTGCCGGCGGTCGACGAGGACGGCAACGATCGCGCGGGGATCCGTCTCCCGGAGATCGAGGTCCCGCTCGCGACCCACACGGGATGGAGCTACCGCCATCCGTCGATCGGGGCCCCCGACCGGCTCGCGAGCGAGATCGGCTCCTACCTGCCCTTTCCCCGCACTCGGGAGGATCGCGCGCGAGCTTTCGATCCCAGGAGGAGTGTCGAAGAGCGTTACGAAAGCGAAATGGCCTACGTCGGCTCCATCACCGAGTCGGCCCTTCGGCTCGTCCAGAAGCGGTTTCTTTTGGTGGAGGACCTGCCCGAGATCGTCTCCCGGGCCCGAGCGCATTATCGTTGGGCGGCGCGCGCCGAGTGAACGATGTCCGAATCGGTCGCCGCTGCCCGACCGATCCTGAATTCCCTTGCATCCGGAGGTCACGATGAGAGTTGGTGTTGCGTTCCTCGTCCCCTTCCTTGGCGCCGCTTGCCAGCCACAGGCGCCTCCAGCGCCCGAGCCGTCGACGGCATCGACCGACGCTCCCGCCGGCGCAGTCTACGAGGGCGAGGCTTTTACCTTTCACCAGATTCAACCCGGGATCTACCACGCGGTGGGCACGGGAAACCTCGCCGTCGGCTGCAACGGCTCCATCTTCGTGAACGAGGACGACGTCCTCGTCGTCGACTCTCACATAACGCCCGCGGCCGCCTGGGCGCTTCTGAAAGAACTGAAAAACATCACCGACAAGCCCGTGCGCTACGTCGTCAACACCCACTTCCACTTCGACCACGCCCACGGAAACCAGGTGTTCCCCGATGGTGTCGAGATCATCGGGCACGAATTCACCCGGGACAAGCTCGTGACCGGCGCCTCGAAGAGCGGACGCTCCTGGGACCTCTTCGTCGGCGACCTCCCCGCGCGCATTACCGAGATGGAAGCCGAGTTGAAGGCTGCCCAGGACGCCTCCGACCAGACCAAGGTGGAGGAGCTCAAGAAGAACATCGAGGTCCAGAAACACTACCAGGACGCGACCGGCGCCATCGACGTCACTCCGCCCACGACGACGCTTTCGCATCGGATGACGCTCTTTCGCGGCGGTCGGGAAATCCAGCTCCTGTATTTCGGCCGGGGGCATACCGGAGGCGACGTGGTGGTTTATCTCCCCGCGGAGAAAGTCGTCGCCACCGGAGACCTGATGACCGCCGGTCTGTCCTACATGGGAGACGGATACCTCGAGGAGTGGGCCGATACGCTCGAGGAGCTGAAATCGCTCGACTTCGAGGTGGTCTTGCCCGGGCACGGCCAGGCGTTTCGAGAGAGAGAGAAGATCGATTACTTCCAGGCCTACCTCCGCGATCTATCGAAGAAGATCGCGAAGATGCGCGCGGACGGGGTGAGCGCCAAAGACGCGGCGCAACAGATCGACATGACGAGCCACGCGGCTCACTTCCCGACCATCACCGGGCCAGGAGTGCATCCGCACGCGGTGGAGCGAGCTTACGCGCTCCTAGAAGGCACCGAGCAGTAGCGCGAGCGGAGCGAGCCCGGCCGGGAGGAAGCGATTGCGCCGAAGGCGCTAATCGCGGGAGTCCGGCCGTCCTCCCCGAGCGGAGCCTTCAGCCCTTAGCCGCGGGGGTGGGGCCCCGCGGCACTGATTGAAGAGCGAGGGGAGCGCGCGAGGCGAAGATCCGAGCGCGCCATTAAGTTGGACTCTTCCAGAGCTTCTCCAGGACGCGATCACGACCGCAGCGGCTACGGTAGAACTTGTACCGTATCGGGTTCTTCTCGTAGTAGTCCTGATGGTATTCCTCCGCCGCGTAGAACGCGGTCGCGGGGCGAATCGGAGTCGCGATCGGCTTTTGGAGGCGGCCCGAGTCGATGAGCTTCTGCTTCGACTCCTCCGCGAGACGGCGCTGCTCCTCGTCATGGAAGAAGATGGCCGTCTTGTACTGATCCCCGCGATCGCAGAACTGCCCATTGGAGTCCGTGGGATCCACGTTGCGCCAGAAAACCTCGAGGAGCTCCTCATAGGAAATCTTCGACGGATCGTAGGCGACTTCGACGGCTTCGAGGTGACCGGTTCCCCCGTAAGAGACCTGCTCGTAGCTGGGGTTTGAAACCCTGCCCCCGGTGTATCCCGACGTGGTGGAGACGACTCCCTCGAGCATGTCATAGGGCGGCTCCATGCACCAGAAGCATCCTCCGGCGAACGTGGCCTTCGCGAGCTTCTGCTCCCCCACGGCCCCCACAGCCCCCATTGGCGACGTCGAGACCAGGAGAAGAATCGCCGCCGCCCTCATGATCGGAGCTCCGGGAACGCCTCTCCTTGAGGAACGAACCCGAGCGCGACGCCGTTATTGCAGAAACGCTTTCCCGTAGGTTTCGGCCCGTCTCCGAACACGTGTCCCTGATGCCCCCCGCAGCGGACGCAGTGGTACTCGGTACGGGGGAGCAAGAGCTTGAAGTCGGTCCTCGTTCCCAGCCGCCCGTCAATGGCCTGGAAGAAGCTGGGCCAGCCGGTTCCGCTCTCGTACTTCGCGGTCGATTCGAAGAGCGGGAGAAAGCAGGCGGCGCAGATATACGTCCCCTTGCGTTTCTCCTCCAAAATGGCGCTGGTAAAGGGGTGCTCCGTCGCCTCCTCGAAGAGGACCTGGTACGCCTCGCGATCGAGAATCGCCTTCCACTCCTTCTTCGACTTTTCCAGCGTCTCGATCTTCTCGTCGCTCATCGCCTTCGCTCCGATCCTTTTCGCGAACAAGCCGGGGAGCACTGCAAAGAGCCCCGCGACCCCCAAGAAAGCACGCCGATTCATAGGTTCCCCTTCCACTCTAATATAGGCTGACGTTTGATTGGATGCGCAGGACCCCTTCCTGGTTTCACCCGTGTGCTATTCTCGCTCATGAAAGTGATTGCTGTCCTCATTGCCATCTTCGGCTTGCTCCTCGGATGTGACGGCGATAACACCGGCCCCTCGGACTCAGATTTCGCCGTGTTCAGAGACCCCACGAGCTCCTTCACCACGACGGACGTGCGGGATATCAACGATGAGATCGTGCGCTTCATCCCGGCCGACAACACCATGCTCTGGACACCCACGAACCTCCTCTTCGACAACTGGCCGGTGAGCGGGAACTTCCTCGGACCCAATCGAAGCTTCGAGGTCCGATTCGGCACCGTTTCCGGCCAGAGGCGAGCCTACTTCACCGAGGTCGGTCCGGGCACGATCTGCGACCTCGCGGTCACGGGCAACACGCTCCAGCTCAGCCCGACGACTACCCTCCCGCCCCAGTAGGCCTGTGGACTTGACAGGGCGCTTTCGGCGCTATACCGTTGACTCAACCGCCGCCAAGGGAGAATCATGCTTCGACGCTTTACGGCTGTAAGCGCTCTACCCTTGACACTAGCGCTTCAGGGCGTCGCTCTTACCCTGGTCGCGCTTTTCTCGTTCTCGCCAGCCTTGCGAGACACCGCTCGCGTGGGAACCGGGGATTTGCCGAGTCCCGATGCATCGATCGCCGGCGAGCTCCAGATCCCGCGCGATCTCGCGCGCGAGCGGCTCCCGGTGCCGAAGTTCCCCAAGCTCGAGGACCCGGGCGAAGACCAGGCCCCGAAGCCGAATCCCGATAGCCCCAAAGCTCCTATCGCCGGCGGTGAAAAGCTCGCCGCGCTCCGCGTGTCGAGCGTGGCCCTCGCCGGCCTCGTCTCCATGGACTCGCCCACTCCCATCCCCGATGCGCCCGATGTTCTGGGTCTCAACGACATCGGCGGGAGCTCCGGTCGAAGCTGGCTCGGCGGCGACAGGCGGACGAGTCGCGGAAACGGCGGTTTTCTCGGTCCCTCCGATACCGGGGATGACGGAAGCGGATGGGGTGGGACTGGAGTCGGGGGTTCCGGACACGGCGCCGGCGGCGCCTGCCCCACTCCCAGCGGCGGCAGGATCGGCCGTCCAGCGGGAGGCCGCGTAGGCCGTCCCGGATCGACGGGCGGGACGACGGCGGGTCCAGCCAACGGAAACGGCGGCAGCGGCGGCAGTGGCGGCGGTGAACGCGGCCGGCCGGCCGGCGGCGACCGGCCCTCCAAAGGTGGCTCCAAACAGTAGCGTCCGGTTCGCAATCGTCCAACCGTTTGAACCGGATTCAGAAGATTGGAGCGTACCCGCTCATGACTTTTAAAATCCCAAAGAATCTTCGTGGGAAAATCCTGGCAAGTAAATTGCATTTTGCAGACTGACGAGAGGGAGTTTCCGATGCAGGATTCAGGTCAGCTGCGGGTTCTGGCGCTCGACGTGCTCGTGGCGGTGTTTCCGATCGTGGCCGGATTCGGCCTCTACTTCTTGCTCAGGTTATTGGCGGTCTGAGCGAGCACGATCTCGACGCGTGCGGTCGCGTTCTCTGAGACGGCGACCGCGGCCAACCCCTCCGGTCCGTCCGGCACCACGGCCTTGATGGTGAGATTGCCCCGCGGTGCCTTGAGCTCGAGCCGACCGCTCCCATCGGTCCGGCTCTGAACGCCCCGCACCTTTCGGCCGTCAATCGCGGCGAGAGCGACGATGGCATTCGCGACCGGCGCCCCTTCGGCATCGACGACGAGGCCCTCGACCTTTCCTCCAGGCTGGAGTACCAAATCCAAATCATCCGCTCCCGAGGCAACGGACGGGAGGAAAGCGAACCCCTCGGCGTCGACGCTCGCGACGAGGATGTTGTAGCGACCTCGAGAGAGGTCGTCCAGGCTGAAGCTGCCGTCGGGAATCGTCGTGGCTTGCCCGGTGCGCGTGGGCACGGCGGAAATATCGGGAGATTCCTCGACGGCCATCACTCGAAGGTTCCCGAGGCCGCGCCCGTTCGCGTCGACTACGCGTCCCGTGATGCGAAGCCCGCTAGAGAGCGCGAAGACGAGATCGGAGCGACCGCCCTCCGCAACCGAGACCTTCTCCTCTACGGAGGCGTAGCCGTCCGCGCGCACGACGATGGTGAACTCGCCGGGCTCGAGCTCGAGCTCGAAGAGGCCGTCGGCCCCTACCTGGAGGCCGGCGTCCGAGCTGCTCGTGCCCGACTTCGTGGAGCGAGCGAAGACGAAGGCTCCGGCGACGGAGGCTTCGGTTTTCTCGTCAACGACCCGCCCCGTGACGAGAGCGCCGCCGAAATCGAGATCGAGGGACAGGCTGTCCACGTCGGGGACGGTCACCTTCCTCGAAGGAAGCCCGACTCCGTACGCCGAGGCCGAAACGCGATACTCGCCGGGCTCGCCGACGAGAAGCTCGTAATACCCATCCTCGCCGCTCATTCCCACGAGGTAGCGAGGTCCCGTCGTCGGGGGCCCGGAGATCGCCAAACCGCCATAGCTCGCGCCAAACCCGGGGCCCTCGGGCCAGACCTCGATCTCGACTCCGGAAAGGGGCGAGCCTCCCCGCCTGACCTGGCCCTGGATGAGGACCGGCCTCGAATGGAACTCCACGTACGTCGTTTCGCCTTCGGCGATCTCGACCTCTCGGCTCTGGACGGTGAAGCTCGCATTCGCTTCCTCGTGTTGCAGAGCCGCCGCGACTCTTCCCGCCGGGAGATGTTCGATCCGGAACGATCCATCCTCAGACGTCCGCGCCGTATCGACTCTCCATGGAGTGTCTTGCCGAGCGACCTCGATGGCGCGGCCCGCGACGTCGGTTCCGTCCCCCGTGCGAACGACCCCCTCGAGGGCGCCGCCGCGGCGCATGACGATCTCGACTTCGGAAGACGACCCGGATCGCGAGTCGACCTCGACACCTTCGAGGCGAGTCTCGGCATAGCCGGGGTGGCTCGCCATGACCATCACTTTGCCGTCCGTGAGGCCCTGCAGCCGGAACCGCCCCTGGCGATCCGACGAGACGGCGTTCTCTTCCATCCAATAGATGCGCAGTCCAGGCGCGACGGCCTGGATCGTGGCTCCCGGGACGGGGTCCGCCGAGGCATCGACCACCGTTCCCACGATGCTCCCACCCCGCCGGAGGCGGACAGTGCCGACCTCTGTGACGTTCCCCCCGGATACCTTGACCGGCGAAATCGCTTCAGGCATGAAGTCGGCGGAGACGATCTCGACCGCGTATTCGCCCTCGGCTACGGTATCCAGCACGAAGACTCCCTCCGCGTCCTGGACCGTCAGCGTGGGGGTTCCCCGCCGCTCGGACGATCGAGCCATGACGCGAAACGACGTGACTGGGCGGCCCTCGGGGTCGACCGCCGTCCCTCGGATGGAGCCCGCGAGCTTCAGCGTGAGGGTGAGGCCCGTGGCTCCCGGCTCGACCCGCATGGATTTCGCGTAGCCATATCCGGGGGCGGCCGCCATCACATCCTGAGGGCCCGGGCTCAGCCCCGCGAGAATGAAACTCCCTTGCTCGTCAGTTACGGCCACGATGACCTCGTCGCCGCTGGCGCTCATCATGCCGCGCCCCGGTTGAGATGCAGTCACGGCGGCGGAGGCGATCGGCCCCCCGCCTTCGTCCAACACTCGGCCGGCTATCGTGAGCCCGGTCTCGAGGGCGATGTCGCCGAGGTCTTCCACTTTGTTTCGTCCGCTCACCGGCGCCTCGACGTTCCTGGACGCGTAGCCCCGGGCCTCCGCGAGAAGCATGTGATCTCCCGCCGGCAGCGGTCCCACGGAGAACGAGCCCTCCCTGTCCGTCTCGATCCGGAAACGAGACCGCATCGTCACGCTTACGTTGCCGCCGTCGAGCGCGCGGAGAGACACCTTCCCCGCGACGGGCTCTTCGTTCTCGTCGACGAGGCGCCCGGCGAGCGTGACACCGGCCGTGAGCACGATCTCGATCTCGGCGTCGCTCTCCTGGCTCAACTCGATATCACGAACCTCCGGGGCAAGATCCTCGTGGCGCGCGTGGACGCGGTATGCCCCTGGCTCGAGCCCTAGGAACGCGAAGCGTCCGTCGGCATCGCTCTCCTGCGCCGGGCTCGACGAGAACATCCCGCTTGCCTCCTCCGCAGTCACCAACGCCCCTCCGACCGCCTTTCCCTTCTCATCGAGAATCCGGCCGTAGATCCCCGACCCCGGGAAGAGATATAGCTCCACGGCTTCGCCCGGCGAAACCCTGTGCTTCGTGGTGCGGCCGTAACCGGCGGCGCTCGCGGCCACGGAGTAGGACGTCTTCGCGAGTCCCTCGAGGCGAAACTCCCCTCGCTCGTCGCTCACCGCGTCGACAAGCCCGAGGCGGGGCTCGGCGTAAACCTGCGCAGAGCTCTCGCCGGTGCGAGTCTCCACGATAGCGCCTTCCAACGGATCCAGCGTCGTCCCGTCGCGCACCACTCCGGCGATCGTCTCCCCTCCCCGCCGAAGCACGATGGATAGCGGCTTCTCCGGATCGACATCGCGGAGTCGGAATGGAGCGTAACCTGGCGCGTAAGCTTCGACCCGGAACGGCCCGGGTTTGGAGAGCGCGATCTCGAAACGCCCCATCGCATCGGAGGTACCCGTCTTTGGCTCCTCACGGAAGCTCCCAGGGATAAGGACGACGACAGCGTCCTCGATGGGGCGATCCTTCTCGTCGAGGACGGTGCCCGTCAGGGACGAAAGCAGCAGGAGGTACGTCCACATTGAAAACCCCTTTGCGGTCTCTACTTCTTGCTCGGAGTATTGGCGGCCTGAGGGAGCACGATCTCGACGCGGGCGATCGCGTTCTCGGAGACGGCAACCGTGCCCATGCCCTCCGGTCCGTTCAGCACCGCGGCCTTGATCGTGAGATTGCCCCGCGGCGCTCCGAGCTCGAGCCGCCCGCTCCCGTCGGCCGCTCCCTGAACGCCCCGCACCTTTCGGCCGTCGATCGCGGCCACCGCGACGATGGCATTCGCCACCGGCGCCCCGTCGGCATCGACGACCAGCACCTCCACTTTCCCTCCAGGTCGGAGCAGAAGCTCCAGGTCCTCTGTTCCGGAGGCAACGGCGGGGAGAAACGCGAACCCCGCTCGAGAGCAGAAGGAGGAGTGCGCCGAATCGCACGCCGTCAGCGTTCTCCGGGCACGTTTCCCACACCCCGGCCGGACATCGATTTCGTCTCCTGATAGAACGAGGTGATGTCTCGCTTCATCTTCGCGAGAGAGCCTTCGTGGATGTACATCATGTGCCCCGCCTCGTACTCCTCGATGCGCACGTTCCCCCGGAGCGATTCCGGAACTCCAAGGTGGCTCAGGGTGTACTCGGTTCCGAAGAACGGAGTCGCCATGTCGAAGTAGCCTGAGGCGACGAAGACCTTCATATAGGTGTTGCGGAGCATCGCATCCCGCAGAGCCCGGCTGGTGTCCGGAAACCGCCCCTCGTCCCCGAAGTCCCACCGTCCGATACCGCCGCCTAAAATCCAATAGTGGAGATCGCTCTCGTATCCAAGCTCTTCGCGGACGTAATCGTTGAACGCCGCGGTGTACGGCGGGCGGATCGCCGCCATGCTCGGATCGAACTCGTACTCCTCCCCCGCGGCGTCGCGATCCATTCCCACGAAGCGGCTGTCGAGCCGGCCCACGGTGAGCTTCTCCTCGCGAAGGAGCTCCTTACGAAACCGCCCCGCCCCGACACGGAGATCGGCGCGATCGATGAACTCTTTCGAGAGCCCGGTGTAGCGCGAGAGGGCGGCTGCCGTTTCGCGCCTCTCCTCGGGGGTGAGGCTCGCCCCCTTCGCCAACGCCACCCAGTAGCGGTTAATCGCCCAGGTTTTGACCTCCTCGAGGGTCTTTGACAAGTCGGCCTGAAGCTCGGGCTCGAGCTTCTTGTGGTACCAGGCGGTGGCCGCATAGGTGGGAAGGTACGTCAAGTACGGGAGGTCGTTCCCCTCGGCGAAGCGGTTCGTCTGGAAGTTCAGGACGCTCGATACGAGGATGACTCCGTTGAATGCCACTCCGGAGCGGTCCACGAGATAGCCGGAGAGCCCCGCGGCCCGCGTCGTTCCGTAGCTTTCTCCGATGAGGTAGAGGGGGGACGACCAGCGCTGGTGCCGTGTCAGATAGAGTCGGATGAACTCGGCGACCGACTGGATGTCCTGATCGAGTCCAAAGAAGTCCTTTCCTTTGTCGGGCGAGGCGGGACGGCTGAATCCCGTCCCCACGGGATCGATGAACACGATGTCCGTGAGGTCAAGCCAACTGTACTCGTTGTCGACGAGACGATAAGGGGGCGCGGGCATTCCGCCGTCGGCGAGCATCGGCACGCGCTTCGGACCGAGCATCCCGAGGTGGAGCCACACCGAGGACGAACCGGGCCCGCCGTTGAACGAGAAAGTCAGGGGCCTCGAATCACCCTGAGCGTCGCCGTCGAGGGTGTAGGCCATGTAGAAGATCTCGCCCTCGACCTCCCCGGTGTCCTTGCGGATCGGCATCCTCCCGGTGGTTACTCTGTATTTGAGCACGCTCCCGTTCAGACGGATCTGGTGCTCGGTCACCACGGGCGGCTTTTCCTCGGCCGGCGGAGTCGCTTTCTCCTTCTCTTCCTGAGCGGACAGGTCGGAGGCGAAAACCAGAAGGAGAGCGGTGAGAACGACGTTCTTCATGAAAGAAATCCCTTCGAAAAAGTCGGATTGTAGTCTACCGCGAGCGAGGTCGACGGGGGGCGGGTCGGGTGGTATCCTGGTCTCGAATCCACAAGTTCAATCGGCGTTCTCCCGCTTCGGCGGGACCCTGGAGGTGATGCATGCACTCCCTTCTCATCACTCTCGCTCTGGTTCTGGGAGCCGACAAAGGTCAGCTTCCGGTGTCGCTCGGCGAGTACCAGTATCTCCTCGGCGGAAAAAGGATCGGGGAAGAGCAGTTTCGGGTCTTCAAGAAAGACGGCTACCGAATCGAGTCCACCCGAACTCTCTATTGGCCCGAGCCCTCGCGCCAGGAGATGCGCTACGAGCTCGAGCCCTCCTTCGAGCCGAAGAAGCTCTCCCTGGTTACGACCAGGGCCGGCATCGTCACCGAGCTCGAGCTCACCCGCAAGGGCGAGAATTGGCGCTCGGAAGTGAAGGGGCAGGGCCGAGACAAGAAAAAGACCGAGCTCGGCCGGAGCAAAGGCGCCGTCGTGGACTTCGACTCCCTGCTCTTCAACACCCTGGCCCTGAAGCGGCTCGGGCTCGCCGCGGGCGAGGCCCGGAGCGTCGAGGCCATCACCCTCGCCCTTCCGGACTTCGCGGGTGCCCGCTCCTCCCAGACCTACCGTCGGGTCGAAGACGAGGAGATCGAGACCGAGTTCGCGGGGAAGCTCGTGGCCGCGGTGTACGAGCTCACCACGGGAACGACGAAGCACCGCCTCTGGGTCGCGCCGTCCGGGGTCGTCGTGAAGGGCGTCTTCGAGCACACGGCGGGCGAGCGGGAAGTGCGGCTGGTGCGGCTCGAGACCAAGCCCGGCGCCTGGCCTCCCTGAGCTCCGCCACTCTAGCTGCGGTCGCGACGAGGCTAGACCCGATGAGCGTTCTGCGCGCGGAATAGCCGCACTGCGTCTTTTCGGGGCCCTCGCTCGTATAGAGTGTGCATGTCGGTGGTATGGGCTCTCGGATCGGAGGACTGGATGGCGGCGGATAGCGAGCCCGCGCGGCTCCGCCGCGGCGACCCGAACGCCTTCGACGCTCTCCTCAACCGCTACCAGAACCGGCTGTTCCGCTACCTGGTGAGGTTTACCGGGAATACGGCCCACGCCGAAGACCTTTTCCAGCAGACGTGGCTCAAGGTGATGACGGGGATTCGCCGCTACGACGAGCGGAGACCGTTCGAGCCTTGGCTGTTCTCTATCGCCCGCCATCTTGCCATCGACCACCTCAGGAGAGTTTCGCCCGAGAGTCTGGACGAGCCTTCGGCCACCGGCGAGCCGAGGATCGCGAGCCTGAAGGCGGAGGAGCCGGGGAACCTCGAGCGCCTCCTCGATCGGGAGCGCCGGGGTTTTCTCGAGAGGAAGCTCCTGGAGCTTCCCGCGATCTACCGTGAGGCGGTTACCCTGAGGTTCGAGGAAGAGATGACGTTCGAGGAGATGGCGCTGGTCCTTCAGGCGCCGGTCTCGACGGTGAAGTCCCGTGTCCAGCGGGCGCTCACCACTTTGCGGAAGGGCATGCAGTCATGAACGTTTCCCTCGAGGAGCTCGGCGCCGAGCTGCGGCGACTTCGGACGCCGATGCCGCCTCCGGCGCTCGTCGATCAAGTGCGGCGCCTCGCGCACCTGGAGCTCGCGGGCCGCGCGGACGAGAAGCTGAACCGGTTGGTCCTGGTGTTTCTCCTGGTCTTCTCCTGGACCGTGGCCCTCGCGGGATTCCTCGCCGTGCGGGTGGTCGCTTCGGGAACGGTTTCGGTCCTGGGCCTTGCTGCGCTTCAGGGATCCAGCCTGAGCTGGTCGGTAGCCTACTTCGCCGCCACCTGGATTACGGGCGCTGCGCTCTTCGTCATTCTAGGCCTCCACTATCGAAAACAGAGGAGAATCGCATGGGCCGATTGAGTCAGGAGTTCAAGGCGGCGGCACCGACCGGAGTGGCGATTTCCGCGATCCTCGCTCTGACGGCGCTCCTCCTGTTCGTCACTCTTGCCGAGGACCCGCCGCCCATCGGCTATCGGATCCCCCTCGGGCTCTTCATAGCCGCAATCATCTTCACGTATGGCTTTCTCGTCTCGTACGTCTATGGAGACGCGAAGCGGCGGGGCATGCGACACGTGATCTGGACCCTGGTCGCGGCGTTCGGCCCCAACGCCCTCGGCTTCATCGCCTACTTCCTCCTGCGCGAGC
>Ga0326597_10011195_pt1 | contig 11907 bp, 12 predicted proteins | sample RVTome_12_FD_203789 | JGI IMG/M metagenome (GOLD analysis project Ga0326597, IMG submission 203789) | Soil microbial communities from uranium-contaminated site in the Upper Colorado River Basin, Wyoming, United States - RVT100D185 | ecosystem: Environmental > Terrestrial > Soil > Contaminated >... | reverse complement strand
CGTCGACGGCCGCGCGGTCCACCCCGGCCACGGTCGCGATCTCGCGTCGCGTCAGCGGTCGCTCGGCGACGAACAGGAGCGCCTCGAGGCCGACCTCGTTCAGCTCGGCGGGCGGTGGCCCCTCCGCGGGCGGTGGCCCCTCCGCGGGCGGTGGCCCCTCCGCGGGCGGTGGCCCCTCCGCGGGCGACGGCCCCTCGGCGGGCGGTGGCCCCTCCGCGGGCGGTGGCCCCTCCGCGGGCGACGGCCCCTCCGCGGGCGGTGGTGACTCGGCGGGTGACGGCCCCTCCGCGGGCGGTGGTGACTCGGCGGGTGACGGCCCCTCGGCGGGCGGTGGCCCGTCGGTGCGAGGTTCGTCCGTCACGCGAACGAATCCAGTGATTCGTCGAGCGGGGCATCCGGATCGACCGTCCCTCCACCGGCCGCGACACGCTCGGCCGCCGACGTCGGGCGCGCGACGATCGGCCCCCACGGTCGATCCTGCTCGACGACGATCTCGCGCCGCTTGACGAGCTCGAGCAGGGCGAGGAACGTGATCGCCATCACGGCCCGGTCGCGAACGCCACGCAGGAGGTCCTGGAGGACGACGCTGTCGGCGTCGCGCAGGGCTGCCCGAATGACATCCGCCCGCTCGGTCAGCGTGATCGTCCGGGGCATCACTTCCGGCAGCAGCTCGGCCGGCGGGGCGATCCGGACGAGGCCGTCGAGCGCGGTCGCGAGGACCGTCGGATCGATCGGGTCCGCGTCGGCGGCCCGCGCCCCCGCGAAGCCCGCCGCCTGCGCGGCGGACGGCTCGCGCCGGAACAGCCCGATGCGCCGGAGCGCCTCCTCCTGGAGTCGCGCGCCGGCGTCGCGGTGAGCGCGGTAGACGAGCAGCCGAGCCCGCAGCTCCGCCTCCGGATCGGCCCCCTCGTCCTCGACCGCGCCCGATGCGGTCTCCGCATGCCGCGGCAGCATCGCCCGGCTCTTTATGAGGATGAGCTGGCTCGCCACCGCGACGAACGCGCTCACGTTCGGCAGTCGATCTTCGGCGAGGTCCGCCAGCGCGTCGAGATACGCGTCGGCCAGGGCGCCGAGCGGGACCGTCAGGATGTCGAGCCGGCGTCCTTCGATGAGCGACAGCAGGAGCGCCAGCGGCCCCTCGAACGCCGCGAGCTGGACGCGCGTCGCAGCCTCCGGCCGCCGACCGTCACCGAACACGACCGCCGGCGCCGTCCCGGACACGTCAGTTCGCCTCATCGGCCCGCCGCAGCAGCTCGCCGAATTCCGGGTCTTGCGGCGCGTCCTGGTGACGGATGAGGGCGACCGTCCGTTCGGAGCAGCCGGCACGCTCGGTGAGCGCGGCCGACAGCTCGGCGTGGTCGCGCAGCCGGCGGAGCGGCTCGCGCCAGCCCGGCACGGCCCCGGCCAGCCGCCAGACCCACGAGCCCCACGCCTGTCCGAGGGAGTAGGCGACCCGCGGCAGCACGCCCGCGTCGCCCTTGCCCGCGTCGTGGAGCAGGCCGGCGACGAACACGTCGCGATCGGCCACGCCGGCGCGATGCAGCGCGGCGACGACGTCGAGCCCGTGTCGTCGATCGGCGACGTGCATCGCATCGAACAGGCGGCGCTGCTCCCGGGTCGTCCAGTCCTCGAGCGCCGCCCGCTCGTCCGGCGCGACGCCGGCCCGGAGGTGGGCCCTGAACTGGCGGACCTTAGAAGCCCACCAGGACGCCGTAGATCGCACTGAGCAACGGTCCCAGGATCTGGCCGGCGATCGGCGCGCCGGGCGGGAAGAAGAACGACACGATGAGGATGAGGAAGCCGTACTGCTCGAGGAACGCCCTGGCCTGCCAGGCCGAGCGCGGGTTGAGCAGCGCGAACAGCACCCGCGAGCCGTCGAGCGGCGGGATCGGCACGAGGTTGAACAGCATGAGGATGATGTTCAGGCGGACGAAGATGTCGAGGATCGGCAGCAGGTAGCCGGTCTGCTCGGCGAGTCCCGGGTTGTCCAGGAGGTAGCGCAGCGGCAGGGCGCCGGCGATCGCCAGGACGAGATTCGAGGCGGGACCGGCGAACGAGACGATGGCGTCGCCGGTCCGACCGCCCGCCAGGTTCGCCGGGTTGACCGGCGTGGGCTTCGCCCAGCCGAAGCCGAAGAACGAGCCGGACAGGGCCGAGGCGATGACGGTGATCGCGAGGAGCGTCCCGCCGAGCGGGTCGAAGTGGACGGCCGGATTGAGGGTCAGGCGACCGAACAGCCTGGCGGTGCCATCGCCGAGCCGGAACGCGGCGAACGCGTGGGCGAACTCGTGGATCGGGAACGCGACCAACAGCATGACGCCGACGACGATGAGCGCAGGCAGCAGCCGATCAATGTCCACGGACGACCTCGGGGGGAGCGGGGCGCCTAATCGTACCGCGACCGGCGGTCGGGGCCGTGGCCGTCAGAGCCGCGCGAGCAGCTCCGCCTTCTTCTGCTCGTACTCCTCGGCGCTGATCGCGCCCCGGTCGCGGAGGTCGGCGAGGCTGGCCAGCGAGCGGGTGACCTCGTCGGCGGTCATCGACACGGGACCGGGGGCGGACGGCGCTGCAGGCCCCGTCGGAGGAGCCGGACTGGAGGGTGGCGCCACGGCTGCGGTCGGTGCTGCGGGTGTCGCCGCAGCCCGCAGCGGCGGCGACGGGAGCGGTCGAGCGATGTCCTCCTCGAGGGTGTGCTTCTGGTTGAGCATCTCGCGCTTGAACTCCGGCGCCCGGTTCAGCATCTTGTAGTGGTCGATCGCCGTGTCGGCGGCGGTGAGAATGTCGAGGTCGCCGTAGTTGAGCATCCGCCCGATGACGCTCTGGTCGAGGACCGCATCGTTGACCTTCTCGAGCGAGCTGTCGGCGGAGTGCTTGTTGAAGATCCCCTCGACCTTGAGCACGCGGCGGTTCGTCACCAGGTAATCCTGCGAAAACCAGTTCCAGTAGACGCGGATGAGCCATGCGATCGAGACGACGAAGCCGGCCAGGACGAGGTAGCCGACCAGGTCGCGGAACAGTCCTGGATCGAGATTCTGGCTGAGCAGCAGAACGACGACCGAGGCGATAAAGATGAGCCACGGGTAGCGGGCGTCGATGATCGTCGCCAGCCAGTGCTGGCGCGTCCGCATCGTGATCCGCTCCCCGTCGGCGAGCAGCTTGTCGGCGTACCGTGGCATCGGGTTCGTCGCCTCCCTCAGGCTCGTGGATGGGCGCGCCGGTAGACGTCGCGGACGCGCTCCCCGGTGAGATGCGTGTACAGCTGGGTCGTGGAGATACTCGCATGGCCGAGCAACTCCTGGACGATCCGCAGGTCCGCCCCGCCCTCGAGCAGGTGGGTGGCGAACGAGTGGCGGAGGGTGTGCGGGCTCACCCGCCCGCCGAGGCCGGCCCGTTCCGCTGCGACTTTGACCGCGGACCAGGCCTGCTGCCGCGCGAGCCTGCGTCCGCGGTCGCCGAGGAACAGGGGCCCTCCACGCGCCGGCGCGACGTGGCCGAGCGCCAGCAGCCCTGACCTGGGTCCGGCCAGCCAGGCCCGGAGCCAGTCGACCGCCACGTCGCCGATCGGGACGAGGCGCTCGCGATCGCCCTTTCCGATCACGCGGACGAAGCCGCCGTCGAGCGAGATGTCCTCGAGGTCGAGGTGGAGCGCCTCGCTCACCCGGAGGCCCGCGGCGTAGAGCAGCTCGACGAGGGTTCGGGCGCGAAGGCCGATCGCCGTCTGGCCGCTCCCGGCCGCCTCGAGCAGCCGCTCCACGTCCTCGACCGACAGCGTCTCCGGCAGGAGGCGCGGCTGGCGCGGCAGGTCGAGCCGCGCGGCGACGTCGACGCCGATCAGGCCCTCGCCGAAGGCGAAGCGGTAGAAGCCCCGGATCGCGGCCGCGCGTCGCCGGAGACTGGTGGGGGCGAGGCCGCGCTCGCCGCGAACGCCGCGACGCGTCCGCGCGGCAAGGTACCGGACGGCGGCATCGGGCGAGCCGGCCCAGTCGCGGGCGGTACCGCGGGCGGCCGCGAAGTCGGCCAGGTCGCCACGGTAGGCCGCGATCGTCGCCGGCGAAACGCCGCGCTCGACGCGGAGGAAGGTCAGGTACTCGTCGATCGCCGCGTCGAGCCCGGCAGCCGGTGCCTCCATCGCCCCCACCGCCCCGCTCAGCCGGAGGCGAGGAGCTCCCCGCGCCAGGCCTCGGCCCGGTCGAGGAGCTCCCGCGCGCTGGCGAGGGCGGCCGTCCCGCCGCCCGTCCCGCCGATCATCTGGGCGAGCTCGACGATCCGGCCCTCGCGATCGAGTCGGCGGACCGCCGTCACGGTCCGGCCGTCGCGCTCGTGCTTGGCGATCGCGAAATGCGCATCGGCGTGCGCCGCGATCTGCGGCAGGTGGGTGACGCACAGAACCTGGTGTCGCCGCGCGAGCGCCCACAGGCTCCGGCCGACCGGGCCCGCGCTCCGGCCGCCGATCCCCGTGTCGACCTCGTCGAACACGAGCGTCGGCGTGGCGTCGGCTTCGGCGAGGACCTGCTTGACTGCGAGCGCGACGCGCGACAGCTCGCCGCCGGACGCGATTCGGGCGAGCGGACGCGCCGGCTCGCCGGGGTTCGGCGCGAGCCGGAAGACGACCTCGTCGATGCCGGACGCGTCGAACGCGACGGCGTCCCCGTCGATCTCGACCGCCGGCTCCCTCAGTTCCGCGGCCCGCCGCCCGAGGGCGACCTCGAACACCCGGTCCGGGAAGCCGAGCTCGACGAGGATCGCCCCGACGGCCTGCGTGAGCAGCGCGGCGGCCGCAGACCGCTGTCGGGAGAGGTCCGCAGCCGCGAAGCCGACGTTCCCGAGGAGCCGCGCGTCGTCCGCTGCGCGCCTCGCACGCTCGTCGTCCACGCCGCGCAACCGCTCGGCCTCCGCGGCCGCTCGCTCGCCATGGGCGATGACCGATCCCTCGTCCTCGCCATACCTCCGCTCCAGCCCATAGATGAGCGACAGCCGCTCCTCGAGGCCGGCGAGCCCGGCCGGGTCGTGGTCGACCCCCTCCGCCAGGGTGCGGACCTCGACGGCGACGTCGGCCAGCTCCGCCTCGAGCCCGGCCAGCCGCCCCTCGAGCGGCGCGAAACGTGGATCGAGCCGTGCGAGGGCACGCAGCTCGCGCAGGGCGATCGCGGCCGCGTCGCGCGCGCCGCTCCCCTCCCCTGCCAGCGCATCGAGCGCCGTCCCGGCGCCGCGGGCGATCGCCTCGCCGTGCTGGGCCGCGGCGAGGCGCGACCGGATCCCGGCCACCTCGCCGGGCCGGAGGCGCGCCGCGGCGATCTCGGCCGCCTCGTGCTCGACGAGCTCGAGCCTCCGCGCGAGCTCCCGCGGATCGAGCGCGAGCGCGTCCAGCGCGGCCCGGTTCTCCCGCCAGCGCTCGACGGCGCGCCCGACGGCGACGACCGCCTCGTGCTGGCCGCCGTACGCATCGAGGACCGTTCGCTGCCAGCGCGCGTCGAGGAGTCGCTGCTGGTCGTGCTGGCCGTGGATCTCGACGAGCGGCGCGACCGTCTCGGCCAGTCGCGCGGCGGTGACGGTCTCGTCGTCCAGCCGCGCCGTCGAGCGGCCCGATGCGGCCACCTCGCGGACGGCGATGAGCGGCTCCGGCAGCCGGTCGAACAGCGCCTCGACGCGCGCGGCCTCCGCTCCGTGGCGGACCAGGGACGTGTCCGCGCGTGCCCCGAGCGTGAGGCCGAGCGCGTCGATGAGCAGGCTCTTGCCGGCGCCGGTCTCGCCGGTCAGCACGTTGAGCCCCGGCTCGAGGCCCAGGCGCAGGCGGTCGATCAGGGCGAGGTCGCTGACGGCGAGCTCGACGAGGCGTCCCGCCTGCGGCTCGGGGCCGTCCGGGTCGATCACGACGGCAGCAACTCCACCTTGCGGCGCAGGAGGTCCCAGAACGGGATCGATCCTTCCGGCTCGAGGAACCGGATGGGACGCTCAACGGCCCGGACCTCGACGACGTCGCCGATGGCGATCGGCAAATCCTCCCGGCCGTCGATCGAGACGAGCGCCTCGAGGGCGTCGATGACCCGGCAGCTCACGATCTGGCGCGGGCTGACGACGATCGAGCGGATCGCCGACAGGTAGCCGGCGATCGGCGTGACGATCAGGTTGCGGCTGAGCGGGTCGACGATCGGGCCGCCGGCCGAGAACGAGTAGCCGGTCGAGCCGGTCGGACTCGACACGATGAGCCCGTCGGCGACGAACGTCGCGAGGTGCGACGGGCCGATCGCGACGTCGAGCCGGCAGACGCGGGCGAGTGCGCCGCGGGCGACGACGACGTCGTTCAGCGCGACGTGGCGCTCCCCGCCGCCGGGCCTCCCGCCGGACAGCACGACCGCCTCGAGCATCATCCGCTCCTGGATCGTGTAGTCGCCGGAGACGACCCGCGTCAGGACGTCCTCGACCTCGTGAGCCTCGACCTTCGACAGGAACCCGATCTTGCCGAGATTGATGCCGAGGATCGGCACGTCGACCTCGGCGACCGCCCGGGCCGCCCGCAGGAACGTGCCGTCGCCGCCGAGCACGACGACGAGGTCGGTCGTCGGAAGCTCCCGAACGAGCGATTCGGTGTCACCCGCCTGGGCCGCCCAGTTGGCGATGGTCCGCACGCGGCACCAGCCCTCCGCCCGTTCGCGGAGCTCGACGGCGGCCTCGTTCGTGGGGTTGTAGGCGAAGCCGATCCGCTCGATCGTCATGCCCCGACCAGCTCCCGGAACGTCCCGCCCAGATCCCTCGCGGGCCGCGCCCCACCGGCGGCAAGGTGGAGCAGGAACTCGCGGTTGCCCTCCGGGCCGGTGATCGGCGAGGCGGTCGCCCCGATCGGCGCCAGGCCGATGTGTGCCGCGTGCCGGGCGACCAGCTCGAGCACCTGGAGATGGACCGCCGGGTCGCGGACGACGCCGCGCTTCACCTCGTGCCGGCCGGCCTCGAACTGGGGCTTGACGAGGGCGACGATTGTCCCGCCGGCGGGGCGGAGCGTCGAGGCGACCGGTCCGAGCACGAGTCGGAGGGAGATGAACGAGACGTCGATCGTCGCGATGTCGATCGGCTCCGGGAGCGTGGCCGGGCCGATCCGTCGAGCGTTCGTCCGTTCCATGGCGACGACCCGCGCGTCGTGCCGCAACCGCTCGGCGAGCTGTCCGCGTCCCACGTCCAGAGCGTAGACGCGCGCGGCGCCGCGCTGCAACAGGACGTCCGTGAAGCCTCCGGTGGAAGCTCCCACATCGAGGCAGACGAGACCCGCCGGATCGATCCCGAACGCGTCGAGGGCGGCGGCGAGCTTGTGGCCCCCGCGCGACACGTACGGCTCCGTGGCCGAGATCACGATCGCGACATCCGGCGCGACGAGATCGCCCGGCTTGCGGTCCGCCCGTGCCGCGTCACCCTCACCGACCCTCACCCTGCCGGCCAGGAGAAGCGCCCGCGCCCGCGTGCGGCTGTCGGCCAGTCCGCGCTCGACGAGGAGCTGGTCGAGCCGGATCCGTCTGGTCGGCCTCGGGGCGATCGCCGTCATCGCGCCTATCGTGGCACAGGGCGCTTCGCTGCGACTCATCGGCGACGTCCCGCTCCAGATCGGGCTCCTGCCGACCGCGGGCGCCGTCGCGTTTCGGCTCGCACCGTCGACCGGGTCAGCGCTCCGCATCTCAGCCCGCCCGCGATAAGGGCGGCCGGAACCCGGCCCGCGAGCGACCTTGCGCCGGCCGGTGCTGCTGCCAGCGTCATAGCCGCCCCCGAGCGCGCACAAGCCCGCGCTCACGCCGTCGTCGGCGCGAGCTTGGCGCCCCGCCGGGCCTGATTTGACCGCCCCACCATCACAGCCGAGCACCGGGCGCCCGGGAAGCCTCCGCCGGCTCGACCGTGTCTGCCGCGTGACGCTCCCAGCATCACGAGCCGGTCAACGGCGCGGTCAGGTCGCGGCCGGCTCCTCGGCGGGCGTCGCCCCGCCGGGAACGGCCCGCAACGTCGCGAGGGCCTCCCGGACCTGGGCGGCGAGGCCCGGCGCGTCGAGTCGGAGCATTCGCCGAAGGTCGGACACCGCGCCGTGGTCGACGAACCGGTCGCCCGGGATGCCCACGATCCGGACCGGGACGTCGCGGTAAGCCGGATCGGCCAGTCGCGCCTCTTCGAACAGCTCGAGCACGCCGCTCCCGAAGCCGCCGGTGACGACGCTTTCTTCGAACGTCACGACGAGCCGCTTGGCGCGCGCCTGGTCGAGGATGAGCTGCCGGTCGAGCGGCTTGGCGAAGCGGGCGTTGATGACGCCGATCGACCAGCCGTCGGCGGCCAGCGCGTCGGCGGCCTCGAGCGCCCGGGCCACGATCGGCCCGAAGCCGACGAACAGGACGTCGTGACCCTCGCGGAGCACCTCGCCCCGGCCGATCGGCAGGCTGCGCGGCTCGATCTCCGGCAGGCCGAACCCGGCGTCGCGCGGGTAGTGAAGCGCGAACGGATGATCCTGGGCGAGCGCGGTCCGGAGCAGCGAGCGGAGCTCCTGCTCGTCCTTCGGCGAGGCGATGACGAGATGCGGCAGCTGGCGCTGGGCCGACAGCGTGAACATCCCCTGGTGGCTCGTCCCGTCCTCGCCGACGAGCCCGGCCCGGTCGACCGCGATGAGCACCGGCAGGTCGTTCTGGCACACGTCGTGGACGGTCTGGTCGAACGCCCGCTGGAGGAAGGTCGAGTAGAGGGCGACGACCGGTCGCATCCCGCCGAGGGCGAGCCCCGACGCGAGGGTGACGGCGTGGGGCTCGGCGATCCCGACATCGACGAACCGGTCGGGGAACTCCGCCTGGAGCTTCGACAGCCCGGTCCCGGTCGGCATGCCGGCCGTGATCCCGACGATCCGCCGGTCGGCCCGGGCGAGCTCGACGAGTTCGGCGACGAGGACCGCGGTGTAGTTCGGGTGCTTCGTCGGTTCGGCCGCCGCGGCGGCGCTCGGCGGCGCGGCGTCGTCGGCCATCGACTCGGTCGGCATCGCGGCCGCCGGCTCGACCTTGCCGTTGGCGGAGATCGCCTTCGGCTCGATCGTCATCGGCGGCAGAGCCGCCCCGTGGAAGCCGACCTGGTCCGTCTCGGCCGGCCGATAGCCCCGGCCCTTCTGGGTCCGGACGTGGACGATCGCGGGTCCAGGGAGATGGAGCGCCGCGGCGAACGTCTCGCGCAGCGCGTGAAGGTCGTGTCCGGGGACCACGCCGATGTACGTGATCCCGAGGTCCTCGAACAGCTGGCCGGGCTGGGCGAAGTTGACGACCGCCGTCCGTAACCGCCGGCTCAGCTCGAGCACGGTGGGGCCGATGAACGGGATCCGCTCGACGAGGTCATCGTAGGCCGACTTCGTGTGCTGCCACGCGCTCGACAGCTTGATCTGGGACAGGTACCTCGAGAAGGCGCCGACCGTCGGACTGATCGACATCTCGTTGTCGTTGAGGACGATGAGCAGTTGGGTCTTACGGTGGCCGATGTCGTTGAGCGCCTCGAGACTGAGCCCGCTCATCAGTGCAGCGTCACCGACGACCACCGCGACCCGCTCGAGGCCGTGCCGGAGATCGCGCGCGGTGGCGAGACCCTGGGCGATCGACAGGCCGGTACCGGCGTGGCCACCGTCGAACACGTCGTGCGGCGACTCGCTCCGGCGCGGGAAGCCGCCGACGCCGTCGAGCTGGCGAAGGGTGTGGAACCGCTCGAGCCGGCCGGTCAGCAGCTTGTGCGGATAGGCCTGGTGGCCGGTGTCCCAGACGATCCTGTCGCGCGGTGACTCGAGCACCTGGTGGAGGGCGATCGTCAGCTCCACGACCCCGAGCGACGAGCCGAGATGGCCGCCCGTCCGGGCCACGGTCTCGATGATCGTCTCACGGATCTCGGCCGCGAGCTGGACGAGCTGCTGCTCGTCGAGGCCGCGCAGGTCTGCCGGGCCCTGGAGGGAGGCGAGGATCGACACGGTCGCGGGATGCTCCTCATGTGCGGCTCGTCGCGGGAAGGACGGTTTGGCGGCGGCCGACGTGATGGCGAAGTCTAGCGGGACGGCGGTCGGGCCGTTCCGATAACGTGATACCACGAAGGGGCACGTTCTGCAAGCGACCAGGCGCGGAGCGTGAACTTGCTGACGCCCGATCGGCCGGCGCACTCTTGGGGCGATGAGGGACGAGGCCGTCGCACTGGCGTCGCGGATCGCCCGGCTGGGCTGCCGGGATGACGACCCCGAAGAGCTGCAGACGCGCAAGGCGACGATGACGGTCGCCGCGCTGACGATCGCGACGCTCGCATTCGCCTGGGTCGGGACGTACCTCGCGCTGGGGCTCCCGCTCGCGGCGGCAATACCGGCCTCCTACCAGGTCGCGACGGTCGTCGGGCTCGCCGTCTTCCGGCGGACCAGGGACTTTGGCCTGATCCGCTCCTCGCAACTGGCCCTCATGACCCTCCTGCCGTTTGTGCTCCAATGGGTCGTCGGCGGTTACGTCAACTCGTCGGCCGTGTCGCTGTGGAGCCTCGTGGCCGCGCTCGGCGCGATGTTCTTCCTCGGCGGCGCCGCGGCGGTGCCGTGGTTCGGCGCGTTCCTCGCGCTGACTGTGATGTCGGCGGTGATCGAGCCGGCCGTGGCCGCGAACGCGCCGGTCATCCCGCTCGAGGTCCGCACGGCATTTTTCGCCCTCAACGTCGTGGGCGTGTCGGTGACTGCCTACGCCATCCTCCAGTACTACGTGCGCCAGCGCGAGGCCGCGCTCGTCCGAGCCGACAGGCTCCTGCTCAACATCCTGCCCTCGCCGATCGCGGACCGTCTCAAGCGGCACGAGCGGGTGATCGCCGAGGCGTATCCGGACGTCAGCGTGCTGTTCGCGGACGTCGTCGACTTCACGCCATACGTCGAGCGGACCGAGGCTGCCGAGGTCGTCGGCCTGCTCGACCGGCTGTTCTCCGCATTCGATGAGCTCGCCGCGCGGCACGGTCTCGAGAAGATCAAGACGATCGGCGATGCGTACATGGTCGCCGGAGGCCTGCCCGACCCACACCCGGACCACGCCGGCGCGGTTGCCGAGATGGCGCTTGACATGGCGATCGCGGCAGAGCAGTTCACGACGGGGGAGGTCCCCGTCCGACTCCGGATCGGGATCGACTGTGGGTCCGTCGTTGCCGGTGTCATCGGCCGACGCAAGTTCATCTACGACCTGTGGGGCGACCCCGTGAACACCGCCAGCCGGATGGAGTCGACCGGCCTGCCCGGCCGGATCCAGGTCACGCCGGCCGTCGAGGCGCGCCTCCGGGCCCGCTACCGGTTCGAGCCGCGCGACCCGATCGAGGTGAAGGGCAAGGGTGTGATGAGGCCGTTCTTCCTGGTCGGGCGGCGAGGGTGACGACGCGCGTCAGGCGTCGGCGTCGGTCGCCTCGTCGGGCCGGACGTCGATCGCCTCGAGCGCGCCGCCTGCCCGGCTGACCAGCTGCTTCACGCGCAGCTCCGCATCGGCGAGGAGGGCCGCGCAGCGCTCGTGGAGCGCAACACCCCGCTCGTACAACGCGATCGAGCGCTCGAGTGGCTGGCCGCCCGCCTCCAGCTCGGCGACGACGCGCTGGAGCTCTGCGAGGGCATCGTCGAACGAGAGTGACGCCGTGTCAGGGGTGGCGTGGGTCGTCGGCTCGGTCACCGGGCTCCTCGTCACGGTCGGACTGGCGGGTCAGGCGCGGGGCGACGACGAGCATACCAAGGGCGATCCCCGCGCCCCCGACGACGAGCGCGAGGCCGAGCAACAGCAGAAGCTCCCCGACTCCGACCGTCACGTCGAGCCACCCGGGTGCTCCTCGTCGGCGGTGGCCGGCAGCTCGCCCTGGGCGACCCGCAGGAGCAGGCGCGTCCCGGGCGGCGCGTCGCCGGGCCGGCGGACGATCGCCGCGTCGTAC
>Ga0326597_10011194_pt1 | contig 11907 bp, 8 predicted proteins | sample RVTome_12_FD_203789 | JGI IMG/M metagenome (GOLD analysis project Ga0326597, IMG submission 203789) | Soil microbial communities from uranium-contaminated site in the Upper Colorado River Basin, Wyoming, United States - RVT100D185 | ecosystem: Environmental > Terrestrial > Soil > Contaminated >... | reverse complement strand
CACGCGCACGAGCTGGCCGCCAACGCGGGGCCGCACTTCGACCGCCTCCACGGCTTCAAGACGCCCGGTGAACTCATCCCACTCCGCGACCTCGCGCTCGATGACCGCCGCCACGCTCACGGTCGGCACCGGCGGAGGGCCGGGAGGTTGCGTATCGCTGCGCTGGCAACCCGTGAGCGCGAGCAAAAGCAACACCGATAATGCATAAAGAGCGCAACGAAATACGACAGACGATGAATACACAGTTCCCCTCGCTAAAAGATCCAGGATCGCCGGGCAGCATTCTGCCATAGCCATCGAGCCAAACGCATTGAATGGGCTGATGGTGACATAATTGCGTGCCGCGCAATTGCCGCAAGAGCATGCACGCATCCTACGGAAATTGTGGGGCACTCCGATTCAGTGCACCGGTCTGAAAGGCAGCTAACCATGAGTAGCACTTGTCCGCGCATCGCCATCCTTGGCATCCACCTGGAGAGCAATGCCTTCGCACCGGTCACGACCGGCGCCGACTTCCGCGAATCTTGCTACTTTGAGGGCGAAGCGATGCTTGCCGAGGCGGCGAAACCCGCACCTGCAATGCCCGCGGAGATTCCCGGATTTGTTCAGGCGATGAACGCATCCGGCGCCTGGGAGCCCGAGCCGATCCTGATTACCGCCGTCGAACCCGGTGGTCCAGCCGATCAAGCGTTCATCGACGACACGCTGGAACGCATGCGTCGCCGGCTCGCGGAATGCGGCCCGCTCGATGGCATCTATGTCAGCAACCACGGCGCGATGGTCTCCACGACCGACACCGATCCCGATGGCGCGTTGTACGCGCTCGCGCGCGACGCCGTCGGGCCGGATCGTCCGGTCGTCGCCACCGTCGATCTACACGCCAATATCTCGGAGCGCATGGCAGCCTGCGCCGATATCATCATCTCCTATCGCACCAACCCGCACGTCGATCGGCGCGAGCGCGGTGCCGAAGCTGCCCCGATTCTGCGCCGCCTACTTGCCGGCGAGCGCTTCGAAAAAACGTTTGTGCACATGCCGATCGTCGCGCCCACCGTGACCCTGCTGACGGCGCGCGGTGCGTATGCGGATATGATCGCCGAGGGGCAGCGTCACATCGACGTCGACCTGCCCGTAGTGTCCGTCCTCGGCGGTTTCGGCTTCGCGGACGCACCCGAAGCCGGGATCTCGATTCTGACCTACGGCAAAGGGCGCAAGCCGAAGGACCTGGCGCTAAAGCTTGCGCAGTTCGCCTGGACCGAACGCGACCGGTTCAAGGTGCAGCTCACATCGCTCGAACAAGCGATCGGACGCGCCCAAGAGGCAGGCCGTAACCGTGAACGTACGGCGGTTTGTCTTGCCGATGTAGCCGACAACCCAGGCGGCGGAGCACGCGGCAACACCACCGACATCCTGGAGCGCCTGATCGCAGCCGACGTCGAACGTGTCCTGCTGGGAAATTTTGTCGATCCGGCAGCGGCCGCGCAATGTCACGCAGCCGGCGTCGGCGCCCGTATCCGCGTCGTGTTAAACGAAGGGCGCGCCGATGCGCATGCCCGCGAAATTCCAGTCGAACTCGAAATCCTGGCGTTGTCCGACGGCGTCGTCGTTGGCCGGCGTGGCGTCAATGCCGGACGCACCATGCATCTTGGCCGGTCGGCGGCAGTGCGTATCGGCGGACTGACGATGCTGATTTGCTCGCGGCGCGTGCAATGTGCCGATCCCGCGTACTTCGAATCGTTGGGACTCGATATCGGATCGTTCGCTTCGCTGGTCGTCAAATCCCGTGGTCACTTCCGCGCCGGCTTCGATGAGTGGTATCCGGACAAGCGCATACTCGAAGTGGACGCGGCCGGGCTCACCTCACCGATGCTCGAGCGCTACCCCTGGAAAGCGCTGCCGCGTCCGGTCTGGCCACTCGACCCGAACACGCAATGGACAGCGCCCACGATGGAGTCGCTGTGACCCGCGCGCCGTTGGCCATTGACGCCGGAAAACCGGGTTGCTATGGTTCCACGATCACGGCGCAGATACAGGCACGAAGCCGAAACGAACGACGCATATTCTGTCGCCATTAATCACCGTTAATTCACCAAAGAGGCCGGTATGGACAAGGTAGTCGCTTCCCCGCAAGCCGCTGTTGCGGACATTCCCGATGGCGCCACGATCGCGATTGCCGGATTCGGCGTAAGCCACCGGTTCGCGACCAGCCTGTTGGCCGCGCTGCGCGACAAGGGCCCGAAAGACCTGTGCCTGGTCTGCAACTCGATGGGCGGCCCGAGCGAAATTCGCGGCCAGGTGCTCGCCGAGCGCAAGCTGGTGAAGAAGATCATCGCCGCGTTTTCCGTTCGCCCGGGCGTGCCGACGGCGACCGAAGAGCAAATCGCTGCCGGGGAAATGGAAGTCGAGCTCGTTCCGCAAGGCATTTTGGTCGAGCGCTGCCGTGCGGGCGGCGCAGGCATACCGGCGTTTTACTCGCCGACCAGTATCGGCACGCTGCTCACCGAAGGCAAGGAGATCCGGGAGTTCAACGGCAAGCCCCACGTGCTCGAAACCGCGATCAACGTCGACTTCGCACTGTTGCGCGGCCATCGCGCGGACCGCGCCGGCAACGTCCAGTTTCGCGGCGGCAGCCAGAACTTCAATCCGAGTTTCGCCAAAGCTGCGCGCGTTGCGATCGTCGAGGTCGACGAGATCGTCGAGATCGGCGACATCCCGCCGGAGCTCGTCAACCTGCCAGGCATATTCGTCTCGCGCGTGGTGAAGTGCACGCAGGAGGTGGACATGGAAAATCTCGTCCGCCCGCAACGCCGCCCCGCGGACAAGCCGCGACTATATAACGACAAGCCCGCCTTGACACGCGCCGGCATCGGCAAGAACGCGGCTGGGTTGATCAAGGAGGGCACCTACGTCAATCTCGGCACCGGGATTCCGACACAGGTATCCAATTTTCTCGAAGGTCGCGGCGTCTGGTTGCACGCTGAAAACGGTGTGCTCGGCTACGGAAAAATGGTCGAAGGCAAGGATATCGATCTCGATATCTACAACGCTGCCGGCCAGTTCGTCGCCTTGACACCCGGCGCATCGTTCTTCGACAGCGTGATGTCCTTCGAGATGGCGCGCGGCGGTCACATCGATACGGTGATCCTCGGCGCCTACGAAGTCGATCAGCAGGCCAACGTCGCCAATTGGAGCACAGCCGACGCGAAGCGCGGTGGGATCGGCGGTGCGATGGACCTGGTCTCCGGCACCTCCAATCTAATCATCGTCATGGAGCATTGCGACAGCAAGGGTCGCCCCAAGCTGAAAAAGAAATGTACGTTTCCGTTGACCGGGGAAGGCTGCGTCAATTACGTCGTGACCGATCTCGCGGTGATCCACTGGATCGACGGTCGCCCCGTGCTCGAGCAAGTCGCTCCCGGGTTTACGCCGCAGGAAGTCATGGCGCTTGCCGAAATGGAAATGACGGTCGCACCCAATCTAGGGGTAATGGTGTAGCGCAGATCTGAGACAGAGCACGTTTTCTTTCGCCATGGACGCGCATCCCATCTCCCCGCTCGGTCCGGTGAAGCTCGCAATCACCATGGACGACATGCTCATGTTTCGGGGTGCGCCGATGCCGAAGAGCTACGGCTCCCTGGGTATTGCCCGCGCGATGACTTCGGCACTGGAGCGCCATGGTGCAAGCGATGTCTACGCGTTCTCGAACACTGCCCCGGCGGAGGACGATCCCGAACTGGCGTGTAACGCTCATTGCTTAAAGTAGTCCCATCGTACTCTGTCCCCGATTTCGCACGATTTCCTCTAAGCCTCATGACAGGCGAAGCCATCGTGCGCGGCTGCGAAATGCAGCACGTGCGTCGCGCACGTGCGCGGGAACATCAACTGTATCTTGTGAAAATTCGACGGCAGGTGAATCATGCTGAGGTTGCGGATATTGTCCTTGAGCATCGCTTCCTGTTCCGCGCTGGTGATCGGCCCCGCAGACGGATAGAGCCCAAGCACAGGTGCCTCGATCTTCGACAAATGTGGGAGGGCGCTCGTGGCACGCATTACGCGGGTCATCGCAGCCTGTACGTCAGCATTGTTGCGCGCGAATTCCTCCTCGTACCACTGCAGCAGCATGGGATCCGCGTTCGCCGGAAAGCGTGTCATGCGGTTGGTCGCCGCGACCCACGCCTTCATGCCCATTGCTTTCTGCGCTTCGGCTTCGGACTGATGGCCCAGGGCGTAGGTCGATTTGTTGAGACGCGCCGGCGTAGACACCAGGGTAAGGGTGCGTATTTTCCGGGGATGTTCGGCCGCGAGCAGCATGCCGAGAATGCCTCCCATCGACTCGCCGCAGAAATGCGCCGATTCCGCGCCGAGATGATCGATGATCGCCAGGAGGTCGGCGATGCAATTCTCGACGGTAAACTCGCGCTCCAGGTCGAACGCCGACGACGACTGTCCGAGCCCGCGGACGTCGGGACGCACGACCTTGAACCAGCGCGCGAGATACGGCACCCAGCTATACCAGAACCTGCCGGAGCGGCCGAAGCCGTGCTGCAAAATCAGATACGGCGCGTTGCGCCACGGGTCGGTGAAATCATCCAGCGCGTAGTAAATGTCCGGCTGGCCGGAGCGTTTTACGTTAGGCATGTCAGTTTCCGAGTATAGGGCGCATCCCACTATGCCGCACGTTCGCGGATGCGCGGCTCGATCTTCGGCCACTCGTGCTTACGCGCAACTCGCAGGTCGAAATCGGATTGAAGATCGAGCCAGATCTCCGCTGATACAGAAAAATACTTACCCAAGCGCAAGGCGGTATCCGCAGTAATCGCCCGCTTGCCGTTGACAATTTCGCTGATCCTGTTGGGCGGAACGTCGATCGCACGGGCAAGTGCATTGATACTGAGACCCATCGGACGCATGAAGTCCTCCAACAGGATTTCTCCCGGCGGAATCGGATCAAGCTGCTGCTTTGCCATCGGTCACCTCAGTGATAATCCACAATCTCGACTTCGTAAGCATTGCCATCATTCCATCTGAAGCAGATCCGCCACTGGTCATTAATGCGGATGCTGTGCTGGCCCTTGCGGTCGCCCTTCAACGCTTCGAGGCGGTTGCCGGGCGGAGCCTTCAAGTCTTCCGGACGCCGAGCACGATGCAGATACAGCAGCTTACGCCGTGCCGGCCGCTCAATAGCCCGGAATCGCGTAACCAGGACGTCGTTGAACAGGTTCTCCGTGTCCCGGCCACGAAAGGACTTAATCATGTCGCGAAGCTATTACGCCTCGCGTCATATGTCAAGAATAATGACGCGTTTCGGCCATCGGCACCGACCGAACACCGCTATACGAAAATTCATGCGCCCAACTTTCGCCCCGCCATTACTTCACCGCTAATTCCGCCTGCTCAAGGTAAAAGCGCATATCCATCTCGCGGTACAGCGTCGTCGCGGTAGTGAGATGTTCGCGGGCTTGCTCGCGCGGACCGGTGCGCCGGTAAAGTTTACCGAGGCCAAGGTAGCAGTGAGCAATGAGCGGACGCATGCCGAGCTCCCCGGCGAGCGCCAGAGCATCGCAGTAGTAGCCTTCGGCGTCCTCGGTGCCGCTTATCAACGCAACGTCACCGGCGAGGCAGAGCGCGTGGGCCTCGCTTCCCCGAGCACCCAGCCGGCGGGCTAGCGCCAGTGTCTCCGAGGCGTGGCTGGCCGCCTCATCGAGCCTGCCGGCCACAAGGTAGATCGCCCCTGCGTTTAGAAGAATGAGCGCAGGCCGGGTGTGATCCGGGCGGCTGCGGAACGCCCCGACAGCATCCGCGACCAGTGGAAGCGCCTCGTCAGCACGGCCAGCGAGCGCGTAGGCGGCGCCGAGGGACGAGCCGAAAAACGGCGTTCTAACGGAAAATTGAGAGGTGCGGCAGATATCGAGGCCTCGCTCGAGGACTCGGGTCGCACGCGGGAGGCTCCCCCGACGGAGGTGGGCGAGTCCGAGCTCTAACAACCCGGTGCACAACGTTAAGGAATGATCAGCCGCTTCAGCGATCTGTATCGCCGCATCGGCGTGCGCGATGGCTTCGTCGAACCTACCGATCTGGGAGAGTACATCGGCGACACGGGCGCCTGACTGCGCCGACTGGATGTTGTACGCCCCGAAACGCTCGTAGCGCAGGTCGCCCTCGAGTGCGACGTTCGGCGCGAGCAAGGTAACTGTCTCGCTGAACTCACCGCAGGCGGCGTGCAAATTCCCCAGATTCGCCGTTGCGACCACCTCGATCGCGCGATCTCCGAGGGTTCGCGCGATACCCAGAGCCTCCTGCCCAAATCGGGCGGCCTCCTCGTACTCACCACTGGACAAGCACTGGATCACCATGAAGGACGCGATCCGCGCGAGGCGGCGCTGGTCGCCGAGGCTCCTGGCGAGCACCGCTGCCTCGCGGAGGTGCTCCCCCATGCGCGGTCGGTCAAGCGGGAGGAGCGCGTTCCGTAAGTCGAACCGGATGTCGATCGTCAACTCGGTCCTCTCCCGAGTTTCCGAGAGATGCTGGAGCGCACCGAGCGCACGCTCCAAATGGTCAACGGCCGCGCGGTTGGCTGCCCGTGCCATAGTCCGAAGTCCGGCTTGACGGAGATAAGCGACGGCCTTCTCCCACACCTCGCCGCGTAGCGCGTGGTGGGCAAGAAGCTCGGTCTGCTCGGTAACGCGTTCGGGAGCGAGCCGCTCGATGGCCTCGACGATGCGCGCATGCAGAGCGCGCTGCCGGTCGTGAAGCAGCCCCTGGTAGGCTACCTCGTGGGTGAGCGCGTGTTTGAAGGTGTACTCGATTTCCGGGAAAAGACCGGTTTCGTAGATGAACTCGGCCGCCTGCAGGTGATCGAGTCCGCTTCGAAGCGCCTCATCCGAAAGATCAGCAATCGCCAGCAACAGCAAAAACGGCACGTCTTTGCCGATCACCGCGGCAACCTGCAAGAGCCGCTTGTCCTCGGAGTCGAGCCGGTCGATGCGCGCCGCGAGTATCGCTTGCACCGTAGCCGGCACTTGGATCGCCTGGACGGCTTGTGTGAGTCGATAGCGTCCACGCTCACCGACCAGCGCTCGCGTCTCGATCAGCGTTCGGACCGTCTCCTCCAGGAAGAATGGATTACCGCGCTTCATCAGCATCTGCTTGAGCGGATCAAGTCCGGCATCGTCACCAAGGAGTGCGTCCAGCAGCTCCGCGGCACTCTCCGCCGGCAGCGCATCGAGGCGCAGCTGCGTGTAGTACGTCCTGCTGCCCCAGCCGTGTCGGTACTCGGGACGGTAGTTCACAAGGAGCAGCAGCCGCGCCGAGCCTAGGCTCTCCACCAAGCCATCGAGCAACGCCTGGGTCTCCCCGTCGATCCAGTGCAGATCCTCGAAGACCAAGACCAGCGGCTGCTCACGCGCTTCGCGCAGTAGCAGGCGCTTGACCGCGTCGAGCGTGCGCTGGCGACGTTGCCCAGGATCGAGCCTGTTCCATTCGTCCGCTCGTCCTGAGCTTATCGAAGGATCGATGGGCACATCCAGCAAGGCGAGCAGTGCTGGCAGCGTCGGCTCGAGTGCGCGATCGAGCGTGAGCAGCTTGCCGGTCATCTTCCCGCGAATCTCCCGGTGATCGTCACGGTCGTTGATCTTGAAGTAGCCCTTGAGAAGTTCAATCACCGGCAACCAGCTCGTCGCCTTGCCGTAGGATACCGAGGCGGATTCCAGGGTGAGCCACCCCTGCAGCCGATGCGAGTGGGTGAACTCGTAGACAAGCCGTGACTTGCCTACCCCCGCCTCGCCAACGATTGCCGCCACTTGTCCGTGTCCTTCGCCCGCAAGTTGCTGCGCGCGCCGCAAATGCTCCAGTTCGGCATCGCGACCGACGAAACGCGTGAGCCCACGCCGTGCCGATGCCTGCAGGCGCGTGCGTGCCACGCCCGGCGCCGTCACCTCGTAAACTTCCATTGGTTCGGCGAGACCTTTCACCGGCACAGGACCGAGCGACTTCACCTCGACGTAGCCTTCGGCCAGCGCCAGCGTCGCGGGCGTAATCACGATCGCTCCAGGATCTGCGAGCTGCTCCATGCGCGCAGCCAAGTGCGTCGTCTGCCCCACCGCCGTGTAATCCATGTTGAGATCGCTGCCGATCGCACGTACGACGACTTCTCCGGAATTAAGTCCAACCCGGATCTTGACCACCGCCGCGTGTGAGCGTCGCACTTCTTCGGCATATTTTTTCACGCTCACCTGCATACGCAACGCTGCATAGCACGCGCGCACCGCGTGATCCTCATGCGCGAGCGGCGCACCGAAGAGCGCCATGATTCCGTCGCCCATCACTTGATTGACCGTGCCCTCATAGCGGTGCACCGCTTCCATCATGCGTTCGAGCACCGGATCGAGAATCGTGCGTGCCTCTTCCGGATCGCGATCGGCCAGCAGCTCCATCGAGCCCTTCAGATCGGCGAACAGCACCGTCACTTGCTTGCGCTCGCCTTCGAGCGATGCCTTCGAAGTCAGAATCTTTTCCGCAAGGTGCGTAGGAGTGTAAGACTGGGGAGAGCCGAACTTCGGCGGCGCGACCGCCGGCCGCGCGAGCAGGTTCGCCGCACAGCCACCACAAAACTCATCGCCAGGGTCATTGGTGAAACCGCATGAGTCGCAGACGATCGCGAGCGGCGCCGCGCACTTCGAGCAGAAGCGACGGCCTTCGCGGTTGTCAGTGTGACACTGTGGACACTTCATCTTGACTTACGAGCAGAACCACAAACGATGCTAGGAGAACCATGCGTCAAGGATAATGCCTGCCGTCACTCACGAGCAACCGGGAGTCCAGCGAAAACGCCTGGATCTCCTTTTCCACGGGAATGACGAGATGACGGATCGCATAGCGCACCTTACTCGCTCTTGCCATTGATGTCATTTAATCGATTCGGCTAGCGAACGCCGGTATTTGTCAGTTCCGCAGCGATTCGAAAGGTCGTCTGCGCCGCTCGATAGGGGTAGACTTTGTCGGGGCGACAGACCATCATCGCACTACGTTATGAAATGCGCTTTTCCCAGTTTCTCGACTTGATCCATTGGATGCGTAATGAACAAGCCGTCATTCCTCGTCGATGACATGCGGGTTACCCGCCTCGAGGATCCGCGCCTGCTGCAGGGCAAGGGCCGTTTCGCTGCCGATTGGAACGCACCGGGTCAACTGCACGGCAGCTTCCTACGCTCGGACCGGGCGCATGCGCACATCGTACGGATCGATACCGCGGCGGCGCAAGAGCACCATGGTGTTCATCTGGTGCTGACCGGTGAGGATGCACTGCGCGCAGGGTATGTGCGTCCGATCAACTTCATGAAGGGCTCCGGCACGAATGGCATGCAGGCGCGGATTCCCGACCGCCCGGTACTGGCCCATGGCAAAGTCCGCTTCGTCGGCGATCTGGTTGCATTTGTGGTCGCCGACTCGGAGGCGATCGCTCAAGATGCTGTCCAACTCATTCGCGTCGAGTACGCGGACCTCGACTGCGTGATCTCAGCCGACCTTGCACTCGCGAGCGGCGCACCGCAGCTGCATGACGAGATTCCGAACAACCTATGTTTCGAGACCGAAGCCGGTGATCGCGCCGCAGTGGCAGCCGCTTTTCGCAGCGCAGCCCACGTCACACAGCTCAAAATGGAAAGCACGCGCGTCGTGCCAAATCCGATGGAGCCACGAGCATGCCTGGTTGCCTTCGATCCCGCAACTGAAAGCTATACCTTGAATGTCCCTTTACAGGGTGTTGAGATGATGCGCCGCCAACTCGCAGGATATACGGGCCTCGCGCCCGAGCGCATCAAAGCAGTAGCTCGAGACGTCGGCGGGGGATTCGGCAGCCGCAGCATGGGATACCCCGAGTACTGTTGCGCGATGTTGGCGGCACGCGCGACCGGGCGGCCTGTGAAATGGGTTTCTTCGCGTACTGAAGCGCTGTTGTCCGATACGCACGGGCGCTCGAACCTCATTTCCGGGGAACTCGCGCTCGATCGCGAAGGAGGTTTCCTTGCGCTGCGGCTCGACTGGATCGCCGATGTCGGTGCGTACTCGACGCCGGTCAATGCGATAGCGCCGATGGCCAACGGTAAACTCTGTCTCACGGGCGCGTATCGGATCCCTGCGCTTTATGGCCGCTGGCGGGTCGCATACACGAATGCCGCGCCGATCGGCAATTACCGCGGCGCGGGACGTCCCGACATCGCCTACGCCGTCGAACGTCTGGTCGGTCAGGCAGCAGCGGAACTCGGCATCGATCCGGCCGAGATTCGCAAGCGCAATCTGATTCCCGCCGAGGCGATGCCCTACACCACGCCGACCGGATCGACCTATGAGAATGCGGACTTCCTGGGGCTGATGGGCAAAGCGCTCGCCGCCGCCGACTGGGACGGTTTTCCGGCACGGCGCGCACGCTCCGAGCAATGTGGATTGCTTCGCGGGCGCGGCCTGTCGACCGTGATCGAGAACACCAGCCCCGGCAATTTTCCGCGCGACGAACTGGCCCTCGACGTCAGTCGCAAAGGGGAAATCTCGGTGACCACGCTTGGTCACTCGCAGGGTCAGGCGCACGAAACCACGCTCGCACTGATCGTCGCGCGCGAGTTGGGCATCGCCACCGAGCAGGTGCGTGTGCGCCAGGAACATCGTGCGGTACCGCTGGTTGGCAATCACACCGGCGGCTCACGCACGATGGTCGGTCCGGGCAGTCTGTGTTTTCTCGCCGCGCGCGAGTTGATCGAACGCGGCAAGCGTCTCGCTGCCGACAAGCTCGATGTCGAACCCTCGCAGGTCAACTATGCCGAGGGCATGTTTGGCACGGCGGAGTCCCCGGCGCGGGTCTCGATCGCCGATCTGGCACGCGAAAAACCGATCGCGATTCTCGCCAGCGGCTCCTTCGGCTACACCTTCCCGAACGATTGCCACATCGCGGAGGTCGAGATCGATCCGCAGACCGGCAAAGTCGCAATCGTCGCCTATGTCGCGGCTGACGACTGTGGCGTCGCGATCAATCCTATGGTCGTCGAAGGGCAGATCCATGGCGCCATCGCGCAAGGGGCGGGCCAGGTGTTCGGCGAGCACGCGGTCTACGATCACCTTACCGGACAGATGCTGACCGCGACTTTCCTCGATTACGTCATGCCGCGCGCAGGCATGATTCCCGCGATCCACGAGATCGATCACGCGACGCCGTCGAAGGTCAGTCCGCTCGGCGCCAAAGGCATGGGTGAATCTGGGTGCACTGCTTCGATCCCCGCCCTCGTCGAGGCCGTGATGGATGCGCTGCGCCCGCTCGGTGTGAAGCCGCTCGACATGCCGTTGACGCCGCTCAAGGTGTGGCAAGCGTTGCAACGTGGAAAGAGGAACGACCGACGCCGTGCGGCGAGATCTGATCCTGTCGCTCGCACCGCCGGGAAACGAGGCGACCACCAGACGGATGGGCCGGGATGGATATTCCTGCGCCAGCGCGTACTCGACGCCGAATCCGAGCAAAGCAAGCGAAAGCATGGGCACGCGTCTATTCATGGTAGTCGGCCTGGTCGACAAATCACAGGGACGGACCCGTAAATTATTGCGCAAAAACCCGGCATCAGATCTGGAGTGTCGCAACCTTCGTCGCACCACTCGTTCGCGGGTGCGAGCAGGACGTAAGCCTCGTGGCGCCTGTCCTGAGACTCTAGGCGTGGGTGCCGCCCGTAGTAGCCTAGAATACCGGGCATGCGTCCCGCGCGCGTTTGCAGCGCGTTCGGGTGAGTCTTCGGCTGCATACCTTTTCCATATTCTCGCGGTTTCTCATTGATATGTCGCAATCACATCTTCCGCTCGAAGGCATCATCGTCTTGGAACTGAGCCACATCATCGCAGGACCGTATTGTGGCTCCATACTCGCCGACTACG
>Ga0326597_10011193_pt1 | contig 11908 bp, 6 predicted proteins | sample RVTome_12_FD_203789 | JGI IMG/M metagenome (GOLD analysis project Ga0326597, IMG submission 203789) | Soil microbial communities from uranium-contaminated site in the Upper Colorado River Basin, Wyoming, United States - RVT100D185 | ecosystem: Environmental > Terrestrial > Soil > Contaminated >... | reverse complement strand
TGCGGGAGCGCCTCGAGTATTATTCCGCGTACCGCTTTGCCGAAGTCTTCGCGCACCTGAAGCGCGCTCCGGACAGCGTCGCGCGGCTGATCGCGCAGATCCCGGGCGCCGCAACGGTCGAGACCGGCATCATGCTCGAAGTGACGCTCGATGTGCCGGATCTCGCGGAGCCGGCGACGGGGCTCGTCGTGTCGGTGCCCGACGGGGGCCGGCCCGGCTTGAACGATCTTCACATCCGCCGCGGCCGCTACATCGAGCCCGGTGCCCGCAACGAAGTGCTGGTATCGGAAGCTTTCGCGCGCGCCAACCGGATCGAGCCCGGCGCAGCGATCCCGGCGGTGATCAACGGCCGCTGGCAGCGCTTGAGCGTGGTCGGCATCGCGATCTCGCCCGAATTCATCTACACGCTGCGCCCGGGAAGCGGGATCCCCGACGACCGGCGCTACGGCGTGCTGTGGATGGGCCGTACCGGCCTCGCGCACGCCTACGATCTGGCCGGCGCCTTCAACCGCGTGACGCTCACGCTTGCCCATGGCGCATCGCAAGCGGAAGTCATTGCGCGCCTGGACCGCCTGCTCGCGCGCTACGGCGGCCTCGGCGCCTACGCGCGCGCCGACCATATCTCGGACAAGGTGATCACGGACGAGATCGCACAGGACCGGGTCTACGGCGCGGTGCTCGCGGGCATTTTTCTGAGCATCGCCGCGTTTATCATCCATATCGTGCTCACGCGTCTGGTCGCGACCCAGCGTAGCGAGGTCGCCGTGCTCAAGGCGTTCGGCTACGGCGACGCCGCCATCGCCTGGCATTTTCTCAAGCTCGCGCTGGCGACCGTGGCGCTGGGGGCGGCCCTCGGCCTCCCGCTTGCCGCGTGGCTCGGCAGCGGCCTTGCCGGGATCTACCGCGATTTTTTTCATTTCCCGCGCCTGGTTTGGGGCGCGAGTCCGGGCGTGGTGCTGGTGGCTCTGGGCGTGAGCTTTGCCGCCGCGCTGGCCGGCGCGTGGAGCGCGGTGCGGCGCGCCGCGCGCCTGCCGCCGGCCGAGGCGATGCGCCCGGAACCGCCGGCGCGATTCCGCCCGGGGCTATTCGAGCGTGCAGGCTTTCAGCGCTGGCTCACCATCGCGCAGCGCATGATCGTGCGCAACCTCGAGCGCCGCCCGTGGAAGGCCGCGCTCACCGTCATCGGCGTTGCCTTCGCGGTCGCGATCCTGGTCGTCGGCCGCTACGGCATCGACGCGCTCGACCACATCATCGACATCGAGTTCCGGGTCGCGCAGCGCGCCGACGTCACGGTCGACTTTGCCAATCCGCTGTCGGCCGGCGCGCGCCATGCGCTGATGCACCTGCCCGGCGTGACAGCGGCCGAGCCGTTCCGCTGGGTGCCGGTGCGGCTGCGCCACGAGCACCGCGAGCGCCGTACGGGGATCATCGGGCTCGCACCCGAGGGCGAACTGCGCGCGATCGTCGACCTCGATTACCGCCAGCTCGCGCCGCCGCGCGAGGGCCTGCTGCTCTCGGCCAAGCTCGCGGAGCGGCTGGGCGTCGCCCCCGGCGGCCGAGTGACCGTCGAAGTCCTCGAAGGCCGCCGCCCCGTGGTGGAGATGCCGGTCGCCGGCGTGGTCGATGACTTGGTAGGCGCGAGCGCCTACATGGCGCTGCCCGCGTTGAACCGCCTGATGGGCAACGAGGCGACGGTGCTCTCCGGCGCGTTTCTCGCGGTGGACCCGGCGCAGCGCGACGCGCTGTACCGGCGGCTGAAGAGCCTTCCGGCGGTGCGCGGCGTCACGGTCCGCGGCGCGATGTTGGCGAGCTTCCGCGATGTGATCGCACGCAGCCTCACGGTGCAAACCGTGATGAATATCATCTTTGCCTGCGTCATCGCATTTGGCGTCGTCTACAATAGCGTGCGCATCGCGCTCTCGGAGCGCGGGCACGAGCTGGCGAGCCTGCGCGTGATTGGTTTCACGGAGCGCGAGGTCGGCGTCATGCTGCTGGGCGAACAGGCGCTGCTGACCGCCATCGCGATTCCGTTCGGTTTCGCGCTCGGCTTCGGCATTTGCGCGGCGCTGGTGGCGACGCTCAATGCCCAGGAGACGTTCCGGCTGCCGCTCGTGCTCACGGCAGAGACTTACGCCTTCGCATTTGTAGTCGTTTTCATCGCCGCCCTGGTCTCGGGCCTGATCGTCGCGCGGCGCCTGAAGCACCTTGACCTGGTCGAGGTGCTGAAGTCGCGCGAATAAGGCGCGTTGAATAGATGGACTGATGCCCGCGTGAAGAAGATTTTCTTACGCACGCTATGGGGCGCTGCCGCGATCGGCAGCATCGTCCTCGTCGTGCTCGCGTTCCAGCCGCGGCCGCTGAAAGTCGAGATCGCGCGCGCTGCGCGCGGGCCGCTGGTGGTGACCGTGGACGAAGAGGGCGAAACCCGCGCCCACGAGCGCTACGTGGTTGCCGCGCCGGTGACCGGCCGGCTGGAGCGCGTCGCGCTGCGCGAAGGCGATGCCGTGGCCCAGGGCGACGTCGTCGCAAGATTGCATCCTATCCCGTTGAGCGCGCGCGAACGCGAGGAGCAACTCGCGCGGGTGGCCGCCGCCGAAGCGATGGTGCGCGAGGCCGAGGAACGCGTGCGGCGCGCGGCTGCCACGGCGGAACAAGCTACCCGCGAGCGTGCACGCGTCGAAAAGCTGGTGAAAGAAGGCTTCATCTCACCGCAGGCGGCCGAGCAGACCAAAGTCGCTGAAGCCACGACACGCAACGAGCTCGAAGCGGCGCGTTATCACGCGCAGTCGGCTCGTGCCGACGCGCGCAGCGCGCGAGCCGGCCTCATGGCCGTGGCGCCGCCAGGCGGCAGGGCATTGGTGATCGAAGTGCGGGCTCCCGCCGCCGGCCGCGTGCTCCGCATCCCGGAGAAAAGCGAGCGTGTTGTCGCCACGGGCACGCCGCTCATCACGCTGGGCGACCCGCAAGCGCTCGAGATTGTCGTCGACGTGCTGTCGACCGAGGCCGTGAAGGTGAGACCCGGCATGGCGGTACTGCTCGAAGGCTGGGGCGGGAATGGCGTGCTCCGTGCCAAGGTGCGGGTGGTCGAGCCCTACGCGTTCACCAAGGTGTCCGCGCTCGGCGTCGAGGAGCAGCGCGTGAACATCATCGCCGATTTCACCGACGCGCCGGGTCCGCTCGGCGACGGCTACAAGGTCGACGCGCGCATCGTGATCTGGGAAGCGCAGGACGTGCTGAGGGTTCCGGCGAGCGCGCTATTCCGGACCGGCGAGGGCTGGGCGCTCTACACAGTCAACCATGGGCGCGCCGCCCGTCGCGAGGTGACGGTCGGCCGGCGCAACAGCACGCATGCCGAGATCCGGGATGGCATCGCTGCCGGAACCGCGGTGATCCGCCATCCGGGCAACGAGATCGCCGATGGCGCGCGGATCGAGGTGCGCTGACCCGTTATCGCAACTCCTCGACCTTGACCAGCACTTGGCGGCGGTCGGCCGCGCTGCGGCTTTCGCTGCCGAGCAGCGCCGAGCTCTGCGAGCTCGATTCCTGGTTGATACCGCCCAGTTCGATCCATTCGCCGAGCCGGCCCGAGACGGTGGTGACCACGCGCTGCACGCTGACCGCCCCCGGACTGCGTCCGTTGAAGCTGTCGCGGTGCGGACTCACTTCGAGCATGACGCGATCGCCAGTGATGCGCGGCCGCACGTAGACGCCGGTGCTCGCCTCGCGGTAGTCGACGCTGTCCACGACCTGCTCGACCACCTGCCCGCCGACCACCGTGCGCCGCACCTGCCGCGTCGGCACCGGCCGCGACTCGCCGGCGCGAATGAAAGCGCTGTTGCCTTCGAGCACCTGGATCGTCTGCGTATTGCGGTCAGCCTCGCTGCTCGCCGAATCGAGGACTCGTGCGCGCAGTCGGTCGTCGCCCGGGCGGATTACCACGTTGCCGCCGCTGCGCGCGCCGCTGCCCGGCACGATGATGCGGTATCGATCGCTGCCGACATTGCCCGAAATCTCGGCCTCGCGCCGACTGCGATCGATATGCGCATCCTGCCGCACGGTGATCAAGAGCCGCCGCGGCGCGGTGTCGATGCTCGCCAGGATGCGGCGGATCTCCTCGAGATTCGCCGGCGTGGCGCGCAGGATCAACTGGCCCTGGAAACCGCTCACGCTGCCCTCGGCCCCGATCAACGGCTGGATCACCGGAATCACCTGCTCCGCGGTACGGTACTTGAGGGGAATCACCTCGACTACCGTGGCCTGCGCGAGCGCCGAGGGCACGGGGGCTGCGAGAAGCCAGAGGAAGCCGAGAAACCAGGTCAGGGATTTGCGCATCATAAAATCAACTCAACGCAGGACCAGGGTACCAGTTTACGCCGCAACACGGCCTTGGTCCGGCTCGGAAGTGAAAAACTCTGCCCGGGTTTTCGATTCGCGCGCCGGCTCTAGCGTCTCGACCACGCCGACGTGGGCGAAGCCGCGCGCCGCGCCGCCGCCCACCACATGCGCGATTCCTGGCGGCACGGTGCTGGCCGTGGTCGTAGGCGCGGTAACGGCGGCGACGCAGCGCACCCGGCCGTGATGAGCAGCACGGCGAGAAGCGGGAAGATAAGTGATGACATGTGAAGTCGGACTGTGCCAACGGACGGTGGCGGGCGACTCGAGCTCAGCATCGCGCCCGCAGGCATCGCGTGCAGCGGACTTGATCCACATCAGCCGCGTGTGCGCGGCGCGCATGTAGGGTGAAAAGAGCGAGGCGGCAGCGCGCGAACTGGATTTCCCGCCGGACGCACCTGCCTGAGCCAGTTGCCGCAGACGAGAATGATTCTCTATTGCACTTGAGAATCATTATTGTTAATATCACCAACAGAGCCTCAGATTTACACCAAAATGCCGAGGTCAGACTCCAATGAATATTGTTTTCACAGACTTTTTAGTCTATATCTCGATCGCCGCGGGATTGGCCGCCGCGCCGGGCGCGATGGCGCAGGACATGACGCTCAACCTCTACTCCTCCCGCCACTACCAGACCGACGAGGGGCTCTACGGCAACTTCGTCAAGCAGACCGGCATCAAGGTGAACCGCATCGAGGCCGGCGAAGACCCATTGATCGAGCGCATCAAGAACGAAGGCCGGAACAGCCCCGCCGACGTGCTGCTTACCGTCGATGCCGGCCGCCTGTGGCGCGCCGAGCAGGCAGGCCTCTTCCAGCCCGTAGACTCGCCAATCCTGGCGGCGCGCCTGCCGGAGAACATGCGCGTGCCCAACCAGCAGTGGTTCGGATTCTCCGCGCGCGCGCGGATCATCGTCTACAACAAGGACGCGGTGAAGGCCGCCGACGTGCAGAACTACGAGGACCTCGCAAACCCGAAGCTCAAAGGTAAAGTCTGCTCGCGCTCCGGCAGCCACGTCTACAACCTCTCGCTGATGAGCGCGCTGATCGAGCACTGGGGCGAGAAGCGGGCCGAGGACTGGGCGCGCGGCGTGGTGGCGAATTTCGCCCGCTCGCCCAAGGGCGGCGACACCGACCAGATCCGCGCCGTCGCCTCGGGCGAGTGCGAGGTCGCGATCAGCAACAGCTATTACTACGTGCGGCTGATGAAGTCCCAGAAACCCGAAGACAGGAAAGCGGTCGCGAAAGTCGGCATCGTCTGGCCCAACCAGAAGAGCTTCGGCACGCATCTCAACATCTCGGGCGCCGGCCTGCTCAAGCACGCGCCGCACCGCGAGGCCGGGGTGCGCTTCCTCGAATACCTGGCGAGCGACCAGGCGCAGACCTACTTCGCCAACGGCAACAACGAGTGGCCGGTGGTGAAGAGCGCGCCGCTCAACAATGCCGAACTCGCCGCTCTCGGCAGCTTCAAGACCGACGCGCTCAACATCGAGGCGCTGGGCAGGAATCAGCCCATCGCCCAGAAGATCTTCGATCGCGTGGGCTACAGATAGAAGGGCCGCGCAAGCACGATCCCGGCACGCTCGGCCGACAGCATGACGATCGCAACAAGAATACCGATGATGGAAACCGCCGTCCCCCTGCGCCAGCCTCTGCTCCGCGGCAAGCGGCGTCTGCGGATCGCGCTGGTCGGCATGCCCAACGCCGGCAAGAGCACGCTGTTCAACGCCGTGTCGAGCACGGCGCCGCACACCGGAGAACTGGCGGGAACACACCGCGCCTACGCTGAGTGTACCGTGCAAATTGGCCTCGATGAAGCCAGCGTGGTCGACCTGCCGAGTATCCACTCCCTCCATCACCTGGGGCGGGACGACCTGGTCGCGCTGAAATACCTGCTGTGGGGGAATGTCCGCCCTCCGGTCTCGGCGCACGAGACGAACGGGCCGCCCGCGCCCCTCGCACCGCCGCACCTGATCGTTCAGGTTATCGACGCCACCCGCCTGGAAAGCCACCTGGAACTCACGCTCGAGCTGATCCAGCTCGGCATGCCGCTGGTCATCGCGCTGAACATGATGGACGAAGCCTGGAAAAAGGGGCTCGACATCAACATCAAGGCGTTGAGCGGACGGCTGGGCGTGCCCGTGGTACCGGTCGTTGCGCTGATGGGCCGGGGTATCTCCGAGCTCTTCGCCGCGGCGGTCGCCGCGGCGCGTTCGGGGGCGACACCGCCGCCGCAGCCGGCAAGCAGGCACATCGGCGAAAAACTGCAACCGTTGAGCCGGGCCCTGAACCGTCCGGAGATCCACGCAGCATTTCGCGCGCCCCACGCACTGCTGCTCATGCAGTTCGCGGCGGGCAATGCTTTCTTCCGGGATAAGTTGCTCCAGCATTGTCCGGCCCTGCTGCCCGGCCTGGACCGTCTGCGCAGCGCGGCCGAACAAGGACTGCCCCGCCCGCTGGACGAGGAACTGCACGCCGACCGCCATCACCGCGCCGCCACGCTGTTCGAGGCCGCCACGCGCATGGGCGCCCCTCACGAGGGCCGCGGCTGGCGGTACTGGCTCGACGAGCTGTTCCTGCACCCCCACTGGGGCCTCGTTGGCAGCCTCGCCGTATTCGCCATGGTGCTGTTCGTGGTGTTCGAGGTGAGCGCGTGGATCGACTCGGTGACCGCCGCGCACCTGGTCGCGGCGGTATCCGATTGGCAGCCCGACTCCACGGGCGGGGTCATCGGCCGCGCGGTCGCCGACGGCCTGATCGGGTTGGTCGGCATCGTGCTGCCGTACATGATTCCGTTGGTGCTGTTGCTGGTGGCGCTGGAAGAGACCGGCGTGATGCAGCGCATCGCCTTCGTCGTCGACCGGGGTTTTCACAAGATCGGGCTGCACGGCGGTGTCGCCGTGCCCTTCCTGCTCGGCCTGGGCTGCAATGTCCCCGCCATATCGGGCGCCGCGAAAGTCGCCAGCGGTCGCGAGCGCGTCATCGCCTCGATGCTGATCACTTTCGTCCCCTGTTCGGCGCGTTCGGCCATCATCCTTGCCTTGACCGGCAAGTTTCTCGGAGGCACCGGCGTATTCGCCATTTTCGGGCTCACCATCATCGTGATCGCGGTCATGGGTCGCCTGCTGGCGCGGCGCCAGCGGGAGGCCGGCCCCGGGCAGATACTGGAGATTCCGCCCTACGCCATGCCCAGATGGCGCGTGCTGCTTTCTGAGACCTGGTCGCGTACCCGCGACATACTCACCATCGTCACCCCGCTCCTGGTCGGCGGCAGCGTGGTGCTTGCGCTGCTGAACCACGTCGGCGCCGACCAGCTGATCAATACCGTGTTGACGCCCGTGACAGGGTGGTGGCTCGGCCTTCCGGCGGTGCTCGGCGTGCCCATCCTGTTCGGCATTCTAAGGAAGGAACTGTCGCTGCTGTTGATCTACCAGGCGCTCGGCACCTTCGACGTCGGCGCCGTGCTCGATTGGGTGCAGATCATGACGCTGCTCCTGTTCCTGACGTTCTACTTTCCGTGCATCTCCACCTTCGCGGTGATGCTCAAGACCATCGGCTGGCGGGACGCGTTGTTTTCGGTGTCGCTGTCGGCAAGCGTGGCTCTTCTGGTGACCGGGGCGGCGCGGCTGCTGCTGGAAGGCGCACGAATGTTCGCGACCTGACGCGCAGACTGATTTCTTTCCGGTTGCCGGCGGCAGGGCGGGTCCGCTGAACCGCTATCTCGCCCCGCCGCGCGGCCTCAACATCATGCGTGAGAGCACGATCAGCGGCACCAGCCCCGCAGCGACGATGGTGAGCGCCGGCGTGGCGGCCTCCGTCAGGCGCTCGTCGGACGCGAGGTTGAAGGCCTGGACCGCGAGCGTGTCGAAATTGAACGGACGCATGACGAACGTCGCCGGCAATTCCTTCATGACGTCGACGAACACCAGCAGCCCGGCGGAGAGCGCGCTGCGCCACAGCAGCGGCGCGTGCACGCGCACGAGCGTTCCTGTCGGACCCAGCCCGAGCGAGCGCGCCGCATAATCCATGCTCGGGGTGATTTTGGTCAGCCCCGCCTCCACCGCTTGCAGCGAGACCGCGAAAAAACGCACGAGGTAGGCGTAGATCAGCGCCGCGATGCTGCCGGTGAGGATCAGCCCCGGCGATGCGCCGGTCGCGGCCTCGATCCATGCCGCGAGCGTCTGGTCGATCCGCGTGACCGGGATCAGCACGCCCACGGCGATCACCGCCCCCGGCACCGCATAGCCGAGCCCGGCGATGCGGTTGGCGGTGCGCACCACGCGGCTTGGCGTCGCCCGCGCCGCATAGCCGACCGCGAGCGCGAGCACGACGGCAAGCACCGCGGTGATCGCACCCAGCGTCATGGTGTTGAACGTGAGCTCGACATAGCGCGCCCGGAACTGCGCGTCTCCCGCGGTGAGCGCCATGTGCAGGAGAATCCCCGCCGGCAGGAAAAAACCCAGCACCAGCGGGATTGCGCAGGCGATGAGCGCGACCGCCGCCTTCAGGCCGCGCAGGCGGTAGGGCTGCGTCAGGCGCACGCGCGACGCGACGTTGTGGAATCCGGCGCGGCCGCGCGTCGCGCGCTCGAGCAACAGCACGAGAAAGACGAAGCCGAGGAGCGTCGCCGAGAGCTGCGCCGCGACGACCGGATCGCCGAGCGAGAACCACGCGTGGTAGATGCCGGTGGTGAAGGTCTGCACGCCGAAGTACGACACCGTGCCGAAATCGGCGAGCGTTTCCATCAACGCGAGCGCGCTGCCGGCGACGATCGCCGGGCGCGCCAGCGGCAGCGCCACGTGCAGGAAGGCGCGCAGGCCGCCGTGGCCGGAGACGCGCGCCGCCTCCAGCATGCTGTTCGACTGCTCGAGGAACGCGGCGCGCGTGAGCAGGTAGACGTATGGATAGCTCACGAACGAGAGCATCGCGACCGCGCCCCACAGCGAGCGCACATCGGGAAACCAGTAATCGCGCGGACCCCAACCCATCAACTCGCGGATCAGGCTTTGCACCGGTCCCGCGAACTGCAGGAAATCGGTGTAGGCGTAGGCCATCACGTAGGCCGGCACCGCCATCGGCAGCAGCAGCGCCCATTCGAGAAAACGCCGTCCCGGGAAGCGGCACATGGTGGTGAGCCACGCGCAGATGACGCCGATGCTGATCACGCCGTAGGCGACGCCGATCATCAACCAGACCGAATTCGTGATGTAATCGGGGAGCACGGTGGCGGCAAGATGGTCCCACGTGCCCTGGCTCGGGACGAACACGTTGATCAGCACCGCCACGACCGGGACCGCGAGCAGCACCGCAAGCAGCACCGCGATCGCGCTCAAGGATGAGAGACGACGGGCGCGAATCGGCGCGGGCGCAGCGCCTGCAGGCAGCGCCACGTTCATGGGTGCCGGCGTTTCATGCAGCCCGGCAGCAGGGTCGTCATGAGAGTCGCCTCGCAGCCTGTCGGACCGGGCAACTCGACCGGCTGGTAAAAGCAAAACCGGCCAACGATTCGGACACAAACCCGGCCGCGGCGTTCGAACGTGATGCAAAGCAAGGGGGAATTCGCATATCCGTCATCTTTTCTTGCCCTTTTTCCGGCGCCGGTTTTGCATTAGGAGTTCGCCGGCGCCAAGTCCGGCCAACGCCTAGCGTAACATGCGGTATTGATGGTGGTTTTTATTGTAACAAGAATCATTTTCATCTGTAAATCGGTATAATCGGCACCATGTCCGTGTTACTGGAATTGCGCGGCGTGAGCCACGCCTACGACGGGCGCCAAGTCCTCGACCACCTGAGTTTTCACGTCGAGAAAGGCGCGATCGCGTGCCTGCTCGGCGCGAGCGGCTGCGGCAAGACCACGGTGCTGCGCGCGATCGCCGGGTTCGAGCCCATCCTCGCCGGCGAAGTGCTGCTGCACGGCCAGGTGATGAGCCGCAAGAGCCTCACGGTCGCGCCCGAGCGCCGGCGCATCGGCATGGTGTTCCAGGACTACGCGCTGTTCCCGCATCTGACGGTAGCGCGCAATATCGCTTTCGGCCTGCGCGACATGCCGCAAGCCGAGCGCGCCCAGCGCGTGGACGAACTGCTCGAGACCGTGGGGCTCGCGCTCGTGCGCAACCACTATCCCCACGAACTCTCCGGCGGCCAGCAGCAGCGCGTCGCCCTCGCCCGCGCGCTTGCCCCGCGCCCCGACCTGATGCTCCTCGACGAGCCCTTCTCCAACCTCGACGTCGAGATGCGCGAGCGGCTGAGCCTCGAAGTCCGCGACATCCTCAAATACCACCACACCACCGCGGTGCTCGTCACCCACGACCAGCACGAGGCGTTCAACATCGCCGACGAGATCGGGCTCATGACCGCGGGCCGCATCGAGCAGTGGGACACCCCTTACCGCCTCTACCACGAGCCCAAGAGCCGCTTCGTCGCGGATTTCATCGGCCAGGGTGTATTCCTCCCGGGAACGGTGGCCAATGGCACGCGCGTGCGCCTCGAGCTCGGCACCTTCGAGGCACGCGTGCCGCCAGAGCTACCGCAAGGCGCCATGGTCGACGTGCTGCTGCGGCCCGACGATATCCTCCACGACGACGCGAGCCCGCTGCGGGCACAGGTGCTGCACAAGGCGTTCCGCGGCGCCGAGTTCCTCTACACGCTGCAGCTGCCCGGCGGCGGCCGCGTGCTCTCGCTCGTGCCGAGCCACCACAACCACGCCGTCGGCGAAAAAATCGGGATCCGCCTGGAGATCGATCACGTGGTGGTGTTCCCGCGGCAGGCGTAAGAGCGGCGCGGCGAACCGCATCCCCCGCCCGAACAACGCGCTTCGCCCGCTACTGATTCTGGCCGTTGGCCGCCACCGGCCCCGCGCCGAAAGCCGAGCGCAGCTCCCGGGAGAGTTCATGCACCACGAGCGCGTAGTTGATGCTGCGGTTGTAGCGCGTGATGACGTAGAAGTTGTGCAGCCCGAGATAGGGCTGCGCCCCGTGCTCGGCCTGCACCACGAACAACGCGGCTTTCGCGTCGTCGCTCACGAGGGACAGCGGCTGCACGCCGCGGCGGCGAAACTCCGCCACGGTGATGACCGGCCTGAGGTTGGCGACGGACACGCCGTCGTCGCCCGATGAAGCTGCGTCCGCCGGCACCACCACCGCCTCGCCGTCCCGCCAGCCATGGCTGTGATAATAGTTCGCGACACTGCCGATCGCGTCCACCGGCGTGCTCCACAGATCGACCCGGCCATCGCCGTCGAAATCGACCGCGTAGCGCCGGTAGCTGCTGGGCATGAACTGCGCGATCCCCATCGCGCCGGCGTAGGAGCCCTTGAGCGCAAGCGCATCGAACCGGTTGTCGCGTGCGACCAGCAGGAATTCCTCGAGCTCGCCGCGGAAGAACCCGGCACGCCGCGGGTATTCGAAGGCCAGCGTCGTGAGCGCCTCGAGCACGCCATAGGTGCCCTTGTGCCGGCCGTAGAGCGTCTCGATGCCGATGGTGGCCACGATGATCTCTTGCGCCACGCCGTAGCGCTC
>Ga0326597_10011192_pt1 | contig 11909 bp, 11 predicted proteins | sample RVTome_12_FD_203789 | JGI IMG/M metagenome (GOLD analysis project Ga0326597, IMG submission 203789) | Soil microbial communities from uranium-contaminated site in the Upper Colorado River Basin, Wyoming, United States - RVT100D185 | ecosystem: Environmental > Terrestrial > Soil > Contaminated >... | reverse complement strand
GTCGCCTACATCCCGAGGGGCCGGGTCATCGGCCTCTCGAAGATCCCGCGGATCGTCGAGATGTACGCCCGCCGGCTCCAGGTCCAGGAGCGGATGACCCAGCAGATCGCCGACTTCCTCAACGAGCGCCTGGACCCACAGGGCGTCGGGGTGGTGGTTGAAGCGAACCACCTCTGTGCCGTGATGCGCGGTATCCGCAAGCCGGGCACGGTCATGACGACCTCGGCCGTCCTCGGCCTGTTCCGGACGCGCGACCGAACCCGCGCCGAATTCCTCAGCCACCTCGCCCGCCGCCCACCGGACGCGTAGTCCGCGGCGCCGCCCCCGGGCTTCGGCGCCGGCACGGCGGCTCCACGGCCCAACCCCACGTGGTCCAGCGATGGACCAAACGTCGAGCGACCGATCGCTGCTCGGGCGTTCCGGCGTCGAACGGATCGCTTTCGATCCAATCCGCGCCCGAGCGTCGCTCACTAGCCTCCGTCGCCGCCGACGCTCGTCCTTTGGTCTGTCCGCGTGCCACTCGGAGCGGATGACCGCCGGGTAAGCGCTCAGCGCCATGCTCCCGAGCGTGGCGATCTGGGATACGGCAGCCGATCGCGGCGCGCGGCGCGGCAAATGGCTGCGAACCCGTACCGCCGTGGAGCTTGATGACGCCCGCCGAGCTACCGGGCTCAGCCTGCGCGAACTCGCCCGTCGGCTTGGAGTGAGTCACGCCAGGATCGCCCGAGCCCTCCGCGGCGATCCGGCGGTGCTGACGATCGACTTCGCGGCTCAGCTTGCCGCGGTCCTCGGACTCGAGCTCGGAGTGACCCTCCACCCCGACGCCGACCCCGTCCGGGACAAGGGTCACATCGCGCTCCTCGGACGCCTCCGGGCGCGGATCGACCCGAGTCTGCGGTGGCGGGTCGAGGTTCCAATCCCGCTGACCGGCGATCGCCGCAGCATCGACGCCGTGATCACCGGCAACGGCTTCGCGATCCTCGTCGAGGCGGAGACGCACCTCGTCGACGTTCAGGCACTTGAGCGAACGATCGCGGGCAAGCAGCGCGACGCCGGTATCCCGCGGGCTGTCCTGCTGCTCTCGGACACACGGCACCACCGGTCCGTACTCGAGCGAATCCCGGGCCTGAGGGAGCGCTTCCCGATTGGGACCCGGGCGTGCCTCGCGGCCCTCGGTCGCGGCCGTGATCCGGGAGGCGACGGCCTGATCGTCATGTGATCCGTGCCCGCCCCTACAATCGCCGCATGACCGACCGACCGCTCAAGGTGCTCATCGCGAAGCCGGGGCTCGACGGCCACGACCGCGGGGCGAAGGTCCTGGCCCGCGGGCTGCGCGACGAGGGTTTCGAGGTCGTCTACACGGGCCTCCGCCAGACGCCCGAGATGGTCGCGACCGCGGCGCTCCAGGAGGACGTCGACGTCGTCGGCCTCTCGATCCTGTCCGGCGCCCACATGACGCTCGTGCCGCGGGTCACCAGGCTCCTTCGCGAGGCGGGCCTCGACGACGTCCTCGTCGTGGTCGGCGGGATCATCCCGGACGACGATGCGGACGAGCTCCGCGCGGCCGGCGTGGCCGGGATCTTCGGGCCGGGGACGACGATCGCCGAGGTCGCCGAGTTCCTGCGCACCAGCGCGCGCCCGCGCGCCTGAGGTGGCCGCGCCGGGCGTCCCGGGGGTCGATCCGGCGGCCCGCGCGCGGGAGCTGACCGAGGCGGCGGTCGGCGGCGACCGCCGTTCGCTGGCGCGGCTCCTGACCGCGGTCGAGAACCGGACCGCGGTTGCCGAAGCCGCCCTCCGGACCCTCTACCCGATGGCCGGCCGGGCGCACCTCGTCGGGATCACCGGACCTCCGGGGGCGGGCAAGTCGACGCTCGTCGCTGCGCTGATCGCCGAGCTCCGGGCCCGCGGCCGCAGCGTCGGCGTCGTGGCCGTCGATCCGTCGAGCCCGATCACCGGCGGCGCGCTCCTGGGCGACCGGGTCCGGATGCAGGCCTACGCGTCGGACCGCGACGTGTTCATCCGCTCGATGGCAGCCCGCGGTCACGCCGGGGGCCTCGCCTCGACCTCGGCCGCGGCCGCGGCGGTCCTCGACGCCTGCGGCTTCGATCTCGTCTTCCTCGAGACGGTCGGTACGGGCCAGAGCGAGGTCGAGGTCGCGGCCGCGGCCGACACGACCGTCGTCCTCGAGGCGCCCGAGATGGGCGACGAGGTCCAGGCGATCAAGGCCGGCCTCCTCGAGGTCGCCGACATCGTCGTCGTCAACAAGGGCGATCGACCCGGCGCGCAGCGAACGGCGTCGCAGCTCCGGGCGATGCTCGTCGCCGTGGCGCGGGTCGGGAGGGCCGAGCGTGGCCACCACGGAGCTGCGCGCGCCGCCGAGCGTGGCCACCACGGGGCTGCGCTTGCCGCCGACCCGCCGCCCGCCGCCGAGGTCACCGTGCCCCCGCCACCAGCCAATGATCGCCCCCGCCCGAAGCAGCCCGAGGTCCTCGTCACAACCGCCACGACCGGCGAGGGCATCGGTGAGCTCCTCGCCTCGCTGGACCGGCATCGGGCGACCGGACAGGCCGGCGGCGCGACATCCACCGCCCGCCTGGCCCGCGCCGAGGCCCAGGTCTGGGCGATCCTCGCCGACCGAACGCGGGCCGAGCTCGACACGGCTGACCGGCGCGCCCGGACCGAGGCGATCCTCCGGGCCGTCGCCGACCACGAGCTCGATCCGTTCACCGCCGTCGACCGGCTGCTCGCGAGCCTGCGCGGGTGACCCGCGGGAGTGGGGGCGGCCGCGACGAGCGGCTGATGACCCCGGCGTTCCTCGGCATCTCGGCCTCGGTCCTCGGGTTCTTCGTCGCGAGCGGCATGTTCCTGCCGGCGACGCCCCGGTTCACGAAGGGCCCGCTCGGTGGCGACGACCTCGCCGTGGGGCTCGTCGTCGGGTCGTTCGCCATCTCGTCGCTCCTGCTCCGCCCGTTGGCCGGCCGGTGGGCGGACCAGCGCGGTCGCCGCGTGATGCTGATCGTCGGGGCCGCCCTCCAGGTCCTCGCGGCGGCCGGCCACCTCGTCGCCGATACGATCGCCCTCCTCATCGTCATGCGGCTGCTGCTCGGCGCGGCCGAGGCGGTCTTCTTCGTCGGCGGCATGGCCGCGGCCACCGATCTCGCGCCGGAGCGGCGGCGGGGCGAGGCCATCAGCCTCATCTCGACCTCGCTCTACCTCGGCGTCGCCATCGGGCCGGTCCTCGCCGAGTGGCTGTACGGCGCGTCCGGCTACCCGGCCATCTGGATCGCGGCGACGGTCATCAGCATCGCGGCCGTGGCGATCAGCTGGGTCGCGCCCGAGACGCTCCCGCCGGCGGCGCGCCGGCAGCCAGAGGCGACGGTCAGCCTCCTGCACCGACGCGGCATCGTGCCCGGGCTCCTCGTCCTCTGTGGCGCGTGGGGGATGGGCGCCTACTTTGCGTTCCTGCCGCTCCTCGGCGACCAGCTCGGGCTCGACGGGGTCGGCGGCTACCTCGCAGCGTTTGCGCTCGTCGTGATCGGCCTTCGGATCGTCTTCGCCCGACTGCCGGACCAGCTCGGACCGGCGAGGCTTTCGGGGACCGCGCTCGTGCTGAGCGCGACGGGAATGGGCATCGCCGGGCTCTTCCCGAGCGAGCCCGGCCTGTGGGTCGCGACGTTCGTCTTCGCCGGGGGCGTCGCGTTCACCTTCCCGGCGATCGTGGCCCTCTCGGTGATGGGGGTGCCGGCCGACGAGCGCGGCGCCGTGGTCGGGACGACGAGCCTCTTCCTCGATGTCGCGTTCGGGTTGTCGCCGGCGCTCCTTGGCCTGATGGCCGGCACGACCGGCTATCCCGCGACGTTCCTCGTCTCGGGCGTGGTGGCGGCCACCGGGGCCACCTGGCTCCTCGTCCGCGGGCGCGCCTGGGCTCAGTCGCGGACGGCGCCGGCGGGGTAGGCTGGCTTCTCCTGCCCGGTGGAAGCCAGGTGCGCCGTGGCAGCCTGGTGCGGGCCGGCCGGGCCGCCGAAGGCTGACGCCGGCGGTCCGGGCTCAGCCCTTGCCGGCCCCTGCTTCGACGAGCCGGGCGGGAACGGCCCGCCGCGTCGCGAGCGGGCTCCCTCGCTCGATCCCGGCTCGCACGACCTGATAGGCCACGATGAGCTGGGTCAGGGCGAGGGGGTCCGAATGGCGCGCCGTCGTCCCGTCGAGGAAGGCTCCGATCCTCTCGGGCCGCAGGTGGCGATGGGTCTCCATGTGAGCCCAGACGCGCTCCTCGAGCTCCCGAGCCTCGCTCGGCGCCAGCGTCCCATCGATCTCGAGGGTCGCGAACCGGCGGTCAGCCGAGGGCCCTTCCCCGCGCTCACTGAAGCGGATCGCCGGCCGCATCCCGTCGGACCCGGCCGCGACGATGTCATCGAGGTCCAGCCGCGGGAGACGTTCGTGGATGTCGATCCGGGCGTCGAGGTGGGCGTCGTCATGGTCGATGCTCGTGCCGGGCAGGAAGTAGCCTGGGGGTGCCTCGAAGCGGACGATGAGGTCAGCGTCCGCCCGCTGTGGCGCGATGTACGCCAGCTGGTCGTCGCGCCGGTCCATCAGCTGGCGGATGACCTCCGGCACGCTGTACCCCCGCTGCGCGCAATCGCGGCGGACCTTCCACGACCACTTCAGCTCCTCCTGCGGGTCGAGCCAGATCCGGACATCGAACGCAGCGCGGAGAGCCGCGGTGAAGAGCGGGAAGAGGCCGCGAATGAGCACGATCTCACGCGGTGCGACCGTCTCGGCCGGCCCGAACGTGCCGGTCGCGTGATCGTAGGTCGGCTTCCTGATCGTCTCTCCCCGGCGCAGGCGCCGGACATGGTCGGCCATCAGCTCGAGATCGTTGGCGACCGGGTTGAGCGCGGTCACCCGAGCCTCCTTGCGGGCGGCCCGATCGAGCTTGTGGTAGTCGTCGAGACTGATGCTGGTGATCCGCTCGGATCCGAAGAGCTGATAGAGGCCCGACACGAGGGTCGTCTTGCCGGCGCCGCTGTCGCCGCCCACGGCGATGAGGATCGGTTGATGCGGGTTCATGGCGGCTCCTAGAAGCTGACCTCGGACCAAAGCTCGAGTGCCAGTCGCAGCTCGGCACAATCCCGCGCGGCGGCCTCCAGCGTGCGCCCGGCCGCGACCGCCTCGACGGCCGCCCGGGCGGCGATGGCCCCGCTGCGGCTGCCGCCGGGATGGCCGTGGATGCCGCCGCCGAACAGGTAGAACGCATCTCGCCCGAAGATTGCGTCGAGCTGCGGGACGTGCCCGGGATGGAGCCCGCCCGACGCGACAGGGACGACCGGCCTGAGGGATGCCCAAGGCTGATCGAACAGCGTCCCGCCGCCGGCGAGGGCCAGGTCTGCGGTCATCATGCGGCGCCGCTCACCCATCTCGGCGATCGTTCCCTCGAGCTTGCCGACCCCGGTTCCAACATGTACATGGTCGACGCCGAGGAGGCGGGCCCATTTCGCGATGACCAGGAAGTCGACCCCGTGCGCTTCCTGGCGGTCGAGGACCGAATGCATGGCCCGATGGGCGTGCAGGCCGAGGCCCAGCCGCCCGGTCTCCTCGCGGAGGCTCGCGGTCGCGGCAAAGCCGACGGTGAGGAAATCGACCATGACGAACCGGCCACCCTCGCGGGCGACGACATTCGCCCGCCGGAGCATCTCGCCGGTGTTGCCGGCCGTCACGTTGGCCCAGTAGCCCTTGCGCTCGCCGGTCTCCGCCTCGGCCCGCCGGACGAGCTCGAGCGTTCGGGCAACGCGTTCGTCGAACGGCGACCACGGCTGGCTGTTGAGGTTCTCGTCGTCCTTGATCGTGTCGATGCCGCCCCGGACGGTCTCGTACGCCCGCTCCGCGTGCTGCCGCGGCGACAGTCCCAGCTTGGGCTTGATCGTCGACCCGGTCAGGGCCCGTCCGTGCACGCCGAGGGTCTGGCGGATCCCGGCGATCCCGAAGGCGGGGCCGGGGAATGACCGGACGAGCGCCTCCGGCAGGCGCATGTCCAGCAGTCTGAGCGCTGCGACAGCCTTGAAGCCGAAGACGTTGCCGACCACGCTCGAGAGGATGTTGGGGATGCTGCCGAGCTCGAACAGCTCGATGGGGTAGGCGATGAAGGCGACATCGTCCTCGATCCGATAGACCCGGCCGCGGAGCTCGAAGGCCAGGCCCTCGTCGGCCCGGTCCACGCTGGTCCATGTCCCGGTCGAGGATTCGGCCGCGACGGCCGCCGCGGCCTCGGCGACGTCGATGCCGGGTCGGGGCACGATCCGGAAGGCGACGAGCAGGTCGGTCACAGCGGGGCTGTAGCCAAGATCGAGGTACAGGTCACGGTAGGGATGAACGCCTGCCGACCGCGGGACCGCCGGTGTCATTGGATCGTGGAGCCTCCCTGGCTGTGCTGTCTCGCGGGCAAGTGGACCAGTTCGACGCTATGCTGTCCAATACATGTTCCGAGGCCAACACATGCAGAATCGTGCATCACACGGCCCGGAGGCCGCGAAGCCGGTCGAGTGGAACCTCCATCGGCTGCGCGTGTTCCGGGCGGTGGCCAGATCGCTCAGCTTCACCGCGGCGGCTCGCGACCTTGCGATCGCCCAGCCGGCGGTCTCGCATCAGATCCGGGCGCTCGAGGACGAGCTCGGCGTCCGGCTCTTCGCTCGGGGTGGTCGGAGCGTCACGCTGACCGATGTGGGGGAGATCCTTCTCGAGACGGTGGACGACGTGATCCATCGCCTGGATGACGGCCGCCGGGCGATCTCCGAGGTCGATGCCGGGCTCCGCGGGTCGGTCGAGATCAGCGCCGATACGACCTCGGGGATCTACGTCGTCCCGGCGGCCCTGGGCGCCTTCCACCGCTCCAGGCCCGCCATCGACGTCGCCCTCCGGGTGGACAACCGCATCGGCGTGCTCCGCCGGCTGACCGAGCGCGCCTGCGACCTCGCGGTCATGGCCGATCCGCCGCGCGGGATCGACTGTGACGTTGCGCCGTTTCTCCGCGACAGGCTCGTCGTCATCGCCCCGGTCGACCATCGGCTGGTCGGTCGGCCCGCGATCGCCGGGGAGGAGCTCGCGCGCGAGCGGTTCCTCGTTCGCGAAACCGGGTCGGGCACCCGGGCCGCCACCGAGCGCTTCTTCAGCCAGGCCGGCTCGGCCGCGCCGGCGGGCATGGAGCTCGGCAGCACCGGTGCGATCAAGCAGGCCGTCGCGGCCGGGCTCGGCGTCGCCGTCGTGTCGCGCTGGGCAATCGACTTGGAGCTGACCCTGGGGCGGCTCGCGATCCTCGACGTCATCGGGTTCCCGATCGAGCGACGCTGGTCCGTCGTCAACCTGCGGGCGCGCCACCTGTCGGCGGCCGGGGCCGAGGCGCGGGCGTTCCTGGTTGACTACGCGAATCGAACGCCCGAGATCGACGGACCCCGATGAGTGAACCGCCGGCGACGACCACCCTCGCCTGGTCGCACGGGCCTCGCCAGGGCGCGCGAGCCGGCCGCGCGCTGCTAGGCTTCTCTGAGCATGTCGATCGATCGGGTCTTCGTCGCCGGCGCGGGCCTCATGGGCCACGGCATCGGCCAGGTCCACGCGGCGATCAGGAAGCAGGTGACGCTCTACGAGCCCGAGCTCGCCCGCGCCGAGGCGGGTCGGGCGCGGATCGCCGGGAACCTCGATCGCGCGGTCGCCAGGGGGAAGCTGGAGCAGGGCGCCCGGGACGAGATCCTCGGTCGCGTCGCGGCGACCTCTGACATCTCCGCAGTCCGCGACGCCGATCTCGTCGTCGAGGCCGTGTTCGAGGATGTCGAGGTAAAGCAGGGCCTCTGGCGGCGGCTCGACGAGCTCGCGCCCGAGGGAGCGATCTTCGCCTCGAACACGAGCTCGATCTCGATCGATACGCTCGCCTCGGCGGTCTCGCCCGGGCGGCGCGAGCGGTTCGTCGGGATGCACTTCTTCAGCCCCGTGCCGGTCATGCCGCTCGTCGAGCTGATCCGCGGCGCGGCGACGACGGATGCCACCGAGGCGACGATCCGCGACCTCACCGGCGCCCTGGGCAAGAAGCTCATCGTCTCGGCCGACCGGCCCGGCTTCATCGTCAACAGGATCCTCATGCCGCTCGTCGCCGAGGCGATGCGGACGCTCGAGGAGGGGACCGGCACGGCCGACGACATCGATACCGGGGCGAAGGTCGGCCTGAACCACCCGATGGGCCCGCTCGAGCTGGCCGACTTCATCGGCCTCGACGTCTGCCTCAACGTCATGAAGGTCCTCCACGAGGGCATCGGCGGCGAGCACTTCCGGCCGCCGAAGGTCCTCGAGGACCTCGTCGCGGCCGGCCACCTCGGCCAGAAGACCGGCCGCGGGTTCCACACGTATCCGAGGCCCTGAGGGCGATGTCGGCCGCCGTGGACGCGCCCAGCGCGGGTGCCGGCGGCCTGACCGCCGAGGAGCGGTTGCTGCGCGACACGGCCCGCGAGTTCGCGGCGCGGGAGCTCGCGCCGACCGCCGCCGAGCGCGACGAAGCGGAGCGCTTCGACCGCTCGATCTTCACCCGGATGGGCGAGCTGGGGCTGACCGGCGCCCCGCTGCCGGAGTCCATGGGGGGCGCCGGGTTCAGCTACCTCGGCTGGACGCTCGTCATGGAGGAGATCGGGGCGGCCGACATGGCCTCGGCGGTCATGCTCTCCGTCCACATCCTGAGCCAGTACCCGGTCGTCACGTTCGGCACGGCCGCCCAGCACGAGGACTGGCTGGCGCCGATGGTCGCCGGTGAGGCGCTCGGGGCGTTCTGCCTGACGGAGCCCCACGCGGGATCGGACGCGGCTGCGTTGCGGACCCACGCCGCGCGGATCGACGACGCCGGCGAGGAGCTGCCCACGGACGCGCCGGCCGAAGCCGTCGCCGAGTACCACCTCCACGGCACGAAGATCTGGATTTCGAACGCGCCCGAGGCCGAGCGCTACCTCGTCTTCGCGACGGTCGACCCGGTGAAGGGCCCACAGGGGATCACCGCGTTCCTCGTCGAGAAAGGGACGCCCGGGTTCGGCTTCGGCGCCCACGAGAAGAAGATGGGCATCCGGGCCTGCCCGGCGGCGGAGCTCATCTTCGACGGGGCGGTGGTGCCGTCTGCGCGCCGGCTCGGCGACGAGGGCCAGGGGTACCGGATCGCCCTGTCGGCGCTGGCCGAGGGCCGGATCTCGATCGCCGCGGCCTGCGTGGGGATCGCCCGCTCCGCGCTCGAGCAGGCGGCGGCCTACCTCCACCAGCGGACGGCCTTCGGCGCGCCGCTCGCCGAGCTCCAGGGCCTCCGGTTCATGCTGGCCGAGATGGCCCGCGAGGTGGCCGCGGCCCGGGCGCTGACCCATGAGGCGGCACGGGCCAAGGACCGCGGCGAGCCGATCGGGGAGCTGTCGTCGCTCGCGAAGTGGTCCGCGTCGGACGCGGCGATGAAGGTCGCCACGGACGCCGTCCAGCTCTTCGGCGCGAGCGGCTACTCGCGCGAGACCGGGATCGAGCGCCTGATGCGGGACGCCAAGGGCGCCCAGATCTACGAGGGCACGAACCAGATCCACCGGGAGATCGTGGCCGGCGAGGTCCTCAAGCGCGCCGCGGGCTGATCCCGACCTGCGGGCACGCCGCCCTCGGCGGAGGCCTCATGGGCTGAAGGGCCCTAGATCGCGGGACGTTCGTCCCTCCGTGCCGCCGCCCGGAAGGGCTATCGTCGCGGCGAGGAATGTGGCTGCTGCAGCCAGCGTCCCGTCACGCTCTCCGGAGGTTTCGATTCCATGAGCCCCGTCTCCGAGACGACCCCTCGCCCAGCGCCGGCTTCGGACACCGACGCCGCGGGCGAGGCGACCCAGATCGCCGGCCCCGACCTCACCCGCCGCGGCTTCCTCCGCGGCGCGGCGATCACCGGCGGCGGCCTCATGGCCGCGACCCTGGCGGCGTGTGCGCCGGCGACCCCGACGCCCGGCTGGACGTACGGCCCGATCGCGACGCCCCAGCCGGCCGGCTCGCCGACCCCGATTGCCGCGACGCCCGGGCCGTCCGCCTCGGCGGTGGCCTCGGCGACGCCCGGCGCCACCGGCATCCCGGCTGGCTGGACCGAGCACGACATCGCCGCCCGGAACGTCGTCCGCCGCTTCGTCGGCAACCTCGCGCCGGCCCTCAAGGGGATCTACGGCGACGCGGCGTTCGCGAAGATCGCGGACATGCTCGCGGTCGATGAGGCGTACCCCGAGCTCGAGAAGAAGCCGGCGTTCGTCCAGGTCCCCCAGCTCGTCCTCGCCGATGCCCTCCAGCCGCTGACGCCCGAGACCGACGGCGACGTCAAGGTCTTCCGGCTCACCATCGACGAGATCGAGCAGTCGATCGACGAGATGAAGGCCCCGGTCGCGGCGCTCGGCTACAACAAGCAGACCCCGGGACCCACGATCCGCGTCACCCAGGGCGACAAGGTCCGGGTGATCTTCACGAACAACCTCAAGGAGACGACCGGCGTCCACTTCCACGGCGTCGAGTTCGAGGACTTCTTCCAGGACGGCGTCCCGTTCGTGACCCAGAAGCCGTTCGCGCCGGGCGAGGACTACACCTACGAGTTCACGGCCGGCCGCTCGGGTTCGTTGATGTACCACTCCCACCACAACGCGACCGACCAGGTCGGCCGGGGCCTCCTCGGGGCGTTCATCGTCGACCCGAAGAACCCGACCGAGGTCGACACCTTCGACCGCGACTACGTCTGGATCTCGAACGACGTCCTCGGCGGCTTCACGATCAACGGCCACGGCTTCCCGGCCGTCGTGCCGATCCTCGCCGCGGTCGGCGAGAAGGTCCGGGTCAGGTACATGAACGAGGGGATCATGTACCACCCGTTCCACAGCCACGGCTACAAGCAGACGGTCGTGGCCCGCGACGGCTACCCGCTCGGCGCCGGCGCGTACGGGGCGGACACGGTCACGGTCGGGCCCGGCGAGCGGTGGGACGTGAACATCGAGACCGACCGGCCCGGCCTGTGGGCCTTCCACTGCCACATCCTGCCTCACGTCGAGGGGCCGGACGGGATGTTCGGGATGGTCAACGTCCTCATCGTCGTCCCGGAGAAGGCACATGTCGATGCCATCGTCCAGGCCCTCCTTGCCTAAGGCCCGGGCGCTCATCGGGGCGCTCGTCCTCGCCGCCGGCCTCGCCGCCGGCCCGGCCGGCTGCTCCCCGGGGGCCACGGCGCCACCGTCGGCGGCAACGCCGGTGGTCGAGGGAGCCTGGATCCGCCCGCCGATTGCCGCCGATCGGCCCGGCGCGGCGTACATGACGATCCGGAACCCTGGTGGCGTCGACGACGCCCTGATCGGCGTGTCCTGTCTGCTCGCCGAGTCGGTGGAGGTGCACGAGACCTCGATGGACAGCTCCGGAATGATGGGCATGCACCCGATCGACCGCCTCGAGATCCCGGCCGGCGGCAGCGTCACGCTCGAGGAGGGCGGCTACCACCTGATGCTCATGGGCATCGACTGGAATGACGTCATCGCCGGCTCGTCCATCGAGCTCCGCCTCGAGTTCGAGGTCGCCGGCGAAGTCACGATCCAGGTCCAGGCACCGCAGGGCTGATATGCGCGCACGGTCCGCCGTCCCCGGGCCCGCTGCCGACACCGCCCCGTCGATGGACGGGGCGTTCCAGCTCGTCGTCGCCATGTCACTCGTGCTCGCGGCAGTCGTCGGGCTCGGCGGCTTGCGCGCCGCGTTGACGCCTGCGGCGACGGCCGAGCCGACCCCGACCGCCCCATCGGTCGCGTCGTTCCTCTATCTGGATCCGCGCCCGGCGCCGCCCCTCGCCCTCACCGACCAGGACGGCTCGCCGTTCTCGGCCGAGCGCTTCCCCGGCGGGCCGACGCTCGTCT
>Ga0326597_10011191_pt1 | contig 11909 bp, 7 predicted proteins | sample RVTome_12_FD_203789 | JGI IMG/M metagenome (GOLD analysis project Ga0326597, IMG submission 203789) | Soil microbial communities from uranium-contaminated site in the Upper Colorado River Basin, Wyoming, United States - RVT100D185 | ecosystem: Environmental > Terrestrial > Soil > Contaminated >... | reverse complement strand
TGCTATAACGATAGCACGGGAGAGTCATGGCTTGAATCCCGGCCGGTAATGGCGGGCAGTCTCACGCTAGGCGGTAAGGTGTCGAGCGACGCCGGTATTCGCTAAGTGCGAAAGACTACGCGTGTAGGTTCGAACCGTTCTTGCCGTTGCGACGCCGCTCCCGCCATCCGACTACGGCTAGACCGACCGCGGCGAGCATTGCGGAGCCGGGGAGCGGTGCGACCCCGGCCGTGCCCCCGGCCGCAACAAACTCCTCCCACGTGACACCGCCTCTGGTCTTGAAATCCCAGGTGGTGCCCTGCCAAAGCGCCGCGGCACGTTGAATGGAGGAGAACGAAAGCCGGTTGTCGAATGTAAAGACGGTCAAAATAAACGACTGATCCGCCATCTCGCCGGCTAGATGCGTGATCCAGTACAAGTCGTTGGTCAAGTCACCAGAGGCGACGGTGATGTAATCCCCGAGATCCAATGCCTCGGCATAGTTGTACGGATTGCCGTCGATCGTATCAAAGTCCCACTCGGGCTCCTTCAGGCCGGCAGTACCGTCGTCGCCAGGCAAGGGAATCAGAACCAGCCCGATGTTCTGAAACGGGGCCGGTGTTACAAGGTGCAGTCCCTGATACCAACTTCCACCGTCGGTTGGTCCGCCGACCGACTCGAACGTGAGATCGGCCCGTGCCGGAAATGCGCACGCCAAAGCAAGAAACGCGGTTGTGAATACGACGCGATGTAAGTGTTGCATTCTCATTTGTCTAACCAAAATACCCCGTAGGCGTACGCCGCCTAATTCTTCGCGGGATTCTAATTCATGCGGCCGGACTAGTCAAGAGGGCTTGCGAAGCCTTAACGATTTTGCGTTGGTCCTAATAGTCCGCTTGCGATCGTAACGCACTTGGCGGCCCGATTCCTATAATTTGGGTAACAATAGCAGCCTCCGACAATTCCCGCAAGATCCCGGCGCATTGTGAGATTGGGGAACTTCGGCGGCAACTCAAGACCGTCCGTATAACCGTTCCGACTGGCGCTGACAAGTTCGCGCAACGGCGGAAGTACACGACAAGCCGTTGTGTTACCGGCGCAGTTCGGTTCTCAGATTCGTCGCTGGGTTGAATACGTTGCGGCATCAGAAGTCGAGTTTGTCCCGATAACAGACGACCGCTGTATTCCGAGGGCCAAAATATGTCGAACAAGCTTCGTGTCGCAGTAGCGGACAGGTTCGGAGCGTTCGTCACCTTGCGCGGCAGGGTGGAAGCGTCTCAAAATGCCAGCGACCGTCTCTAAGCCGGGCGATCATCGGTCTACCCATTCCGTGAAATGACTCGTAGTGCGACTCTCCCGAATGGGAGCGGGACATCTCCTCGAGAGTCCGTTTCACCCCGGCGCGATCAGCACCGGCGGCTTGGATTGCCGAGCACAGATGATCGACGGCATCAAAAGACCGCCGGGCGTCGCCATCGGGCGGCGTCGGGGCGTTTCCGACGACGTTTTGTTCCGCGTATTTTCGGACAAACTGGGCAACCGGTTCGTTCTCGCCTTGCCGCCGTGTCGGACACACCGCGATGACGTCATCCGGCTGGGGGCCTACGAGCGATACAAACTCGTCACTTGCCATGGCGCTGCTTCCGACGAAGAGTTGCTTCATGCCCGCGGTGCGCATTCGTCGGAGTATTTGCGTCGAAGCGGCCATATCGCACCAGGTCAACACAACCTCGGCGTTCACGTCCTGTATCGACTTCAGGGCGGCGGAGATGTCGTTTTCCTCGATTCCGCAGGTAACGTCTGCGACCAGCGGCCGGCCGCGTTCCCGCGCCCGGCTGCTCCACCAGTCAATGTGTCTGCCCGTAAGCCGGCCGGGAGTTCGGATCGCGGCAAGCCGAGAATGTCCGGCGGTGTCAAGCAGATAATCCAGAAACAGCCGATGCTGCCCCGGTTCGTCTCCGTCACATCGAAAGAGCCACGGACGCGGCACGTCCGCTTCGCTGTTTGACGCAACGGAATCCTCACCGATATTCACGAAGGGCACTTCAGTGCGTGCGACCGCGGCCTCGGTAACGCGGTCCTCCAGGCCGACAAAGCCTACGATTGCGCTTACATGGCCATGTGACGCAAGAAGAGCCAAGTCGTCCTCGGGCGTGACCCACCCGTAACGTGCGTAACCGATCGGCGCGATAACCGGCTCAATCGGCGTCAGTCCTCCATGACCGCGTTCGGCGTTGACCCGCTCGAGGGCTAATTGCACCGCAAGCAAATCGACGCGCGGCGTGCGTTCCCTGCGCTGCCGAACCTCGCCGGGAAGAGCCATAGTCCGGGAGCGCGGTCCGAAGACCGCGATCGCGCTGGAAGAGGCTCCCCTTGGTTTAGTTGCGGCATCCGGGCGGGTCGCTTCGTCTGCCGCCTCCGTCGAGTCCGTAACTCTTGGCTGCCTCCGATCCAGTGAATCCGCTTCGGGCAGTTCGTTCCAGCGGACATTCCGGTTTGCGACGGCCAAACCTCCGTCGGTGCCCAGCCACACTGCGTCGCCGTCAAGTGTCAAACAGCGCACGCGGTTGTGCGGGATCGAGTAAAGGTGCGCTCGCGTGCCAAGCGTCCGGCCGGCTCGTATGATCGAAACTGCGCCTCGACCGTCGTCGCTCCGCCGATGCACGACCCATGTGTTGTTGTCACGGTCGGCCAGGACCAAAGCCCCTTGGTCGGTGGCGAGCCATATTTCGCCGTCGTCCGCGGCCCCGATCGCATGGACGAACGGGGTCGCACCGCCCGCGTCCGGAACTTCGTATGCTCGCCATCCCTCATCGGAGTTGTGGCTAAGTAGACTGCGGCCGGCCGGCCACCATAAGTGACTGCCGGACACCGCAACGGCGCCCGTAGCGGCGGAAGGAACATGAGACGCCGGCAGGCCGAGACCGGTTAGCGACGTTAGGAGTGCCATTGGCAGCCACCGGTCAGCAACGGCGTCGTAGCGCTGAGCGTAGTCGCGCCACGCTCCGCCGTAAATATCTCCAACGTTGCGGGCGAGAGAAGTAATCGCCACTCCGGCTGTGTCCGCTCGACGCGCGTGGTACAAGTCCCACGTGTCCTTGACCGTGTCGTAGCGGCTGACGCCGGCGTTGGTTGCGGCCCACACGTGCTGTCCATCCACAAGGACCGCGAAAACGAGATTCCCGGCCAATCCGCTGTTCATCTGGTCGAATCTATCCGCGCGTCCTGCGGATACTCGAAAGAGCCCCTCGCCCCACGTCCCCGCCCACATCTCCCGCGTCGCGGGGTCGCCGTCGAGGGCCGCGACTTCGCACGCTGGAAAGCCGTTGGCGAATGTCCGCCACGCCGCGCCGTCAAACACCGCCAGCCCGCGCGTCGTCCCGGCCCATACTTGTCCATGCATCGTGTACAGCGCGCGTACGGAGTTACTGGGTAAGCCGTCCGCACTCGTGAAGGTCTCAAAGCGGCCGTGGACGGGGATTCGCTCCCATGTATGGTGGGCGGTGTCCACTCGACGGACCGGCTCCCTTGGCTCGGCGGCTGTCACGGACGCCGCGTGCAGGCAGAGTGCGGCTATTATGGCCGCATCCGTCCGCAAAGCGGCCGAAAGCGATCTTCGTGATATCCGCTCGCCTCTCACGTCACAGCGCCTTTAGATATGCTATAAGGTCGTTGAACTGTTGCCGGGTTACGTCGAACGTCATTCCGTGCCTGTTGACCATGTTGAACCGCGTCCATATCTCCTCCAGCGTTCTCGCGGCCCCGTTGTGCAGGTAGGGCGGGCTGGCATAGATGTTGCGGAGATGAGGAACGTCAAACTCGCTGACGCCGACGCCCACGTCGACGAAGTAGTAGGTGCCCAGTTCCCCGAATTCGTTGGCGTCGAACATGTCCGCAGGGTCCACGTCCACTTGGGCGTCAAACCACATGGTGGAGGCCACCGCGCTGCTGATTCGCGCCGTCTTGTATGCGCCGCTGTGGCAGTGGTCGCAGCGCTGTTCCGGAGCGAGCGGAGCGCCGTGGTTCAGCGTAGTCCGCTCGAACACCGCCTTTCCGCGACGCTGCTGAAGGGTGAGTCCGTCCGCGCTTCGATACGGATTCGGCGGCTGCTCGATGGTGCACATGTAACGCACGAGCGCGGTGAGCTCGTCCTCGGTGTAGGGAGCGAGCCGCGTGAAGAACACCGCCAGCCGCGCGCCGCACTGCCGCCGCAGCGAGGGATTCGTCCCTTCCCATTTGAACGGCGCCGTGTCGAGAATCCCACGCAGCGTGCGGTTGTCTACCGGGTTCATCCCGATGCCGTCCGCTTCTATGTCCATGGCGAGGCCGTTTATGTGGCCGTCCGGGTGGCAACTGTGGCAGGAGAACTGCCGGCCGAACGTGATGGTCGCGCTGTGAAAGAGTCGCTCGCCGCGGCGCAGCTCCGTGGTCTCGTCCGGACCGCCGATCCGAATTCGCCGCGCCACCGCCCGTGACGCAACGTCTATGACGGCGATCGAATCGTCCAGCGCGCAGGCAACATACGCGAACCGCCCATCCGGGGAGAACTCCACGCCGCGCGGGTTGGCCCCGACCGAGATTCGCTCGACCACGTATTCATTACTTGTGCCCAGGTGATTGGGGAGCACTTCCGCCCGGTCCGCGTCCGACTTGCTCGTTAGCGTTTCCAACAGTTTGGGTACGTCGACGAGTGCGATCTTGTCCGATCCACCGCTGGTGACGATTGCGATGCGGCCGTCCGGGCTGACCGCCACGTCCATCGGATCGGGAAAATAGTCGGCGGGCTCATCCAGGAGCACCTGGTCCACGCGTCCGCCGGGCCATGCCACGCCCAGGCCGTTCGTAATCGTCCAGCCCTGTGTCAGCCGCGTTGTCGGCACCAGGTTCTTCGTGCGCTGGAGCGTGAACAGCACGGCCTCCCCAGTCGGAAGCGCCGCAATGCCCTGGAGCATGTTGGCGTCGGGTACGGCCAGCCGGTCGGAGACGATTCCCTTGGCCGTGTCAATCACGGTGATTTCCGAGGTTGTCGGCTCGCGAAACTTGGCGGGGCCGGGTCTGACATTTGTTAAATATAGAAGTCCCCCGCCGGTCATGCACGCCGACCACGGACCGGCGCCGGCGTTGAGCCGCCGCGTGACCGCCGCCGTTTTCGAGTCGATCAGGGAAATCGTGTCTTGCCCGGTGTTTAGCACGAAGATGGTCCGCCCCTGGGGTTCAACGATTATCCCATGCGGCTCGCTGTTGACGGGGATTCGGCGGACGACCGTGCCGGTCGCCACGTCAATCACGCTGACGTCAAAACTCATCCGGTTTGTCACGTAGAGTGAATTGCCATCGGGGCTGAGCGCTGCGTCGTGCGGCCTGCTCCCTACTATTATTTCGTCGAGCACGCGCCCGCTGGCGGTGTCGACGACAACTACGCTGTCACCGTGCGCACACACGACGAACAGCCGCGCGCCCGTCGCGGATACCGCCAGGTTCACCGGCGTTTTGTAAGCATGATCCGCCTCCGACAGCGTGAAGCCCATTTCAAGGACCTCGCGATGCGAGGCCTTTTCGACGTGACAGTTCACGCAGATTTCTCTGTTCCCGCGCCGAATGACAGTGTCGTCTACGGGAGGCGTCGCACCGGCCCGCGTTCGAGACGCGTCAACGTGAAAGCTCCCGGCCCCGTGGCACGCCTCACACTGCACGCCGTCGCCAATCTCGAACGTCTTGGCTTGCCAACGCGGTCCTTCCTCCGCGCCGGTTGCGTGACAGTCGAGGCAGACGAGGCTCCGCTGCGGGGCTCCGCCGACGCCGGAGATGGCCGCGATCTCCGCGGCCGGCGGGGTGGACAGTGCCGAAAACGCCTCTGCGTGCTTGGGCATCGGGCCAAGAACGCACGCCGCGCCGATTGCCGCACCCGAATGACACTCGAGGCATACGTTTTTGCCTACGTAAAGCGGAAACGAATCGTCGTCCGCGTGCGCATCTACGGCCCGGCCGCACAGTGCCATAGTCAAAAATACCGTTGTCCGCATTGCACTCGACATTATTTGTCCCCGTACGGCCCCTGGGGCGCACTCCGCGGGGAGTCGTTCCTGTCGAACGCGCCCAGCTTTGAGGGCGCTTTCCTGAGTGCCAAGACATGTCGATTGGGAGGGGTCAGTTCGCGGTCCTCGTGGCAGCCGATGCACCCCCGGCGTTCACCCGGCATCACCCAAAACCAGCTTCGCATGGCCGTCAATACCTGACCGGCCTGGTCGACGGTTTCCAGCCGTAGCGGCGTCCGCGCCGGCACCTCGACGAAGATGGAGCCGTCGGCCTCGACTGCGACCTCACCAAGTAGTTCTCCTTCGGTTACAACGTGCGGAGCGTTGGTCGAATCGCGACCACCCGGCTTGAGTCCATCCAAGTTCTGCCGTCCGCCCAAGCGTGCCTGAAAAACGCGCACACGCTTAATTCTTTCGCGGGCAATGCGCGCCGGATTCGGCGCATCGGAAATGGAGGAATCGAGGCAGTAGATTTGACCGATATCGCCCTCGGCCTTGACGACGCTGGAGCGACCGGCCGGCTCCGGCCGTGGCGCCAACGCCACCGCGAAGACCTCGTGCCAGTCGGGCCGGTCGAGCAGCTTGGAGTGCCTCGTGCCGGTCTCCGGATCGAGCAGATAAAGACCGTAGCTGCCGCCGCCCCGCGGCTTGTAAGACACCAGCAGTTTCCCGCCCGGCCAGGACGACGGTGAATAGTACGTGCCGTCGTCATCGTTCACGATGACTCGTCTCGTGTGCAAACTCCGTGTGCGGGCCACGGCCACGAGTGATCCGCCCGCGTCGCGGCTGCTGGTGTGTGACTCAACGTAGACAATTGATCCGTCCTCCGTCTCGCAGGGCATGCCGCGAAGCGCCGCCGGCTCGTGGACGGCCGCAAACGGAAACAGATCCGTGCCGTCCGCATGAACCGTGAACAGCGCAACTCCGCAGGGCGAACGCACGGCTTCGGCTGCCTCTCCGCCGCCGCGCAGAAGACCGAAAACGAGCCGTCCGTCGCCTAGGATGAGCGGGTCCGACACGTCTGATGGGCTGAACGTAATCCTCCTAACCCCGGACCCATCCGTCCGGCACGTATAAAGTGAAGAGGCTTGATCGGCTGCGCTGCGGGAGGCAAACGCGATCCGGCGGGACGGTCGGTCCGCGTCAATCGTATACACGGTGGAGAGATAAATCGCCGCGGTGCAGTCGAAAGCGAACTTGGTTAACTGTCGTGGACTCGTGCCGTCGGTGTTCATCTGCCAGACGTTGAGCGGCTCGTCGGCTGCGCGCCTCCCGACGAAGAGGATGTTTTTGGCGTCGAATGACAGGTTGGGCCGTCCGGCCGCCGCGAATCCGCCCGTCAGCACGGCCGGTGCGGCGCCGGGCTCCGAAGGATCGAAGCTAACGATACGGCTACCCGGCGGGAGCGGACTCCCGGCATCCACCGCGATCCCGGAAAGCCCGAACGGCGGTGCATTCGTCGCGGGAATCTGTGTCGTTATCAGGCGCGACTGTGCCGCCATCGCGTGACACGCGCACAACGAGAAAGCGACCGAAACCGAACACCATTGGCGGCTTCGACCCAGGAAGTGACTCTGGCGCATGGTGTATCCCGCTCGCAATCGTTCTGGACTCTGCTTGATCGCCCAAGAATCTGCGTACATTTTGCGCGCCAGTCTCACTATTTCACGTGCGAGTGGGCCACTGGCGTCCGGGCAGTGCGAACTTGCGATTATGCCCAGTTATTCGGGCGGCGAATACTGGTAAATCGATCCGGTGCCAGAGCCGTTCGACGGACTCGAAAGTCCGTCCCATGGACTTCTTCAACAGGCTGCTTAGCGGAGCTCTGCTGATCGACCGGCGCGTACGGCCGGTGTCCACCTTGCTACTCAGCTCGCCCGGTCTTTGGGAACGACGGCGATGGCCTCGATCTCGACGAGCAACTCCGGCCGGCAAAGGCGCGCCTCCACACAGGTGCTGGCCGGCAAAGGGTCGAGCCCCTGCTCGGCATAGTAGGCGTTGCGAACCGTGTTGAACTCGTCGTAGCGGCGAAAGTCCGTCACGTAGCAGGTCGTGCGCACGACGTCGTGCCAGTCGGCCCCCTCGCTCGCGAGCAGGCCCGCGATGTTCGCGAACGCGCGCCGAGTCTGGGCCGCGAGATCACCGGCGTGGACGGAATCGCCCGCTTCGTTCACGCTGGCCGTGCCCGAGATGAAGATCATGACGCAGTTGTCCAGCTCGACGCGTATTCCCCGCGAGAACGCGACCTTCTTGGGGTAATCGTAAGCCTCGCAGAGCACGTCCTTGTTCACGATGGGCGATTTCGGAATTCTCTTCTTCTCGGACGTGCCTGTTCGTCTCGACCCCATTTGTTCTTCCTTTTCGAGCGGTTTTCGCCCATTTCTTGTAGCGTTTCTGCGGCGGCGCCGGCGCCTTGGTTTCAATATAGCGGTCAATCGCGGACACCGACCCGAGGCCGCCCTTCGCCGAAACCGTTGCAAGACGCGCGCCGGTCGGGACGATTTTTCCCTGATTTTTCGGTCATTCCCGCAGGCCAGGCCAAGGCACCCGGCCACCACGCGGGAAAACAGGTGCCGCTTCCGCAGCCGCTCAAAGGTTCGCGGACCTGCGAATCCATGCGTCTACAGCACTGTTCGCAAGCTCACGAGTGGTGCAAAGTGAAACTGTGCCGTCCGGTCGACGCAGTGTTCAAGAGCGGTGGTTGGCGCGTTCGGGCCGGAAAAGGGAGCGCTTCAGTGCGGCAAATCGTGCCACCAGCGAGCGTAGTCGAGGGCGGCGTAGGTGAAGATGACGCCGGCGCCGGCGCGGGCGATCGCGGTGAGGGCCTCGATCATGCAGGCGCGCTCGTCGAGCCAGCCGTTGCGGGCCGCGGCCTTTATCATGGCGTATTCGCCGCTAACCTGATACGCGGCGATGGGCAATTCCGATCTGGCGCGCAGGCGCGAAATAACGTCGAGGTATGGCAGGGCGGGCTTGACCATGAGGATGTCGGCGCCCTCCTGTTCGTCGAGGGCTGCCTCGAAACTCGCCTCGCGGGCGTTGGAAGGGTCCATCTGATAGCTTTTCTTGTCACGAGGGACGCCGGGGGCGTCGACCGGGGCGGAGTCCAGGGCGTCGCGGAATGGTCCGTAGAACGCAGACGCATACTTGGCCGTATAGCTGAGGATGGCAACGTTTATGAAGCCGGCCTCGTCCAGCGCACCGCGGATTGCCTGCACCCGGCCGTCCATCATGTCGGACGGTGCCACAATGTCGGCACCCGCGTGAGCGTGCAAAACGGCCATGTGCGCCAGGACTTCGACCGTCTCGTCGTTGAGAATCTCGCCCGATTCGCCGACGAGCCCGTCGTGACCCATGTTGGAATAAGGGTCTAGGGCCACGTCGGTAATGATGCAGGCTCCGGGGAGTTGACGCTTCATTTCGCTGATCGCCCGGCAGTTGAGGTTTTCCGGGTTGAGCGCTTCACGGGCGTCGGCGGTTTTTCTATCGGAATCGACCTTGGCAAATAGGACGAAGCAGTTAACTCCGAGATCCATAGCCTGGGCGCACTCGGCGATGGTGCGGTCGATCGACTGGCGGGCCCGGCCGGGCATCGCGTCGATCGGCTCGGACTTGTTCTTGCCATCGATGAGGAATTGAGGGAGGACGACGTGGGCCGGCTCGAGCGAGGTTTCGCGGACCAACCGGCGGATCGCCTCGCTGCGGCGCATTCTGCGGGGGCGATGCCAGGGTCGAATCGTGTTTTCGGTTTCGCTCATTAGCTCCGCAACTTTCCGCGCTCTCTTGTCTCGATACAGAGCACCCTAGCAGATCGGACGGCAAAAGCACAGCCGCATCCGTTCCTGTTTCTCCGGCGTCACCGCAGGGTCGGAGCTTCGGTAACTGTCAACGTCCCGCGTTCCTGGCTGAAGGCGCCGACCTCGCCAGCCACGCGCTTTGCGAGGCGCACACAATCGTTCAGAGAAACACCCTCCAGGTAATTGCCGACCAGGTGCAGGCCGGGCTGAGCCGCAACAGACTCTCGGATGCGCCCCACCATCTCCCGGTGCCCGAGATAATATTGCGGAACGGCCGCACGGTATCTACAGAAATCCACCAAGACGGGCGCGCCGGAAATATCAAGCAAGCCGCGAAGGGAGTCGACGGCCGTGTTCACGAGGTCCGAATCGCTGCGTGACACGGCGTCGGGGTCGCGGCTGCCGCCGATGAATACCCTTATCAGGCGATGGTCGGCCGGGGCGTGATGCGGAAAGATGCTGTCGGCCCAGAGAACGCCCATGAGCGGAAAGCCGGGCTCGCCGTCGGGAACCAGGAACCCAAAGCCCTCGAGCGGATGCCCGATGTCGGCGCTCTTGAAGCCGAGATTCAAAACGGCGAGCGAGGCGCTTGCGACGGTCTTGAGAAGCGCCGCGGCGTCCGGGGCCATGAGCACGAGCAAGCGAGCCGCTTCGGACGCGGGTGATGCAATGACGAGCTGCCGGGAGCGGAGCCGGCGGGGCGGGTCCGTGTGATGCTCGTAGGTGACCTCAAACTCGCCGTCGTCCGAGCGAATGGACTCTATCCGGCAGGCGCGGGCGAGATCGTCGCCCAGCTCATCGCCGATCGCCGCGGTCAGCGCCCCCAGTCCGCCCTCAAGGCTGACCAAGCCGCGCCAGCGGCGCTTGTGTTTGTTGGGATTTCGTTTCGCGCGAATCGGCGCGCCGAGGCCGTATGCGAGGAGGCTGCGGACCTCGCGGTCGATGGGCGCGACTCCTGGAAAGCAGGCCGGCAGGCTGAGCCGCTTGATGTCTCCCGCGAAGATGCCGGCGACCACGGCGCTCACGAGCGTATCGGCGACCTCCCGGCCGAAGCGGCGCACGGCCACTTGTTCGATGGTCTCCTCCTTTTCGCCGGCAGGCTTACTGCGCAGCAATCCGGCCAGCAGGCGCAGCTTGCCGGAAAAGCCGAGCAGGCCGGTGGCGGCAAGCGCGACGGGATTAGTCGGGACTTTCCAGAGGCGGCCCTTGCGGTAAATAAAGCGTGCGCGGGCCGCCCGGCTGGCCGATACCACTTTGACTTTGCCGGAAAACTCGGCAAGGATCTCTTCAAAGGCGGGATCGCGCACGATCACGTTGAACGGACCTTTTTCCAGCAGGAACCCGTCGCGCGCTGCCGTGCGCGTGCAGCCGCCGACGCCGTCCTCGGCCTCGAACAGGCAGACGTCCAGGCCGCGGCGCTTCACGTACCACGCGGCGGCAAGCCCGCTGATGCCTCCGCCTATCACGATTACATCGCGCGTGGTCTCAATCATGGCGCTTACCTCGCAGCGGCCGGCGCGCCGGTGCCGCGAACCCTGAAAGTTCTGGCGGTCTCGATCATCCGGCACACGTTGTCGAACGGCGTTTCGCTTAGCAGCCCGTTGCCGAGGTTGAGGATGTGCCCGGTGTGGCCGCCGGCGCGAATGCACGCCCGCACGGCCGCGTCGATCTGTTCACACGGGCCCGCGGCAAGCAGCCGGTGGTCAACGTTGCCCTGGATTGCTACGCGGTCACCGACTTGCGCACGCGCCCCGGCGAGATCGACGCAACTGGCGATGCTCAGCACATCGGCGCCGGTATCCGCCATCAAGTCGACGAACGGTTGGTCCTTCACGAAGAGAATGACCGGCACGTTCGTCGCGAGCTTCGATATCACCCTTATCTGATATGGATGCGCGAATTGTTCATACTCGGTTCGTGAGACCATGTTTGCGGCCGACTCAAAGAGTTGCACGGCGTCTACACCGGCCTCTATTTGCAGTTTGAGATATGCGGCGGTCACGTCCGCGAGCATGCCGAGCAGGCGATGCAACAGGCCGGGATTCTCGCTCATCAGCGAGCGTGTATGCGCAGCGCCGGTCGTCGGGCTGCCTCCTTC
>Ga0326597_10011190_pt1 | contig 11910 bp, 8 predicted proteins | sample RVTome_12_FD_203789 | JGI IMG/M metagenome (GOLD analysis project Ga0326597, IMG submission 203789) | Soil microbial communities from uranium-contaminated site in the Upper Colorado River Basin, Wyoming, United States - RVT100D185 | ecosystem: Environmental > Terrestrial > Soil > Contaminated >... | reverse complement strand
GAGCTGCCCGCAGCCGCCCGGGCCGCCCTGCTCTCCAGGATCAAGGTCCTGGCGGGGATGGACATCTCGGTAAAGCGAAGGCCCCAAGACGGTGGGTTTCCACTAACCGTCGGCGATCGCGCCCTGAGCGTGCGCGTTTCGACGCTCCCTGTAGAAGGCGGTGAAAAGGCGGTCCTCAGGATCCTCGACCCCCGCGCCGTCCCTTCCCACCTCGCCGACCTCGGGTTCTCCCCCGAAGACCTAGCGCGAATCCGAGCGCTTCTCGGAGGAGGGCAGGGTGTGATCTTGACGGCGGGGCCCACCGGGAGCGGGAAGAGCTCCACTCTGTTCGGCGCGCTCGGGGAGCTGGACCGGGCCGGCTTGAACGTGGTGACGCTCGAAGATCCGGTGGAATACCGCGTGCAGGGCGTGAGCCAGGTGCAAGTGAACCCGCGCTCGGGGCTCACCTTTCCTTCGGCGCTCCGTTCCGTGCTGCGCCAGGACCCCGACGTGATCATGGTGGGTGAGATCCGGGATCGTGAGACCGCCGAGATCACGATGTCCGCCGCCATCACGGGGCACCTGGTCCTCTCGACCCTCCACACGAACGACGCGCCGTCCGGGATCACACGGCTTCTCCAGATGGGCGTGCCTCCCCATCTGCTGGCGGGCGGGCTCGCTGGGATCATTGCCCAGAGGCTTGTCCGCCGCGTCTGCCCGCGCTGTTTCGGAGATTCGCACGGCTGTCCCTCGTGCCGGAACGGGTTTCGGGGGCGAATCGGAATCTTTCAGGTGCTCAGGGTGAACGAGGCGATCCGCGAAGCGATCGGCGGGGGACTCGGAGAGGCGGTGGTCCGCCGTCGCGCCGAAGAAGAGGGGATGCGAACGCTCAGCGACGACGCGCGGCGGAAGGTCGAGGCGGGGGTCACGCGTGAGGTAGAGGTAGGGCGGGTTCTCGGTGAGTCTTCTGGAAGGACGATTGTCTGCGAACGGTGCGGCGAGGGCCTCCCTTTGGAGGCCGCCGGGTGCCCCGCCTGCGGCTGGCCCTGCCTCCGGCGCTGCAAGTGCGGGCGAACTCTCTCGGCGAGCTGGAGGTACTGTCCGGACTGCTTGCGGGGCGCTCCTCCCACCGCTTGAAGCACGCCGCTCCGGCTCGTCTTCTCGAAGTTGCCCCTCGCTCCAGAGGGGACCTACCTTCTCGTTGATGCTAGGACCTCCTTCCGGTTTCCGGGGCCGCATCTTCCTGGCCCTGACGCTCGTCTCGCTGGTCCCGGTGGTGCTTACCCTCTTTTTCGGCACGGTCATGCTCAGAGAGGTCGTCTCGTCGACCGGCAGCGCCGGCGCATGGGACGAAGTGGCCGAATCGGGCCGCGCCCTCTTCGATCGGATCACGGCCGAAGGTCCTCCTTCGGCGGAGCTCGATGCCGCAGCGGAGCGGCATGAGACAGCCTTGGCCGAGTCCGTCCGGTTTTCTCGCCTCTACGCGTTCCTCGGTGAGCGGGTTCTCGTCCTGCTCCCGGCGTTCGCACTCCTTCTGCTCGCCCTGATCGCGGGGCTCGCGCTCGTGACCGCGAACTCGATTTCGCGTGACTTCTCACGCCCCGTGGACGAGCTCGTGAGTTGGACCCGCGCGCTCAGCACAGGGGACGAGCTACCCGCACCGGACCCGAAGCGGGAGCGCCGGGGAATTCGGGAGTTCGCCCAGCTCAGGGAGGCGCTCCGAGCGACCTCCGCCGAGCTTGGTCGCTCCCGGCGCCGCGAAGTGGAGCAGGCGAAGATGCAGAGCTGGACCGACATGGCTCGGATGGTCGCACACGAGCTCAAGAACCCGCTCACGCCGATGGCGATGGCGGCGGACCGCGTCGCGCGCTCGCCGGACGCCTCCATCGCCGCCTATGGACAAGTGCTGAGGGCGGAGATCCAGCGCCTGGACGAGCTGGCCCGCTCGTTCGCGCAGTTCGGCCGCCCTCCGTCGGGCCCGATGTCCCCCATGGACTTGGGGGAGCTCCTCCGGAACCTCGTGGCCCAGCTCTCGGCACAGGGCATGACCCTGAGCCTCGGGGTTCCCGAGGATCCCGTCGTCGTGAACGGCGACCTCACATCGCTCGAGCGCGTTTTTCGGAACCTCGTCGCGAACGCGCACGAGTCCGTCGATGCTCACCGCGCCGCTGGAGGGGCTGTTGGCTTCGCGGGGGGTTCGGGTGCGGATGGGGCGACCGACGCTGGCTCCGTGCGCGTCGAGCTCGTGTGGCTGCCGGCTTGGGCCGAGGTCCGCGTGCAGGACCGTGGCACGGGGATCCCGGAGGATGTGCTCCCCAGGATCTGGGAGCCTGACTTCACTCGAAAGCGACGGGGAACGGGCCTCGGGCTCGCTTTCGTCAGGCAGGTCGTCCGGGCTCACGTGGGAGATGTGACGGCCCGAAACCGCGCGGGCGGGGGCGCCGAGTTCCTTGTCCGCCTTCCGCTCGCCGAGACACGGGGGGAGAGCGGGGCCGCATGAAGGTCCTGGTCGTCGACGACGAGGCGAACTTGCGGCGGATGCTTCGCGTCCTCCTCGAGGAGGAGGGCCACGCGGTCGCCGAGGCGGGGAGCGCGGAGGAAGGGCTCCAGCTACTCGCGGACAACCGACCTGAAGTGGTGCTGCTCGACCTGGCTCTTCCCGGCGCCTCGGGTCTCGAAGCCCTGCCTCGGTTCCAGGACCGGCTCCCCGGAGTAATCGTCGTCATGATGAGCGGCGAGGCGACGCTCTCCGATGCGGTCGCCGCCACCAGGCAGGGGGCTTTCCACTTCCTCGAGAAACCGCTCACGCCGGAAGCGGTCCTGGTGACGCTCCAGGCCGCTCTCGAGGTCAGCCGAGCCCGTGACCTCGCGAGGGCTCTGCAGGAGGAGCTGGGCCCGGGTGCCCTGCTCGTCGGTGAAAGCCTTCCCATGGTTCGAGTTCGCGAGGCCATCCGACGGGTCGCGCCCACCGACGCGCGCGTTCTCATCGTCGGGGAGAGCGGTACGGGGAAGGAGTTGGCGGCGACCGCCATCCACGCCCTTTCTCGGAGAAGCGGCGGTCCGTTCGTGCGCGTGAATAGCGCCGCCATCCCCAGGGAGCTCGTCGAGAGCGAGATGTTCGGGCACGAGAAAGGCGCGTTCACCGGCGCGGACGCGCGGCGCCGAGGCCGCTTCGAGCTCGCCGACCACGGGACTCTCTTTCTCGACGAGGTGGGTGACCTGGGTACCGAGGCGCAGGGAAAGCTCCTGCGCGTGCTCGAGAGCGGCGGCGTCCAAAGAGTCGGCGGCGCGACGCCTATCGAGGTCGACGTGCGGGTCCTTGCGGCCACGCATCGCGACCTCTGGGAGGAGGCGCGCTCCGGTCGCTTTCGGGAGGATTTGCTCTTTCGCCTCGAGGTGGTCCCGATCCGCATGCCCCCCCTCCGCGAGCGCCCCGAGGATCTCCCGCTCCTCGTGGGGCACGCAGCAGAGCGGCTCCGCGCCCGCCACGGGCTCGTGCCGCCCGACCTCTCGGAAGACGCGATGGAAGCGCTCGCCCGCCATTCGTGGCCCGGGAACGTGCGGGAGCTCCTCAACCTCCTCGAGCGGCTCGCGATCCTGCACCGGGGTGGCCGGGTGGACGCCGGTGGCGTATTCGAGTTCCTGCGGATGACGGGCCGCGCGACCGGGCCCGCGCTCGCCGGGGACGACCGTCGTTCACTTACTCAGCGGCTGGAGGACTACGAGGCCGAGCTCATCCGCGGCGCGCTGATCGCGGCAGGGGGCAGCATGACCCGCGCCGCGGGGAAACTGCAAACGGATCGCGCGAACCTCTACCGCCGGGTCAAGCGGCTAGGATTGGAGGATACCTGAGTGAAGGGGGGCCGGGGGTCGTGACGGCCCGTCCATAGCTCCCCGTTCGTTCTTTCCATCGTCACCACGCCGGAGGCCACCTTGGCTGCTCCCTTCATCCCCCTCCCTTCCTTCGCTCGCGTGGCCGGGGCGCTCCTGCTCTGGCCCTGGGCACTCGTGGCCCAGGTCACGACCATCGAGGGCCCTCTCCCGCCGGAAATCGAGGCGGAGGTTTTCGAGCTCCTCAACGGTCCGACGACGGTGAGGCTCGCCGGGGGCGCGCGGGTCCCCGCGGGAGTACGGATCGAAGGAGACGTGGCGGTCCTAGGCGGATCGCTCGACCTCGCCGGCGAGGTGACCGGAAGCGTGTGGGTCGTGAACGCCGATCTCACGGTGTATTCGACCACACGGGTCGGCGGCCCCGTCGTCGTGCTGGGAGGCGTCATCGCCGGCGCCGAGGAGGCCACACTCGAAGGGGGGGCTACGGCGTACGCCGGCCCTTTGCGGTACCGGGTCTCGGCGGGTCGTCTAGAGCCCCTGACCTCCGATCAGCTTCCCGCGAGCGCGCTGTCCGCGAACCTCGGCTTCGGTCAAGCTCGGCTCTCCATTCGGGCGACCGGCGGCTACAACCGCGTGGAGGGGCTTCCGGTCCGGTTGGGTGCCATCGTCCGAACATCCGGGTCAAACCCGCTCAACCTTGAAGCCCACACGATCTGGCGCTCGGTGTCGGGGCTGACGCTGGAACCGGACCGCCTTGGACACTACTTCGCGCTCACGCAGGCGCTGGGCGGGAGGGGCACGGCGGCGATCGGGGTCGCAGTTCACGACGAGATCGCCGCGATCGAGGACCAGGGCTTCTCCGGCCCCGAATCGTCGCTCGCCACGTTCCTCCTCCGGCAGGACCTCCGTGACTACTTCCGACGGGACGGTTGGACCGCTTTCGGGACCTTCCGCCCGGGTCGGCCGCCGTTCGAGGCCCGCGTCGCCTTCCGAGAGGAAATGCACCAGACGGCTCCCCTTCGGAGCCCTTGGACCCTGCAAGACGAAGAGGACGATCCCTGGCGACCCCTCCCCCTCGTGGCCGAAGGTCGGGCGCAGAGCTTGGCGGCGATTCTCACTTGGGACTCCCGAAACGATCCTCTCCTTCCCGCCGACGGCTGGCTCGTCGAAGGCAGCTTCGAGAAGCAAGTCGGTGGGCTCCTGAGGCTTCCCGATTCGGGACCTGCGGTCGGCGAGCCGACCGACCCGCCCGACGCACCCCTCGAACCCTCGCTGGACTTGCCGCGCTTCACCCGCGGCGCGCTCGACGTCCGCCGCTACTCGAGGGTTGGGCCCACCTCCCGGCTCACGCTTCGGGCCTTTGCCGCGGGTAGCCTCGACGAATCGCCCCTGCCGCCCCAGCACCAGGTCGCCCTCGGCGGCGAAGGGAGCCTTCCCGGCCACCGTCGCTTTTCCCTCGACTGCGGGGCCCGGTCGACACGCCGCTTCGCGCGCACGGGCGAAGGTTCGGACGGGCGCGTTCTGGAGGCCGTGTTCCCCGCGTACGGGTGTGACCGGGTGGTGCTCTTCCAGGCGGAGCTGCAGGGAGACCTCCCTTCCCTCGGGAACCCCCTGCCCGACGAGTGGGAGACTGCCGAGCTGGCTTCGGTCTTCAACCTGCAGCCGGTGTGGAGCCTCTTCCTGGATGCCGGGCAGGGGTGGGAACAGGGGGACCTGGGGAACGGCGTGCCACGAACGCACAGCCCAACGCGAGCCGACGTCGGAGTGGGCATCTCGGTGGGCCCCATCGGAGTTTACTGGGCCTACCCGCTGAACGGCGAGCGCCGTCGGCTGAACTTCTTCGTCCGGCTCACCGAGCGCTTCTAAGGCCCGTGTCCGGGATCGCCCCTTTGCGGCCCCCTCCCCCACAGTGGGGGAACTCGGCGGGTTGGGTTCGTCGGACTCTGATCGGCCTGCTCTTCCTCGGAGGCGTGGGCCTCGGACCTGCGACCGCCTTCGCGCAAGTGGATGACCTCCTGGTGCTCGAGGTGGAAGAGGACGGCGGCGTTCGGATCGGTCTCGGGGACGTGCTGGGGAGCGGTGGGGTCCAGGAGTCCCTGGAGTCGGGCCTGCCCGTGCGGATATTGATCGTGACCGAGCTCTGGCGCGACCGCCTGCTCGACGCCAACGAAGGGCGCGAGGAGTGGAGGGCGACCGTCGTGTACGACCCCTTGAGCGAGACGTACCGAGTGGAGACTGCCGAGACGACCGTGGGCGCCGCGGGGTCGCCGAGAGCGGCCACCGAGCTCCTGCGCTCCACGATCCTTTCGGCCCTCCGGCCCTCCCGGCCGGGGACGTACTACTACCTGAGCCGCCTCGAGGTCGAGACGTTCTCGCTCACCGACCTCGAGGAGCTCCGGCGATGGCTCCAAGGCGATCTGGGGCCTGCAGTGGACGCGGACAACCCCGTGGGCGGTGCGTTCGGACGGGGCGTCCGGCGACTCTTCGTCAGGGCCCTGGGCCTCCCTACGCTTCGCTTCCAGGCGCGCACCGACGAGTTCGACTCGGGCGGCTAGGAACCGCCGATGAAGCGCGCGGACCGTCCAAAAGCCTGGCTACGAACCGCTAGGCGCGAGATGCGCTCCACGTCGGGCTCTACGCAGATACCGGTGCCCGCGGGCAGGCCAACCCGCCCGCGCTCCAGAACGATCTCGGGGTCGATGATGTCCCGTTCCCAGTACCTCCGGGACTCGGACAAATCGCCCGGCAGGGTGAAGCCGGGGAGGGTGGCGAGGGAGATATTGTGAGCCCTCCCGATCCCCGTCTCGAGCATGCCGCCGCACCACACTGGTACGCCACGGTCGCGGCACAGGTCGTGTATCGCGCGTGCGGCACCGAGTCCGCCGACGCGCCCGGGCTTCACATTGATGACGCGGCAGGCTCCGATCTGGAGCGCGAGGCGCACATCCCCCTCGGATCGGATGGATTCGTCGAGACAAACAGCGGTGTCGAGCTCGCTCTGGAGAGCGGCGTGATCGATCAGATCCTCATGCCCGAGAGGCTGTTCGATCATTGTGAGACCCAGCGCATCCAGGTCGCGCAAACGGGGGAGGTCCGCCAGCGTGTACGAGGCGCCGCAGTCGACCATGAGCGGGAGCTCCGGGAACCGCTCGCGCACTGCGCGCACCCGCACGACGTCTTCCGAGGCGCGGTCGACCTTCAGCTTGACGCGGGCGTACCCCGAGGAGATGTGCCGCTCGACGGTCCGGAGGAGCGCGTCGACGTTGGGAAGCAGCCCCACCACGACGCCGGCCGGCACCGGCTCCCCCGACCCTCCGAGCAGCTCCCATAGGGGGACTCCAAGCTCCCGCGCCTGCAAGTCCCATAGGGCCATCTCGGCCGCGGCCTTGGCCATGGGGTGCCCCCGTACGGGATCCAGGGCCTGGTGGATCTCCCGGGGATCCATGACTTCCCGCCCAACGAGTCCGGGGAGAACGTGCTCGGTGAGAATGAGCCAGGCGGTGTCGGTCGTCTCGTAGGAGTAGCCGGGATCTTCTCCGGCGACGCACTCCCCCCAACCCTGGACGCCTTCCTCTCCGTCGGCCCTGAGGAGGAGGACGCGCCGCTCCCGGCGCGCTCCCGCGGCGGTGACGAACGGTTCCCGCAGGGGGAGGACGACCTCGGCGAGCTCGAAGCCCGTGAGGTTCATGGCCGAGAAGGGCCCGCGACTCGCGAGGACACCTCGGGAAGGAGCAGGAGGGACGCGAGGAGGGCGCAGCGTTCGAGCGAACGGTCCACGTCCACGTGCTCGTGTTCGGCGTGAGCACCGTCTCCGACCGCGCCGAGTCCGTCGAGCGTCGCCGTCTCCTGGCTGGTCGTGCACCCGTCGGAGCCGCCGCCCGCCAGCCCCTCCTCGATCGAGAGCCCTAACAGAGAAGCCACCTGCCTAGCGGCCTCCCAGAGAGCTTGGTTTCGCGGAGTCTTCTCCATCGGCGGCCGATCCACCCCGCCGACCATCTCGAGGCTGCAGCCGGGCACGGTTGGCTCCAGCCCTCGAATGGCCGCGTCCAAGCGCGCGCCGTCGGCGACGGACTCGAAGCGGACGTCGACGTCGGCGCTCGCCTCCGTTGCAACGACATTCGGGTACGTTCCGCCTTCCACGCGGCCCACGTTCACGAAGGTCCCGCGACTCGGCTCGGCGAGAGCGCAGAGCCGGTCGACGACGCTCGCGAGCTCCCGCACCGCGCTCGCCCCGTTTTCCGGGTCGAGGCCCGCATGGGCGGCGCGGCCGCGGATGCGAACGGTGTAGCGGGCCATTCCGCGCCGCGCCGTCTTCAGCCGACCTGACGGCCCCAAGGCGGGCTCCAGGACGAAAGCACGGGAGGCCCGCCGAGCGAGCCGTCGCACGTGGCGTTCCGACTCGCGACTCCCGGACTCCTCGTCCGAGTTCACGAGGACGACCGGTGCGAGCGGCGGCTCGAGCCGCAGGCCGGCAAGAACGTGGAATGCGACCACGATGCTCGCGAGCCCGGCCTTCATGTCGAAGACCCCGGGGCCCCGGAGGAGTGGGCCATCGAGCCCGACCGGCATCCGTTCGATCGTCCCGAGCGGCCAGACGGTGTCCGTGTGCCCGAGCACGAGCTGCATCGGGTACCTCCGGCTCCGCGGAAGGGACGCGAGGAGCACTCCGGCGCCGGCAGGTCGGGATAAGTCTCGGGTACGGAATCCGATCGCTTGCAAGCCGTCCGCGAGCTTCAGCCGGACCGACTTCTGCGTCTCCGGCTCCGAAGTCGGAGACTCGAGCCTCGCGAGCTCCTCCACGTAGCGAATCCACTCACTCCGTCGGGCGCGGACCTCGTCCAGGATCCGGGGACCCGCGTCGGAGAGCGCCGCGGGGCTCGACCCAGGGCTTCTCATCGTTTCGCGTATAGGCCGCCCCGTCGGTAGCTCTCGTCCAGGAGCTCCACGGGGTGAGCGACCCCCACGTCCGACCCGCGGAGTCGAAGGCCCGCGCCGATTTGCATGGCGCATCCGGGATTCCCGGTGGCGACCACTACAGCTCCCGTCTCGAGCACCGCGCTCACCTTGTCTCCCCCGATCTGCCCCCCGAGGTCCGGGTGCGTGATCCCGTAGACGCCCGCCCCTCCGCAGCACTCCTCCCCCCTCGGGACGCTCGTGAGCTCGAGCCCGGGAATCGCCCGGAGCAGCGTCTTGGGGGGCTCTGCGACACGTTGGCCATGGAGGAGATGGCAGGGTGGATCGTAGGCCACACGGATCGGGAGGGGCCCGCCGCTCACGGGGGCCTTCCCGCCCGAAGCCAGGATCTCGGAGACGTCCCGCACTCGTTCCGAGAACGCGTGGACCTGGTCGGAGTCGTACTGCCCGGCCTCCCCGTCCATCAGGTGGGAGTAGTCTTTCATCGCCGCGCCGCACCCCGCCGCGTTCGCCACGATGAAGTCCACGCCGGAGGCTCTGAAGGCCTCGACGTTCCGCCGCGCCATCTCGCGCGCCTCGGTAAGGCGACCGGCGTGCGCGTGAAGCGCGCCACAGCATCCCTGCCCAAGCACCGGCACGACCTCCCAGCCGTTCGCCTCGAGCACGCGAACCGTGGCTTCGTTTACTCTTCGGAACAGCTGATCCTGAATGCAGCCGAAGAGGACGGCCACCTTGCCCCGCGGTGCGACCGCGGTGGCGGACACCGCCGAGCCATGCCGGCCCACGGTCGAAGGCGCCCGCCACGGGGCGGAGGCGGCGAGCATGGCGGCCCCGAGACGCACCTGGCGGAGCCCTCGCCAGGAGGGCAGCCGGTTGGCCGCGAGCGCCGCGAGCCCCGTCGCACGAAGCGCCCTCGCCCCCCACATCCACACCGTGAAGAGCGGCCCGGAACGGATCATCGCGAGGAGGAGCGCGGGGGCGCCCCGGCGGGGGCGGGCACGGTCCGCGACTTCCCGCGCGCGCTCGAGGAGGAACCCGTACTCCACGCCCGAGGGACAGACCGTCTCGCACGCGCGGCAGCCGAGGCAGCAGTCGATGTGGCGTTGGAACGCGTCGGACCCGGGATCGAGTCGCCCTTCGGCGACAGCCCTCATGAGGTACAGTCTGCCCCGCGGCGAGTCGGCTTCGTCGCCGAGCCGCGTGTAGGTCGGGCACGCCGGCAGACAGAAGCCGCAGTGCACACAGTTCGAGAGGCGGTCGTCGTGCGCCGCGAGCGCCGCCGAGAGGGACTCGGGGCGGGGAGTGGCCTCCGTCGGCGTCATGAGCGCCACGCGCCGGGCAGAATGCCGGAAGGGTCGAACTCGCTGAGAATGGCGGAGGTCAAGCTCGCGACCCGGGGCTCCGCCGACTCGGCCACGTCCGCGTGCGTCGGCGTGCCCCACGTCCGGCAGTGCCCACCCGCCGCCCGGATCTTATGGCTTGCCGCCGCTAGGTTGGAGGAGCCCACGTCTGACAGCAGCACGCGAAAGGTGCCGCCCAGCAGGTGCGCCGCCCAACGACGCGGCTCGAGCTCCGTCACCGCCTGCACGAGATGTGAACCGAGGGACGGCAACGCGTGCGCCCGGAGGCGTGGCCCCGGATCACCTTCCGCGGCCGAGAGAGCGGCGAAGATCGCGGCCGTCCCGTCCCCCGAAAAGTCACCTTCCGGTGGCCCCGCAAGAGCGATCATCTCTCTCGCTACTTGGTTCACGGCTCCTCCCGATCCGAGCAGTCGGAGGAGCACTCGGGTGCCTCCGGCGGGCACCGGCAGTGGCCAGTCGCCGCCGAGGACCTCCGCCGCCGCCACGGGGACGGGGAGGACCACGAGCTTACGGCCCAGGGCCCACGCCTCCGGCGCGCGCGCGAAAGCCCACACGAGGACCCGGTCGAGCTCGGGGAGCGGGTGGAGCCGAAGCGTCGCTTCCGTGACAATGCCGAGCGCACCACCGGAACCGGAGGCGAGCCGCACGAGGTCGAAACCGGCGACGTTCTTCACGACTTTGCCCCCCATGACGAGCACCCGCCCCCTCCCATCCACCACCGTCAGGCCCAGGAGCTGATCCCGGGGGCGCCCGAATTCCGCGGCAAGCGGCCCCGGCGTGCCGCTCGACACAACCCCGCCGACTGTGACGCCGGCCCCCCCCGGGGGGTCGAGCGGAAGCCACTGGCCTTCGCCGGAGAGCTCGGCTTGGAGGAGAGCGAGCGTCGTTCCGCTCCGCGCCCGTACGATGAGATCGCCCGGCGCATGCTCGATGATGCCCGTCATCTCGAGAGACGAAAGGATGAGGTCGGCGTCTCCGCCGGTTTCGGGCCCGAGCCGCGCGCCCGCGGGATGAACCCGCCACCTGTGTTCGGCCGCCACTCGCAAGATCTCGGCGGCCTCGATTCCGGACTTGGGAGTTGCGACCGGGGCGGCGCCCTCGGCGCGCACCGACCCGTGCCCCAGCACCTCAGCCACCCGTCCGGCGACCGTAATGGGGTCCGATGGCGAGTGCGCGACTTGCATCAGGCGTGGGCCACGGCGGCAGGGCCGTAGCGGTCGGGGAGCACCTTCCCGGGGTTGCACCGACCGTCGGGATCGAACGCCCGCTTCACGCCCCCCATCGCCTCCAAAACCTCGTGAGAGTGAACGAGCGGCATGTACCTACGCTTGTCGATTCCGACCCCGTGCTCGCCCGTGATGGTGCCGCCGGCGTCGACGCAAACGCGCATGATTTCCGTAGACGCCGCTTCGACCCGGCGCACCGCCTCCGGATCCCGACGGTCGAAGAGCAGATTCGGGTGCAGATTCCCATCGCCCGCGTGGAAGACGTTGGCGATGAGGAGGCCGTGTCTCTCGCCGATCTCGGCGATCTTCGCGAGGACTGCGGGCAGCTGCGTCCTGGGTACCGTAGCGTCTTGGACGAGGAGGTCGGGAGCGAGCCTCCCCATCGCCCCGAACGCCTTCTTCCGGCCGCGCCAGAGCGCCTGGCGCTCCTCTTCAGTGGCAGCCGCCCGGATCTCACGAGCGCCCGCCCGCTTGCAGGCGTCCGCGGCACGCTCCGCATCCGCGTCGAGACCCGCCGCGACGCCATCGAACTCCACGACCAGCGCGGCCGCCGCGTCGAGTGGGTAGCCCGCGGCGAAAACGGACGCCTCGACGGCTCG
>Ga0326597_10011189_pt1 | contig 11910 bp, 10 predicted proteins | sample RVTome_12_FD_203789 | JGI IMG/M metagenome (GOLD analysis project Ga0326597, IMG submission 203789) | Soil microbial communities from uranium-contaminated site in the Upper Colorado River Basin, Wyoming, United States - RVT100D185 | ecosystem: Environmental > Terrestrial > Soil > Contaminated >... | reverse complement strand
TCCTTTATTTTTATCCTCACATCATTTGATCTGCTTGCGAAAGAGCTTGCAAGCTTTAGCGCATTAATAAGCTCTTCTTTCTTTATTATTACTTTTGTTTCTATTTTTTTGGGGACGATGGGGCTGTAGTCTGGAAAGTTCCCCTCAGTTAGGCGCGATATAAGTATCGTGTTATCTGTCTCAAAAAGCGCTTGGTTGTTCTCGAGATACAAAGCTATGGTCTCTTCGTCGTCTTCTATTACCCTCGTAAGCTCTTGCGATGTTTTTATCGGAACGGTTGCTTCAAATAATCCCTTTTCTTTCATCCTTACTTGCTTGCCGAGTATTTTCGCTTCTGCGAGCCGGAAGCTATCAGTCGCTGCCATTTTCAGGGATGATTCTTCTCCGGTAAAAAGCACGCCTGATATTTCCGGGCGAAGCTCCGTTGCCTCTCCCGCTATTACAACCCTTGTAAGGGCATCTTTGAACGCGGGCGTATCTATCTCAATCCCCGCGCTCTTTTTCTCAATTTTCGGCATTATCGGGAATTCTTTTTCGTCTATTCCCTGGATGGTCGCTGTGTAGTTGTCTGTTTTAAATTCCAGATTTCCCTGTTTTGTCCTCTCAAGATGAACCCGCTCGCTCACAACGTTGCTTACTATGCTTGATAGGGTACTGTACGGAACGACTACTGCGCCCGCTTCGACCACTTTACCGAAAACGTTTCGTGTTATTGCAAGCTCGAGGTTCGTTGCAGAAAGTTGTACTTGGTTCCCGCTTGCCTTAATCAGTACGCTACCCAAAACGGGCAGGTTTAAGTTGGAGCCGATTGCCCTGCCGACTATATCAAGTCCCGTCTTTAAATTATTTTTTAGAATTACCAGTTTCACCTTTCTATAAATTATTTTTTATTCTTTGTATTTTTATTCTTTATTGTTGTTGTAGTCTTTTGGTTTTTTTGTGGATAAACTCTTTTTTCTACCGTCCAGCTTATCTTTCTCTCATTTTATTATCGCCCAATCTGTAGGAAAGCGCTTCTGTAGATGTGGAGTTTTTGTGGAGAGAAACAAAAACTCCCGAGCGAGGACTTTATTTTCACGGAGCTTCTACAGAACATATACACAGTTAGCCGGCTTTGTTCACCGCCTCTTTTATCATCATTATTTTTTGATTTAGGTCAGAACTTTCTTTTACTCCGTTGTTTATTTTTTTGTATGCGTAAATCGCTGTGGTGTGGTCTCTTTTTCCGACCCTGTTGGCAATGTCCGGGTAGGACATATTTAACATATCTCTGAAAAGGAACATCGCTATCTGTCTCGGCTCCACGTATTCCTTGTTTCTTGCGCGTCCCATAAGGTCGTTAGTTGAAACCTCAAAAAATTCAGACACGGCCTTTAAGATTTGGCTGGGGCTTATTTTGTTTGCGGACTGCTGCGTTGCCTCGGATATTATTCTGTCTACCGTTCCCGAGTCCAAAATTTTCTTATATGTGCTCTGATAAAAAAGAAGTTTGTTTAGAATTCCCTCGATTTCACGAATGTTTTTTTGTACTTTTTTTGCGATCAAATCTACCGCGGAATCATCAAGCTCAGCCCCGTTTTCCTGAAGCTTAGACTTAATTATTGCTACCCTTGACTCATATTCCGGGTAGTTGATGTCTACTATCATTCCCCCCTCAAACCTTGAACGGAGACGCTCCTCAAGCGTGGGGATTGCCCTCGGTGGCCTGTCGGAAGATATTATGATTTGTTTGTTGTTTTCATGAAGAGCGTTGAATGTGTGGAAAAACTCTTCCTCCGTCTTTTCTTTGCCTCCGATAAATTGAATGTCGTCGATTATCAAAACATCCACGTCTCTGTAATTTTTCTTAATTTCCTCCGCCCGTCCGTTTCTGATGGCCCAAACCACGTCGTTCGTAAATTTTTCAGATGTGACATATTTAACCACAACCCTATTTTTATATTTATTCATTATCTCGTTGCCGGCTGCTTGGATGAGGTGGGTTTTACCGAGGCCAACTCCCCCATATACGAAAAGCGGATTATATTTTACTCCCACGTTCTCAATGATTGCCGAAGTCGCGGAGTGGGCGAGCTCGTTGAAGGATCCCACAATGAAAGAGGAGAGAGTGTAGCGCGGATTTAAATTTGTTTTCGGGTCCACGCGCATTTCCTGAAACGCGAGCTGGCCCTCGCTTATTGCGGTAATCGTCTGCGATACAGATCTTTGTTTTGTGGCCCTCTTTGAAAGGCTCCCCTCAACAACATACTCGATATTTTTAAACGAGCCATTGGCCTCCCTAAGGGAACCGAGAATAAGTTTATGATATTTAACCTCCACCCACTCTTTTGCGAAGTTGTTCGGAAGAGCTATAAGAGCCACGCCATCCTGGTTTTCAACCAGGCGGCTATTCTTCAACCACGTAAGAAAATTGGGCCGCGAAATCTTCAATTCGATATCAGACAGCACGGCCTGCCAAAGCTCATCCCGATCGTTCATATGCATATCTTAATGAACCGAGCCGGCAAGTCAAACGACGGGAGAGTCAACAAACTGTTAGTTTGTTGTGGAAAACTTTTACAGCACTTAACAAACAAAACTCGTGCGTCTATAATGAACTCCACCATGTCAAAAAGAACATACCAGCCGAAAAAAAGAAAAAGAGCGAAAACACACGGATATCTGAAGAGAAAATCGAGTCCAGGCGGGCGCCAGGTTCTTAAAAATCGCAGGGCTAAAGGCAGGGCCAAGCTGGTAAAATAACCGATGCTTGCGAAAAAGTATCGCGTGCCCATACAAAGCTTCCCCAAGAAAGCAAAGACGCTTTTAGTGGGGAAGTTTTTTGTTGTGAAGCATTCTTCAAATACACTTTGGCACAGCAGGGCGGGAGTTGTTATTCGTAGGGGTTCTGTTGAGGGCTCCGTGAATAGAAACAAACTAAGACGAGCCGCAATTTCAGTGCTTGAAAAAAATAAAGGATTGTTAGAGAAGCCGGGGACAGACTACCTTGTTGTAATTGGCGGTCCTGACAAACTTGACGGGAAAGTTTTTGGCGAGTTAACTGAAGAGCTGGAGAGCGCAATCAAGAAACTTAAAGAATGATAACCGAATTTTTCAGAACAATTTTATCGGAACCTCTTTTTAACGGGCTTATTTTACTTTACGAGCATGCCTCGTTCGGAGACTTGGGAGTCGCCATTATACTTCTCACGATTGCCGTAAGACTGATTTTATTCCCCCTGTTTCACAAAACCGCTAAGCACCAGAGACTCGCGCAAAAAATTCAACCGGAGGTAAAGAAAATTCAAAAAAAACACAAAGACGACAAGGAGGCCCAAGCTAAGGAGCTAATGGAGCTTTATAAGAAGCACCGAGTAAACCCCTTGACGCCAATACTTCTTTTAATCGTTCAGCTCCCAATATTATTTGCCCTCTACAGAATTTTCATCAACGGGATCTCCGGTGACACGCTTTCAATGCTTTATTCATTTGTTCCCGCACCAGAGAACGTCTCTCATACATTCTTGGGCGTAGTCGAGTTAAATGCAGTTAGCATCCCGATCGCTATAATCGCAGCAGCCGCACAATACGGCCAAGGTAAACTTGCTATTGCGAGATCAAAAAAACAACAGGACGCTATGTCGGCACAGGCAAGGAACATGACAAAAATAAGCGTTTATATAGGGCCCGTCATCGCACTCGTTGTTTTAACCAGGTTTCCTGCTGCCGTAGGGCTCTACTGGCTCACGAGCACGGTTTTCTCTATAATACAGCAGGTAATAGTTAATAGATCTGTGGGAAACGAAGATGAATGAATTACACGCAAAAATACACACAATTATAGGGCTGATGGGTTTTAGCGACTTCAGGGTTGACGTCGGCGAGGATCCGCGCCGAGTTATGGTGTTTATAAACGACAAGGTTGTTGCAAGAGAGGATCTCCCCATGCTTGTTTTAAATCTTGAAAGGATTGCGCGGCTTATGGCAAAAAAAATGGATTACCCACCCGTGATTGTTGATGTTAACCACTACAAGAAAGAGAGAGAAAAAATAATTATCAAACTCGCTCGCGCCGCGGCAAGAAAGGCCGCCGTAACCGGAGAGGAGATTCCTTTACCTGCGATGAACGCTTATGAAAGAAGAATAGTTCATACGGAACTGTCAGTCCGACCGGATGTTCAAACGGAGAGCACCGGAGAGAGCCGTAGCAGGCACGTTGTCATAAAACCTATTTAGCTTTCTCTAGTAAGCCCAGGATACCGTGAATGTTTTTGCTCTCCCAGTGGTTGTTTAGCCAGATCGTTATTACGAGGGTAATAGTTCTTATTGGAAGGAATCCTAGTAAAACGGAATCAGCGGCGAAAAAAACAATTCTCGCGACCGCAATTTTTGCCGCGCGCCTTCCGTGAACGCCCCTTATGAAAGTCCACAAGATTATAGTTGCCGAAACGAATATGCCAAAAATCCATACAATAAACCATATCGCTTGGCCTACAACTGGCAGCACGTTGGCAAGCCCGGCAAGGAATTCTATTGTATCTGTGAATAGCGATAGCATCACGAATATTATCGTCTCCGGCAGTGATATTTTTGCTTTCTCGGAGCTGTCCCTTCCGTGTTCCAGGTCTTCCTCCGGCGTGTCCTCGGTATAGCTAGTTTCCATCTTCACCTTCCTCTGCTTCGCGACCCTCTAATATCTCCTCCGGATTGGTTGTAATCAACTTGTCCTCGAAATACGACGGGACGATTTGAATTGCCGCGTGTTTTAACCCGGCGATGAAGAGCCCCTGGCCGACTGCAGTTTCCAGCAAATAGTTTTTCTCCACGTCAGTTAAATTAAACGCCTTTCCGACGGCCTCTATGTTTGCCGGAGACTGCTTTAAGAGCAGCTGCAAAGAGGAGTTTGTTATTATCGGTTTTCCGTAGTCGGACTTGATGAAGTCGTCAACGTCCTGTGTGATGTTTGTTATGCCGAGGTAGTACTTTCTGGCGCGCTTTGCGAGCCCGTAAAGGAACGACGCGCTGTCCTCATGCTTCATCATTAGCCACGCTTCGTCTATAACCATCAGTCTTTTCTTTAACTCCACCCTAACGAGCCCCCAGATGTAGTTCAGGATTATATACATCGCGATTGGCCTTAGTTCCTCCTCAAGATCGCGAATCGAGAAGACAATCAGGCGGTTTTTAATATCTACATTAGACGGCTTATTTATAAACCCGGCGTAGCTTCCTTTCGTGAACCTATAAAGTCGGCTCGCCATATTCTCTCCGCCCTCGATGTTCTTCAGGATCTCTTCCAAGTCTTCAAGCAACGGCGCCGTCTTTCCGGAAAAGTCGCTGTCCGCTGTTATGTCCCTCGACGCATAGGTTTCTGTTATAGCCTGGTCTAGAAGCGCTTCTTCTTGTGGAGTTACTTCGCCGAGCATGAGCTTTACGAGTCCAGTTAAGTTGACTATGTGGGACTTCAGGGCCTCGCTCGTCGATTCGTCCTCCGCCACGAGCGGCAGGTCTAACGGGTTTATATTGCTGTCGGAGTCAATCGAGATTTTAAAGACACTCCCGCCGACGGCCTCCGCCAATGTTTCATATTCCGCTTCCGGATCTATTATCAGTACATCAGATTCCATGACCAAAGATCTCAGTATCTCGAGCTTCGCGGCGTAGGATTTTCCTGCGCCGGCCTGTCCGAATATAACCATATTGGCGTTCTCCATTGAAAAGCGGTCAAAGATAATCAGTTCGTTGTTGTGACGGTTTATGCCGTGCATAACCCCCTCATCGGAAGTCAACTCGAGAGATACGAATGGGAAAAAAGAAGATAGCGGTCCGGAATTAAGCGGCGAGTGGATTTGTAAATAATCTTTCATTATGGGGAGCGTGGACCGGAAGCCCTTCAGGTGTTCGAACGTCGCCTCTCTGGTGCTTACAAGTTTATTGTCGAGTGTATTTGTTATGTCCGAGGCGAGCTTGTTCAATTCTTTTTCCGTATCGGCATAAACCGTGATGTAGACGCCGACGTCAAACAGCTTCTCCTCGGATCTCTGCAGGGCGTCCCTTAGTGCCTCAACGTCGTGGAGCGCCGTTTCGAGCGCCGGGTTTCTGACAAGACCCTTTTCCTGGTTGGTCGTTATCTGGGATTCAATTTGCGCGGTCTTTTTTCTAAAGCTTCTAAGGGCTATTGCGGTGTCAGTGGGATGAATAAAAATTGATATGTCCAGAAGATCCGGGAGGTTTATAACCGGAGAGAACCAGCCGCTTGATAAGTAGCGGGGATAGTTGAATACAAAAAGCGTTTTGCTTAATTTGTCGCCGACTTTTATGTTGCTTGATTTTACCTCAATCGCCGGCGGGGCAACTATGTCTTCCGGCGTCGTTTCTCCATCCCTCGAGCTTCGCCCCATTTTCTCGCCTCTTTTCTCTATGTCAGTCGGGTTGTACTGGTTGAAGTAGAGCTCCAAAAGCTCAGAGTCTTCGAGGGTTATTGCCCTTAGACCGATTTGCCTCAGGTTTGTGACGACTTCATCTACCCGTTGGTTTAGCTGCTCAAGATGACTTTCTTTAATTTGTGCGCTTTCCACGGGCTCAGCTTCCCCTTTCCCTTTCTTGATGAGCTTTGATAGTCCGTTTGTTGTAACTCCGGGAATCGAAACCGGATCGTAAGGAACAACGACGAAGAAATTTTTTGCCATTATGGCGTTTGAGCTGACAAATGACTCTATGAACTCCAGATATTCCTCGAGCTGGGTTTTTAATAAGCTATTGGACTCGCCAAGAAGTTTGGTCTTCAAGTTTTGGATATAACCATCTATGTTTAATTTTCTCGAGTGAATATTTATTTGGATAGAGAAGTCGAGGGCATTTAAAAGATTTTGATATGTGTGGATTATAATATTTTGTTCCTCGTCCGACTTTAGGTCGAAGTTAATTCCGTCGACCATTATTATTTTTCTGAGGCCGCCGTTTTTCAGCAAAACCACGCCGCCCTTTATGGTTCTCACGTCCACTAAATCCTGTGTTCTAGCTGTCTGTGCCATTATCTGTAATCCACCCTCTTTGCGCCCTCTCTTTCTCCCGTCATTTTGCGGACCACCTCGTACCTATCCTTAAACTCTTTCTGCGGCCTTCCAAAGTCTCTTGGCAGGGGCTTCTCTCTCCTTGGTATCGCCGTCTTAGAGGTTGCTATCCAGTTTCTTAAGCCCTTTATGCCGTCAAAAAGAGGTTTTTTAGCGGTCGCCTTTTTGTCAGGTTCTTTTACCGCAACGCCCGGAACTTCCACCCCGACTACCTGTAGGGATGCGGACGGCCTGAAAACATATACCTTCGGCTTCCATATGCTGTCTATAAATGCCGCCACGAATGATATTACCGGCCTTCCGTTTACTTTCCCAAAAGCGAATCCGACGGAAATTGCCGCCAAAATCCCCGATACGAGAAGCCAAAGGAGGGGGTTGAGAATAAAATACAAACCGAAAACTATAAGCCCCGCCACCCCGACATACCCAAACTGCCTGAGCGTCAAAGGGCCGACAATTTTATCCTCAGTTTCTATAAATTGGGGGACCTGGAACTGCATTATTTTGGAAGATCTTTTAAGTTGATTATGTTATCCGGAGAAACTTCCGGCGGGGAACCGGGCTCTTGCTTTTTCTCTTCCTGTTTTAGCTGAACTTCTTTTTCCTCAGACACCTTTGGTTGTGGTTTAACGAATGGGTCGATTTCCGTTATGGGTCCTGTGTAATTAACAACCCGCGGCTCTTCTTTTTTTGTCTGGGAAGCTTTTTGTGTTTCTGTTTCTATAACCTCATCACCAATTTCAAGTCTTGCCGTTGTCGGCGGGGCTTGGTATTTTTCGCCGGTCGTTGATTTGAAAAATTGCGGCCTATTCATGGATGGCGGTCCTTCATGGGACACGGACTCTATCTCTGTCTCTTCATGGAGAACAAATGGTTTTGATTCCGCGCTTTGTGGCGGGGCCGGTAAATCTGTTTCCGGTTGCGGTTGAGCTTGTTGGGGAAGCGGCGGGGGCGGGGGAGGAGTTAGTGGTGTAGGTGCGGGCTTGGGAGTCCTCTCTGGCACAGACTCTTTTGTGGCCTCATCCACCAGAATCGTGTTAAATCTTTTTTCCCTGAACGCCGGACTTAGTAGGCTTGCCTCAAGGCCTTGCTGGGTTTCTTGGACTTGGATCTCGTCATCAGATGGGTTTTGCTCCCTGGATGAATGGACTACGGGTTGCTTATGAAGGTCTTTTAGTTCCGGCATGACTAATGAAAGGATTTTTGCGTCCAATTCCTCTGATAGTTCTCCGACCAGCCGAGCGTCAATCCCGGTCGCCGATTGTATTTCCTTTTGTAGCCTTTCATGTGGAACAACTCCCAGAATTACGTTTCCTATTATTTGTGCAACTTTTTCTATTCTTTCTTCGTCCAGATGATGCGCTCCGCCTATTGCCCAGACGACGTTTGCCGTTTCTTCGGACATTAGAAACTCCCTCACATGGGTTGGAAGGCTGTTATATCTTTGTTCTGCCTTTTGCCTTAATAGATCCATGTTTTTATCAAGTTGTTTTTTCTGATTCATCTGGACCGGTCTCCGCACCTGAGTCACTTAGTGCCGCTCCGCCCAAGTGCTGATTTCTTCTTCCGCTTTCTATCTGTCTTATAACATGTGCGAGACTTTCCGCCTCTTCAAGTAATCTAGCATCCCTATCAACGCTCGGATTCAGTCCCTCGCGGACAATCTTAATTTTTTGATCTATTGTTTTGGTTCCGACCGCCACTGGGAACTTAGTGTCAAAATCACCTCTTAATGTTTTCAGAGACTTGCTTATTTCTTTCCATTCTTTTTTCGCATCCCCGGCGCTCAACCCGGACAGAATCGTAGGAATTGCCCCGGCGTGATTCTTAACAGTTACTTTTCTTGATATGTCGGTCAGCAGTTTGTGCTGTTCTTTTGTCAGACCGCCAGTATCTTTTTCGTCGTAAGACTTTCCGAATATATACTTGTTAGTGTCCTTGTAGTCCTGTTTAGAGAATTTTGCCCTGAATTTCTCAAGCTCCTCTTCGAATTTTGCATCGTCGTTGGTATCGAACGCCGCTATTGTTGCCGTGTTGAATCCGGCTTTCTTCTCAAGTTTTTCATAATCTTTACCTCTTCCATATTTGTCGAAAAGCTGTTTTGTCTTCGGATCTCTTATGTGTTTTGCCGCTATATTGAAGCTTACGGCATCCTTCTCTCTTAGTGTGCTTAGTGCTTCCATTAGTTCCGGACCGTGCAGGGTTGGTAGCATTTGCTGAAGCCTTCCCGGGGGCATGTCTTTAATTCTTCTTCTTGCGTCTTCGGTTATCGCCTTCTCGGCCTTAGCCCCCGCTATATTTAGTTGCTGTCCCATAAGGCGTGCTCCGAGTGCCCTCTTGTAGCCGGTTGCTTTCTGTAGATTTTCCAGTCTCTGCCTTCCTTTCTCGCTTCTGATCGGGGCGCTTGCGATCCTGGCTCCATATAATTTAGCCCTCTTGGCAGCCCAGCCCCTCATTTTTTTCCCGGTCGCAATGGCGTAGCCCGCACCAGTAATACTCATTTTGTTTGCGACAATCAGGCCGCCAACCAGAAATCCTATTACCATCATCATGTTTCCGGCTCCGCCGGCGATTTGCTCAATAGCACCGCCCTCCCCCGTTACGTAGCTTAGGACATCCTGGGCGGTTGTTGCCTGGATTGCCAGGAAGAAAAAAAACATCCCGATAGGGGCAAAAAGAAGCCAGCGCATGAAGCTTGACCACCACTGTGAGAACGGGCTGCCGCCGGCAATTTTGAGGTTTGGGAATATCCACGTAAGCCATGCAATCGGCATCATGACTATCAGGAGCCCAAGCGCGATGTATCGGATAAAGAACATTGCAGCGAACGCAAACAACACAAAGACTCCTATGCCGATAAAGCTTGCGTAAAAGAACACACCCAAAAGCATAATACCTATATCTGCCCACGCATTTGAGGCAAAATCCACTTCTCCTTGATCTCGAACTTCTTGAAACGTTGTTCCCCAATCACTTATACCGCCCGGCGTTACGAACGTTGCAGCGAACGAGTTAACATCGAAATTACTCGCTTCATGGAGCACGATTGTGATTTCATTTACCGGCTTAATCAGGAAATTAGTTACGATTAGAAAACTAAAGTTTATCAGAAGCGCCACGGCGATGAATCTCATAAGTAGTTGACTTGCATCTCCGCGTCGGAGCATCACCATGAAAGCGGCGACAATAATTGCCACAACCAGCCCGAGATTCGCGACATCAAGGACTATATTAAACCCATTTCTGATAACTAGGCTGTCCTGAACGGTGGTGTTAATCGCAATTGATAATTCAACCACCCAATTTGCTATCGCGAATAAGACGACAGCAATGCCAGTTAGAAGAAAATTAATAATACCTACAACAGCGCTAACAACGACCCTAGCTATTGCGCCGGCGGTATTGCTTGCCAGATCCCCGGCCCAGTCAAATGCTCCAAGCCACCCGGCAACTGCGCCAACTGGGCCTAGGAGGGAACCGAACAATGCCCCGAATACGTTTCCCCAATCAAAAAATCCTGCGTTAGCCGGCTTTGTGCCGGCCAAGAAGGCTAAAATTACCAGTAGCGGAGTTATGTAAACAGATTTAAAGCGCCTCATTTGAAGGTTGTTACATTAATTATAGTCTTTTTGATTAGAAACTTTGAGAAAGAATGTTGATAGTAGTTATATCCAAATTTTGAGGGCGTAATTTTGGCTCTACTCCTTGCGATTTTAGGAACTCTTCCACCTCCGCTTTAGTGTGTTTTGATCCGGCTGTGAGATTATTCAGGACGGTCTTCCTCGGCTGCTTGAAAAGCATCTTTATAAATCCATAATATTTTGCGGATTCCTCGGGAGATTTCTCCAATTTGTCGGTGGTGATTTGGATTATCGCCGAGTGAACCTTCGGCCTTGGCTTAAACGCATTGCGGGAAACCGATTTTATAATTTCAGGCCTGCCCCAGAATCTAACACTTGCCGCGAGGAGGTTCATTTTAGGCGGCTCGGCGACGAGTCTCTCCGCAACCTCTTTCTGAATTGTAAGAACGACAAGACTTGGTTTTTCCCGGAGCTCTCCGATTGTCCTTAAAAGCTTTCCCGTTATGTAGTAGGGGATGTTTCCGGCAATTTTATAGGTGCTTGGTGAGAGGTTATAGGTTTTGGGGATTGTCGGAAGAATTTCCAGGGCGTCCCCGTTTATAATCTCCAAGTTGTCGTTACTAGATACTAGATACTGAATACTAGATACTAAGTTTTCGTCTTTCTCGATGGCGATAAGCTTCCGCGGAGACTTTTCCAAAATGAATCGTGTGAGTTCCCCGTGGCCGGGGCCGATTTCTATCACGATGTCGTCCGAAGAAATTTTTAGAGCTGCCGAGATTTTCTCGAGCATGCTTTTGTCTTTCAGAAAATGTTGTCCCAACCTCCGCACGCTAGTCGATGTAAATTGTCGGACCGTTCCCCGTGTAGTTGTTTTTGAATTCTACGAGTTCCGGTGGGACCTCATAGAGAAATCTGGATGCAAAGCTGTAAAAACTCATATGGAGCCTTTTCTTTGCGCGTGTCATCGCAACGTATGCCAAACGGCGTTCTTCTTCGAGTTCCTCTTCGCTCGTCAGTGATCTCTGATGAGGGAGAAGTCCCTCGGAGACACCGATGATATAGACGTCATCAAACTCGAGGCCCTTTGCAAGGTGGATTGTCATGAGCTTTACCGGAAGTTCGTCGCCTTCTGCCATCCGGTCTGTCGCCTCGAGAAGGGAAATTCTTTCAACGAGTTCCACCAGAGACTCAAACGCCCCGGCGAATCTTATAAGTTCCGCAATATTCTCCGCGCGTTCCTCGGAATTTGTGAAATTCGAGGCCAGGTAGTTGAA
>Ga0326597_10011187_pt1 | contig 11912 bp, 8 predicted proteins | sample RVTome_12_FD_203789 | JGI IMG/M metagenome (GOLD analysis project Ga0326597, IMG submission 203789) | Soil microbial communities from uranium-contaminated site in the Upper Colorado River Basin, Wyoming, United States - RVT100D185 | ecosystem: Environmental > Terrestrial > Soil > Contaminated >... | reverse complement strand
CGGGTCGCTTGACCAAGACGACGTGCTCGACGCTGGGCGTGCCATCGAGGGCCTCATCCGAGATCTGCTTCAACGGAACCACCTGACCGCGACGGAACCCGCCGTCGGCGGTGATCAGCATCTTCGCTTGTGCATCGTTGATTCGGTCCCTGAGCGACTCGGCGCTGAAGCCGCCGAAGACCACGCTATGGATGGCGCCAATCCGGGCGCAGGCGAGCATCGAGATCGCCAGCTCCGGGATCATCGGGAGGTAGATGGCGACCCGATCGCCCTTCGAAACGCCCAGTTGCTTCAGCACGTTGGCGAAGCGACTCACCTCGCGATACAGATCCCAGTACGTGAGCGTCCGGCGGTCGCCCGGCTCACCCTCCCAGATGAGCGCCGCCTTGTTCCGGCGTGCGGTTCTCACGTGTCGATCGAGGCAGTTGACGCTGACGTTGAGTTTGCCGCCGACGAACCATTTCGCGTCTGGTGGGGTCCACTCGAGCACCGTGCTCCACGGGGCCATCCAATCGAGCTCGCGCGCTAAACCCGCCCAGAACGCCTCCGGATCGCGAGCGGCTTCGTCGTAGATGGCGGGGTCGCTGGCTATCGCCCGCGCACGAAAGTCGGCGGATGGCTCGAATGTTCGTTCTTCTGTCAGGAGTGTTGAGAGCTCTGGTGCAGTCTCGGGATTCGATTTGGCCACGATGAGTCTTCCTCCTCGGTCAACGATCAATCAACGGGCTACCGACACGGCAGCGGGCTTCGGCGGGCGGGCCACGGAAAGAGCCGCCAAGGCGACGAGCGCCAGCCCGGCCGCGATGTAGAACGCGTAGCGATAGTCGCCGAACGCGTCGAACACACGGGCAGCAAGGATCGGACCGAGGATACCCGCGGTGCCCCACGCCGTGAACAGCAGGCCGTAGTTGAGGCCAAGATAACGGGTTCCATAGAAGTCCGCCGTGGTCGCCGCAAAGACCGAGAGCTGGGTGCCGTAGCACCAGTAGACCGCGGCGACCAACACGTAAAATGGCACGAGCTGCTCGCGCAGGATGAAGAGGGCCGGCATGGCTGCGGCCGAGATCAGGATCATCGTGCGAAGCGTCGCGATTCGGCCGAGCGTATCGGAGAGCCAGCCGGACAGGATGCGGCCCCCCGCGTTCCCGATCGCCCCGACGGTGATCCCCAGAGTGGCCGCCGCCGCGCCGAGGCCGGCAGTGCGCGCGAACGGGACGAGCTGGCTGATGGTCATGAGCCCAGCCGTCGCGCCGAGACAATACGCCACCCAAAGCGCATAGAAGGTAGGGGTTCGCAGCATCTCGCTGGTCGACATGTCGCGAGACGCCGGGCGGTCGGCCCGGGCCTTTGGGGGCGTCCAGCCGTCCGGTCGGTAACCGGGAGGGGGGTTCCTCAGGAGGGCCGTCCCGACCAGGCCCATGCCGAGGAATACTGCGGCGAGAATCTGGAACGTGGCACGCCAGCCGACTCGCTCGATCAGCTCGTTGGCGATGGGGCCGAAAATGGCCGACCCGGCGCCATACCCGCCGACCATGAGACCGACCACGAGCCCTCGTTTGTCGGGAAACCACTTTGAGCCGACGGGCACGGGCGTCGCGTAGCCGAAGCCGTTCCCAATCCCGACGATCACGCCGATACAGAGGTAGAGGTAGATCAGCGAGTTGGTGAAACTAGCGAGCGCAAAGCCGATGCCCACCATCACCGCGCCGATCGCGGCACAGATTCGCGGGCCACGGAGGTCTTGAATCCGACCCGCCACGACGAACGACAGTGCAAAGCACACGACGGCAATCGTGAAGATCCAGGATGTTTGGGCGCGAGTCCATCCGAACTCCTGCTCCAGCGGCAGGACGAACACGCTCCAGGCATAGAGCGATCCCAAGGCCAGGTTCATCGACACACCGCCCACGACCACCATCCAGCGATTCATGAAGACACTCCTTGGGATTGGCCGCGTCGGGTGCCGTCGCCTGTCACCGGCCGGCCTCGGCCGCGAAACCACGGTAGATCGCCTTCGCCCGGTCGAATTGCGCGAAGACATGATCGCGCTCCTTCTGGGAGCGCCACCCGGGCCAGGCCTCGGCCATCTCGCGCAGCTTGTCGATCCACCGAATCGAGTAGTCGGCGGCGGCGCGACTTCGCACCGGACGCCCCCCCACCGTTACCCACACCGGGTTGGTGAAGGCCTGCGCGTAGATCGAGTCCAGCGGGAAGCGGTCGGCGGGTATGCCTTCGGCGCGCAGGTGAAACCAACCACTGCCGGACACCTGTAGTGACTTGCTGTAGTCGAGGCTGGTCCGGTCGCCGTCAAGCACGATTTCGTCTACGACATCACCGTTGTGCACCAGTAGAACCTTCTCGAGCGGTACGATCGACCGCACGCGTCCCGAAATCTGGACCGTCCCCCCGCCACTCGGCAGTTCCACTGTCTCGCCGGGCAACCGGCCGTTGACCGTCAACTCGACGAGCGGACCGGTCGACACGAAGGCATGGCCATTCTTCATGCCGTCGAACCACGCTTTCATCTCGAGCCCCCGCTGACCAGTGTAGACGTAGGTCCGCGAAGACCCGACCAGCTTGCTCTCGTGCAGGCTGCTGATGGAGTCTTCGCCGCCGACAGCCGTCACCTTGAGGCCGTTGTTCCAGATGGCGTACATCGGGAAGAATCCCGAGCGTCCGGCATTCGACCACTCGATCGCATCCGTGGTGCCGAGTGCCGCATCGACCATCGCGCCTTTGGCGCCGCCGAGGGCGCCCTCGAGCGGATCACGCTCGCCGCCGTAGGCGTGCACGTAGCCGACCCACGCACCCTGCTGCCTCGCCTTCAAGAGCATGTCGGTGTTGCTCGGATACAGGCTCTCGATGGCTGTGCCCTCGTAACCGGTCGTGAAGGGCGAGATGAGGTGGTCCTCCATGCCAAACATGAACACGTGGCCGTAGAACGGAGGCCGATACTCCTCGCCCACGACGAGCACTCGCTCGGGCGTCGAGAGCGGGTGCGGCTTTCCGCCGGGCACGAAGAACTGATAGTCGAGGACCCGATTGTCCTTGTTCGCGATCTGTTCGTTGACGATGTCCTGGTCCTCGGCAGCCGACATCATCATGAGATTCTCGAGAGTGTTGTGCAGATTGCCCGCGTAGTTCATGTGCACATGGGTCGAGCCGTTAAACCAACCTCTTGCACTGACGTCGGCGAGCCGCTCGAGATCGACGACAACCGTCGTCACCTCATTCGCCGCGATCTTAACATCGAGCGTCTGGGGGGTGTGCTCGAAGCCGTGAACGACCGTGATCTGTGCAGAGCCTACCGGTAGCTCGACCGTCGAGTGGCCGGTCGAGTGAAAAAGGGGATCACCTGTTCCGGAGTAGCGCGCGTACGCGTCGCTGGGGGCGTAGAACTTGCCGTCCGCCGCCGTCAGGTGAATGCGCGACCCGATCGGTGTTCCGGTCCGAGCCTCGCGGCTGGTCAGCGACAGCACGCCCATCGGGCGCTTCCAGCGCCGGTCGGCGATGCGTATCGTGCGGTTTTCGCCGCCGTACGTCTCAAGCAAGGCGAGTTGCGGGAGCCCGCCCGCGTTCGAGATGTACGCGATCCACTCCCCGTCGGGCGACCACCGCGGGTGGAATGCGTCGCTCTTGAAGAACGTGAGCTTGTAGGGTTCGCCTCCAACCGCCGGCTGGACGTACAGGTTCGAGAACTGGTCCGCTGCACCGCGCGTCGACGAGTACACGAAACGCTTGCCATCGACCGAGACATCCGGGCGCGTGCGATACAGCGTCTGCTCGGCAAGGACGGTCCGTGCCTTGACGATGCCGTCTGCCTCCACCGGAACGCGCAGCACGTTGCCGGAGCCCAGCGGAACGTCACGATTCGACACGAGCAACAGCTCGTCGCCGGCGGGGAGCCATGCCGGCGAGATGTGCATGTCCCACGGGCCGAAGTAGAGCCGATCGCTGGGATACTTGTGATCCAGCGTGATCGCGACCTCCTCGCCGGCCCAGGCGCCGTTCTCGATGCTGCGCACGTAGACGTTGAAGTATCCGTTCGGCTTGGTCGAGACGTAGGCGACCCGTCGGCCGTCAGGCGAAAACACCGGGTCGGTGTAGATGAACGCGTCGTTGGTGAGCGAGTGGGTCTCGCCAGACGCGACGTTGAGGATCTCGAGCTGGATGGTCTGTCCGCCATCGTCGGCCGTATAGAGGATCCAGGCGCCGTCGGGCGACCAGTCGGGAGACGAGTGGTACTTCTCGTTGTGGGTGAGCTCCTCGGCCCGCCCCGAGTCGGGGTCGACCTTCCAGATCGACCCGCTCATCCCCACGGCAATTGATTTCCCGTCGGGTGACCAGTCGGGAGCCCAGGGGGTCGAGCTGGGCGCCGGCGGGAAGTAGAAGTTGACCATATAGGTACCGCCGTGCCCGGACGAGGGATACGACCTGTCGGTCGGTTGGGCAAACACGTGCGGACCCGCCAAGGTCACCATCGCCGCGAATGCCGTTATCAGTCGATCACGCAGCTGCCAGCGTTGTCCAATCATGATCAGTTCGTTCGCCAGAACGCTGCTCCAGAAAGACCCGTTATGCGCCAAGCGGTCCCCGCGGCGCTGCCGGAGCCTGACAGCGCGCATTATGCCCGACGCCCCTGCGGTCACAGTACTTTTCGAAACGGGCAGCCGTCGCACGGCTTGTGCGGTTCAGGCCCGATTGACCTCATCGGCTGCACGACTCCCGGATTCAATCGCGCCGTTCATCCACGCGTACCACGTGGACGTGTGCTCCCCTGCGAAATATATATGTCCTTCGGGCGTCGCCACAGCCGGATGCAAGGTAGCCACCTGGCCAACGCGCATCAGGCGAACCGCGCCCCGTGTCCACGGATCGTTGTCCCAACACTGAGAAAAGGCCCCTTCTAGATGCTCCTGAAGCCCAGGAAACACGCGTTCGACCTGCCGAACGCCGTGGCGGAGACGCTCGTCCTCCGTCATCGCTGAGTCGTATTCAGAGGAGGGGCCCTGCCCAGCCTACCCCACTCCAATAATCACGACATTCTTTGAGTCTCCGCGGCGGATCAGCTCTCCCTGTGACGCCAGGACGGGAGACACCCGTGCCATGTAGAGGGAGCTGGCCACGAGGCCACTCAGGCGAAGAAGGTCCCTACGGGTGAGACAGCTGGTCATACGATTCTCCAGGACAAGACTATTCAAGCTGCCGGGGCTGCAGTTCACGCCTGGCCGAGGCCAGCGCCGGAGGCGAGCAGCGTCTCTTGTCGCCGGATTATACGGCAGGCCGACGTCAGGCTGCGGTTCCTGTGACAGATCAACGACCTTCCCTCCGGTGGCGACATGTTGGTCCCCGATCCCCGACTCGCGTGGCGTATTATCAGGTCTTGATCTGCATCGTTCAGCCGTGCTCAGGAGAACACATCATGCCCCGACTGCTCCTACTCACGTTCCTTCTGACCGCTCTCGGCGGTCTGTCCGCGGCACGGACCCAGTCCCGGGACCCAGCCGATCAGCCGTTCGTCGCCGGCGAGCCCCTCAGGCTGTCGCCCAACGCGCGCACTTACGGGGGATTCCGATTCGCCGAGAGCATGTCGTACGACGAAGAGCGCGACTTGTATGTCGCGGTCAACGCGGGCATCGCGCAGGATGTGATCCCGAACGACGGCTACATCTCTTTGATCAACCCAGACGGTACGGCTCACACGCTGAAGTGGATTGGCGTCGACCGAAACGGGCTGACGCTCAATCATCCACTGGGTAGCGACATCATGAACGGGCGGCTGTACGTGGTCGACATCAACGTCGTGCGGTGGTTCGACATGAAGACCGGGGAGCCGCGGGGCAGCATCGAGGTCGAAGACGCACAGCGATTCAACGACCTCGAGGTCGCCGAGGACGGCACGATCTACGCGACCCAAACCGGCACCGACGACAGCACGACTTGGCGCCTCTACCGGATCACGCCACAGGGCGAATCGTCAGTCTTTGTCGAGGGGTCGCCCCTCAGCCGGCCCAATGGAGTCGCCTTCGATCCACAGGGCCACATTGTTGTGGTGAACATCGGCACGAACGACGTACTGACCTTCTCGCCGAGCGGCCAGCTCGTGAACACAGAGCACGCGGTCGATCCGGGCAACGACGGCCTGGTCATCCTGGATGACGGCACGAAGTACGTCAGTAGCGTCCGACAGGGCACCGTCTCACGCATCAGACCGGGGCAGCCTGCCGAGATCGTGGCGTCCGGCATTCCGAATGCCGCATCGATGGCCTACGACTCGAAACGCAACCGGCTGCTGATCCCGATGAACAACTGGAACGCCATCACGTTCGTCGATCTCGACTAACTCGAGCGGAGGGGTCGAGAGTGAGTTCCTCCCCCATCCCTGGATCCCGCAATGGGCCTCCAGCTCGGACGCATGCGCGCGATCGAGGCCAAGGACCCTGACGGAAATAGGGTCCTACGTACTGGCTGATCCGCACGTGCACGTATCGACTATCTCTCGAGACCGCCATTCAAGCTCACCGGCGGTCGTGGAGGCGGTGGCAAGCAACGCTAGTTATTCGAGGGACTCGGCCAGCACGCGGCACGCGTCCATCGCCGTGAAGATGCCGAGTAACTTTCCGTCCTCGAGGATCAGCGCCGACCCGATGTGCTTGTCCACCGTGTGTCGGACGACGTTCCTGGCGGGCGTTGCAGCTCCGCCATTACCCTTTTTGCATTGCGCACCGAATCGTCTACTGTGATGCAGGTCGGCACGGAGGTCATGATCTCGAACATTTTCATCGCGGGTCGTCCAGTTGACCAACAGAGGTCTTCATTACTGTCGCGCTACTACCATAACACCGATCTCTTCGTTGCACGTTGGCCAGAATGACGCGCCGGCACGGGACGCAACGGCGTGGCGTGTCCGACGGCCCTGAAGCCGAGCGCCGGCTACTGCATCGCGGAAGGCCGCCCGTAGACCACGAACCACCGCTCGGGCAAGCCGGCGCCGCGCGGGTTGTTCTCGCCCTGGAACAGGTCGAACTCGTCGACCATCTGGAAGCCAATGGTCGACATCCAGGCACGGACCTGATCTCTCGTGATGCGGTTTTCTGGCACATCCCACTTCTTCGCGATCGGATCGTCGAACTCCTGCTCGATGATCGCGATGCGACCGTCCGGCTTCATGTAGGAGGCTAGTCGCTCCAGGTAGGCCTGCCGGTCGGGTACGTTGTGAAAGACATCATGGAAGTAGGCGATGTCGATCTGACCTGGAGGAAGGTGCGGATCATCGGGATCGGCCAGGATGGTCTCGATGTTAGTGACACCTTCTTTCTGCGCTCTTTCGTTGATGTAATCCATCAGCTCGGGCCAGAGATCCACGGCCAGGGCTCTGCCCGAAGGCCCAACCGCCCTGGCAAACGGGATCGTGAACGCCGCGGGGCCGGCGCCGATGTCGGCGATGACGTCACCATCCTTCAATTCCAGGGCCCTGATGACGTCGTCGATTCTTAGGCCGGGGATCCGATCCGGTCGCTCCAGTCGTTCGATCCACGTCCTGCCGCTGGTCATGTCGCGGGATTCGACCTGCGGCTCCTCATAGGCTTCCACGGATGATTGTTCGATCTCCGACTGCTCAGATGGTCCCTCTCTGCCGCAGGACAACGCCACGACGCTGGCCGACACGAGCAGGAATCGGGTCATAGAATGTCGCACCGCACGCTCCTCATACTTGCGAAGGGACTCACACGACAAGAAGGATGATCGAAGAAACGACGGCTCCCGTATCTCGATCGCCCTCCTCAACGTATGACGATTGGGCGAGGGGAGCAAGTTGGGATATCGTGGGATCCTTGGATCGGTCCCGTCGGACTGGGGCGCGATGGACGACGCCGATCGCCGCTGTTGACTCCGGTAGAACCCTGCCTTACTGTGTGGCCGATCGAGTCTTCAAAGGGAGAGGTGGCGTCATGGCACGACCCAAGCGACCGGAGCATCCGAAGCAACCAAGGCGACCGAAGCAACCGAAGCCATCGACGCCTCTGTCGATGGAGCGGCGCCGATTCCTCCGGACCGGCGGGATCGTGGGTGCCGCTGCGCTCGTCACCCCTCCCGAGATCGTCGGGGCCCAGCTCGCAGGGCAGCCGCCGTCGCGCCCACCAGCGACGCCCGTCATGACGATGGAGCGCGAAGCGACCCCGCCGCCTGACGTCGAGGTTTTGACGACTGACAGCAGCGGGTCCGACTTCATGGTCGACGTCGTCAAGTCGCTCGGCTTCGAGTACATCTGCGCCAATCCAGGCTCGAGCTTCCGGGGCCTTCACGAATCGGTGATCAACTACGGCGGCAATCAGCAGCCAGAGCTTCTCACGTGCTGTCATGAAGAATCGTCGGTAGCCATGGGTCACGGTTACTTCAAGGCGGAAGGCAAGCCGATGGCCGTGATGGCGCACGGCACAGTGGGACTGCAGCACGCGTCGATGGCCCTCTATAACGCCTGGTGCGATCGCGTGCCCGTGTACCTCATTCTGGGTAACCACGGAGACGCGGCGATTCGGCGCGGGGCCGAGTGGTACCACGGGGTCCAGGACGCGGCGGCTATGGTCCGCGACTACACGAAATGGGACGACGAGCCGCGGTCGCTGACGCACTTTGCCGAGTCGGCGGTGCGCGCCTACAAGGTCGCGATGACTCCGCCCATGGCGCCAGTGGTCTTGGTTGCCGACGGTCATCTTCAGGAGCAAAGCCTCGATCGTGAAGGGACGCTCTCGGTTCCGAGGCTCACCATGCCCGTGCCACCACAGGGCGATTCCGGGGCCGTCGCCGAACTGGCACGGCTGCTCGTCTCGGCGGAGAACCCCGTGCTGGTGGCCGATCGCCTGGCGCGCACGCCTGCCACCATGCCGCTGCTCGTCGAGCTTGCCGAACTGCTCCAGGCAGCGGTCATCGACAAGGGAGGGCGGATGAATTTCCCCTCCCGGCACCCGCTCAATCAGTCTCAGCGCGCGGCTGCCGTGATCGCCAACGCCGACGTCGTCGTCGGCCTCGAGGTCACCGATTTCTGGGGCACCGTCAACGCGTTGCGCGACCAGTTGCACCGAACCACCCGGCGGCTGACCAAGGCCGACGCCAAGCTGGTCACGATCACGACGGGCGATCTCTATATCCGATCGAATTATCAGGACTTCCGTCGTATGGCGGAGGTGGATCTCGCCATTGCCGCGGACGGGGAAGCGACACTGCCGGCGCTCATCGAGGAGGTGAATCGGCTGATCACCGGCGATCGCCGACGCGCGTTCGAGGCGCGGGGCGCGCAGCTGGCCGAAGCGAACCGGGCCGCGTTCGATCGCGCGCGTCTCGCGGCTACGTACGCGTGGGATGCGAGCCCGGTGAGCACCGCGCGGTTATGCGCCGAGATCTGGGACCAGATCAAACAGGAAGACTGGTCGTTGGTGTCGAGCTACTACAGCGACGGTGGCGGTTGGCCCAGGCGGTTGTGGGATTTCAACAAACCCTATCACTGGCTCGGCGACGCTGGTGGCGGCGGGATCGGATACGGCGCTCCGGCCTCGGTGGGCGCCGCGCTCGCCAACAGGCGGCACGGGAGGCTGTCGGTCGCCATCCAAACGGACGGCGATCTCATGTATGCGCCCGGCGTGCTGTGGACCGCCGCCCATCACCGGGTGCCGCTCCTGAGTGTCATGAACAACAACCGTGCCTATCACATGGAAGCCATGCACGTGCAGCGCATGTGCAACCGGCGCAATCGCGGCATCGACCGCGGGAACATCGGCAGCTTGCTCACGGAGCCGAACATTGACTATGGGAAGCTAGGGCAGGCGCTTGGCATCCATGCCGAGGGTCCAGTCACCAACGCGAACGATCTCGCACCGGCCATCGCCCGCGCCTTGGCCGTCGTCAAGCGTGGCGAGCCGGCGCTTGTGGATGTCGTGACCCAGGTACGCTGAGGAGACGATCGTGAGCTTGAGACACCTGCGCATCGCGACCGTCGGGACCGTGCTCGCCGCGTTGTCGACACCTTCCGCCGCGCCGCAGACCGGGAGCACGGCCCCCACGACGATGTCGGCGGAGGCGCCAGAAGGAAACGCCGAGAGAGGCGAGATCCTGTACCGGAAAACCGCCTGTTACCAGTGCCACAGCGAGCAGGCGCAGGGCGGCTCGCAGGGACCGCGACTCGGACCGAACCCTATCCCCTTCCGGGCCTTCGAGCGTTACCTGCGAGCGCCGAGCGGAGAGATGCCGCCATACTCGGTCAAGGTGATGTCAGATCAAGTCGTAGCGGACTTGTACGCGTTCCTGCGTGCGCTGCCGCCTCCGCCACCGCTCAGCAGTATTCCGCTGCTCCAACCGTAACGACCAGTCGAGCTGTCGTTGATCCAGTGGGCCCCGCTGATGATGGCTGGTGGGACATGGCAGTACTGAGAGCGCGGAGTCAGGATCTCCAGAGCGGGTTCATCGACGACTCGCCATCGCTCAAAACGCATACAGTCGTGCGGGATTGTGTACCAAAATCATCTCGCGGATCGCCGGATCAGGCGCCCAGACCGGCAACTGATTCAACAGATGGCCGTCGTCGATCTGAAAAAGAGGGTTGACGTCGGTCGGTTGTCGGCCGGGCGGCGTGACCGAGTTCGGATGCGGCCAGTCCGTTCCCCAGACGATACGCTCGGGGTTCGCGGCAATCAGCGCTCGAGCGAGTGGCGCGACGTCGGCATAATCGGGCGCGAGCTTGGAGACACGATAGGCGCCAGAAATCTTCACATAGGCCTTTCCCGATCGAACCAGCTCCACAAGTTCGGCAAAGCCGGGCTGTTGGGGGCCGAGATCGGCCCGGGCGTCGCCGAAATGGTCGAACACGACCGGCACGGGTGCGGCGGTGACCAGGTCCTTGATGGCGGCGATCACTACCAGGTTTGTGTACACCTGGACGTGCCACCGACGGCGTCGCGCTCGTTCGACAGCCGCCTGGAATCGCGAGCGGCCGACCGCCGGGTCGTTGATGCCGACGGTCGCAAGATTGATCCGGATGCCGCACGCGCCGGCGCGGCCCATGGCGTCAAGGTCGGCTTCCGGCGTCTCGTCGTCGATGACGACGACACCTCGCGCGTCTGCACCACGCGCCCGCATCCCGTAGAGCGTGGCTGAGTTGTCGGTGCCATAGACGCTTGGCGTCACAATCACCACGCGCCGCATGTGGAGCGCCTTGTGAAGAGCCGCCATCTCTTCCGGCAGCGCCATCTCCGGTGTGTAGACGCGCCCTGAGAAGAACGGGAACTTCTCGGGAGCGCCGTGGATGTGCGTATGGCAATCGCACGCGTCATCCGGCACGTCGAAGTTCACCGGCGTGGCAGGCTGCGAGGCTTTCGCGAAACCTGTGGGGGTTCGGAGCATCGCTCCGGTGGCAATGGCTCCGAACAGGAGCTTACGTCGCGTCAACATCGGTTTCCTCCTTCATGTCGAACCGGGAGCCATCTCCGCACAGCCGTTCGCCGAACGTACGCGGTCAGTTGCCAACGGTGTCGGTCACATGCGGAGCAAGTGGGCGAACTTGATCGTGAGACCGCGATTCAGGAACGTCGGAAAGCCGCGCCCGAGCGCAGTGTCGCGCCCGTCGCTGTAAACGGCGTAGAAATCGCTCCCGGGCTGGTACTCCCAATGAAACCGGACGTTGGTTCCCAGGCCGTGGGCGGTCGAGTTGAACTGGAGAAACGCGGCCAGGACCATCCGGGGCGACATCGCGTAGCTGGTCTTCGCCCCGAACAACTGCGCGCTGAAGTCCCCGCTCGGAAAACTGAGCCAGTTCAGCGTGACGTCCGGTTCGACCATGAATTGCGAAGTCACGGGCACCCGGCCGGCATAGCTGACCTGGCTTCTGTCCCCACCGTAGAACGACCCGCGCGACACCGACA
>Ga0326597_10011186_pt1 | contig 11912 bp, 11 predicted proteins | sample RVTome_12_FD_203789 | JGI IMG/M metagenome (GOLD analysis project Ga0326597, IMG submission 203789) | Soil microbial communities from uranium-contaminated site in the Upper Colorado River Basin, Wyoming, United States - RVT100D185 | ecosystem: Environmental > Terrestrial > Soil > Contaminated >... | reverse complement strand
GAAGTTGATGATCACCGGGCGGCCGCGGTAGGCCTCCAGGCGGTGGCTGACGCCGTCCATGTCGACCAGGGTGAAGGCGGGGGCCTCGGGCCGCGGCTCGATCGGCGTCAGCGTCTGCGGCGCCGGCGCGGCGCCGGCCAGCAGCGGCAGCAGCACGGCCAACCAGGCCAGCCGCCGGCCTGTGGCGCGGCCCATCACCCCTCCTCCGCGCAGACCAGGTCGCGGAACGGCACGGCCCGCGGTTGGCCGCCGGCGTGCCAGGTGGCGTGCAGGTCGAAGGTCGTGCCGTGCGCCAGGTCGAAGGTCAGCATGCCCATGTTCCAGTCTCCGGGTGCGAACCGCTGCCGGGCCGGGAACAGCGCCCAGCGGAAGGCGACGCGCGGCCCGCTGGCGACCCCGAGCCGCACCCACTCCGCCTCCCAGGCGGCGGCCAGGCGCGGCCCGGCGGCGGCGGCCCGTTCGATCCGCCAGGCCGGCAGCTCGACCATCAGCGCCGCGGCCGCGTCCGCCTCGTTGCGGATCACCAGCTGGAAGACGCAGCCGGCAGCGACGCGCTCGCTCTGGGCGGCGCTAAAGCCGCGCCCCTGGAAGAAGGCACGCACCTGGTCCGGCAGCAGCTGCGCCAGCGTGATGCTGCTCGCACCGTCGCCCCAGGCCCAGGTGACCCGCCCGGTGGCGGCGTCGCTGGTGCGCGCGACCGCGGCGGCCGCGCTGCCGCAGGTCGCCAGCCACAGGGCCAGCAGCCGCGCCGCGCGCCGGTCAGGCCGGTTCATCGTCCACCCCGACGCCGCCCTCGTAGAGGGTGTCGATGAACGGGCAGGCGGGCACCGTCCCGCCGGTGCAGCCGGCGGCCATGTCGCCCAGCGCCCGCTCCATCGCCCGTAGCGCCCGCAGCCGGGAACGCAGCTGCGCGCGGTGGCGCAGCACCAGCTCCCGGACCTCGTCGCAGGTGTAGCGGTGGCCGTCGACCAGGGTCAGCAGTTCGCGGATCTGGTCGACGCCGAAGCCGAACTCGCGGCAGCGGCGGACGAAGACCAGGCGCTTGGCGTGGGCGCGGGCGTAGAGCCGGTGGCCGCCGCGGCTGCGCGGCGGCGCCGGCAGCAGGCCGATCCGTTCGTAGTAGCGCACCGTCTCGACCCTGCAGCCGGCGGTGCGGGCGAGGTTGCCGATGGTCCATTCCACTGCGGCCTCCCGCGGCCTTGAACCTGAAGTTGCTTCAGGTTCCATACTCGCCCATGAGGAGGACCGAAGTCCATGACCACGCTGCTCAAGACCGGGCTCGCCGGCAGCGCCGTCACCGCGGTCTGCTGTTTCACGCCGCTGCTGGTGGTGCTGTTCGGCCTGGTCGGCCTGTCGGCGTGGCTCGCCTGGATCGACCTGCTGCTGCTGCCGCTGCTCGGGCTGTTCCTCGCCCTGACCGCCTACGCGCTGCTCCGGCAGCGCCGGAGAGAACACCATGGCTGAGACCGGCGTGCGCCACGACGCCACCCTGACCTGCCCGCAGTGCGGCCAACGCAGCCGCGAGACCATGCCGGACGACGCCTGCCAGTTCTTCTACGACTGCCGCCACTGCGGCGCCGTGCTGCGGCCGCAGTCCGGCGACTGCTGCGTCTTCTGCTCCTACGGCGACCGCCCCTGCCCGCCGGTGCAGCTGGCGCGGGCGCGGGACGCCCGGGGCGACGGCGACGCCTGACCGCGGGTCGCCGATGGGCGATACTCGGCGCTCCTGCGAGCGGCCGAGCGACGCCTCCATGCCCCTGTTCGACGACTGGCCCGAGCGCTACCGGCGCTGGTTCGCCACCCCCATCGGCGCCCTGGTCAAGCGCTTCGAGCTGGAACTGCTGCTGGAGCTGCTGCAGCCGCGCCCCGGCGACCGCCTGCTCGACGCCGGCTGCGGCAGCGGCATCTTCACCGCGCCGCTGATCGTGCGCGGCGCCGCGGTGGTCGGGGTCGACCAGTCGCTGCCGATGCTGCGCCACGCCGTCGGCAGTCTGCCGGCGGCGCACTTCGCCCCGGTCGCCGCCGACCTCCGCGCCCTGCCGTTCGCCGACGGCCGCTTCGACCACTGCGTCTCGGTCACCGCGCTGGAGTTCGTCGCCGAGGGCCGGCGCGCGGTCGCCGAGCTGTTCCGCGTCACCCGGCCGGGCGGCCGGATCGTCGTCGCCACCCTCAACCGGCTCGGCCCCTGGGCAGCACGCCGCACCGCCGCGGCGCGCGCCGACGCCGGTTCGGTGTTCCGCCAGGCCCACTTCCGCAGCCCCGACGAACTGGCCGCGCTGGCGCCGGTCGCCGGCGAGGTCCGCAGCGCCATCCATTTCCCCAGGGAGTGCGACCCGGCCCGGGCCGAGACGCTGGAGCGGGCGGGCGCGGCGCGCGGTCTGGCCACCGGCGCGTTCGTCGTCGCCAGCTGGCGCAAGCCCTGACTATTGTCAAACCCCGTCCGGCGAAACCCTTACGATTCAAGGTGTGAGGGTGTAACCTTCGGTCAACAAGGCTCGACTCGGGCACGGCGAGCCAAGGCCAACGACATGGGTCAAGGATGGTCGACATGACTGGGTGGGGAGATGGACCGTTCCACCGCGCCGTGGTCACCGCCCTGCGCCGCCACCGCGTACTGCTGCTCTGCGCCGCCGCGCTGCTCCCGGCGCTGCTCTCCCCCATCGCGGCCCAGGCCGCCAGCCAGTCCGAACGCGCCCTGGCCGGCGTGCGCCAGCTCATCGCCTCCGGCGAGGTGGCCGCCGACAGCGTGCTGCGGCTCGGCTTCAAGCAGGGCAACGTCAACGCCTACCTCGGCAATCACCTCGAGTTGCAGCAGGAGTGGGAGCAGCAGACCGGCATCGTCATCGAGACCCGGATCATTCCGCAGGTGCGGGCCCAGGAGGTGATCACCCGGACCGCCGGCATCGACCTGACCGTGGCGCGCAACCACGAGTTTCCCGAACTGCTCCCGCTGGGCCTGATCGAGGACCTGACCCCGCTGTTCGCCGAGTTCGGCTTCCGCCTCGACGACGACCCCGACTACGGCTACATCCGGCCCGATCTGCAGGCCTACCTGGGCGATCGCATCGCCGCCATCCCGGCCGACGGCGACGTCGTCATCATGTACCTGCGCCGCGACCTGATGGAGGACCCGGCCGAACGGGCCGCATTCCGCAAGGCGACCGGGCGCGAGTTGGCCATACCCGAGACGTGGTCGGAGTACGAGGCGCTGATCCGCTTCTTCCACCGCCCGGACCATGGGCTGTATGGCGTGGCCGAGGAGCGCGACCCGGAGGACGCCTGGATGTTCTGGCTGCCGCGCTACCTGTCGCAGGCGCTTCCCATCCAGCCGCTGTTCGACGCCCGGATGCGGCCGCTGATCGACTCCCCGCAGGGCATCGCCGCGACCCGGAGCTACGTCGCCGCGGTCCTTTACTCGCCCCCGGGCATCACCGAGCCGGGCAACAACTACAGCTACACCATGCCGCTGTTCATCCAGGGCAAGGTCTTCGCGGCGATGAACACGCTGGCCTCGGCCAAGCTGTTCAACGCCGACAACTCCCCGGTGCGCGGCCAGTTCCTCGCCGCACCGCTGCCCGGGACCCGGATCGACGGCCAGCTGGTGCGGCGCAACACCATCATCTACGGCAACAACCTGGTGATCCCGAAGGGCGCGGCCAACCGCAAGCTCGCGTTCCTCTATGCCATGTGGATCACCGACCCCGACCTGTCGGCCCGGTCGGTGGGCGTGCGCGGCGGCTTCACCGACCCCTACCGCTGGCACCACCTGCTCGATCGGCGCATCACCGACATCTACACCGCGCAGGCGCTCCAGGTCTTTGCCGAATCCTGGCCCTACACCCTGCCGCCGGGCACCGGCCTGCCCGGCGACAGCGAGTACCTCAAGGTGCTCGACGCCAACCTGACCTCCGCGGCGCGCGGCGAAATCGACGCCGAGAAGGCGATGCAGCGCACCGCCGCCGCCTGGGAGCGGATCACCGATCGGCTCGGGCGCGCGGCGCAGGCCCGGCACTGGCAGGCGTTCCAGAGCCACTTCAAGGTCCAGCAGTGACCTCGCCCCGCCTGCCCGACCCGGACGGGAACGTCGCATGAGACTGACCGTCCGGCCATCGATCTTCCGCTACCTGCTCTACGGCCTGATCGCGATCAGCGTGATCGTCAGCGGCCTGCTGCTGCTCGCCAACCAGGCGGTGCGCAACGTCACCCGCGGCCTCGAGACCGTGGTCGTCCAGTACGTCCGGCCGCTGGCCACGGCCCAGCGGCTGCAGTCGCGCATCGACGCCCTGCGCAGCCTCGAACTCGAACTGCACCAGTTCACCGATGTCTTTGCCATGCCCTACCACCTCGACCGCATGCAGAGCGAACTCACCGTCGTCGGCGACGAACTGACCCTGCTGCAGGAGTCGCTGGCGCAGGATCTGCCGGGCGAAGCCCGGCGTCTCGGCGAGCACTGGCAGATCTACCGCCAGGCGATCACCGACGAGATCCGGTTGGCCCGGACCATGAGCCTGGACCGCCTGGCCGGCAACACCTCGACCCAGTCGCGCGGCGCCCACGAAGCGATCTCCGCCATCCTGCGCGAAATGATCGATCGGGCGCAGATGGCGGCCGCCGCCGCCTACGGCCGGGCGCAAAGCGAAGCCGAGCAGCAGCAGCTGCTGGTCGCCGGCGTCCTGACCACCGGCCTGCTGCTGCTGTTCGCCGGCCTGTGGACCTTCGGCCACTCGGTGTCGCGCCGGATCAAGGTGCTGCGCAACGCCGCCAATGCCGTGGCGATCGGCCGCCAGATCGAACCGATCCCGACCTCCGGCAACGACGAACTGACCGAGCTCGGCCACGCCTTCAACACCATGCAGCTCAAGGTCCTGGAGCGCGAGGACGAGCTGCGCGCCGCGCACGAGCGGCTGGAGCAGCGGGCGCGGGCGGCCGAGGAGGCGACCCTGGCCAAGTCGCAGTTCCTGGCCAACATGAGCCACGAGATCCGCACCCCGATGAACGGCGTGCTCGGCATGCTCGAAATCCTGCGCGAGACCCCGATGAGCCGCGAGCAGGTCGATTACGTCACCACCGCCCACGAGTCGGCGCTGGCGCTGCTCGAGCTGCTCAACGACATTCTCGACCTGTCCAAGATCGAGGCCGGCAAGGTCTACCTGGAAAAGGTCGAATTCGACCTCGAACAGGTGCTTGACGATGCCGTCGCGCTGCTCGCCGAGCGCGCCTTCGCCAAGGGGCTGCAGCTGACGACCACCATCGACGCCACCCTGCCGCACCGCCTCTACGGCGATCCGGGCCGGCTGCGCCAGATCCTCAACAACCTGCTCAGCAACGCCATCAAGTTCACCGACCAGGGCTACGTTGCCGTGACGGTGTCGCCGTCGTCGACTCCCGACGGCATGCCGCTGCTGCACTTCGAGGTGTCCGACAGCGGCATCGGCATCGCCCGCGACCACCAGCGGCGGATCTTCGAGGCGTTCACCCAGGCCGACGGTTCGACCACCCGGCGCTTCGGCGGCACCGGGCTCGGATTGACCATCTCCAGCCAGCTGGTGCGCGCCATGGGCGGCCAGATGGGCGTCGACAGCAGCGCCGGACACGGCAGCACCTTCTGGTTCACTCTGCCGCTCGAGCAGGCGCAGCCCGACGAGCGGCCATGGCCACTGGCCAAGCTGGACGGGGTGCGACTGCTGGTGCTCGATGCCGAACCGCGCCAGCGCGACTACCTGGCTCGCCGCCTGGCCAGCTGGGGTTGCGCCATCACCGCGGTCGCCACCGCCGGCGATGCGCTGGCCATGGCCCGGACCGCGGCCCGGGACGGCCAACCGTTCCGGCTGGCCATGCTGGCCGACCTCACCCCCGGGCCGACCACAGCCACGCTGATCGGCGCGCTGCGCGACCTGGTTCCCGACCTCCCCATCGCCCTGATCTCGCCCCAGGGCAAGAGCTGCCAGGTCGAGGCCAACAACGAACTCGGCATCGACGCCTGCATGAACCGCCCGCTGCGCAAGTCGCAGCTGGAAAAATGCCTGCTCGACCTCCTCGGCGACCCGCCGCCGGCGGCCGAGGAGGTCACCGTCGATGTGGCCAACACCCTGCACGTGCTGGTCGCCGAGGACAACCCGATCAACCAGAAGGTGGCCGCGAGCATGCTGCGCAAGCTCGGCTGCACCATCGACATCGCCACCACCGGCCGCGAGGCCGTGGAGCGGATGCAGGCGCAGGAGTACGCCCTGGTGTTGATGGATTGCCAGATGCCGGAGATGGACGGCTTCGAGGCGACCGCGGCGATCCGCCAGATGCAGGGCCGGGCGGCGCGGACCCCGATCGTCGCCATGACCGCCCACGCCATGCCGAGCGACCGCCAGCGCTGCCTGGCCGCCGGCATGGACGACTACCTGACCAAGCCGATCTCCCTCGACCGGCTGCGCGGCATCCTCGACCGCTGGCGCGGCCATGGCGCGCACGGCGGCGTCGAGCGGGCGACGGCGACGCCGAACTCGCCGTGATCGCGTCCGGGCATGGCGCCTGTCGGGCTGAAGCCCGACCTACATCCCATACCCCGACCGGAGCGACCTTGTAGGTCGGACTTCAGTCCGACGCGGCCTTGATGTCGGGCTGAAGTCAGCTTCGTAGGATGGGCAAAGCGTAGCGTGCCCATCGCCGGCGTCATGGCCGTGGCGCAGGCAGCGTCCCGACGCGGGCGGCGAAGGTGGCACGATTCGGGCGTCGCTGCCGTCGGATCGGCCCGAAATGTCGGGCACGCTGCGCTTTGCCCAACCTACCCCGGGCGCTTCGTGCACCGGTTTTTTGTAGGTCGGGCTTCAGCCCGACGCGGCCGTGATGCCGGGCTCGAGCCCGATCTACATCCCGGTCAGCAGCCAGGAGCCGATCAGCGGCTGGCGGCGGCCAGGCCGATCTCGCGCACGGCGGCGTAGTCGGCGTCGTCGGCCACGCCCTCGGCGATGATCTTGATGTCGAGCAGGTCGCCGAGTTCCTTCATCGCCTCGACCAGCCGGCGCTTTTCGAGGTCGCGGCCGAGGTTCTCGGTGTAGACCCGGGCCAGGCGGATGTAGTCGAGGCGGAACTCGTTGATCCGGTCCATCGGGATGAAGCGCGACTCGAAGCGCTTGAGGATCACCTGGGCGCCGTGGCGGTGGGCGAAGTCGATGAACGAGGCCAGCGCCTTGAGGTCCTTGGCGGCGCCGTAGGCGGTGACGCTGAAGACCAGCCGGCGGCTGGCGTCCGGCCGCGCCTGCAGCTGGGCGTGCAGGGCGGCGCGGAACTCGTTGCTCGCCAGCGAAGCGAACGACAGGTTGACCGCGACCTGGTGGCCGCTGGCGTCGGTGGCGACGCGCCCGAGCACCCGGGCGACCACCTGCAGGTCGAAGTCCTGGCTGCGGCCGAGGGTCTCGGCCACCGAAATGAAGGTGCCGATCGGCAGCGCCACGCCGGCGTCGTCGAACACCCGCGCCACCGCCTCCTCGAGGATCAACTCATCGGCGGTCTCCGCAGTCAGGCCGTAGGCCTGGGCGGCGTAGTCGATGTCGAAGCGCTGCTGGTCGATCACCTCGGCGACCAGGGTCCTCCATTCGTCGATGTCGCGGGCGTTGCTGGCGCTCTCGGCCAGGGCGTAGCTGTTGGCGCCGATCAGGCGCGCCTTTTCGTAGGCCTCGGTCGCGGCCGAGACCATCGACGCCGTGGTGCCGTGCGGGTCGAAGGCGACGCCGCCGATGTGGGCGACGTTCTCCTTGCCGACGCTGCGGCCGAGTTCGCCCAGCCGTTCCATCATGCGCTGGCACAGCTGCTCGGCGACGGCGCGGTCGCGGCACTCGGCGATCAGGATGAACTCGGCGCCGACGATGCGGTAGAGGAACTCGCCCGGCAGCCCGCCGTCATCCAGCGCCTGGCGGACGGCGCCGACGAAGCCCTTGATGAAGTCGTCCACCTCGTGGCTGCTGCGGGTGCTGGCGAACTCGCCCAGCTCGTCGATGCGCAGGATGAAGACGAAGCCCTTGCCGTCGGCCATGAAGCGCTGCTTCATCTCGGTCTCGAAGGTGCCGCGGGTCTCCAGCCCGGTCAGCTCGTCGACCCGCAGCCGCCGGCCGGTCTCCTCCAGGCGGGCGTTGAGGTTGCGGATCACCCCCTCGATCTTGCCCGACATCAGGTTCATCGAGCCGGCGACGTTGCGGATCTCGGTGGTCCACGGCAGCGGCTCGATGGTGTCGAAGCGGCCGTCGGCGATGTTCAGCGCCAGGCGCTCGATGCGGCCCAGCGGGATCAGCACCAGGCGCACGATAAAGGCCAGCGCGGCGAGGAAGATCGCCAGCGCGACGGCGGAGTAGACCAGGGTCTTCTGCGCCTGCTGCCACAGCTTGAGGTAGCCGATGCCGGGGTGGATGGTGACATGCACCGTGCCGCCCAGGGTCCAGCCGGTGCTGATCTCGGTGGTCGCCGTGGCGGTCTCCATCGGCAGCAGCTCGACGAACCAGTCCGGCACCTCCTCGAAGGTCATGGGGTTGGTCTTGCGCACCAGCGCCTCGCCGCGCGGGTTCAGCAACAGGATCTCCAGGTAGTAGCCACGGTCGAAGATGGCGTTGACCATGGTCTCCAGGATGGTGTCGTCCGGATCGCCGATGTACGGGCTCAGCGACAGCCCGAGCGAGGTCGCGGTGTCCTGGGCGTGGACCTCCGATTCGATCTCGAGGTAGCTCTTTATGTTGTTGATGCTGGTGTAGAAATTGAGCGCGAATATGGCCAGGAACATCAGCGAGATCAGCAGCATCAACTGTTTCGACAAGGTCATCGAAGCGGCTCCGGCGAGGGGTGGCGTCCCTAGAGTCTAGTGTACTGCACGGTAGTTATCGGGCCGCGCTGGTCGCGCTTTTTCCCGGCGCCTGGGCGACCCGCCCGGCCGCGGCATTTGCCCAACCGGGTCGACGGTTGCAGTATCGTGACCTTCGCCCACCAATGTCCAACCCGAGGTGACCATGGGACGCCTGCTCGCCGACACCCCCACCCTGCGCCTGAACGCGGCCGACGACGTGGTCATCGCCCGCACCAGCCTGCCGCCGGGCACCGACCTGCCGGACGAGGCGGTGCGGACCAGCGCGACCATCCCCGCCGGCCACAAGGTCGCCACCCGCGCCATCGCCGCCGGCGCCCCGGTGCGCCGTTACAACCAGGTGATCGGCTGCGCCACCGTGGCCATCGCCCCGGGCGACCACGTCCACACCCACAACCTGGCGATGGCCGACTTCGAGCGCGACTACGCCTACGGCATCGACTACGTGCCGACCGCCTTCAGCGACGCGCCGGCCACCTTCATGGGCATCCGCCGCGGCGACGGCCGCGTGGCCACGCGCAACTACCTGGGGGTGCTGTCGTCGGTCAACTGCTCGGCCCACGTCTGCCGGCTGATCGCCCGCCACTTCGACGACCAGCTGCTGGCCGACTACCCCAACATCGACGGCATCGTGCCGATCCAGCACAAGACCGGCTGCTGCATGAACGCCAGCGGCGAGCCGATCGACCTCCTGCGGCGCACCCTCGGCGGCTTTGCCGTGCACCCCAACTTCGCCTCGGTGCTGCTGATCGGCCTCGGCTGCGAGGTCAACCAGGTCGACACCCTGCTCGCCGCCCAGGGGTTGAGCCAGAGCGACCAGCTCAAGGCGTTCACCATCCAGGAGAGCGGCGGCACGCGCAAGACCATCGAGCGCGGCGTCGCCATGCTGCGCGAGATGCTGCCCGACGCCAACCGGGTCGCGCGCCAGCCGGTGCCGGCCAGCGAACTGGTGGTCGGCCTCGAGTGCGGCGGCTCCGACGGCTACTCCGGCATCTCCGCCAACCCGGCGCTCGGCGCCGCGGTCGACGAGCTGGTGCGCCACGGCGGCACCGCCATCCTCGCCGAGACCCCCGAGATCTACGGCGCCGAGCACCTGCTTACCCGGCGCGCCGTCAGCCGCGAGGTGGGCGAAAAGCTGATCCGCCGCATCCACTGGTGGGAGGAGTACACCGCCCGCCTCAACGGCGAGATGAACAACAACCCGACCCCGGGCAACAAGGCTGGCGGCCTGACCACCATCCTGGAGAAGTCCCTCGGCGCCGTCGCCAAGGGCGGCACCAGCGGCCTGATGGACGTCTACGAGTACGCCGAGCGGGTCACCGCCAGGGGCTTCGTCTTCATGGACACCCCCGGCTACGACCCGGTCTCGATCACCGGCCAGGTGGCCGGCGGCGCCAACCTGGTCTGCTTCACCACCGGCCGCGGCTCGGCCTACGGCTGCAAGCCGGCGCCGAGCCTCAAGCTCGCCACCAACAGCGCGCTCTACGCCAACCAGGAAGAGGACATGGACATCAACTGCGGCACCGTCGTCGACGGCAGCGAGAGCATCGAGGAGAGCGGCCGCAAGGTGTTCGCGACCATGCTCCGCGTCGCCTCCGGCGAGCCGACCAAGAGCGAGCAGTTCGGCTATGGCGAGGACGAGTTTGCGCCCTGGGTGTTGGGGCCGACGATGTGATGGTTATCCAAGAAAGATGTTCTTATTTGAAGTCTCACTGCCTACTGCCCTCAAAGCGTCGCCGTGGGAATGGAGTCGGTATCCGTAATCACCTGGCGCTGCGGCAGGTAATCAAGCAGCAGATCTGTTTCCTTCTTGACCACGCTGTAGCACTCGCAACTCAGGGTTTCGAGCTTCGGCCGGTCAAGCACCTTGATCAATCCGCGTGAATATGAAATCACGCCTGCCTGCTGTAACTTCAACGCGGCCTTGGTGACGCCTTCGCGGCGAACGCCGAGCATGTTGCCGATGAATTCCTGCGTCATCGTCAAGTGGTTATGTGGCAGGCGATCCATGGACAGCAGGAGCCAGCGGCAGAGCTGCTGGGCGACCGAATGGTGCCGGTTGCAAACTGCGGTCTGCGCGACTTGCGAGATCAGGGCCTGTGTGTAGCGCAGCATCAGCAACAGCAACTGGCCGTGGCGGTTGAACTCCTCTTTCACCCGCCGCCTGGGAAGTCGATAGGCGTAACCGGCACTCTGTACCAGCGACCGGCTCGGCGTGCTCTCCCCGCCCATGAACAGAGAGATGCCCAGCAATCCCTCGTTGCCCACCACGAGGATCGCGGTCGATGCCCCGTTTTGCATCACGTACTGCAGCGAGACTATGGAGTCGGTGGGGAAGTAAACGTGATGCATGGGCTGCCCGGATTCATACAGGACCGCGCGCAACGGCAGGCGCACCAGTTCCAGGTACGGGAACAGACGGCCTTGAACCTCAGGCGACAAGGCTGCCAGCAGATGGTTCTGCCGGGGCTCGTGCTCCTGCTCGGATTTGAGCTTGAGTTTGAGTTTGAGTTTGGCGGCCATTTCAGCGCTCCGAGAACTGAGCAGGTCGAGATTACCCACTCACAGTCCCTTTGACCGTACTCTTTGTCCCGCACCAATTCGGTGCCGTGGCCCACATGCGAGCGATTGTGGACTGGCTCGAAGGGCGTCCCGCTCGTGGGCCCAACCCAGATCTCGGCCGAGCTATGGACTGCGCAGGTGGCGAGCCAGGCTGACCGCCAGCGTCAGCACGGTCAACGGAATGATGAACCAGCGCAGCGCGCCGGCCAGGTCCGCGTACGCCGCGTGGCCGCCGGTGTCGAGCACCAGCAGCGCGACGTAGGCGACGCGTGAATAAGGTGTCTGATGCTGACCGCTCCCCACGAAATACTATTTACAATCCGTTGGTTGCGGAGTAGTGTTCCAGCAAAACAGCGCATGCATGGCAGCGTTATTTCTCCTTCTGAGTTACCACACTTGGAAGGAGCGCCGCCATGCATGCCCAGCAAGTATTGCAGGCCGAACTGCGCCGTGCCTGCCCTGAAATTCATTCCACCCGCTTTCGCGTGCTCATGGACACCGTCCACGCGGT
>Ga0326597_10011185_pt1 | contig 11913 bp, 8 predicted proteins | sample RVTome_12_FD_203789 | JGI IMG/M metagenome (GOLD analysis project Ga0326597, IMG submission 203789) | Soil microbial communities from uranium-contaminated site in the Upper Colorado River Basin, Wyoming, United States - RVT100D185 | ecosystem: Environmental > Terrestrial > Soil > Contaminated >... | reverse complement strand
CGGAACCGTCTCAGTATCGAATTTCTCCGCGTCTACCGAAGGAAGCGATTCACCAGCCGCGGCTAACACCAGTCTCGAATGGCGCTCAAGCTCCAGTTCCAATCGGCCCAAACAACGCTGACACATTAACGCCAGCAGACCGCGAACCTCGACGTCAATTGCTGGCTTACCATTTCGGTCGAAGCGTCCCTCCAAAACATAGGACACGTGACCGGTGCGCTCGAACAATTCTTCGGCAATCCTCGGTAATCGCACGACGGGCACGTTGCCCCGCAAGCGCCGCCCTTCTCGCGCGAACTTCAGGCCATCGATCATCGCCTGCTCGGACATATCCGCGCGATGATATTATCTTCCCAATTTCCTGTCAAAAATCATGCCGTTTTCGAGCCCCCTCGGACTGGTCCTTGCGTCCAGCTCCAGCTACCGCCGGACCCTGCTGGACCGGCTGGGACTGGGTTTCAACGTGTGTCCGGCTGAACTCGATGAAACGCCCCTGCCGGGAGAAGCACCCCAAGCAGTTGCGCGACGCCTTGCCAGCGCCAAGGCACGGGCAATCGCCCCTCGATTCCCAAACCACCTCATCATCGGATCCGACCAAGTTGCGACATTAGACGACATCACGATCCTAGGTAAGCCCTTGACCCACGAAAACGCTGTTGCGCAACTTGGTCGGTTGAGTAGTCAGCGCGCGTGTTTCTACACTGCGGCGTGTCTTTTCAATTCATGTACCAACGTCCTGCGCGCGGCAATAGTACCAACGGTAGTTGAATTTCGGCCGCTATCGCATACGACCATTGAGGCCTATTTACACCGGGAACGTCCATATGACTGCACCGGCAGTGCAAAAATCGAAGGCTTGGGGATCGCACTGGTCCGTAAAGTCGTGAGCGACGATCCCAGTGCCCTAATCGGCTTGCCGTTGATCGCCTTGCAAGACATGTTGGAAGCTGAAGGGGTGTTCGTTGTGTAAGAGGAAGGCGCTGCTTTGGCCGCAAAACTATACTTAGTCCCAAGCACGCTCGGTGAGTTTGCCTCACTTGCCACACTGCCCCAAGCGACGCTCGAGGTCGTACGCGAACTAGATCACTGGATCGTGGAAACGCCGAAACAAGCGCGTCGGTTTCTGCAGGCAGCAGGGGTCGTCCTGCGGCAACGCACGCTTGACTTTAAAGTCCTCGACGAACATACACCGGATTCGCGGCTCCCGGATTTGCTCGCACCAACCCTAGGAGGCGCAAATTTGGGCGTACTCTGCGATGCTGGCTGTCCAGCAATAGCAGATCCGGGTGCGCGCCTGGTGCGTCTTGCTCACGCGCATTCGGTATCAGTGGTGCCCCTGATTGGCCCTTCGGCAATTCTGCTTGCGCTGATGGGTTCCGGGCTCAATGGCCAGCGTTTTGTCTTTCACGGTTATCTCCCAATCGATCCAGCCGAGCGCACGCGAGCCCTACGTGGCCTAGAGAGAACTTCCGCAGCTCTCGACCAGACACAAATTGCAATTGAGACGCCATACAGAAACAACCAGCTGCTCGATGCCCTGTTGAAGGTTTGTGCGCTGGACACTCAGCTGTGTATTGCAGCGGATTTGACCTTGCCGGGCCAATACATTGAGACACGCAGAATCCGGGAATGGAGGACGTTCCGGCCGAACCTCAATAAACGGCCAACAGTGTTTCTTATCAACGCCGCGCACTAGCGCAGCTGGCCGCCGGTGGAAGACACGCCCGCTTGAACCAGCGCATCGGCCATTGCAGCGCCGAAGCGCTTCGCGACCCGTTCCGCGATATTCTCGCGCGGCGTAAAATTCACCAGCACCTCCGCCTTTATGATCTCGCGCGCAACATACTCGACGCTGCCCAGCCCATCCGCAAGTCCCAATTCCACGCTTTTCTCGCCAGTCCACATAAGTCCGGAGAAGAGGTCAGGCGAGTCTTTCAGCCGCTCGCCCCGACCCTCGCGGACAACTTTGATGAACTGCGCGTGAATTGCGCTGAGCATTTTCTGGGCATGCTCACGTTGTTCGGGACTGACCGGCGAAAATGGATCCAAAAATCCCTTGTTTTCGCCCGCGGTAAACAGCCTACGCTCGACGCCCAGTTTCTCCATTGCGCCGGAAAAACCGAAGCCATCCATAAGAACGCCAATCGAACCGACTATGCTTGACTCGTTGACGAAGATTTTGTCTGCTGCGACTGCGACGTAATACCCCCCCGATGCGCAGACATCCTCGACTACAGCGTACAGAGGAATGGCGGGATACTTACCGCGCAAGCGCCGAATCTCATCATTGATCTGACCCGCCTGTACAGGACTGCCACCTGGACTGTTGATTCTGAGCACCACTCCCTGGGTGTTCTTGTCCTTGAACGCTTCTTTTAATCCCGCGGTCACGCTATCGGCGCTTCCGAGCTGATCGGCGGCAATGACACCGCGGATCTCGACTACGGCCGTGTGTTTCCCCGGTGAGATTCCATCGGGCCTGCCCAGCCATCCGAGCGCGACGAACAGTAACGCAAATAGGTAGATAAAACCTAACAGCTTAAAAAATATTCCCCACCGGCGTACACGACGCTGCTCCTGCAAGGATGCAAGCGCGACTTTCTCGAGTACCCCGCGCTCCCACCCGCCGGGAGCATTCGAACTGGAATCAGAAGGGATCGGTCCCTGGGACATGGCGACATAGCGAACGCGCTCCAGAAATGAGTGCGTCCCGGTGGTTGCGACAACGCCAGTATACCTTGGAACAAACCGCTTCGGTCCCGAAACAAAACGCTCGTTCAGGCGTTAGCCAGAAGCCACTGCAGAAGCTCGTCAGTCGAATCGACGCAGGCCTCAGGGCGCAACGCGACGAGCGCTTCGCGCGGATGAGCGCCATAGCTGACAGCAAGGCTTCGTACGCCGGCGTTCGCCGCCATCAGTAAATCATGCGTGGTATCGCCGATCATCAATGTGGAATCCGCTGGGATCAGCAACTCGTCCATTACTGCCTCCAGCATTCCCGGATGTGGCTTGGAAAAACCTTCATCCGCACACCGGCTAGTGGCGAATCGATCGCGCAATCCAGTCCGCTCCAGTGCACGCTCCAATCCCCGGCGGCTCTTACCGGTGGCAATCGCTAGCAAGTGGCCTTCGCGCTCCAGCCTTTCTAAGCCGGCTGCCGCCCCAGGGAATAGCGTTGTTGCCCCATCGCGAGCGCGAAAATGGACGCGGTACCGCTCCACTAGCTTGGCGTAGTCGTGTTGTGCAAGTTCCGGGACCAGATAGCGCAAAGCGTCGTTTAGGCCCAGGCCGATAATGTGACGCGCGCGCTCGTCGCTAGGACGCCCAAGTCCGATATCCACGCACGCCAATTGCAGGGCATCAACAATTGCGGCTGCCGAATCAAGCAGCGTCCCATCCCAGTCAAAAACGAGCAACCTATAGCGACGCACCATATCAGTGCTCCATAAGCAAAGGGACGTTGGATATACGCCCCAGATATGCCGAAAGTTCGGGAGCCAAGGGAGCCTCCAGCCGTAAAATTTCACCAGTGGCTGGATGCGAAATCTGAACGCGTGCAGCATGCAGAAACATTCGTTTTAGGCCCTGCCGCGCAAGTACTTTGTTGAGCGCAAAGTCGCCGTACTTGTCGTCACCGGCTATGGGATATCCGCAATGCGCCACATGCACCCGGATCTGGTGGGTGCGTCCGGTCAGAAGCTCGGCCTCTAACAGGCTAAACTGCCCAACCGACTGCGTCCTAACGAATATCGTGTGCGCCGTTTGTCCGTCGGTGCTAACCTTTACGCGACGATCTCCGCCCGGCAGGAGGAACTTCTCGAGTGGAGAGGTAATTTCGCGTCGAGCCCACGGCCATGCTCCGCTCACCAAGAGCCAATAGAATTTGCGCATCGCGCCATTGCGGATATCGCGATGTAACGCCAACAACGCCGAGCGTTTCTTGGCCAGCAGCAAGACCCCGGATGTCTCCCGGTCGAGGCGATGAACGAGTTCGAGAAACTTGTGCTTGGGTCGCAGCCGGCGCAGCTCTTCAATCGCACCACGCGAGATACCACTACCACCGTGGACCGCTAGACCGGCCGGCTTGTCCAGCACCAGCAAATGCTCGTCCTCAAACAGGATCGCGTGTTCCAGGTCACGCGAGGCCGCCCCCCCAGTAGCCGAAGCAACGTTTCTCAAGCTAGGCTGTGCAGTTCTCACCGGCGGAACCCGCACCCGGTCTCCAATCTGCAGCCGATAAGTTGCATCGACGCGGGTGCTGTTAATCCTAACTTGCCCGGTACGTAAGAGGCGATAGATGTGCGTCCGAGGAACGCCTTTCAGCAGCCTGGTCAAAAAATTATCGATGCGCTGTCCCTCGACATTTTCGTCGGCGCTAAGCCAGACTACTGAATCTTTGCTCAAACCTTTCATTTTGCATATACTATCGATGCCCTTGGCCTGGCGCGGGAAGCAATTGAGTTGCGGCCGGCGACTAGTCTTAGAGGTGGCGACAAATGTCGTTGACGGTACGAATTCGCACCCACCAAAAGCAAGCGGCGCACTGACATTGTTGCGCTGGCGCGATACGCGTTAATTGTGTCTGGGAGGGCATCAAGGGGTAATGTTGGGTTAAGTCCGCTCACCCACAAAAGTAGCGGCATGCAAATTTGAACGCGCCTTTACGCACGACATCCGGATCTTGCCATTGTTGTCGGCAAGATTCCAATGGCAAACCGACCAAGTCAGATCTCCGAGCGAGCCTACGGTGCCTGACCTTACGCTCAAGCCACTGATTGAAAGCAGCCACTTCGCCTGCACATAGCGGCGCGCGGCACTTCGGTTTAGCCTCCCGAGTTTGGGCGCGGGAGTAGGAAGTGCAATGAAACGTATGCTATTTAATGCGACCCAGCAGGAAGAACTGCGGGTCGCGATCGTCGACGGCCAGAAGCTGATCGACCTGGATATAGAGTCTTCCGCTAAGGAACAACGCAAAGGCAACATTTACAAGGGCACGATCACCCGTATCGAACCTAGTCTAGAAGCTGCCTTTATCGAGTACGGCGCCGATCGTCACGGTTTTCTGCCCTTCAAAGAAGTCGCGCGCAGCTACTTCAAGCAGGACGCTGAGCCTGGGCGCGCCCGCATTCAGGACGCGTTAATCGAAGGTCAAGAGCTGGTCGTCCAGGTCGACAAGGACGAGCGCGGAACAAAAGGCGCGGCGCTAACAACGTTTATAAGCCTTGCGGGTCGTTACCTCGTATTGATGCCAAACAACCCGCGCGGTGGCGGAGTTTCAAGGCGCATCGAAGGAGAGGATCGCGCCGAGCTCCGCGATACATTGGACAAGCTCGAAGTACCTGCCGGGATGAGTTGTATCGCGCGCACCGCAGCCATTGGTCGCACGCCAGAGGAACTCGCTTGGGATTTGAACTACCTCTTGAAGTTATGGCACGCGATTGAAGAAGCTGCTGGCACACACTACGTAGATGAGAGCGGGGGCGTATCTAACGAACCCCGCTCCCCTGAAGGGGCAGAGCGCAAGCGGCAAAATTCCGCGCCCTATCTGATCTTTCTCGAAAGTAGCCTGGTCATTCGCGCGATGCGCGACTACTTCAACCAGGAAATTGGCGAGATCTTGATCGACACCGATGAGATCTATGAACAGGCGCGAGCATTCATGGCTGCCGTGATGCCGGCTAACGTCAATCGCGTCAAGCTCTACCGCGACGATGTGCCATTGTTTTCGCGCTTCCAGATCGAACACCAAATCGAGTCGGCGTATTCGCGCCAGGTTGCCCTTCCCTCTGGCGGCGCGATCGTGCTGGACCACACGGAAGCCTTGGTCGCGGTCGACGTTAACTCGGCTCGCGCGACGCGTGGTTCCGATATCGAACAGACGGCGCTCAACACCAACTTAGAAGCTGCCGATGAAATCGGCCGCCAGCTGCGGTTACGCGATCTGGGCGGTCTAATTGTCATCGACTTCATCGACATGGAAAGCGGGCGCAACCAGCGTGAGGTCGAGAATCGATTGCGTGATGCCCTGCACTATGACCGCGCGCGTGTCCAGATGGGCAAGATCTCCCGCTTCGGGTTAATGGAACTCTCGCGTCAACGACTCCGGCCGTCCCTCGGTGAAACCGCACATCAGCCCTGCCCACGCTGCCATGGCACGGGACATATTCGCTCGATCGAGTCGACCGCATTACACGTGTTGCGCATCATTCAGGAGGAGGCGATGAAAGAAAACACCGCCTCCGTGCACGCTCAGGTTCCAGTCGACGTTGCCACCTTTCTACTCAATGAAAAGCGCAACGACATTCACGTCGTCGAAGCGCGGCTAAAGGTGGGGATTCTGCTCATCCCGAACATCCACTTGGAAACTCCGAACTACACTGTTGCCCGCGTCCGCCACGATGAGGCGAATGAAATGGGTGAGATTCCCCTAAGCTACAAGATGGTGGAAATGCCCGAACAAGAAGAAATGCCAGGATTGCCTGGGTCCGATCCCCGTCCGGCCCGGCCCCAGGCTGCGGTTCAAGGTATCACTCCAGAGGGCCCCGCCCCAAGCCCTCAGGCGCCGCCGCCGCCGCAGGTGTCCACTCCGACCTTGGAGGGCGACCAGCCGTCAATCATTCGCAAGATCTTCGGGTGGTTCAAGCGGGGTGACGAGGCGGGTCGAGACGCTCAGCCAATCGCTACCACTAACTCATATCCGCAAGGTGACGCAATCGAAAGGCCGCGCCCAGCAATGTCACCGGTTCCGACAGAACGCCCCGGACGGCATGAACGTCCTCGGCGGGGAGAACGTCCCGAACGAAACCGCAATGACAGTGCACGTGACCCCGGCCGGCAGCGCCGCGGCGACGGCAAACGTGGCGGTGAGGACAGACAGGACAGACGTCCTCCTCGGCGCGAGCGCGACGAAACCGCGCAGCGGCAACGTCCGCCTCGTCAGGAAGCTCCGCCTGTGACGGAAACCGATGGTGCGCTCGCCCCGCCGCTCCCCACGCACGCACAACCCTCCGAACGAAACGCGGACGAAGCCCAGCCGCGCAGACGCAGGGGCAGAGGCCGGCGCGATCGCCCAGAGCGATCCGCCGAACAACTAGCGGTGGCTGCACCAATGTTCGGCGCTACGGAATCACCCGCTCAAGACGCTGTGCAAACTGCCGACGCAGCACCGTCTAACGCGTGGGAAAGCGTCGTTGAGCGTGCTCAGCCGGAACAGCCCATCGCTGAACCCATACAGCCAGTTGAGATACACCAGCCTATCGCTGAACCCGCGCAGCGGATTGAGGCACACTCGATTGACGTCGAGCGCGCTCCCGAACCTGCTGTAGTCGCCGGCCGCGACAACGCGTTTCCTTCGGAGCCCGTCGCGGAATCCATACCGGTGCCTAGTGTCGCCAAACGCGCCAACATCGTTGAGCACCCTGCCGCAAACGACAACAAGTCTAGTGCTGATCCCGAGCCAGGACCCAACGTGCATCGATTTGACCTGCCACCGGAACTGGTGATGATCGAAACGTCACCGGAAAGTCGCAGCGCGGCGGAGGCCCCTGCACCCGCACCTATTCCAGAGCGAGTCCAGCCTCGTCGTCCACGCCATGTCGCCGCAACGGAATCGAGCCAAGAAACCCTGGAGCAAATAGAAACGCGTAAGTAGAGTCTGATCGCCAGTGGCGCGCGCCGCAAACGCAGCAGCCGTTAGGTGGTGCAGCGCTGCGAGTTCATTCAAGCGTATCGTGAGGCATGGCTCCAATATTCGGATTGCCTTTAGGGGGTATACTAGCCGCGCCGAACAATACTAGAACGCTGGAGGAAAAGATGAGCTCGCTCGCCCCCGCGAACGCGCATCCGTTCGTGTCATCAGAAAAGTTGCCGGCATCTGAACTAAACGAGTTCGTACCAAAACTTTCCCGTGGCGTTCCTGCATTTCCCGTGTACTACATGCGCGGCGGCACATCTACCGGCATCGTCTTGTGGTACAAACACGTTCCAGAAGAAAAGGCGCCCAAGGAAGAATTGATCCGGGCGATCATGGGGGTTCCGGCTGCTGGAGAACACCGGGGGAATAAACAAACGACCGGGCTTGGACGCGGCGCTCCTACGAGCAACAAAGTCTTCATCGTCTCACGCCATAGTTCCGGTGAAGCGGATATTGCAAGCACGCTCGCGCAGCTTGCGGCGGACAAGGCGGCTATCGATTGGAGCGTGAACTGCGGCAACATGTCTGCCGCATTGCCCATTTATGCGCTGGATACGGGCTTGGTCAAACCCGTCGTCGGCCGCACCGTGGTGCGCATCTTCAATACCAATACGGGTGTCACCACCGACGCGTCAGTGCACACTCCCGATGGCACGGAATTTATCCCGGCGGACACTGAAATTCCCGGTGTGTTAGGCCGCTTTCCAGGCGTTGACCTGACGTTGCGTCATCCCGTGGGTGCAAAGACCGGCAAACTGTTGCCGACCGGTCGCCCATCCGATCAGATCTGCGGTGTCACCGTTTCCTGCGTCGACGTCGCCGTGCCCATGGTCATTTTGCGTGCCGAGGAGCTGGGAAAAACGGGATTCGAATCCATCGACGAACTAGCACGCGACGCCAGGCTAAAAGAGCGAATGCGTGAAATCTGGGTCGCCGCCGGGCTACGCATGGGCCTACGGCGCAAAGGAGGCGCCCTCATGAGCGCCAACGACCTTGCTCATAGCGAGACCGTACCTAAGGTTTGCCTGATCTCATCTTCCACCGATGGCGATGCCCATATCGGCGCGCGCTACTTTACGCCGCAAGCCCCGCATAGCTCGCTCGCCGTCACGGGTGGATGTTGTCTCGCGGTCGCGTGCCTGATCCCAGGCACGGTCGCGCATAGCCTTGCGCGCGGGCTCGAATCCATAGGCGAGGGTAATTGCATCTGCACGGTAGGCATGCGAAATCCGGCTGGCGTGTTACGCGCACGCATTGGTGCGACATCGACGAGTACCGGTCTGCGTGTGACTTCAGTCGCATACGAACGTAGCGCACAGATGTTCCTACGCGGCCACTTCCCCGTATACCATGCTTCGGATGCGCTGCGCGAGTTCGCGCAACGCTGGGCTGGCTGACTCGCTGGTGCGAAGCAGACCCCGCCTAGCTGAGTGGGGCCCGTTCACTAAACCCCGCTGGCGGTTTCAGAGTCGGAGAGATGCGTGGCTCGCACGTGCCGGAGCAACTCGTCGCAAGCGTCCTCGATCATGTCCAGGACCAGTTCGAATCCTTGCGCATTTCCGTAGTAGGGATCGGGAACGTCCATATCGGAGTGCCGGCGCGCAAACTCCATCAAGAGGCGCACTTTTGCTGATTGCTCTGGCGGACAACGCCCCCGCAGGCCTTCGAAATTCTGCCTGTCCATGGCCAGAATCAGATCAAAGCTGGCGAAATCCTCGTCTTTAACCTGTCGCCCACGGCGGCGCACCATGTCGTAACCGCGCTTTAGGGCGGCCGCCCGCGCTCGCCCGTCCGGGGCTGTGCCAAGATTGAGGTCGTGCGTGCCGGCAGAGTCACACGCGATCCGGGCAGCCAATCCCGCGAGCTCAACCTGACGCCGAAACACGGCTTCGGCGGTTGGCGATCGGCACAGGTTTCCCATACAAACGAACAACACTTTGTACTGGATCGATTGAGCGTGCTGTCGGGAAGTAGCGCGCAAAAGCCTGCGCAGCGCCGACCTAATCATTTCCGGCCATCCCAGTTAAGATCGCTCGCTGCCCATCATTGGCGTATCAGAACACTATAGAAACAGCCGCTGCTTAAGTTCAGCCAGACGATTGCGCAGGTCAGCTGCACGCTCGAACTCCAGGTGACGTGCCGCTTCGAGCATTTCGCGCTCGACACGATTGACCTCCCGAGTCAGTTCCTTGTCACTCATCGCCTCGTAGGTTGAACGCGCCTGGGCCACCTTCAGCTTCTGACGCACTTCACCAGAATCGTAAATGCCTTCGATGATGTCCTTCACGCGCTTGGTCACTCCGCGAGGGACGATACCGCGAGATGCATTGTACGCAAGCTGCTTATTTCTGCGGCGCGCCGTCTCATCGATGGCCTGGCGCATCGATTCCGTTACCCGATCTGCATACATGATCGCCATTCCATTGATGTGCCGCGCCGCACGGCCTATCGTCTGGATGAGCGAGCGGCTCGAACGCAAGAAACCCTCCTTGTCGGCGTCCAGGATCGCGACCAAAGACACTTCCGGAAGATCGAGGCCCTCGCGTAATAAATTGATGCCAACCAGAACATCAAACTCACCCAAGCGCAGGTCGCGAATGATTTCAACGCGCTCGACAGTTTCGATATCCGAGTGTAGATAGCGGACGCGGATGCCGTGATCGCCGAGGTACTCGGTTAGATCCTCCGCCATACGCTTGGTGAGCGTGGTGACCAGTACACGCTCATTTTTCTCAATGCGCTGGCGGATCTGCGACATCAAGTCATCAACCTGCGTCGCCGCGGGACGAACTGCGATTGCCGGATCGACCAAACCAGTCGGCCGCACGACCTGCTCCACCACCCGTGCCTGCCTCTGCCGCTCGTAGTCTCCGGGCGTCGCCGACACAAACACACTGCGCACCATTTTTGCCTCGAATTCGTCGAGGCGCAATGGCCGGTTGTCGAGAGCGCTAGGCAACCGAAAACCGTATTCAACGAGCGTTTCCTTGCGCGACCGGTCACCGCGGTACATTCCCCCGAGCTGTGGCATGGTGACGTGGCTTTCGTCGATGATCATCAACGTCCCGGGCGGAAGGTAATCGATCAAGGTTGGCGGCGGTTCGCCTGGTTTCCTGCCGCTCAAATGCCGCGAGTAATTCTCGATTCCTTTGCAGAAGCCCATTTCGTTGAGCATCTCCAGATCGAAGCGGGTGCGCTGTTCAATCCGCTGTGCTTCAAGGGCACGCCCATTTTTCTGAAAGACCTCAATTTGCTCCGCGAGCTCTAGCTTAATCGCTTCGATCGCGCGCAGGGTGGTGGCGCGCGGAGTGACGTAGTGACTCGACGGATAAACGGTAAAACGCCCGACACGGCTCAGTATCTGTCCGGTGAGCGGATCGAACAGCGAAAGCGTCTCAACCTCGTCGTCGAACAGTGCAATGCGCAATGCTTCCTCTGCGTTTTCGGCTGGATAAACATCGATGACATCCCCGCGCACGCGAAAGGTTCCGCGTCGGAAATCCGCCTCGTTACGCTGGTATTGCATTTCCGCCAGCCGCTTGATGATGTCGCGCTGACTGATTCGCTCACGCTCGCGCAGATGCAATATCATGCCGTGATAGTCGACGGGATCGCCGATGCCGTAAATGGCCGACACGGTACAGACGATAATAGTGTCATCGCGTTCGAGCAGCGACTTGGTTGCCGAGAGCCGCATCTGTTCGATGTGCTCATTGATGCTCGAATCTTTCTCTATATACAGATCACGCGATGGTACGTAGGCCTCCGGCTGATAGTAGTCATAGTACGAGACGAAATACTCAACAGCGTTATTCGGGAAAAATTCGCGCATCTCGGAATAGAGCTGTGCCGCCAAGGTCTTGTTTGGCGCCATCACGATCGCGGCGCAGCCCAGACGCGCTATGACGTTCGCCATGGTATAGGTCTTGCCGGAACCGGTTACGCCGAGCAGCGTCTGAAATGCCTGACCAGCCGTTATCCCCTGGACAAGGTTGTCGATTGCCTCAGGCTGATCGCCTGCAGGCTCAAACCTCTGGTGCAGCCGGTAGGGACTGCTGGGAAAGTCGCATATCGACTCGCTCTCGGCAGCCAATGCAGATGCGTTGCGGGCAGGGGTAGACATCCTCGATCCGGACAGGCGGGTTGATAATTGTCTCACACCGCAAATACTGATCGGCAGATTTTCCTGTGTCTCGCAGCCCGGGTAGAATGGTGCTAAT
>Ga0326597_10011184_pt1 | contig 11913 bp, 10 predicted proteins | sample RVTome_12_FD_203789 | JGI IMG/M metagenome (GOLD analysis project Ga0326597, IMG submission 203789) | Soil microbial communities from uranium-contaminated site in the Upper Colorado River Basin, Wyoming, United States - RVT100D185 | ecosystem: Environmental > Terrestrial > Soil > Contaminated >... | reverse complement strand
ACATGAATCAACCTGCGGGCTCGCCGGCGTTCCTGGCCGGCAACCGCCGGTTTCTCACCCGTCGTCTGTGGGAAATCGCCAGCCAGCCGACGCACTTCCACCACGGTCTGCTCACGACGCTGCGTCAGGCCGTGCTTGCGCACGCCGGAGAAGCGCTCGCGGAGCGGCAGGCCTTCGAACGCCTGGCCGGTAGCCGGCAGGACGCCGTCATCGAGTTCCTCAAGTCGCTGCAGCTGCTGCCGCCTGGCACGAAGGACCTGATCGTCGACGAGCAGTACCGTCCGAAGCGGTGGCCGCCGGCGTCCACGTCGCACTGAGCTGACGCGCGCGGTGCGACTCGAAAACAACATGGCGAGAACCGCGGCTCAAGTCATGAAGCCGTGATAGAGGAGGTAGAGACCCACCAGCAGCACGACGACTTCTCCAAGGAGAAACCGACGATCCCGCCGCCTCCTGGCGATTACGCGTCCGACAGCCGAGGGAAACAGGATTCGCCCGGCGCCCTTCAACACAACGAGCCAGCCCGTGATGGTGATGACCAGACGCCAGTCGAGCGTCCAGACCGGGTGATTTACGACAAGCAGCACGCCGAGAGTGAGAATCACGAAGCCAGAGAGATGAATGAGCACCGGACTGCTGGCTGCCTTTTCTTCAAGAACAGGAGACCGTTTGTAGCGGACGAGGATGGCCGCTGTGCTCATGACGAAGAACAGACCGAGGACTCTGGCGAGAAATATCGACGTTTCCATGAATCACCTCGCTCCGTCAGGTCCGTTCGCGGCGAATGACCTGCCGCCCGACAGTTCCGGAGGTCGTGCTCGAGCGTTCCGCCCTCTTGAAGGATCAAATCACAAAGCCAACGACGCGCATTTGAATTCGTTCGGGACGGCGGATTAGACTGCAAGCCCCTCGTGCGCGACATCGCGCCTGGGTAATGCAGGAAGGGAAGCATGACCGACCAAGCTATCGCGACCTTGCAGCAGGCTCTTCGGGGACGGGTCATCGGTCCGAGCGATGCGGACTATGACACAGCCCGCGCGCTCTACAACGGCATGATCGACAAGCGGCCGCGCCTGATCGCGCGCTGCGTCGACGCCGCCGACGTCATGACCGCCGTGAATTTCGGCCGCGACCAGGACCTCCTCGTCGCCATCCGCGGCGGCGGCCACAACGGTCCCGGCCTTGGCAGCTGCGACGATGGGCTGGTCATCGATCTGTCGGGAATGAAGGGCGTGCGCGTGGACCCGGCGAGCCGGACGGTTCGGGTCGAGGCGGGCTGCACCTCGGGCGACGTCGATCACGCCACCCATCCGTTCGGCCTCGCCGTTCCCTTCGGCATCGTCTCAACCACCGGCGTCGCCGGCCTCACGCTGGGCGGCGGAACGGGATACCTGACCCGCAAGTACGGCCTCACGATCGACAACCTGCTCGAGGCCGACGTCGTATTGGCCGATGGGCGCTTCGTCACCGCCAGCAAGGACCAGGAACCCGAGCTCTTCTGGGCGCTTCGCGGCGGCGGCGGCAACTTCGGCGTCGTGACCAGCTTCCTCTTCCAGGCGCATCCCGTCGGCATGGTGTACGCGGGCCCGATCTTCTGGGAGGCGACGCACGCCAGAGCGGTGATGCGCGCGTACCGCGACTTCCTGCCGACCGCGCCCGAGGAGCTGGGCCTCTTTGTCGGCCTCAAGACGGTGCCGGCCGTGGATCCGTTCCCGAAGGACTACTGGGGCAAGCGCGCGTGCGCCTTGATCGGCAGCTACAACGGCCCCGCGGCGGAGGGCGAGAAGCAGGTGGGGCGGCTGCTCGAGGGCCTTCCGGCCCCTGCCTTCAACTGGATGGGCGCCATGCCGTTCCCGGCGATGCAGGCGCTCTTCGACGTCTTCTTCCCGAAGGGGCTGCAGTGGTATTGGAAGGGCGATTTCGTGAAGTCGCTGCCCGACGAGGCGATCGACACGCACATCGCGCAGGCGGCGAAGGCGCCGAGTCAATTGTCGCTCACGCATCTCTACCCCATCGACGGCGCCGTCCGCCGCGTGGCCGCCGACGCGACGGCCTGGAGCGCGCGCGGCGCGACATGGTCCATGGTGATCGCCGGCATCGATTCCGATCCGTCGAAGGCCGACGCGCTGAAGGCGTGGGGGCGGGCGTATTGGAAGGCCATTCACCCCTTCAACATGGAGGGAGGCTATGTGAACTTCATGATGGACGACGAGGCCGAGGGGCGCGTTCAGGCGACCTACGGCGACAACTACCGGCGGCTGGCCGCGGTGAAGGCCCTGTACGATCCGAAGAATCTGTTCCGGGTCAACCAGAACATCGCGCCCGCCGTCCTGGCGACCCGATGAAGGCCGACGAACTGAAGCCGCTCCTGCGGACGCTGCGCCGCCGCCGGTCGAGATTCAGCCTCTCGCGGCTGTCTGATGGGTCCGCGCCCGTTCTATGGCGCAAACCGGCAGTGCGTTGCGTGCTACGGAGTCACCGCAACTTCTATGTCCTTCGACGTAGAGGCAGCGGAGTCGGTGGCGCGCGCTCGCAACACGTACGCTCCGGGCCGGGTGAACGTCGCGTTGAAGACCGCTTTGCCTTCGTCGGCACCCGCGGCTGGCGGGTTGAACGTGACGGCGCCGGGACCGCGCCACACGAACCACGACACCTGCAGCCGTCCGGTGACCCTGGGCGGCGCCGGACGCTCGACCTGGGGAACGTTGACCGGCGTCGTGGCCTTGAACTCCGAGTTGTCGAACGCCGGCGGACGATTGGCATTGCCGCCGCCGCCCCCTCGTCCCCCACGACCGCTCGGCACGGGCAGTCCATCGTCGGTGACGGTCGCGGTGAGCGTCAACGTATCCGAGACCGCAAGGCGCGGTGAGCCGGCCAGCGTCAGCGTCGGCGGTTGATTCTCGGCGACCTCGCCGTCTCTTCCGCTCCCAATTCCAGTCCCGGGAGGTGCGATCTCCCAGTCGGGCCGGAGCCACGCCACCGCGCGCTCGGGCTGATCGTGGACGACGAGCGTCCAGATGAGCTCTTTGTTGCCCCAATCGCTCGGCACCGTGACCGAAAACAGCTGGCGGTTGAAGCGGGTGTAAAAGTAGGTCGGCTGGCCGCGATCCGGCGCGCCCGGCTCGATCTTGTTGTCGGCGCCGACCGGCACGTGCACTTCCTCGACGTGATTCCGATTCAGATACCCGAAGTGGAACTGATAGCTGCCGTCGGCGTTTTTCGTCCAGCCTTCGAAGATCGGCTGCACGCCCTGCCCCGAGTTGTACTTGATGTTGCCGCTCAACAGGCCTTCATTCCGCTGCGCGCCGGGGAGAGCGGATAGTCCGAGGACGGCGATCGCGAGCGCGGCGGGTCGGATGAACCGTCGAATGCGGGTGGACATGAGGCCTCGTTCTCTCGTGCGTCCGCGTCGGGTGACGCACCAGCCGCGGTGAACAGGCGGAGGCCGTTGGGCCTCCGCCTGTTCTACCGTGACAGCGGTCCTGAAACTAGTCCTGCTGCTGTTGCGACTGCGAGGACGTCGCTGGCTTGCTGCGAGCGGCGGCACGGTCGGCGAGCTCTTTCTCGTATTCCTCTGGCGTCAGGTCGATCCAGCCGATCCACGAGAATCCCATCTCATCGATCGTCCGGTCGCCGTAGCCGACCCAGTTCTGCGGGTCGGGGTTGTTGCGGTTCGCCGACGAATTGTCGTGCCAGCTGATGATGTGAATGACGGTGCCGGCAGGCACCAGTGGCGCGGCGTGGTCCTGGTAGTTGTAGACCGAATGCCAGTTGTAGTCCCAGTTCGCGCAGTTGATCGTCTCGCGCTTCATGATGTTGCTGGGATTTCCCGGGTAGATCAGCTCCAGGCACTGATACTTGCCCCGGATGTGCATGTGCGGCTGCCACGCGATGATCTTGCCCGGCTTGGTGTGGAGCGTATACCCGTCCACGCGCGCGACCGTTCCGGCGGGAATGTCGAGTGAATCGCGCGGGTTCGGCGTCGGGTCGCCGTGATGCGTCGAGTAGCGGGTGTACTTGGGGACCACGCCCTTCGGATACAGCAGGAACCCGACCTCGACTTGTGAATCGATCTCTTCGCCAATCGAGTGCAGATGGTTCGCAAGCCTGAGGTCGCTGCCGGCCTTCAGCAAGATGCCCGAATTCTCGGGGTAGACCTCCGGAGCTTTCCCCGAAGCGTATTCGATGATGAATTGGGAACCGGCGCCATCGGCGCCGGCGGTGTCCGCGGTCGCCTGCGCATCATCGGTGCTGCCGGGAATCATCGTCGTAATCGCGTGATGCACCACGCGCCGGGATCCGGCGTCCACCGGCCGGGTCTGAATCGCCCTGACGTAGCGATCTTCGGCCAGGCCCGTGGGCGCGGTGACGTTCGGAAACAGGTCGGGACCGCTCGACGGGACCTTGATCGTCGGGAATCGGACGACGAGGTCCGGCTTGCCGATGGCCCACTCGTCGCCGTCCGCAAACTGGCGCTGAGCCGGCATGTCCGCCGGGTTGCCTCGCGGGGCGCCGGCGTCCACCCAGGCGGCGATCGTCGCGATATCGCTGTCGGGAAGGGCGAGGTTGTTCTTGAACTCCTGAATGCCGACGTTCCGGTCGATGTGCCAGGGCGGCATCTCGCGACCCGTCACGCGCGCCTTGATCGATCGTGCCCACGGGCGCGCTTCCTCGTACGTCTGCAGCGACATCGGGGCAATCTGTCCCGGCCTGTGACAGGTCACGCAGGACCGCTGCAGAATCGGCGCGACGTCTTTCGTGAAGGTGACGGTCGGCTGTCCCGGTGTCTGCGCCGCAAGCGGGGCCGCGAGCATCACAGCGCCAGCCAGGCCGCAGAGCAGGGACCCCGCATGGAATCGACGGCGTGCGCCAGAACCAGTACTCACAGCGGACCTCCAATTTGATGCCGGAGCGAAGCCTTCACGAAACGGAACAGACGTTTCGGCTAGGAGAATTCTACATGACCGGGGCGAATGGCGACAGGTGTCAATGCCCACTTCCAGACACGTGGGTTCTCAGCGTGCTGGGATGAGGAACAGGGGGATCAGGCAGCGTTTCGGGGCAGGATCGGCTTCACTTTCCAGCGCATGTAGCCGACGAACGTCAGCAGGACAAACAGGACAGCCGTGGTCAGCGCCGAGCTGAGCTCATCGCGCGCGATGTGAAGAATGGTGGCGCCGACCATCACGATCATCAACCCGGCGGCCGCCCAGGAGACCAGCCGCGGCAGAATGCGCGTGATGCCGGGCAACGTCAGTCCGGCGGCGGCCAACACCTCGGCCACGCCAAGAAAGATGCGGAATGGCGGCGGGATCGTTGAATTCATCAGGTCGACCATGTCCGCCGGCGGGAAGAGAAACAGCCCGCCGTGTGCCAGGAAGGCCACCGCCAGCAGGACCTGAAGCACCCATAGGGTGATGTTCATGGAAGTTTTCGGATGGCGCCATTCGCGCACGCCGCCGTTCCGCGTCACCCCGGGCGTCTCGAGATGTCGCCGAACGTCTGGACCACACGGACGTGCACGGCCGTCAGGGGACGCGCCGCGACGGTCCGGGACCGGACCATTTAAGGACGACGCAGGCGTCGACGTCAAGAACGCTCACCGTGCCTGTCGCGATCCTCGCGGATCATGATGGCGCTGTCCGACAGCGAGGAAGACGGCCATCGCTTCAGCCCGTGCGCCGACAGTCTCCGCGAGAGTCCGAGCTGCTGCTCCTACACGCTCGCGTGGGCGACGGCCTTGAGCGCGCCGCTCTTGAAGCCGCGCGCCGCGACATCGTGCGTGCCGGCGCCGGGATGCGGAATCGACATCGTCGTCGCGCCATTGACGACGTCGGCTGTCGCCCGGGGCCGGCCGTCCACCGTCAGATCCACGCGATCGAGCCCCTGCGTCGTCACGGTCACGGCCCGATTGCCGCCTGAGGGAGCCGAGACCTGCAGGCGGAGCGACACGCTCGGCTGGCCGGCGAGCAACTGACCGGCCTTCGCGATCAGGTCGGCGTTGTCGTTGAGCACGTCGTTTCTCGTCATCTGGTGCGTCGCGTCGGGAGCGACGCCCAGGTCCTCGAGCGGCACGCCTCGATGCAGGCCGGCACGCATGATGCGGCGAATCGAGACGCGGAACGACGCCCCTTTCGGGAGCGCCGAGAACGGGTTGCCGGGGCCTTGAAGGACCTGGCGCAGCAGCTCGTGAGTCCAGACGTTGGCGCCGCCGGCGCCGGTGCGCCCGCCGGCCGAGAGGATAGGGCCCATCCGGGTGTCCTGGAACCCCGCGGCGAAGATGTCGGTGGCCGAATAGCACAGCGGGTCGGTAATCAGCACGACGGGCCCCTGGTAGCGCTGACCGAGCCGGTTGTACTCCTCGAGCGGCAGTATCGCGAATCCTTGCGAGTAGATCTCGCCCGTTTCGACCGATTGCGAGATCGAGGGCGCCCACTCGCTCACGAAATCGTTCCGCTCGCAGATCCGCAGCGTCAGCGGCGAGTTGATGAACGACAGCAGCGTCGGCTCCACCGCGCCCGGCGTCAGCACCTGGAGCAGCTTTTCGGCGCACAGGATGTTGCCGCCGCCGTTGCCGCGCACGTCCACGATCAGCCCGTTCTGCGGCAGCAGCCCCGCCATGCGCACGAACTCGGCGACGAACGCGTCTTCGTCGCCGACGTTGAACGTCCAGATGCGGATATAGCCTTTCGGTCCACCGGGCGTGGCGACCGTCTTGAACGAGAAGACGTCGGGCATCGTGCTCGTGTCGGCCAGATTGACGCCGGCGCCGCGCTTCGCTTCGAGGGCCGCATGCTCCTTGGCCATCGCCGACGGGTTGAACAGCATCTTCTTCGCGCGGCGGGCCAACTCCGTGCGGAGGTCCAGGCCGAGCGCGCGTGCCATCCCGCCGCCGCCACCGCCGTCGTCGGGCCCCGGCTCGGGCTCGAACACCTGCCAGTCGAACCTGAGCTCGCGGTCGACGGAACCGTCGCGATACTGGACGACGACCCAGTGCTCGTCGGGCGGCGCCGAGAGCGCCATGGTTCGAATCGTGAGCGACTCCAGGCCGCGGGCGCGGCGCGCGTCGGGATTGCTTCCCGCCTGCAGATCGCCGTTGAGCTCCACGGCGCGTTCGATTGGCACGCCGCTCCAGCCCGTGAGCTCGACGCCGGGCTTGAACGTGGCGTGCGTGAAGCCCAGGAGCATTTTCGACACGACGTACTTGCGCGCTCCGCCTTCGAAGAACTCCTCGGCCAGAAACGGCAGGAATGCCGTCTTCGACGCGTACGAGCTCGGCAGGATGTAGTTGGTGTGGAGATCGCGCAGGTCCGTGAAGATGTCGATCATCTCGTCGTGGAACTGCCGCTCCGACAGATCGGCCAGACGGAAGCGCAGCAGCTTGAGCCGCTGCACCGGGTCGGTCGCGTGCATGGAGCGCTTGAGCGGCAAGTGCACGTACAGAGAATCGAGCAGGATCTCGGCCTGATCGACGATTTGGCCGCGCTGGGCCGCGGTCAGCGTGCCCGTGGTTGCCAGAAACTGCTCGAGCGTCGTGATGGCGCCGCTCGTCGAGGCAGACGCGCGCTCGGCAAGCGTGCCGATTCTCGCCTTGGCGCGCGCCGCCCGCTTCGGCGGCCGACGGCGAGTGCGGGATTTCCTGGCCATGGTCACACCTCTCTTGCGGCGTCGCAGGTGAGCGTCCGGCAGCGCGGCGTCACCCCTGAAGGCCGCGGTGGCAGCCACACGCCCTCCGCCTGGTATAACGAACGGCCACCCATTTTCGAACAGGCCCGGCGACGGCTGAACCAATCGCCGCGCGGCGGCGCTCGGTTCGCTCACTCGGTCGGCGGAATCTCGACCAGTGTGAAGCCTTCCTTCCGCGCGGCAGAGGCCAGCCGATCGTCGAGGGTGACGAGTTCGAGGGACGCCGGCCGGCGTTCGGCCGCCACGAAGGCGGCCGCCAGCTGCAGCGCGTCGGCGGCGCGCAGGGGATGGACCCGCAGGAACCGGACCGCCGCTTCGCCGACGGCATCGCTCGGATCGACTTCGTGCCACCCCGACGCGAGCCGCTTCAACCGTTCGAAGGCCTCGGTGACCGCCGGCTCCTCGAGCGCCCCCTCGCGTTCGAGGCGAGCAATCGCGGAGGCGCACTCGACGCCGCTCGCCCACCAGACCAGCACCGCCCGGTCCTTCGCGGCGAGCGCCTGCAGCGGCTTCGTGGCCGGTTCCGCCATGAGCAACGGAACGATCGCGGACGCGTCCCAGAATCTCATCGGCCGTCCCGGCGCTCGTCGAGGAGCGCGCGAACGCCGGAGGCCCCCTTCTTCGACCGCGGCGGTGTTGTCGCGATCAGGGCCTTCGGCATGGCGCCTCGGGCGGGCCGCACGATGCCCTCGCGAACGAGCCGCGCCAGCCGGCTGTCATCGTCGGCTCCGAGCCCGCCCGCCGGTTCGAGGCGAGCGACCGGACGTCCCCGGTCGACGATCAGGACGGGGGAGCCGCCCTTGACGCCGTCGATCAGCGCGCTGAGATTGTTCTTGGCCTCCGTTATGCTGGCCTTCTTCATACAGCTATAATAGCCTTATCGATATGACTCTTCAAGCCCTGACGAGGCGGTGGTGATGCCCACGCGGTCGCGGTCCGCTGAGGGTGTACCGGCTCAACCACCCCGATCTCGCGCAGCACCCCGTGGTCGAAGCCCGGTTGCTGGACGAAACGCGGAACGTCCTGCGAGGCCGCACGCCGACCGCGTCGGACCTGCCGAATCTCCCCTCCAGCGACATGGTCGTGCGCGAAGCGATGCGGCTGTATCCGCCCGCTCCCGGCATCCGGATGAGACTGACGAAACGCTGAGCCACTCCCGCCGGCGCTCGTTCGCGTCTCTTTCTCTTACGGGTTGTTCTCAGCCGTCCTCTGCGAGCGCGGTTCCAGCTCCATCATCCAGACGTCGCCCCTGAAATCGCCGAGCACGAGGATGATCTGATCGGGCGTGGCGAGTGGCGCAGTGCCTGGAAGGTACGCGGGCATCACCATATCCTCGGAGGCGTACACCGCAATCGGTTCGCCTTCCTCCAGTCCTGAGCCCGCGGTGAAATGCCGCGCACGAACGGCGCTACGCACCCACGGGTTCGTGCCCGTCGGCGTGTAATACAGCAACTGTCCGTCCGCAGACCAGAAGGGATGGCTCGCGGAACGATCCACAACGGCCCAGTCTGACTCTGGAATCGGCTGTTCTCGGAACGGAGCGACCCACACACTGGCCGGCTCGCCAGGACGCGATGCATCGAACGCGAGCCATCGTCGGTCGGGCGACAACCGCGGATTTCTGACCGACCGGTCGGCGCTCTCCAGCAGCTCGTGCTGGTCTCCCGTTTCCGTATCGATGAGCGCAATCGAGTTCAGGCGCGCAAACCGTTCGATGATCAGCCGGCGCTCATCCACCCACTCGCGCGGCCGGCCGCCGCAATCGTCGCCCAGCTTTCGCCAGGTTCCGTCGGGCAGGCAGACGACGAAGATGGGCCGTGGCGCGCGCCCGCCGCCCGGCATCCTGACGCCGAACGCCAGCAGGCTTCCGCTTGGCGAGATCGCTGGATACCCCTTCTCGCCGGTCGGTCCCTCGGCGAGCACCCTCTCCGAGCCCGTTCGGAGATCTCTCAGGAATACGTCGCCGTGTCCGTGCCGAAACGAAGAATACGCGAGCGTTCGAAAATCGCGGGTGACCGACAAAAACCCCAGAGGAAACGGGCCACGTGTCATCCGGCGCAGCGGACCGTGCGCGATGCCACCCGCGGCCTCCAACGAGAGAGACCAGAGATTCGCGTCCGCGCGGCTGCTGACGAACGCCACTCGCCCGCCGGCGGCGCTGGGAAGCCACGCCGACTCACTGCCCGTCGACAGCTGCTCCGGCGCTCCCGCGGGTTGGAACGTGGAGGGAGTGAGGCCCTGTCGATAGAGACAGACGCCTCGAGCCCCTGCGGCCGAGACCACCAGTGAGTCACCCACCCACGCCGCTCCGGAGGACACGGCGAACATTCCAGCCTCGCTGAACAGCCGGACCAGGCCGGTGTTGATCGGCGAACCGCCGTCCACCGGTACGACCCACCAATCCGGCTCGAGCGCCGGGTCCGGACGGGCATGGACGAGCACGGACCGGCTGTCCGGCAACCACGTCGCGCACGCCACATCGACCAGTCCGGGCGCGACCGTTCGAACGCTGGCGCCGCCGCGGGCAGCGAGCCGGATGCCGGCGGCGTCGCGGGGCACGCACGCGAGCCAGAGACCATCGGGGGACATGCTGCCGCGGCTCGCGTCTCGTTGCAGGAGCCGCGGTTCACCTCCAAGCGTCGGAAGCTCGAACACGTTCGGACCCGAATCGTCGCTGGCCGTGAAAATGAGTCGGGTGTCCTCCGGTGAGAACGAGAGATGCGAATACTCGCGCTCACCCTTCGTCAACCGCAATGCCGCGCCGCCAATCTGCTGGATCCAGATCTGCGGCGTCGTCCCGTCCTGCCCGGCATCCGAGACATAGGCGATCAGGCGTGCGTCGGACGAGAGCGCCGGCCAGCTGGTCAGGGCCGCCGTCCAGGTCACTCGTTCGAGACGGGGTGCGGCCGGCGCGTCAACGACGGCAGGGGTCGGGGGAGCGGCGAGCGTGAGCCGCCGGCTTTCCCACCATGCGGCCAGCTCCTCTCTTCGCGCGTAGATGCTGCCGCGCTTCTCGTGGGCGAGGCGATGCACGGGCAGCCCCTCCTCACGCTCCCATCGCTGCACGGTGCGGATGCCCCGGCCGAGATACGCGGCAATCTCCTTCCAGGAATCCAAGCGTCCCTCTGGAGATCGGCCGGAGCCGGGCGCTGGTGGTACCTCCCGGTCGTCGTGCATGAGGACGACAGGATAGCGCAGACACACGCCAAAACGCGCCATGCGACCCGTGACGCCTCCTTGCGCTTGAGTGCCCTGCGAGCCCGCCGGAAACTGGGCTCGCCGGTCAAGCCGGCCGGCTTCTTCGAGGAGGTGCATCGTGAAGACAACGTTCGTCGTTCTGGTCGGCGCCGCGCTGCTCGCCGGCGCCGGGGTCGCAGGGCAGTCGAAGCGCGGATCCCTTCAAGGCGTATGGCAGACGATGGAGGTGACCGTCACGGGACCGGGCGCTCGCGCCATAAGAATCCCCGAACCCAGACCGAACCTGATCATCGTCACCGCCAGGCACTACAGCCGCGTCGAAGTCCATTCCGAAGGACCGCGTCCGATGCCCGCGGACGTGACAAAGGCGAGCGCCGACGAGTTGCGGGCGGCGTGGGGTCCGTTTATCGCTGAAGCCGGCACCTATGAGCTGACTGACGGAAATGCGATCACCATGCGGCCGCTCGTCGCGAAGAACCCTGCGGCGATGTCGCCCGGCGCGTTCATCACCTATTCCTACAAGCTGGACGGCGACACGTTGTGGGTGACCGCCAAGAGAGACCGGAACGGTCCGATCGTCAATCCAGTAACCGTCAAAGCCGTGCGAGTCGAATGACGAGCCGGACGCCTCACCAGCACGATTTTACGGACAGGCGGTGACACATGACGTTGACGACGACGGTTCAGTCCAGCCCGGAGCGTTCGGAGTGGTTCGCATCCTGGTTCGACTCCGCCCACTATCACAAACTGTACGCGTATCGGGACGACACGGAGGCGGCGCGCTTTCTCGACCAACTGATCGCGCGGCTCCGCCCTCCGAGGAGGGCCAAGGTGCTCGACCTTGGATGCGGCGCCGGACGCCACTCGAAGTACCTGGCGTCGAAGGAGCTTCGGGTCATCGGCATGGACCTCGCCGCCGGCAGCATCAGGGAAGCGAAGAAGTCCGAGCGGCCTGGCCTCCGCTTTCTCCAGCACGACATGCGAGTCCCATTCGGCCGCGATGCCTTCGACTGCGTCTTCAACCTCTTC